>Ga0209414_1000001_pt1 | contig 184307 bp, 185 predicted proteins | sample LakVidmifraction_4_FD_181154 | JGI IMG/M metagenome (GOLD analysis project Ga0209414, IMG submission 181154) | Hypersaline microbial communities from Lake Vida, Antarctica - Brine Hole Two &gt;0.2 micron (SPAdes) (version 2) | ecosystem: Environmental > Aquatic > Non-marine Saline and Alkaline...
GATGTCGTTCTATGTTCACTATAACTTCTTTGTTTTAAAATAATATTGTGTAGTACAATGGCAACCATGGTCCATTGTTTTTTAAGATAAAATACGAGAAATACTTAATGTGTAAGAAAGGTGCTAATGTGACATGCAAACATTTTGAGAAGTGTGGATCTTGTGGGCTATATGAGATAGGATATAAGGAGCAGTTAAAGCAAAAAAAAGAGAGAGTTTCCGGACTCTTGGTTCCCTTTTACCAGGGCTCTTTAGAAGTATTCGACTCTCCTCCTGACCATTATAGAGCCAGAGCGGAGTTCCGTATTTGGCACGAGGGTGATAAATGTGATTATGCAATGGGTAACATCGAGAAAAAAGGTTCCATTAATATAGAAGAGTGTCCTAAAGTCATAGAGCCTATAGAAAAACGTATGTGGAAGTTACTCGAAAAGATCAATGCATCTACAGAAGTTTTAAAACAACGTCTTTTTGCTGTAGAGTTTTTGGCGACTACTACAGATGAATGTCTCATTACTATGTTATATCATAGAAAATTAGATGATGTTTGGAGTGCTGAAGCCAAGCAGCTTGAAGCACAACTGAACTGTAAGGTTATGGGACGAAGCCGTAAACAAAAAGTAATTCTTTCAGAAGAATTTGTCACTGAAAAGTTAGATATAGATGCTAAGATATTTACGTATGTCCAGTATGAAAGCGGTTTTACTCAACCAAATCCTATAGTCAATGTCAAGATGATAGAATGGGCAATCAAACAAGCCAAAACAGTAGGGTATGGAGATTTTTTAGAGAGTTATTGTGGATTAGGGAACTTTACTCTGCCTCTCTCTCATTATTTTGACAAAGTTTTGGCTACAGAGATAAGTAAAGGTTCCATCCATGCGGCACTTGAGAATTGTGCACTTAATGATATAGAGAATATTACTTTTGCACGACTGGCATCTGAAGAGATGACAGAAGCATTGAATGGAAAGAGAGAATTTTCCAGACTTAAAGAGATAGACTTGAAGAGTTACAATTTTAGTACTGTATTGGTAGATCCACCAAGAGCCGGATTGGATGAGGGAACGATAGAACTTATTTCAAATATAGAAAACATTATATATATCTCATGTAATCCTGAAACACTTGCAAGAGATCTGGAAACATTGATCCAAACACATGATGTCATAGAGGCAGCTATATATGACCAGTTTCCTCATACCCCACATGTAGAGAGTGGTGTTTTCCTTCGTAAAAAGTAATTTGTATTTTCTTCTTTGCCTCTCTTTCTAAGAGGGCGCATAACTTTCAACCCATCATATACCTTATTTGAGCATAATCTAAGAAATATTTTCAAAATGCTTTTTAGTGTTTGGAAAGTGAAATGAATGAGATGAAGATGTGATTATAAAGAAGATCCCTGCCAAAGCAGGGAAAGGAGAACAAACTATCCGAAGATAGTATGTTCAAAGAGAGTTGGAATTACTTCCAACCATCTTTCACAATTTGTGAAGATTTTTTATAAGGATATTTTTCAACCAATTGTTTGACAGAAAGTTTTTGGTCTCCTTCTCTCATGAAGTGTGCCAATGTTACTGAAGCCCAGTAATCATTTGCATACTCAGTTCCTTCTAATTGAACAGCTACACCATTTTTGTTTACAGCGTGACATGCAGAACATGTAACCGGTCCGGCATATTTACCATCAGGGCTGTATTGAAGTGCTTGTTGGTGTGTTGTAACATCTACAGATCTTTCATCACCATCATATCTTGTAGAGTAAAGACCGTGAGTCGACTCGTGACAAGTTTGACAAGCAAGATTACCATGTGCTTTAGAGTATCTGTATAGTGAATATTTGTTGGGCTGATCGATTGGGAAGTATTTACCACCAGTCTCTTGCTCAACAAACGGTGCTAAGTGACAATCCGCACAGTGAGGTTCACTTGCTGATAACCACCAGTCGTCACCACCAGAAGCGGCTGCATATGGTACATCTCCACCTGTTTTATGGTTCCAAGGTTTAAGATCCAGTTTACCGTCTTTACCGACATTTTTAACCAATGTCGCAGACTTGTGATCCACATAGTAACTTAGTACTTCGTTGTTTTGACCTGTTGCTTTTGGGTCAGCAATAGCAGCAAATTTCTTCATGTCTCCACCAGCTACAGCGGCTACGAGTTCTTTAAGAGATTTGTTTCTAAGTGTTTTCCCTTCTTGTAGTGAATCATTTGTAATGTCATCGTACGCATAAAGTGCCTGTGCAACTTTAGAGTGACAGTTAGTACAGTAAAGACCTCTCATCTCATCTACACTTTTACCATGTTCATCTTTCATAGAAACATTTTCAAGCTGCCATTTACCATAGCTATTTAAGAAAAATGGGGGTTTTGCTTCCGGATTAGAGTGAGCATCACGTCTTACATAACAACCACCACCAGATTTTCTGATATCACCTTTGGAAAATCTTCCTTCACCATATCTGTCTGAAACACGGAAAGGGTTCGTGTCATCATTCATATTAGGATTTTGGAAGTGCGTTGGATGACATGTTTGACATGATTGTGATCTGCCAGCTGCATCAGGCATAGGTACCATTGCAAGGTGGAATCCGTGAATTGCTTCTGAAAGAGGTTTTGCTTTAACCGTTTTATACCCAGATGCTGTAGCTCTTGGTGTCAAGAGATTACCTGAAACGTTATCACCGTGACAGTCAGTACAGTTAACAAAACCTACTTTACCTAAACGTTGTGCAGGAGCATCTGAACGATATTCTGAAAGGAATGTTGTTCCGTGGTGTGCATCGTGAAGTGCAAGAATGTTAATAGAACCTTCAGAAAGTCTAGCCATATATTCAGATGTATCCGGGTACGTTTTCCAGTAATCATACTCCATATCAGCTTGCTTAAGACCTTCATCTCTAGCCATTTGTGCTGCTTTACCTGTACGTGAGTGACAAGCGTAACAGTTAGGAATATCTACAGGGTTTGTACCAAAGTAGCTAACTGCTTGTCCATCTGGTTGCTTGATCTGTTTACCATCACCTGTGTGAAGTTCAACGGTAGAATACTGGAATGGTTGGAAATCTTTTTCAGTTATAGTACGTAAAGAACCTTGTCTTCTACTGTCATTAAATGCAGTTAAAGGAAGACCAAGTGCATCCCATAGGTGTGAAGCTGTAAGGACAAGTTTTACATCTTTCACAGGAGGAACAAGTGTATCAGAAAAGACAATATTACCACCCTCTTTACCAGCATATGACATATACCCTGTCATAGGTGCTCCTGAAGGACCATGATCTACTTTTACCTGGATTTGACGACCTATTCTAAGTCTGTCTTTTTCCGTGACACCTTTGGGCATTGTACCCTCAAGGTCTTTATAGATAAAGAGGTGTGACCATACGTAGTTTGCAACGTTATCACCTGGACTGTCCAGGTGACCATCGCCATCAGCATCTTTAGGTACCGTCCAGTACTTCATTTTGTTACCTTCTGAGAATGAGTTGTCTTTGGTATAAGCAAAAACCTTTACATTGTCCTCTGGCGTCATAAGTTTAGGGAAGTTTTCCCCTTTACCTACTCTAACTGTTTGTGACTGGATAGAGTTGTATGGAGGAATTACACAACAGTAACTCATATCGAATCCAACACAGTGCATACCAAGTTCGTAGTTTACGAACATGCTATAGTCTGCTTTTGGCTGATATGCTGTTTTTCCTTTTACTTTAACTGCTTCTAGTTTATCCATACTAAATGGTGGTGTTTTGTCATAACTTGCAGCAGAAAAAGCAGCAGTAGTAAGCAGTGAAGCAGCTACTGTACTTTTTACAATTTTTGAAATCATTTTAGTCTCCTTTAAAAATTTGATTACCATTAATTTTACATTAAAATAGTTAATTTTCCTTTAAAAATTAACTAAAATGATAAAAAAATTAATGGTTTTAACATAATAAAAATTAATCATACTAATTAAGAATATTTATTATAAGTTCATTGAATTAAATGGAATTTATGGGGGTTTAATGGAGTAATATAACCGTCATTTTAAATGATGGTGATATGTAAAAATACATTTAATGCATACGCTCTTTTTGGAAGATGTTTTTAGGTATTAACCCTTATTAGTAAGGTTGATGAGAGTTTCTTCTCTTTTATCATGCTAACTATCATATTAGTTAGCATGTATTGCAGTAGATAAAATGACAATCATAGTGATACAAGTAATAATATTTGTATCTTGCTATACATAGTATTTTTCTTTATTTGGCTTTTCTGTTATTTGGGTTAAAGTCTAAACCTTTAAGCATTTCAAGGGTTGCATCTGGTTTTTGAGCCTGTGTTTTTTTCATTATATTGATGGGTCTGTCCATTTTATAGGTTTCAGTTTTAGTTACTTTTCCGTTTTTATCATACCAACGTTTTTCACCTTCTTTGTAAGCATTTTTGTACATGACATCATTGTTAAGTGTACCGTCTTCATTATATTCTTTTTGCAAACCTTCTTTTTTCCCATTTTTATATGTTACTTCAGAGGCAAGTTTTCCTGTACTGAAATAGTATTTTTCTGGACCTTCTTTGTTATCATTGATGTAATTTACTTCTATACGTAATGTACCGTCAGCAAAAAATATTTTATTGACACCATGACGTTTTCCTTTTTGAAAGTGTATGATTTCAAGGTGATGTCCTTCTCTGTCATACCAATTAAGTGCACCCTCTCTTTTGCCTTCAACGTTGTTCACTTCAAATGCCAGTTGGCCTGTGTTATAGTAGACTTTTTCAAGACCGTCTTTAATGCCCTCCGCGGTATCGGTTCTTGTACTATTTTTGTATTCTATTTGAGATTTAACGACACCATCTTTGAAATGTTCGGTAAAAAGTTCTGCGTTTACTGCTGTTGTGCCAAGTAGAGCAAGTGTGATTAAAAGTATTTTTTTCATGTTTATCCTAATAAATGTTTATGTTCGATCATCGCACAGTAATTTTGTACAACATTGATGCCTGCGTCTCTTACTCTTTGCGCGGCATCATTGTTTATGAGCTCAAGCTGCGTCCAGTATGTTTTGACATCACCGCGTGCTATGACTGAGTCAGCTATTGCGTCCAGTGCAGCAGTTTTTCTAAAAACCACTACCATATCGACAGGTACGTTTATCTCTGCAAGACTTCTATATACTTTCTCACCTAAGATGGTATCACCTTTTGGGTAGACAGGTATCATTTTGTAGCCTACTTCTTTTAAGTAGCGGGCTACATGGTTACTGGCTTTTGTAGTATCTGGCGATGCACCTAGAACAGCTATGGTTTTGGCTTCTATAAAATATTGTTTCATTTCTTCGCTATTACTATTGATACAGGGCAATTCGCATTCCATGTTTTATCCTTAATTCTGATATAATTCTTACAATATGATAGCTAGGAAAGATAATGTTAGACTTAAAGAGTATAGAAAAAGCGTATGGCAGAGTGTCAGATGTGGTGCATCGAACCCCTTTCGCTTATGCCCCAATTTTGAGCCAAATTTGTGGATATGAAGTATATCTTAAAAAAGAGAACCTTCAGCGAACAGGTGCTTTTAAACTTAGAGGGGCATTCAATAAAATAGCCACGTTAATCGAAGCAGGAAATACCGGTGGTGTCATTGCAGCAAGTGCGGGAAACCATGCACAAGGTGTAGCGTTCGCAGCAAAACATTTTAACATCAATGCAACTATCGTGATGCCAGAGTCTACACCTTTAACAAAAGTTTTGGGGGTGAAAGAATTTAATGCCAATGTTATTCTTCATGGAAGTAACTATGATGAAGCCTATGCCTATGCAGCTATATTTGGTGAAGAAAACAACTACACTTTTGTGCACCCTTTTGCAGATGAGGAAGTCATGTCAGGTCAAGGTACGGTTACACTTGAAATGTTTGAAGAGGTAGAAGATCTTGATGCGCTTATTATCCCCGTAGGGGGAGGAGGGCTTATCTCAGGTATGTCTGTAGCAAGTAAAGCACTGCATCCAGAGTGTAAAATCATAGGTGTCTCTTCAGCGGGAGCACCTGCGATGAAAAACTCATATGATGCAAAAACTCCCATAGATACAACTTCTGTGAGAACCATAGCAGATGGTATAGCAGTACGGGACACTTCACCGAGTACTTTAAAGTATATCTTAAAAAATGTTGATGTTTTTGAGACAGTCTGTGAAGATGAGATAGCTTCTGCCATACTCTTTTTGTTGGAAAAACAAAAAGTATTGGTAGAGGGTGCAGGTGCTGTGGGTGTTGCAGCACTTTTACATGGCAAGATAGACTTGCCTAAAGGCTCAAAAGTGGCAGTGGTGCTTAGCGGAGGAAACATAGATGTTACGATGCTCTCTCTCATCATTGAAAAAGGACTTATGAAGTCTGCCCGCAAGATGAAACTTCTTGTCACACTCATAGACAAGCCGGGTGCCTTGCAGTCACTTACCGGGATACTTACAAGTATAGATGCGAACATCGTACAGATAGGGTATGACAGAACTTCTATAGATTTGGAGTTTGGTGATGCACATGTCTCTGTTTCCTTGGAAACTAAAGGGGTAGAGCATCAAGCACAGATAAGAGAACAACTAAAAAAGGGTGGATTTTCTTTTAAAGAAGAGCACTAATGATAACGATAGATTTAGGTTCAAATACTTTACGTGTCTTAGAGTATGATTGTACTAGAATGAAACAGATATCTGCGTATGAAGCAACTGTTAAAACTGCAGATGGTTTAGCACAACATGGCACTATTAATAATGAAGCCATAAACAGGGTTATATCGGCTATTAAGGAAGCGCAAGAGCAGATAGACTTTTCCTCTTCTAAGGTAAGAGCAGTGACGACTGAAGCTGTACGCAGAGCAGTGAATTCAGATCAAGTACTCTTGCAAATCAAAAAAGAGACAGGTGTGAAATTTGAAATCATTTCTGGGGAAGAAGAAGCAAGACTTACTTTACTGGCTGTGAAACATAGACTCTCCAAATTGCAATATCCCTCAGATAACTTTGTGCTTGTAGACATAGGCGGTGCTTCCACCGAACTCATCTTTCAGTATGAAAATGAAACCATTTCTAGAAGTTTTCCTATGGGGATAGTGACCATCGCACAAACCTATGAAACACTGGAAAACATAGAGAAAGTACTCCCCAAAGAGATGGCTGATATGCAAATATTTTGTACCCAAATGTATACAAGCAAAGGGAAAGTAAATGCCTTCATAGCCACAGCTGGTACTCCCACTACCGTAGCCGCTATGAAACTCGGACAAAATTATGAAATCTACGATGCATCGAAGATAAATGGTACTTCACTTGAAATAAATGAGTTGGACCTTTATTTGAAAAAATTACTATCTATGCCCTTTGAAGAGAGAGAAATAGCTGTAGGTACAGGACGTTCTGATCTTATAGCTGCAGGCATACTTATATACAAACAACTCTTCACACTCTTGGAATTTGAAAGTTGTGTAGTTATAGACGATGGTTTGCGTGAGGGTGTGGCCATAGAAGGATGTATGAGTGGAGGCTCTTTAAACTCTAATCTTTTTTAGCTATAATCAAAAAAATATATTTAAATGGAGTGTAAACCATGCAGATGAGTGGTGCGCAAATGGTGTGTGAAGCGATTATCGCTGAGGGTGTTAAGACCGTATTCGGTTACCCTGGCGGAGCTATCATGCACGTTTATGACGAAATTTACAAACAAAATGGGTTTGAGCATATCTTGAACCGTCACGAGCAAGCATCTGTTCACGCAGCAGATGGTTTTGCAAGAGCGACTGGTGAGGTGGGTGTTGCTATGGTTACAAGTGGACCGGGCTTTACGAACGCTGTCACTGGACTTGCTACCGCCTATATGGACTCTATCCCTTTAGTGGTTATCTCTGGACAGGTACCTTTATCGCTTATAGGTACAGATGGCTTTCAAGAGATAGATGCTGTAGGTATATCTAGACCATGCACTAAGCATAACTTTTTGGTACGTTCATTAGAAGAGCTTCCCCGTATGTTAAAAGAGGCATTTTATATTGCGCGTTCAGGAAGACCAGGACCAGTGCTTGTAGATATTCCCAAGGATATCACAGTAGATATCGGGGAGTTTGTGTATCCTGATTCTGTAGATATGCCTACATATAAACCAACCTATAAAGGAAATAAAAGGCAGGTAGAAAAAGCGGTTGAAGCAATAAAAAAAGCAAAGAAACCCTTGCTTTATATAGGTGGTGGTGTTGTACTTTCAAATGCAAGTGACCTTGTTCGTGAATTAGCTCTCAAAACACAGATACCTGCAGTTGAAACATTGATGGCAAGAGGTGTACTGGGTGCAAAAAACCCACTGCTTCTTGGTATGCTTGGTATGCATGGTAATTATGCATCAAATATGGCGATGTCTGAAACAGACCTGGTTATCTCTCTTGGTGCTAGATTTGATGACAGAGTTACGGGTAAACTTTCTGAATTTGCTAAATATGCTGATATCATTCATATAGATATCGATGCTGCAAACATCGGTAAACTTGTGGATGTTGACTACCCTATCGTAGGTGATGTGACTGAAGTGGTTAAAGCGATGTTCCCACTTCTTGATGGTATAGATACAGATAGATATCAAGCATGGAGAGAGATACTTAATCGTTATGATGAACTTCATCCTCAGTCCTATGTGGATTCTGATGAGGTTATCAAGCCGCAATGGGCCATAGAACGTATAGGTGAGCTCGTAGGCGAGAATGCCATCATCACTTCAGATGTTGGACAACACCAAATGTGGGCAGCACAGCATTTTCCGTTTGACAGACCACGACAATGGATCAATTCCGGGGGATTGGGAACCATGGGCTTTGGTTTCCCTGCAGCACTAGGTGCTAAAAAAGCCTTTCCGGATAAAACGGTTATCAATGTAACGGGTGATGGCTCAATCCTTATGAATATGCAAGAGCTTGTGACTGCAGCTGAGTATAAGATACCAGTCATCAACCTCATACTCAATAACCATTTTTTAGGTATGGTTAGACAATGGCAGACATTCTTTTATGAGAAACGTTATTCTGAGACAGACTTGACATTTCAACCAAATTGGAAAGCTTTGGCTGAAGCCTGTGGTGGTATAGGGTATGACGTTACAACTAAAGAAGAGTTTGATGCGGCTATTAAAGATGCTATAGAACAAGATAAAGTATGTTTTATGAACGTTATAGTCAATCGTTTTGAAGATGTACTTCCTATGGTACCGTCAGGTGGGGCGCTCTTCAATATGATGTTACCACAAAAGGAGGCGAAATAATGGCAAATTCTATCAATGAAAGACGTGTTATTTCTGTTATCGTAATGAATGAAAGTTCTGTTCTTGCACGTATCACGTCACTTTTTGCAGGGCGCGGGTATAACATCGAGTCACTCACAGTAGCACCTATACCAAATAGTGAGATGTCACATATCACTATAGCAACCAATGGTTCTACTAAGGTGATGGAGCAAATCACCAAACAACTGCATAAACTCATTCCTATTTATAAGGTCATAGAGCATGAAGAGATGGTTGAAAAAGAGATGGTGTTAGCGAAGTTCCCTATCGTTGAAAATTTGAGTGATATCGGTGCATTATGTACTGCATATAATGGTGGTATCGTCAATGTGGGTAAAGAAATTATTATTGCTATGGTAGCAGATGAACCTATACGTATACAGCATTTTATAGATGCAGCACAGCGTTACAATCCTTGTGAGATTGTGCGTGGTGGTGTTGTGGCTATAGAGAGGTAACTTTAACTATTTCAACATGTAGGGTCGGTTTTCTGACCCTACAGATATAAGGATTTATATGGTCTACAAACTTTCTGAGATCACGACGAAAATATCACTTTCTTTTACTGGGCCTGATAGAGATATTGATGGTATCCATACACTTAATGAAGCAACCTCTACGCAACTTAGTTTTTTTACAGACAGTAAATATGCTTCACAACTTCCAAATACAAAAGCAGCCGCAGTATTGATAGATGAAAAACATGCTGCATTGTTGCCTTCAACTACCATTGCTCTTATTACAAATGAAGCCTACTTAAAATTAGCGTTAGCCTCTAAATTTTTTGCATATAGGCTAGAGAGTAAAGGTGGTCATCCAAATTTGGGTGAAGGATGCGATATAGACAAGAGGGTACGTTTTGGTAAAAATGTTACACTTGGCGATCATGTTACTATCCTGGCAGGTTGTTATCTCGGAGACAATGTTACTGTAGGTTCAGGAACTCTTTTGCATCCAAATGTAACTTTGTATCATCATACGAAAATTGGTTCTGAATGTATTGTTCACAGTGGTACAGTGATCGGCTGTGACGGATATGGTTTTGCACATACAAAGCTTGGTGAACATATAAAGATTTATCAAAATGGTAATGTTATTGTGGAAAACGATGTCGAGATAGGTGCAAACTGTGCTATAGACAGAGCAGTATTTGGTACGACATACATACGTCAAGGGACTAAGCTGGATAACCTTATACAAATTGCACATAATTGTGATGTAGGTGAACATTCCCTTTGCGCTGCTCAAGTAGGACTTGCAGGTTCTACTATTTTAGGCAGAAATGTAGTGATGGGTGGACAGAGTGCTACAGCAGGACATTTGAAAGTGGGTGCATTTGCAACAATTGCAGGTAAAGGTGGAGTCACAAAATCACTTGAAGGTGGTAAAACATATGCAGGTTTTCCTGCTATAGATCATAAAATGTGGTTACGTATGCAAGCAAAAATGGCTGGATTGTTAAAACGTAAAAAATAATAAAATAATTGTGATATAATCATTTACATTTAAAAAATTTAAAGGATAATTTATGAGCGGAACAATAACGAAAGTAGATGAAATGACATTAAGTGGTACAAAAAATGGAAAAATTTCTATCAGTACAGTACAGCAGCCTTATGGTCCAAAGAGTGAGAGTGTAGCGAGTATTGGTATTTCTCTTCAATCAGGGACAGAGGAACCAGATTGGAAAGTACATATTCCTAAAGCAAATATAGATGCAGTAATTAGTGCATTGCAAGAAGCAAAAAAAAGTTTATAGATCTATATGAAATGTAGTTAATGGGTTTGACCCATTAACTACATTTCATCATGTATCATGACCTTGTATTTGTCTAAATCTCTTTGCATCAAATCTTTATCAGGAATCTTTCTTCCTGCGATGTATCCGGTGATATTTCCTTCATCATCAAATTTAGGTTTTATCCATACTATAACAAGATAATATTTACCCTCATTTGTCATATTTTTAACATGACCTTCCCAGTAATTTCCACCTTTTATAGTCTCCCATAATCCTTTAAACGCTGCTTTGGGCATGTCTGGATGTCTGTTTATGTTATGCGGTGCACCGATAAGCTCTTCTTTAGTGTAGCCTGTAAGTTCTCTAAGTTTACGGTTGGCATACGTGATGATACCTGCTGTGTCTGTTTCAGTGATCATCACACCGCCATCAAATGGAACTTCTATATCTACTGGAACAGGTTTTGTGATTTCTTTTCCGGTAATAATATTTTTAATTGTTTTTCCCATTTTTTCTCCATAAATAGATACGTTGCATTAAAAGTTTTTATAGGACAGAATGAAGCATAAATGCAGTTGACACATATTTGGCAGTTTGGCAATCTATAGGAGATCCGTCACTTTCTGTCCTCACTTCACAATGAGTTTAGCTTTTTCATACTATTTATATATGATACCTATCGGTTGCTTACATCATAATGATATTAACCCGAAATCAAACATACTTTGCTACAATTAGAGAATTAAGATTAAGGAGCATTTTTTGTCTATAACAGAAACAATTAAATCACTTTTAGAACAACGTATACTGGTCATAGATGGTGCTATGGGTACACAGATTCAAGACCTTGAAGTCCCAACCGAAGCATGGATAGATGACAAAGGTATAGATCAAGAGGGTTGCAATGAATTACTGAACCATACTGCACCAGAGCTAATAAGACGTATCCATAAGCGTTATGCTATGGCAGATGCTGATTTACTTAAGACAAATACTTTTGGAACGATGCCATGGGTACTTGATGAGTATCAGATGGGAGAACGTGCTTATGAATTTTCAAAAAAAGGTGCTGAACTTGTAAAGGAGGTCTGTAACGAATACGGGACAGCAGAGTCACCAAAGTTTGTCTTAGGTGCGATCGGACCGGGAACAAAACTTCCTTCCCTTGGTCATATTCACTACGATGAAATGTATGAAGGGTATAAACTTTGTGCTTTGGGACTGATAGATGGGGGATGTGATATATTTCTTTTAGAGACATGTCAAGATCCTTTGCAGATAAAAGCAGCACTACATGCTTGTGAGTCTGCCAATGAAGAGAAAGAAGTAAAGCTTCCTATCATGGTTTCAGTGACTATTGAACTAAGTGGATCCATGCTCATCGGTACAGATGCTACGACTATTGTGACTATACTCGAACCGTTTGACATCCTTTCTCTTGGTTTTAATTGTGGTACAGGCCCAGACCAAGTCAAAAAACATTTAAAAACACTCTCTGAACTGTGTAACATACCTATATCGGTACATGCCAATGCGGGATTACCTCAAAACCGTGGGGGGTATACCTATTACCCTATGGGACCAGACGAATTTACAGATAAACAGTTAGAGTTTACTGCCTTTGATGGTGTGAGCTTTTTGGGTGGTTGTTGCGGTACTACGCCTCAGCACATCCAGGCACTCAAAAAAGCAGTAGGAGCATTGAAGCCTAAAAAACCTACGGGATTTATTGAACCCTCTATTGCTTCACTGTTTAACACTACGGAACTTTTTCAAGAGCCGGCACCACTCCTCATAGGAGAGCGTTCTAACTCTACGGGTTCTAAAGCATTTAGAGAGCTTATTATCGCCGGTGACCATGAAGGTACACTTACAGTAGGTCAGGCACAAGTACGTGACGGGGCACATTGCCTAGATGTCAATGTAGAGTTTGCGGGGCGTGATGGTGCTGTAGATATGGCAGCGGTCATGGAGATCTATAACCAAAAGATACCACTTCCACTCATGCCAGATGCCACACGTGTAAATACGATGGAAGAGGGTTTAAAGCGTATAGGCGGTAAACCTATCATCAACTCTGTGAACCTTGAAGACGGAGAAGAAAAGCTTGATGCCATTTGTAAACTGGCTAAAAAGTTTGGTTGTGCTTTGGTGTGTTTGACTATTGATGAAATTGGGATGGCAAAGACCACTGAAACGAAAGTGGCTCAAGCAGAACGTATCTACGATTTAGCTGTCAATCGTCATGGTATAGACCCTCGAAACCTCATTTTCGATATGCTTACTTTTACAGTGGGTTCTGGTGACCTGGAGTACAGAGATGCCGCTATTCAAACGCTTGAAGCCATACGTGAGCTACACATACGACACCCAGAAGTTGGCTCTACACTTGGGCTTTCAAATATCTCGTTTGGACTTGAGACAAATGCAAGACGCTATTTGAACTCAGTGTTCTTGCACCATTGTTTACAAGCAGGTTTGACATCTGTCATTATCAACGTAAAACATATTATTCCTCTGGCAAGGATGAGTGATGCTGACCGTGAGATTTGTGAGGAGGTACTCTTTTCTCCTGATGAGCAGTCACTCTTTAAGTTCATAGAATATTTTTCAGATACAGTCATCGATGATGAAGCAAATGATGAAGCCTATGAAGCCATGACTAACGAAGAGAAGATAGCGCAACTCTTACTCGATGGTGACAAAGAACGTATGATACCTCTTGTTGAGGAAGCACGTAAAGTGATACACCCTGATACCATTGTTAATGAAATCCTCATAGACTCTATGAAAGTAGTGGGAGAGCTCTTTGGTTCAGGACAGATGCAATTGCCATTTGTACTACAAAGTGCAGAAACGATGAAGACTACAGTAGATTATTTGAACCCGTATTTGACAAAGCAAGAAAAAGAGACAGAGACGACACTTGTTGTAGGTACAGTAAAAGGTGATGTGCATGATGTAGGTAAAAACCTCGTAGACATCATTCTTTCTAATAATGGATTTAAAGTGATTAATGTAGGTATAAAAACACAACTTGAAACCTATTTAGAAGCACATAAAAAGCACAATGTTCAAGCCATCGGTATGAGTGGGCTTTTGGTTAAGTCGACAGCCGTGATGAAAGACAACTTAGAAGAGATGGCAGAAATGGGTATGGAGATACCCGTACTTTTAGGTGGTGCAGCATTGACACGTAGTTTTGTCGATGACTTCTGCCGTCCCATCTACAAAGGCCCTATCTTTTACTGTAGAGATGCTTTTGATGGGGTTGTAGCTATGACTCGCATAGAGAAGTATAATGAAGACAATTCTGTAGGACTCGACACACGTTTGGGTGGTGATATGGTGAAGCACGAAAAGAAGGTTAAAAAAGAAGTCATCATTCCTCCGTTTGCAGAAATAAAAATGCCAGAAGCACAAGCTGTACCTACGCCTCCATTTTGGGGCAGACGTATACTGCAAAAAGAAGACTTAGACTTAGATATGGTATTTAACTGGGTAAACCAAAGAACGGTCGTTAAGTTTCACTGGGGATATAAAAGTAGAGGTATGACAAAAGAGGAGTATCAAAAACTTTTAGACAAAACTGTTTACCCTGCGTATGAACGTCTCAAAAAAGAGTTTATAGAAAAAGGGCTTTTTGAACCGACGATCATCTATGGCTACTATCCATGTAGAAGCGAAGACCAAGAGTTGTACATTTTTGATGAAAGTCAAGGGTGGAATGTCGATGCCAATGCTAACTGTGAGCCTTTAGACAAAGTTATAGGTAATGCTGTAGGAACTTTTTCTTTTCCAAGACAAGGCAGAAAGCCACACAGAGCACTCTCTGACTTTTTCCACCATGAGAGACATGATGTGCTGCCTATCACCTGTGTCTCTGCAGGCTCAAAGTTTTCTGCTTACGAAAAAGAGCTTTATGACGCAGGTAAATACCTAGAGTACAATATGGTACACGGTTTTTCTGTAGAACTTGCAGAGGCCCTAGCAGAAGTAGCCCATAAACAAATACGTCTAGACCTAAACATAGCAGACAAAGAGGGAAACTCTCTTCGTGATGTACGTATGAACCGTTATCAGGGTTCAAGATATTCATTTGGATATCCTGCCTGTCCAGACCTGGAACAAAGCAAACTTATCTTTGACTTGTTGAAGCCTGAGGAGTTTGGCATAGAACTAAGTGAGACTTTCCAGATACATCCGGAACAAAGTACTACAGCGTTAATAGTACATCATAAGAGTGCTACATATTATGCTGTGTAGGGTTTTAGAATTCTAACTTGTTTTCATGATGTATGTGGAAACCAGGGCTAAACTTCATGGTCAAATACATCATCCATATACTCAAAATCCAACATCTCTGTAACGACATCTTTTACAGGTTTAGACCCTATAAATCCATAAGAGATAAGCGTTTCAAGTATTTCTCCGTTGTACGCTTTTTCTAGTACGGAAACATATTCATCTTTTAAGTAGGGGCGGATGTTTTTTAGGTCAGCTTGTAAGTCTGTTCTATAGAGTTCCATGCCGTTGTCTTTGCCGTAGTCTGCGTAAAGTTCGTCTTTGTCTATACTGTCTGTGGCTTCTATCATTTTTCTGAAAATGAAGTCTTCGAAGTTTTTAGCTACGTATTCTGCCTCATCATCTTCCCATATGAGTACAATGGGATTTTCACCATCTATCTCTACATTTTTATAAAAAGCATACACATTTCCTTCTGTTGTTTTGGCAAAAGGGATGAAGTGATGTTGTTGTGTATCCCACTCTTCTGGAAATTCAAAGTCAAGAATGTCATTTGGTGTAAGGAGTTGAAAGTCTGAACCGCCTGAATGCAGTAGTAAAGGAGGATTTTCTCTTAAAGTTGGGTAGACATCTACTGCCCAAGTTTTACCTTCAGCTAAAGGAAGTTCAAAGTCTCTCATCCAGTTGAGCATTTCCTCTTCCCATAGCTTCTTAAAAAGCGTTGGGAAGTTGTAGTTATATTTTTCTTCGATAGTTTCTAATGTGATCATATGGAACCTCAGTTATATATTTGTGTAATATATAGCAAAAAATACATCAAGTCTTGCTTCCTCCATGAATCATATCTGAAATAATCCCTTTTTCATCTCTGTTTTCAGCGATAATTACCCCAATAATGTGTAACGGCACATAAATAAGTACGGCATTAAATACAAGTTCATGAAGCTCTTTGATGTCACCCACAATCTCTTTTGCAAGACCGAGTGCTTCATAAAAGTGAAGGGTAAGTCCCGTAATAGCCATGAATAGAAGGACGACATAGATACCGATATAGCTTATTTTTACTGTTTGCTTATGTAGGCTTGCTTCTTTGAAGTTTTGGTAGTTAGCTTTGCCACTTTGGGTAAAAAAGAGTACGATTCTCCAGAGAAGTAAAGCAGCCAAAGCATAGCCCAAAATGATATGCCACTCCCACATAGGTGCACGGATGGCTTTGGCCAGTTCTTTAGCTTGATCAGCGGTTACTTCAAGGTTGATCTCAGAGAGTTTTTGTGTGAGCAGTTCAGAGTTCGCTCTCCAACTTAAAAAGGTTTTTCGTAGAAATACCGTACCAAGCAGTCCTAAAACGACCGCTGCATTTATCCAGTGCCAAATTCTAAAATCTAAATGCCATTTTTTCATATTTCTCTCCAAAATTTTGATAGTTTATCGGGTATGGGAGTATAAGAAATAATCTTATGCTTCAACGATATTATACTCTTTTCCATAATTTTTAACAACAAAATCGATATCTTTATCTCCTCGACCAGATAGATTGACAAGGATTGTCCCGATGTTTGGTTCTTTTGCTAATTTGATAGCATAGGCTATAGCATGTGCGGACTCAACAGCAGGAATAATACCTTCTTCTCTGGAGAGTTCAAAAAATGCATCTATAGCTTCTTTATCATTAATAGAAGCATAGTTTACGCGTCCAATATCTTTGAGGTAAGCGTGTTGTGGCCCTACAGACGGGTAATCAAGACCACTCGCTACAGAATAGACATTACCAGGTTCCCCGTTTTCATCTTGAAGCATATACGATTTGAAGCCATGCATGACTCCAGGTGTTCCTTTACTCATAGTTGCAGCATGTTCTCCTGGTGTATTAAGGTCCTTTCCTGCCGGTTCTACTCCATGCATGGCAACATCTTTGTCATCCATAAATGCGGTAAACAGACCCAGGGCATTAGAACCACCACCTACACAGGCTACAAGATTATCAGGTAGCTTTCCTGTCATTTGTGCAAATTGCTCTTTGGCTTCTACCCCTATGATAGATTGGAAATCTCTTACCATTTTAGGGAAAGGATGAGGTCCTACAACCGAACCGATAGCATAAAATTGTGTGACAGGATCTTTCATGTAGTTTTCAAAAGCAGTATCAACAGCCTCTTTGAGTGTTCGGCGTCCATGTGTTGCCGGAATCACATTTGCACCCAATATATACATACGTACTACATTTGGATGTTCTTTGTCCATATCCACTTCACCCATGTAGATGTCACATTCCAGCCCTAATAAAGCAGCTGCAGTAGCAAGTGCAACGCCATGTTGTCCCGCACCTGTTTCAGCGATAAGTTTTTTCTTTCCCATTTTTCTGGCGAGCAGTGCTTCACCCAAACAGTGGTTTATTTTGTGTGCACCTGTATGGTTAAGGTCTTCTCTTTTCAGGTAAATATCTGCACCATATTTTTCTGAGAGGTTTTTTGCATGAAAGATAGGGCTTGGCCGACCCACGTAATGCTGATAAAGAGAAGCAAGTTCTTCTAAAAATTCAGGGTCTTGTCGAATCTCATTATATGAAGTAGTGATCTCCTCCATAATAGTTTGAAGTTCAGGAGGAATAAAAGATCCTCCATACTCTCCAAAATAACCTTTTTTATCAGGCAGTGGAGAATTAAAAATATTTGTTGGCATAAAAATTCCTTTTTTGATGTTTAATTATTGTACTTTAAAATACTTTTTGAGTGACTGAATAAGTATTATGTGATAAAATAATACTGAAAAAGGATATAAGTATGAAAAAATTAGGCTTTAGGAAAGAAATTTTAGTATGGAGTTAAAAAAAGGCACCTATAAACATTATAAGGGAAATTTATATGAAGTTTTTATGACAGCACAACACTCTGAGACTGAAGAGTGGATGGTGGTATATAAGACTTTGTATGGTGAAGAAGGGATGTGGGTACGTCCTTATGCTATGTTTATGGAAAAAGTAATGATTGAAGGAAAAAAGATAGAGCGTTTTGCCTATGTTGGTGAAGAGGGTTAAATCCCTTCCATCACTCTTGCTTCAAAACTGACTAAGTTCTCTCCGGAAAACCTAAAGGCAAGTTCTATAGGACGACAGCATACTTCGCAGTCTTCTATATAGTCACTGTCTTCTTCAGAACTATCAAGTATCATAGAGATACGTTCCCAGCAGTAGGGGCATGTAAAAAAATGTTCCATCAGCTACCTTTCTTAGGAAAAATTTTGGCGATCCAACCTGTGAGCATACAAGTATTATCACAACTTCCATTTCTATCACATCTTGCTTTTTGAATATTGCGTAAAAGCAAGACTAGAAAACCTAAAGCAATGATGAATTGTACTCCACCTCCGATCCAATTTGCGTGCATAAGATTTTGGATGGCTAAGACAAACATAATAATGGTGACTATGAGGCACATAAATTATCCTGTTTTTATGTGATTGTACTATAATTTGCAAAAAAGAGCATGTATGTCACCCATAATCGAACATTTTCAAACCCTCACGCAAATTCCACATTGTAGTAAAATAGCAGATAGATTATTGGAATTTTTAGTTACTTTTGCTAAAAATAGAAGTTATAGTGTAGAAGTGGATGAGGTTAAAAATATCCTCATATCCAAAGGTACACCAACACTTTGTCTTCAGGCACATTATGACATGGTCTGCATAGGTAAAGCACCAGTTTTAGAAACCTATGTAGAAGATGGTTGGATGAAGGCTAAGGATTCTTCCTTAGGAGCAGATAATGGTATGGCCATAGCAATGATGATGCAACTGATGGATGAAGGAAGAGAATTGGAGTTTTTACTGACTTCTGATGAAGAAATAGGACTTATAGGAGCAAATGAAGTAGCCTTTGAATTCAAAAGTAAATATATGCTAAACCTTGACAGTGAAGATGAAGCAGAAGTATACATAGGGTGTGCAGGTGGTGTAGATATCACAGCGAACAAACAAGATACGTATGTTGAAGGGAAAGGTATCTGTTATGAAGTAGCAGTCAAAGGGCTTGTAGGCGGACATTCTGGTGTGGACATAGATAAAGGTATTCCTTCTGCGATTAAAGTTTTGGGTGAGTACTTGAATAAGAATGGTATCACACAGTTGGTAAGTATGTATGGCGGAGAACGTCGTAATTCTATTCCAGCAAATGCTGTAGCTATTATATGCAGTGAAGTAAGATTGGAGAATACAGATCTCGTGAAGGTACGTGAACTTTCTGAGAGAGCTAAAGTGTTGAGCAAAGGTGAAAAAACCATAGAGATGATACATGCATTTAAACATGGAGTACATGCACAAAATCAGGAATTTGGTATCCCTGATGTGAGTATCAATCTTGCCATTATCACGGCAGATGAAAAGGGCGGGCTTCTTGTAGAAACAAGTGCGCGCGCAATGGATGCTCAGAAGTTGGAAAACCTTTCAACAGAAACATTGAACCTTTTTAAATCATACGGTTTTGAAGTACGACTTGAAGACAAGTACCCTGCATGGAAACCAGACATTAATGACTTTACAAAACTTGTGAGCAAAGAGATAAAATCTGTTTTTAACAAAACAAAAATGATGGCGATACATGCAGGTCTTGAATGTGGTGTCATTGCCGAGAAGTACCCTGATATGAAGTTTGCTTCCATAGGACCAACCATACGTTATCCACACTCTACTAGAGAGATGGTAGATTTAGCTTCAGTCGAACGTACATTTGAGGCACTAGTAAAAATAATTAAAGCAGTTTAATTTCTCAAAATGAGTAAAAATCCCTGAAGGTTGCAACTATTAGAGGTGAAAAACATTAAACTTTAAAGGTTTTTGTCGTCCTACAATGCGCTTTCATGAAGCATTCTTCACACTCAGGTTTGAGTGCTTTACATCTGTACCTGCCAAAAAGCACCATTGCCTGATGCAGTAGGTGCAGGTCTGTTTTAAATTTACGACTCAATTCTTCTTCACACTTTATAGCGGTCTTGGCATCAGAAAGTCCTAAACGGTGTGCCACGCGGTACACATGGGTATCTACAGCCATGAGATTGGCTCCAGCATACTCTATCATGACAACATTTGCGGTTTTTTGACCAACGCCAGCGAGTTTGACAAGTTCATCACGTTCTAAAGGAATTTTATTGCCATAATTTTCGACGACACTTTGTGCCATTTTGATGAGGTTTTTGGCTTTGTTGTTAAAAAATGAACAGGTATTGATGTATGATTTGACTTCATCTAAGTCTGCATTTGCAAGAGAAATAGGGTCTGGATAGGCTTTAAAAAGGGCAGGTGTGATGATATTCACACGTTTATCTGTACACTGTGCAGAGAGCATAACAGAGATGAGAAGTTCATAAAGATTACGATACTCCAATTCAGTGACAGAATCAGGATAGTTTTCAAGAAAGATACTTTTTATCTCTTCTATCTCTTTTTTTGTTGCTTTTTTGACTTTTGCCATACTTATTGCCTTACTCTAATGAAATACTAATTAGAATATTAACACATTAATAAATGATTTACCCAAGAGGACTATACTTCTTCTTAAATTTAATAATTAAGGATTATTCAAAATGTTGAAACTAGCAAAAACTTCACTGCTTGCTGTTGCTATAATGGCTACATCAATTGCGGCATCAGATATACTTGTAACAGTAAATGGTAAAAATATCACCAAGCAAGATGCACAGGCATTTGTTGCTGCCTCTGCGCCTCAGGCTAACTTTATGGAGCTTGCTCCTGCTGAGAAAAAAATGGTTACAGACAGACTGATAGAAAAAATACTTTTCACAGAACTTGCAAAGCAAGAAGGTATAGATAAAAAACCTGAATTTCAAAGAAATATGAATAAGATAAAAGATGAGCTTTTAGTAAACATGTGGATGAAATCACAGATGGATAATGCGATTGTGAGTGACAGCGAAGCAAAAGCATTTTATGAGAAAAATGCTGCAAAATTCATTGAAAAAGCTTCTATGCATGCTAGACATATTTTACTTGCAACTAAAAAAGAGGCACAAGATATTATTGATACTCTAAAGCCACTTAAGGGAGAAGCATTAAAAGCAAAATTTATTGCATTAGCTAAGGCAAAATCTACGGGTCCTTCTGCTAAAGAGGGTGGAGATCTTGGTACTTTTACTAAAGGTCAGATGGTTCCGGAATTTTCAAAAGTAGCATGGGCACTTGAGAATGGTCACATAACGACTATGCCCGTTAAAACGCAGTTTGGTTATCATGTGATTTACCTTGAAACAAAATCTGGAGAGACAGCTACTCCTTACGAAAAAGTTAAAAATAAAATTATCACTTCACTAAAGCAAAAGCAGTTTACTGTTAAAATAACAGATGTGGCAAAAGAACTTAAAAATAAAGCTAAAATTGTTGATATGACTTTAGAAGCAAATGAAACTAAAAAGTAATCTTTTAGTAATTAAAAAATAGGAAAAACAATATGAAGAAATTTTTTGTTCTTTTGGGTTTATCATTCTTTCTATGGGTAAACTCAGCATCCGCGGATGCTTTAAAAAACAGTTTAACAAATATACTAAATGAAAAAGAAACATCATCCATGGTGAATCTTGGTGATATTAATCTCAATGGAAAAGAAAGACCTTCGCAACAAATAAAAAAAACAAGATCTAGTAAAGCAGTGATTGCTACAGTAAATGGTCATAAGATCATTAAAAAAGAGGCAGATGCTTACCTTAAACAGCGTACACAGGGTAAGGTAACAAACTTTGATCAATTACCACCTCGTCAACGTTCACGACTTATTCAAGAGTTGGCACTGCCTGTCATTGTGCTGGACACTGCCCAAAAAGAATTGTCTGAAGAGGAAAAAGAAGCAGTCTATACACGTAAGTGGATGCAAAAAGAAGCGCTAAAAATCAAGATTACGGATGAACAGGTCTTGGCAGTATATACTCAGTTAAAACAAGATGCACAAGAGAATAATGCTACAGGTAACATCCCGCCATTTGACCGTATTAAAGATAAACTTAAAATTCAAATGATTGAGAAGACAATAGTCGGTAAACTCATGGAAAATGCAGAGATTAAAGTACAGTAAAATATGTGTATTAATTACTACTTGGTAAATATTGGGTAAAATACACACAACATAATACAAAGGAAATAAAGAATGAAAAAAATTCTTGTTATATTGGGATTAACATTAGCACTTACAACACATTATGTAGTAGCTGCAGCAGCAGGTACAGTCAATGGTATGACAATTACTGTTGAAGAGGCGGATAATGCACTGAATAAACTGACAAAAGGCAAGATGACTTGGGAAAAACTTCCTGATGAGGGTAAAAAACAGCTTATTGAAATGATGGCGCCTGCTAAATTGGTAGCAGCAGAATCAAAAAAAAGTTTAACAGATAAAGAGAAAGAAGCAGCGCTTGCAGGTTTCTGGATGCAGAAGAAAATGTCAACAACGGAAGTTTCAGATAAAGAAGCAGAAGATGCATACAATAAGATGAAAAAAGCAGCAAAAACAGCTAAGAGTAAAAAGGAAATACCAGCATTTGCTACTGTAAAAAACAGTATTAAAATGCAACTTGCTCAAGAAAAAGTTGTGAGTGTTCTGATGAAAAGTGCCAAAATAAAAGTAAAATAATTCCACAAAAAGGAAGTTGTAAATGTCTACAAAAGTTTTGGATGTAGTGCAAACAGGTGTAGTTACGGGAGATGATCTTCAAAAAATATTTAAAATTGCAAAAGATGAAGGGTTTGCCTTACCTGCCGTCAATGTGGTGAGCACCCCTTCCATTAATGCTGTACTCGAAGCTGCAAAAAATGTAAATTCTCCTGTAGTTGTTCAATTTTCCAATGGTGGGGGAACATACTATGCAGGTAAAGGTCTGCCTGAAGATGAGGCAGCTATTTTAGGTTGTATTTCTGGTGCCCAGCATGTACATACGGTAGCCAAAGCTTACGGTATACCTGTCATTCTGCATACAGATCATGCAGCAAGAAAACTGCTTCCTTGGATAGATGCACTACTTGATGCAAGTGAATCACACTATAAAGTGCATGGTGTTCCTCTTTTTTCCTCTCATATGATAGACCTTTCTGAGGAGCCTATAGAAGAGAATATCGCTACAAGTAAAGTATACTTGGAACGTATGTCCAAGATAGGAATGACATTAGAAATAGAACTTGGTGTAACGGGAGGAGAAGAAGAAGGTGTAGATAACACTGAGATAGACAATACACTTCTCTATACACAACCTGAAGAGGTAGCGTATGCTTATGAGGAACTTTCAAAGGTTTCTGACAAGTTTACTATTGCCGCTTCTTTTGGAAATGTACATGGTGTGTATAAACCGAGTAATGTTTCTCTCACGCCTAAAATTCTTGATAACTCTCAATCTTACATAGAAGAAAAATATAATACAGCTAAAAAACCTGTAAATTTTGTCTTCCACGGCGGTTCAGGTTCTGAGCTTTCAGATATAAAAGAAGCGATCGGTTATGGTGTCATTAAAATGAATATAGATACAGACACTCAGTGGTCATTTTGGGATGGTGTACGTGTTTATGTAGCTAAGTATAATGACTATTTGCAAGGACAGATCGGTAACCCAGAGGGTGAAGATAAACCAAATAAAAAGTACTATGATCCAAGAAAATGGTTACGTGCTGGAGAAGAATCTACAGTTGCTAGACTTGAAAGAGCATTTGATGACCTTAACTGCTTAAATAGAAACTAACAAATAGTTCGTCCTTTCCGGATAAATCCCGGAATCTATACATGCAAACTTTAAATCTTCCTTCTCCCGTTCAATCTATCACTTTTGAGAACCAAACTTTTTACTTAAAGAGAGATGATCTTATTCATTCAGATTTCTCTGGTAACAAAGCACGAAAATTTTATTATTTTCTCCAAAATGATTTTCCTGATATTCATAAGCTTATCTCCTATGGTTCTGCACAGTCAAATGCGATGTACTCACTCTCTGTACTAGCGAAAATAAAAGAGTGGGAATTTGAGTATTTTGTAGATCATGTCGCTGATTATTTGAAAGAGAATCCTCATGGTAATTATAAGGGTGCTGTAGATAATGGTATGAAAATGATTGAAAAAATAAATGTAGTCCCTTTTGTCTATCCCAAAGATGTTCTTTTTATAGAAGAGGGTGGACGACAAAAAGAGGCGGAATATGGTATTAAAATTTTAGCTGAGGAGATCATAGCTTGGCAAAGAGAAAATAAGATAGAAGAACTCAATATTTTTCTCCCTTCTGGTACAGGAACAACAGCATTATTTTTATCCAAAGCTTTTTTCGGGAAGAAGACACCCCGACCTACGGTTTATACCACACCATGTGTAGGAGATAAAGAGTACTTGAAAAAGCAGTTTTTAGAGTTAGTAAGTGAAGAAAAATACCATCCGACGATATTGAGTTTAGAGAAAAAACACCATTTTGGAAAACTTTATAAAGAAAACTACAAAATTTGGCTAAAATTACAACAACAAACAGGAGTGGAGTTTGACCTCCTTTATGACCCATTCGGATGGCGAGTATTATTAGCGCATTCTGAAGTTTTTTCTAAACCTATATTGTACATCCATCAGGGTGGGCTATTGGGAAATGAGAGTATGCTTCCTAGATATGAAAGAAAATATGATAGTAAGAAGGACCTATAAGTGAAAGTTTTTTACAGCAGTGATGAAAGTTTTGAAGCCAATTTTAACGAATTACTTCAGCGTGGAAAGATGGATATAGAGGGCGTAACTAGTATCGTTTCAAGCCTACTTAAAGAGATACAACTTGAAGGTAATACTGCGGTTAAACGTCAGATAGCAAAGTTTGACAGATGGGAACCGAAAAGTGATGATGCACTTTTGGTTTCGACAGATGATATGAAAAAAGCATATGATGCCATAAACCCAGAACTGCGTGATGCACTGCACCTTGCCTATGACCGTATAGAAAGTTACCACCAAAAACTTATGCCTAAAACATGGATGGACAAAGAAGCCAACGGAAGTATACTTGGACAAAAAGTAACTGCTGTAGATAGAGCTGGACTCTATATCCCTGGAGGGAAAGCTGCCTATCCAAGTTCATTGCTTATGAATGTAATTCCTGCACAAGTTGCAGGTGTAGAAGAGATAGTTGTATGTACACCTGCTCCAGATAATGAGCTTAATGAACTTCTTCTTGCTGCCTGTCACCTTTGTAAAGTCACACAAGTATTCAAAGTAGGTGGAGCATCTGCGATAGGTGCTATGGCATACGGAACAGAAACTATTCCTAAAGTAGATGTGATTACCGGTCCTGGAAATATTTTTGTGGCTACGGCTAAAAAATTAGTCTATGGTGAAGTAAACATAGATATGATAGCCGGACCTTCTGAGATAGGTATACTCGCAGATGAGAGTGCAAGAGAAGACTATATAGCGATAGACCTACTCTCGCAGGCAGAACATGATGAGATGGCAAGTTCTATACTCATCACTACAGATGAAGAACTGGCGAACAAAGTCAGTGACAAAGTAGAAGAATTTCTTAGTACTCTTTCACGTGAAAAAATAGCACGAAAGTCTATAGAAGAGAGAGGGGCTATCATCGTAGCAAAAGATATGGATGACGCCATAGCACTTATGAATGAGATAGCACCAGAACACTTGGAGATCATTACTAAAGACCCGATGAGTCTACTTGATAGTATTAAGCATGCAGGTGCCATCTTTTTAGGTGAAAATACACCTGAACCAATCGGTGACTATGTAGCCGGTCCGAACCATACGCTTCCTACAGGGGGAACAGCGAAATTTTATTCACCACTTTCTGTAGATAATTTCCTGAAGAAATCTTCTATTATCTCTATGACTAAACAAGGATTGCAAGAAATAGGTTCACAATGTGCACTTATTGCAAATACTGAAGGTTTGACTGCTCATGAAGAGAGTGTAAAAATTCGTCTAAGAGGGTAATGCCTCTTTTTTATTTTTTACTTTTCCAATCCAGACCACTCTTGGGAAAGAGGACCGAATGAACATAGTAATGATCTTTTTCACAAGCTTTACCAAAAATAGACATAACACCAATATCAAAGGGAAGCATTATCACCCTACATGATAGCCTAAATCATAGACTTAGAAAATACTAGATTATAAGATACCATATGAAGTATTTTTTAAAGAATTTATGAAAGAAATGCTGCTTGATTAGAGTGAAAATTGCACTTATAATTGAATTGAGGTTTAGAAAATAAATTTAAGTGATTTTTGGGATAAATGGCGCGGTGGACGAGACTCGAACTCGCGACCCCCTGCGTGACAGGCAGGTATTCTAACCAACTGAACTACCACCGCACCTATAATGTAAAAAATGACATATTGTCATGGTGGTCGCTATAAGACTCGAACTTATGACATCTACCTTGTAAGGGTAGCGCTCTACCAACTGAGCTAAGCGACCATTATTTGAATGTTTATTTGGAAAAGATTGGCGACCCCTAAAGGATTTGAACCTCTGTTTTTACGTTGAAAACGTAATATCCTTGGCCACTAGATGAAAGGGTCATCAAGAACCGTAAGCATGAAATTATTAAAAGTGGTGACCTGTCTAGGATTCGAACCTAGGGCCCATTCCTTAAAAGGGAATTGCTCTACCAACTGAGCTAACAGGTCACACAACATAAAAATGGCGCGGTGGACGAGACTCGAACTCGCGACCCCCTGCGTGACAGGCAGGTATTCTAACCAACTGAACTACCACCGCACCTATAATGTAAAAAATGACATATTGTCATGGTGGTCGCTATAAGACTCGAACTTATGACATCTACCTTGTAAGGGTAGCGCTCTACCAACTGAGCTAAGCGACCAGAAACCAATTTAATGGTTAAAATGTAAAAGTGGTGACCTGTCTAGGATTCGAACCTAGGGCCCATTCCTTAAAAGGGAATTGCTCTACCAACTGAGCTAACAGGTCACATATTTTTTGTACTCATTACTCGAATAAGTGGACGGAATTATAGCTCAGAAACCTTTGATTGTCAAGGGATTTTTAAGAAATACTTTAAATTTCTAATGCTTCAGCTAATTTCTCGATGGCAAATACTGTCGCTTGTTCTTGAATGGCTTCTCTAGGCCCTAAAAAACTACAATGAAATACCTGTTGACTAAATGGTGTTTTTAAACCTATATAGACAGTTCCTACGGGTTTAAGTTCTGTGCCTCCCGTGGGCCCTGCTATGCCTGAAACAGCTATAGCATAGTCAGAACCTGCTAATTTTTGTATGCCTTCACACATTTGAGTTACACATGCTTGGCTTACTGCACCAAACTTTTCAAAAACTTCATTATCAACACCTAGCCATAAGTGCTTGATGTCGTTTGAATAAGTGACACAGGAACCATGCAGTATATTTGAAGCACCTGGGATGGCTGTAAATGATGCAGCAATGCGTCCACCGGTGCAACTTTCTGCAAAAGAGATAGTTTGCTGATCTTTTGTCAATTGTTGAATAATTTTTTCTACTAGATTTTTGATATTTTTCATAAGATTATTGTACCAAAAGTAGCTTCTAATGGTCTTTCAGATATAATCACGGGATAATATAAGACTAAGGTATTATCACACATGGATTTTAAAGACACACTCCTCCTTCCGAAAACTGATTTCCCAATGCGCGGAAATCTTCCAACCAATGAACCTAAAAAATATAATGCATGGTTTGATACCAATATGTATGAGCAGATGAAAACAAAACGCATGGGCGCTGAAATGTTTACACTTCATGATGGACCTCCCTATGCTAATGGTGACATTCACATAGGGCATGCACTTAACAAAGTGCTTAAAGACATCATTTTAAAATATAACTATTTTCAAGGTAAAGATGTTCGTATGACTCCAGGTTGGGATTGTCATGGTTTGCCTATCGAGCAGAAAGTTGAAGAGAAACTTGGTAAAAGCAAAAAAGAAGCAATGCCTACAGAGAAGTTTAGAGAACTTTGTCGTGCCCATGCTGCGAAGTTTGTAGACATCCAAAGAGATGAATTTAAAGCTTTAGGTGTCATCGCAGACTGGGAGAACCCTTATGTGACCATGGACTTTAAATTTGAAGCAAACATTTATCGAACACTTTGTGAAGTGGCACAAAAAGGTCTTTTGATTGAAAGACACAAGCCTATCTTCTGGTCATGGGCTGCAAGAACAGCACTTGCTGATGCAGAAGTGGAGTACGAAGATAAAGAAGACTATTCTATCTATGTGCACTTTGAACTCAGCGACGCAGCCAAAGAAAAGTTAGGGATAGAAGGTAAAGCAGGACTTGTTATCTGGACAACAACGCCTTGGACACTACCTGCGAATACAGGTATCTCGCTAAACCCGGAAGAGATGTATGTTTTGACTTCTGATGGTCATATCGTAGCAAATACGCGTTATGATAAAATGATAGAAGAGGGTATAGTCTCTGGACATTCAAATAGAAAGATAGCGGCAACTGAGATGGAAAATCTTCTTGCTATTAACCCTGTAAATGGTCGTACATCTACAGTGATCCTTAGTGACCATGTACTTATGGATGGCGGTACTGGATGTGTTCACACAGCTCCTGGACACGGTGAGGATGACTACAAAGTGGGACTCAAGTATGGACTAGAAGTCGTGATGCCTGTAGATGAACGTGGTTGTTATGATGCGAGTGTAAAAGGGTTAAGTCTCCTTCCTAACCCCGATGAGTTTGTAGGTATGCACATTTTTAAAGCTAATGAGCCTATCTTAGAGATCTTGGGTGATGCATTGTTAAAAGAAAGTAAGTTTGTTCACTCGTATCCACACTGTTGGAGAACGAAAAAGCCACTTATCTATAGAGCAACGAACCAATGGTTTATCTCTATAGACGACAAAGCAGAAGGTGCGAAAGATACACTGAGAGATACAGCACTTTCTGCCATTGAAGGTGTTGACTTTTATCCTAAGACATCTAAAAATCGTCTCAAACCGATGATAGAGGGTAGACCTGATTGGTGTATCTCACGTCAGCGTTCTTGGGGTGTGCCTATAGCATTCTTTAGAATCAAAAGTACCAAAGAAGTGATCTTTGACAGCTCGGTGTTAGAACATGTAGCCAGTCTTTTTGATGAACAAGGTGCAGATGCCTGGTACTCTATGAGTATTGCGGAACTTCTTCCTGCCAATTCAGGCTATAATGCCGATGACTTAGAGAAAATAGAAGACATTCTGGATGTATGGTTCGACTCCGGTTCGACTTGGAATTCAGTACTAAGTAGCGGTAACTATGATGCGGGTGAATACCCTGCATCTCTTTACATAGAAGGAAGTGACCAACATAGAGGTTGGTTCCAGTCTTCATTACTTCTTTCTGCAGCAGTCAATGAAATCTCCCCATACAAAACACTTATTACTCATGGATTTACGGTGGATGACAAGGGTGAAAAGATGAGTAAGTCTAAGGGTAACGTTATTGCTCCAGATAAAGTCATCAAAGAATATGGTTCAGAAATCCTAAGACTATGGGTAGCACTTTCTGACTATCAATCAGACTTGAAAATCTCTGATGGTATCTTGAAGCAAACTGCTGAGCAGTATAGAAAGATAAGAAATACTTTTAGATTTTTACTTGCGAATGTGGATGATCTTGAGACATATGTTGAAAATGATGCTTATGGTGAGTTGGATAGATGGATACTGATAAAAGCCAGAAAAGTATTTACAGCAGTAAAAAGCTCTTTTGATGCCTATGATTTTCTTAGAGGATTTGCAATACTGAATCACTTTATCACCAATGAACTTTCAGGTATCTATATGGATATCACTAAAGACAGACTTTATTGTGAAGATAAAAATGATCCAGTCAGAAGATCAACGCAGTCTGCTATGGCACACATTTCTAAAGCGATGTTAGGTCTTGTGGCTCCAGTATTGACTTACACAGTAGATGAGATACTTGAATACGCGCCGACACTCTTCAAAGGTGACATGGAAAATGTATTTGACCTTGTGTATGTTGAAGTACCAGAGGTTGAAGCAAGTTTTGATGACACTGTTCTTATGGAAGCCAGAGTAAAATTCTCTGAAGCAGTAGATAAACTCAAAAAAGAGAAACTCATAAAATCTACACTTGAAGTTGAGATAGCAGGTGACATAAGTGCATTTGCTATTAACGACAATAAAAACCTTGAAGACTGGTTTGTTGTTTCGGCTATGAAGTCAAGCAGTGACAGTGAACAGGTAGCTTCTTTTGAAGTTGACGGATCAACATTTACTGTGCATAAAGCAACAGCTTCAAAATGTCCAAGATGTTGGAAATTTACATCTGTCAGTGAAGAGTGTGCCTGTGAGAGATGTGCGAAGGTAGTTGCCTAATGCTTGACATGACTCAGCCTATACAAATGGAAGTGATCATTGGTTCGATCATTTTTATATTTGGATTGGTTGGTATAGGATTGGCAGTAGTAGAATATTATAAAAAGAAAATATAGTCTGAGCCAAAGGCGAAGCTTTTACGAGAAATCATTTAGTGATTTCTTGCATAAGGCTTTAGCCAAAAGTGAGAGGAATTGGAAATGGGCTTTGCTCATTACCAAGAAGAAAAAATAAAAAAGGAAGCAAGTCGTGATAACACTAAAAGAAGCGTTAACAAAATCTAATGAAGAAATGGCAGTGTTAAGAGTGGAACTTGAAGCAAAAGCCAAAGAGTCTGGACTCAATGCTTATATAGGATTTGAAAGTTCAGGTGAGGGTGTACCTATCCTTATCAAAGATAACATTCAAGTCAAAGACTGGTCTGTTACTTCTGGTTCGAAAATTCTTCAGGGATATATTGCTCCTTATGAAGCTACGGCGATTATTAACCTTAAATCTAAAGGGATGATGGCATTTGGTAGAGCAAATATGGATGAGTTTGCAATGGGTTCAACTACTGAGAGTTCTTTTTATGGAGCAACTAAAAACCCACATGGTACAGACCGCGTACCTGGTGGATCTTCAGGTGGATCGGCGGCAGCCGTTGCATCGGGTATCGCCATTGCAGCATTGGGTTCAGATACAGGTGGGTCTATCAGGCAACCCGCAGCGTACTGTGGTGTAGTAGGGATGAAACCTACTTACGGAAGAGTAAGTCGTTTTGGCTTGGCTGCATATGCTTCTTCTTTAGACCAGATAGGTCCCATAGCGCAAAATGTTGAAGATGCAGCTATCTTGTATGATGCTATCAAAGGGCATGATGAAAAAGACTCTACTTCAGCGGATTTTACAATAGAAGATATTGCTAATAACATTAACTCTGGTGCTAAACTTACTATTGCGGTGATAGATAACTACATCAGTGAAGCGGATGCAGATACGCAAAAAGCGTATTCACAAACAGTTAAAGCACTTGAAGAAGCCGGACATACCATCGTACATAAAAATATGCAAAATACAAAGTATGACATTGCGACATATTACATCTTGGCAACAGCAGAAGCGGCAACCAACCTTGCACGTTTTGATGGAGTACGTTACGGAACAAGGGCGGCTGAGGCTAAAAACACGGAAGAGCTTTTTTATAATTCAAGATCAGAAGGGTTTGGAGAAGAAGTAAAAAGACGTATCTTACTTGGTAACTTTGTGCTTTCATCTGGATATTATGATGCATATTATGTTAAAGCACAAAAAGTAAGACACCTCATACGTGATGAGTTCAATGCTATTTTTGAAGATGCCGACCTCATACTTTCACCTGTTGCTCCATCTGTTGCTCCCAAAATTGGAAGTATTCATGACCCACTTGAAATGTATAAGAGTGATATGTATACGATTGCTATCAACCTTGCAGGACTTCCTGCGATTTCACTACCTGTTGCTAAAGATGATGAAGGTATGCCTATAGGTTTACAACTCATTGCTAAAGCATTTAACGAAAAAACGCTTTTTGACGGTGCATCTAGCATGGAAAAAGCTGTAAATTATACTAAATAAACGAAGGAAACAACATGAGAATTAAACAGAGAGCATTGACATTCGAAGACGTATTACTGGTACCGCAACATTCACTTGTACTTCCTAAAGAAGTTTGTTTAAAAAGTAATCTTACTAAGCGTGTGACACTTAACATTCCAATCGTTTCAGCAGCGATGGATACAGTAACTGAGTACAAAGCAGCGATTGCCATGGCACACTTAGGAGGTATCGGGATTATCCATAAAAATATGGATATAGCGACACAGGCTAAACAAATTATGAAAGTGAAAAAGTCTGAGAGTGGTATTATTATTGATCCTATCTTCATCGGTCCGGATAAAATAGTTGCAAATGCAGATGCTTTAATGAGTGAATATAAAATTTCTGGTGTACCTGTTGTAGATGATGATATGAAACTTGTAGGTATTATCACAAACCGTGATATGCGTTTTATCACTGATATGAGTTTAAAAATCTCTGATGTGATGACAAAAGCACCTTTGGTGACTGCAAAACTTGGCATTACTCTTGAAGAAGCGGCAAAAGTACTTCAGGAACATAAGATAGAAAAACTACCTATAGTCGATGAAGATAATGTGCTGCAAGGCCTTGTTACTATCAAAGATATCGAGAAAAGAGAGAAGTTTCCTAATGCGAACAAAGATGAGCATGGTCGTTTAAGAGTAGGTGCAGCGATAGGCGTAAGTCAACTTGATCGTGCTACTGCACTGGTAGACGCTGGCGTAGATGTTATTGTTCTTGACTCAGCACACGGTCATTCTCAAGGTATCATTGATACACTTAAACTTATTAAAAAAACACTTGATGTAGACGTCATCGCAGGGAACATTGCTACAGCATCGGCTGCACAAGACCTTATAGATGCAGGTGCTGATGCACTAAAAGTAGGTATCGGACCAGGGTCTATCTGTACGACACGTATCGTTGCAGGTGTAGGTGTACCACAAATTTCTGCTATCGATGAAGTGGCCGAGGTAGCAAATAAAGCAGGTGTACCTGTAATAGCTGATGGTGGTATCAGATACTCTGGTGATGTAGCAAAAGCTTTAGCTGTAGGAGCAAGTTCAGTGATGTTGGGGTCTGTACTCGCAGGAACATATGAAGCACCAGGTGAAATGATACTTTTTAATGGAAGACAGTTTAAAGAGTACAGAGGTATGGGAAGTATCGGTGCGATGTCACAAGGAAGTACAGATCGTTACTTCCAAGAAGGTACAGCAGCAGATAAACTCGTACCTGAAGGAATCGAAGGTCGGGTACCATACAGAGGACACATCTCAGATGTAGTACATCAAATGCTAGGTGGTCTAAGAAGTTCTATGGGTTATTGTGGTTCAGAATCTATAAAAGTATTTTGGGAAAAAGCAGAATTTGTTGAAATCACGTCTGCAGGACTTAAAGAAAGTCATGTGCATGATGTGGCTATTACAAAAGAATCACCAAACTATTCTTCATAATAATCCCCGTTGCTATCCTCGTACTTGATACGGGGATCCATTTTCTAGTTACTACATATCTTTTCTGCCAATTAATCTTCTCTTCAAGCAATCACAAGCTATAATTTACCTATATTATCAAATAAGGGATTGTGATGCACGAACAAACACTAGCCGTCCATGCAGGATATGAGAAAGATGCACAAGGGACTATGGCCGTTCCTATCTATATGACTACAGCATATGAGTTTAGAGATACAGAACATGCAGCAAACCTGTTTGCACTTAAAGAGCTCGGAAACATTTATACAAGACTGATGAACCCTACGACTGATGTGTTTGAAAAACGTTTCGCGGCACTTGAGGGTGGAGTGGCTGCTATAGGAACCGCTTCCGGAATGGCAGCTATCTTTTATGCTATCGCCAATGTGGCGGAAGCCGGAGATAACATTATCGTAGCAAAACAAGTTTATGGTGGAACAACTACACTTACGGGACATACCATTAAGCGTTTTGGTATACAGACACGTTATTTTGATGTGAGAAATCCCTCCCAGATAGAAGCACTGGTAGATGATAAAACAAAAATTATTCTTTTTGAGAGTATCACAAATCCAAGTATCGATGTGGCTGACTTTGATGCTATTGTTACCATTGCCAATAAACATAATATTTTGACGTGTGTAGACAATACAGTTGCTACACCTATTTTATGTAAACCGTTAGAGTATGGTGTAGATCTTTCTGTACACTCTGCTAGTAAATATACTACAGGACAGGGACTTGCGATAGGTGGTGTCATAGTAGAACGTTATAATTTAGTAGAAAAAATTAAAGGTAATGCACGTTACTCACACTTTAATGAACCAGATGAGAGTTATCATGGGCTTGTGTATTCTGATGTACCACTTCCGCTCTTTACACTTAGAACACGTTTGTCACTGCTTCGTGACTTAGGTGCATCACCTTCACCTTTCAACTCATGGTTATATATTCAAGGGATTGAGACGTTACCACTTCGTATGAAACAGCATTCTTCTTCTGCGTTAGCCATAGCCGAGTACTTGGAAGCGCATCCAAAAGTAGGTAAGGTTAATTACCCAGGACTCAAATCAGATGCTAACTATGAACTAGGTCAAAAGTACTTTAAAGGTGGGCACAGCGGATTGCTTTCTTTTGAAGTTGCAGACAAAGAAACAGCGCAGAAGATAGCTGACAGTACGGAGATCTTTTCACTTGTGGTCAACATAGGAGACACTAAGTCTATTATCACACATCCTGCAAGCACAACACATCATCAGCTTTCAGATCAAGAGTTGATAGAAGCTGGAGTACCTTCTGGACTGATTAGACTTAGTGTTGGTATAGAGGATACTCAAGACCTTATAGATGATTTGGCAAAGGCTTTAGGTTAAACATATAGAATAAAAGCCCAAATTAGATAAAATACTATAAAATAATATAATCAATGGGGCATTGTGCTTATATGCGACTAGTCGCATGAGCCAACTGCTGAAATTATCGCTAGTGTATGCCCTTGGGTGTGTCATAGTGATAACGTAGTTTTTTGGGCTTTGCTCAAAAAATGTCCTTAATTAAAAAGCAGTCTATGAAAATCACAACTAAAACAGCAAAGTTTAGCTCTCCTCTCTACCTTGAGAGTGGGCGTATCTTAGAACCGTATGAAATCACTTATGAGACATACGGTGCACTAAACAAAGATAAATCTAATGTTATCTTAGTGTGTCATGCGCTTAGTGGTTCTCATCATGCAGCGGGGATATACGAAGGTGAGCGTAAAGCTGGTTGGTGGGATGGACTTATTGGTGATGGGAAAGCTATGGATACGAGTAAATACTTTGTTATATGTACGAATGTTATAGGCTCTTGTTTTGGTTCGACTGGACCTATGAGTAGTAACTACCCGAGCGAAGATCCTTATAGACTTAAATTTCCTGTAGTGACTATCAAAGATATGGTCCGTGCTCAAATGCATCTCCTCTCACAAATAGGTATTTATCATGTCCGCGCTATAGTGGGTGGTTCTATGGGGGGTATGCAAGCACTACAGTTTGCCGTAGATTATCCCAACTTTGCAGATGATATTGTCTCTCTTGCTGCCACGTATGCAACGAGACCCTGGACAATGTCATTTAACAAAGTAGCCATAGAAGCCATACGTAGAGACCCGCGATTTAAGCATGGTAATTATGAAAAAGATGCATTTAAAGAAGAAGGATTGGATGGTTTAGCTATAGGGCGCATAGCAGGACACATCTCTTACCTGGCACCAGAATCCATGGATAATAAATTTGGGCGTAACTATGTCAGCAATGATGGTCTTTTTGAACTTTTTGGACGTTACGAAGTTGAGAGGTATATGGAATACAATACCAATAACTTTTCACGTATATTTGACCCACTTGCTTATCTTTATATAGTCAAAGCGATTAATACCTTTAATCTAAGTCGTGGATATGATTCCTTACATGATGCCATCTTACGCATTAAGGCAAATGTGCATATGATAAGTTTTTCATCTGATTATCTGTTTGCCCCCTCCGAGATGGAACACATCGCCAAGATGATGCAACGTAATGGTCAATCGTATAGTTACCTTGAAGTTCAGAGTAATTATGGACATGATGCTTTTTTAGTAGAGTTAGATAAATTTGAAGATAATATCAAGGATATATTAGTATGAAAAATGAAACCTTTGAAGAAAAACTAGAGTACTCAAAAGAACTTTTAGAGAAATTGATGAATCCTGAGATTACACTTGCCGAGTCTGTAAAGCTGTATGAAGAAGGTTTGAAAAACATCAAAGAGTCGCAAACACTTATAGAAGAAGCGAAAACAAAAATCACTGTTATAGAACAAGCGAACCAAAATATAGGAGAAGATAGATAATGGCACAGCTTGTTGTAGCAGCACTCCAACTACCAACATTGGGAATGAATGCAACAAGGCTTGAGTTTTATCTTAAACAAGCCAAGCAAAGAAGTGCAGAAGTGATGCTACTTGGCGAGTATGTACTTAATCATTTTTTTAAAGAGTTTGCCACTATGTCGCCAAATATGGTGAAAGAACAAACACGTAAACATATAGAACTTCTTAAAAATCTTTCAGAAAAGTATGATATTATTTTTGTGGCACCTATTATCATTACAAAAAAAGATGGATATCATAAAACCATTGTAAAAATTACGTCTAAAAATACAAGATATTATGAACAACAAATACTTCTTCCTTATGCCCACTGGAATGAGAAGAAGTTTTTTGCAAATCCAATCAAACCACTCAAAGATCCTATGACATTTAATATCAATGGATTTAAGGTAATGGTTATGGCTGGATTTGAACTTCATTTTGATCATTTTTGGCAAAGAGTGACTGAAAAAAAGATTGACCTTGTACTGCTTCCTACCGCTTCAACATTTGGTTCTCATAACCGTTGGAGAGAAATTATCAAAACAAAAGCTTTTTTACATGGTTGTTATGTACTTAGAGCCAACCGTTTAGGTGAATACAGTGACAATGAAGTTAAATGGAAGTTCTATGGTGACACGATGCTGATCTCTCCAGAGGGTGAGGTAGATATGATGCTCGAAGATAAAGAGTCCATGTTGGTTGAAGTTATAGATAAAAAAGAAGTTTTAGAACATCGTAAAGCATGGGCGTTTGAGAAAGAGATACAGTTAAGAATGAAATAATTCTTTCTTACATATGAGAATTGATAAAAAGGATTTGATATGACAGCAGAACAATACTTTAACAGACAGATACAGTTATGGGGAGAGTCGACACAAAAGGCTCTTCAAAATAAAAAGATAGCTATCATCGGTTCTGGTGGTTTGGGATGTACTTTAGCAATGGCTCTAGGTACTTCAGGTATAGGCGAGATACATATGGTGGATTTTGATACCGTTTCAAATCATAACATACATAGGCAAATTGCATTTACATTGCAAGATGAAGGTAAAAATAAAGCTAAAGCTGTAGCCGCTCTTATAGAATCTAAAAATCCTTTTGTTAAAGCTATAGCTTTTGATATGTATTTTGAAGATTTTAAAGACATGGGAAATAGCTATGACCTTATACTTGATGCTACAGATAATCTTCCCGTAAGAGGAGAGATAGACAAATATGCAAAAGAGATAAATACTCCTTGGATCTATGCCAGTGTAGAAGAGTATAACGGACAGGTATGCTTTTTTGATGAAGCAAATTTTCAAGTTTTTAATATTTCTGACCATAAACCAGGAGGAATTACTGCTCCTATCGTGATGTATATCGGTTCATTGCAAGCGAATCTTGCACTACGTTATCTTGCGGGACTTTCTGTAATGAAAGATAAGCTTTATTATCTTCATTTTGATAATGAAGGTGAGTTGATTACGCAAAAATTTGGAATGCCAAAGGTATAAACCTAAATAAATAGTGCTAAAATATGATAAAGAAGAAAGGATCAATATGAAATTAAAAACATTACTTTTATCAGCAGGGATCTTGTTTTTTGTTGGATGTACGCAAGAGACACAAAACAGTCTTAGTCGTTCACTTCAAAACTGGACAGGAACTAATGGCGTACTAGATGTGTATGCAGGCGATAAATTGGTGCATAAGTTTATTAAGATAGATAAAATTTCCACCGCCAAAGGAACTAATGATAGTGAAATGAGACCTTATCGTTATGGGTATGGATATGATGATATAAATTTTAATGGCAAAAAAGATGAAGGAGAGAAGAAAGTCTATTTTGAATTTTCTGATTACTCAACATCGTATATATTTTATGAAAGAAATTAAGGAGAACAGGTAAATGAAATTTATTTCAACAAATGAGGCAGCAGCAGCAATTGGACCATATTCACAAGCAGTGAAGGCAAATGGATTCATCTATACATCAGGACAGATAGCACTAACACCAGAAGGTGTCATGGTTGCAGATGATGTAGAGAACCAAACGCATCAGGTAATGAAAAATATTTTTTATATACTTGAAGCAGCTGGTGCACATTTTAATGATGTCATCAAGACAACGATATTTTTAGCAGAAATGAATGACTTTGAGAAAGTCAATACTATTTATGCACATTACTTTGGTTTGCATAAGCCAGTGCGAAGTACAGTGGCAGTTAAAACACTTCCCAAAAATGCACTTGTTGAGATAGATTGTATCGCAGTTGATGGGGCAGATTATAATTATTAGAGAGAAAAACATGGAATACTCAAGGAAAATGGTTAGTTTAAAAAAATATTAAAAGAACTTTGGGTATAATCTCGAACTTTTTAAAAAACAATAGATATAAAGGGTTTGCAATGTACGCAATCATTAAAGCAAGTGGCCAACAATTTAAAGTTCAAGAGGGTGATATCATCTGTTTTGATAACATGGGTCTTGAACCAAAAGCAGCGGTAGAATTCAAAGAAGTTTTAGCACTTGATAACGGCGAATTAACTGTAGGAGCTCCTTTCGTAGAAGGTGCTGTAGTTAAAGGTGAAGTGATCAATGAAGGTAGAGATAAAAAAGTTATCATCTACAAGAAAAGAAGAAGAAAAGATTCAAAACTTAAAAGAGGTTTCAGAAGAGACTTTACAAGAGTTAGAATTACTAAAATAGCATAAGGAGCTCAGATGGCACACAAGAAAGGACAAGGGTCCACTCAAAATAACCGTGATTCTGCTGGACGTCGTTTAGGCGTTAAAAAATTTGGTGGTGAAGCAGTTATCCCAGGTAACATTATCGTCAGACAAAGAGGAACTAAAGTTCATCCAGGTAATGGCGTAGGAATGGGTAAAGACCATACGATATTTGCACTTGTAGAAGGTGTAGTTAAATTTGATAATAGATCCGTTACTCAAAAGAAAGTTTCAGTAATACCTGCATAATTCTTTTTTAAGTCCGACCAGTTTCGGGCTTATTTTTCTGATTTCATCAGATTATTTTCCCTCATTTTCTTCTTCTATAACCAATAAATGTTTACATTTATTTCGTCCTAAAAACCAACCATCATTATAATTTTGATCGTTATTAAAAAGCGTATGTGATTTTTGATACTTACCCTTAGCGGTGGTACACCCATCTACAATTCCCTGTTGATAGTTTGCAGAAAAATTTTTATCAAAATAAATATCACTATGGTAATAACCACTTTTATTTACTGGTACATCCGCAGATGTACAACCTATAAAATAGAATAATGAACCACCCATTATAAATAATGATATAGTTTTTTTTCTAAACATATATCCACCTTTTGAATCAAATATAAGAATTATAGCGATTATTCTCCTAATTTAGGTATAATATCATAATTCATATATTATGGTCATATACTAAAGGTATATACGATAGTTTTTCATAAGATTAAAGGTTATAAATGTTTGTAGATAGTGTAGAACTAACAATTAGTTCAGGTAAAGGTGGTGCGGGTTCCATCTCTTTTTGGACAGAGAAGTTTGTGGCTCAAGGTGGTCCGGATGGTGGTGATGGCGGTCGTGGTGGTTCTGTATATTTTAAAGTAGATAACAATACAGATACTCTTTCAGGACTCCGTGGACGTAATCATCTTAAAGCAGAAAATGGTCGTGCTGGAGAAGGACGTAAGTGTTATGGTCGTAAAGGACAAGATACTATTATTACTGTTCCTCCCGGCACTACTGTAGTAGACATGGAGACAGGTGAAGAACTTCTTGACCTTGTAAATGAAGGTGATGTTGTTTTGTTCGTTGAAGGTGGTAAAGGAGGTTTGGGCAATATGCACTTTAAGAGTTCCAGTAATCAAAGACCAACTTATGCACAACCTGGACTTCCTGGGATTACTAGACATGTAAAACTTGAAATGAAACTTATTGCAGATGTAGGTTTAGTAGGATATCCGAATGTAGGAAAGTCTACACTTATTGCTACACTTTCAAATGCAAGACCACAAGTAGCCAATTACGAGTTTACTACGCTAACGCCAAAGCTTGGTGTTGTGAACATGGGTGAGTATGATTCATATATGATGGCAGATATTCCTGGTATTATCGAGGGTGCTAGTGATGGTAGAGGTTTGGGGTTAGAGTTTTTGAAGCATATTGAGAGAACCAAAACGTTACTCCTAATGATAGATGCGGCAAACTACAGAGAGATGAAGTATCAGTATGAAACGCTTCTTGTTGAGTTGCATCGTTATTCTGAAACGCTTGCTAGACGAAAGCATGCGATAGCCATTACAAAAATTGATTCACTTTCAGTAGATGAAGTCAATGCTTTGACAGAAATATTCTTGGCAGACATAGGCTTAGAAGCAAATGATACATTGAATAAATATAAAGCAAATACAAAGTACACAAGTTATGGGTTTAAGACAGACTTTGGTGTGAGTTTACCAGAAGAAAAACCATTTTTTGTACTTCCTATTTCATCTGTAGCACACTTAAATACTGAACCGTTACGTTATGCTATTGGTGATTTTGTAAAAAAAGTTGAAGAAGAAAATGAAGCTGAGTAAGTAAGTTTTATGAAAAGAGTTGTAATTAAAGTTGGTTCTCATGTCTTAACGGAAGATGGTGCTATTGCTAAAACACGTATGTTGGCATTGGTACAGTTAATAGCAGAACTTAAAGCAAATAAATATGAAGTGATTTTAGTCAGTTCTGGTGCTGTATCTGCAGGATATACACAATTACCATTAGACAGAAGTATTGTGGCAAATAAACAGGCACTTGCAGCTATCGGGCAACCCTATTTACTTAAAATGTATCAAGAGAAGTTTTCCAGATTCAATTTACTCTGTTCACAGGTACTTTTGAGTGCAGATGTTTTTGATTCCACAAAGCATAGAGAGCATGCTAAAAATGCAATAGATACACTTTTAAAAAACGATGTTGTACCTATTATCAATGAAAATGATACAGTGAGTATCGAAGAATTGGTTTTCGGGGATAATGACAGACTTTCTGCGCATGTTGCGCACTACTTTGATGCTTCACTGCTTGTCATACTTTCAGACATAGATGCATTTTATGATAAAGATCCAAACAAATATGAAGAGGCTAAACGAAGAGTTGTAGTAAATATCCTAACCGATGATGAACTTAACGCAGACCATACACCAAATAATGAGTTTGCTACAGGTGGCATTGTGACTAAACTCCAATCTGCAGATTTTCTAATGAAGCAGGGGGGAGAGATGTTTTTAGCAAGTGGATTTAATCTTAATGATGTGAAGTCTTTTCTTATAGATGGTGAGCATAAGGGTGGAACACTTTTTAAAGCCTCATAGTGTTTAATTGATAATAAGAAGAATAGAATGAAATATAAAATAGTCTATATGGGAACACCCCAGTATGCAAAAGAAATCCTCAATACACTTATAGAAGCAGAAGACATGGAAGTTTCTTTGGTTTTAACACAGCCAGACCGCCCGGTAGGACGGAAGAAAGTTTTGACACCTCCTCCAGTGAAAGTGTTAGCATTAGAGCATGGTATTGATGTACGTCAGCCTAATCGTTTAAGCGATGAAGGTATAGAAAATGCTATCAAGAATGTGAAGCCTGATTTTATAGTCGTAGCAGCATTTGGACAGATTTTACCTAAAAGTATATTGGAAATAGCTCCCTGCATTAATTTGCATGCTTCACTTTTACCTCAGTATAGAGGTGCTTCTCCTGTGCAGCAATCTTTGCTGAAGGGTGATGAAAAAACGGGTGTAACTTCCATGCTTATGGAAGAAGGCTTAGATACGGGTCCTATACTTGAAAAAGTGGAATTTGTGATACCTGAAACAATGAGGCTTCATTCACTGATGGCACAATTGACCTGCGATGCATGTGAGCTTACACTAAGCACCCTTCGAAACTTTGATAGCATTACGGACCAAAAACAAGATGAAAACCATGCAACACTTTGTAAAAAAATTAAAAAGAGTGATGGTGAAGTAGATTTTGAAGATGCAAATTTAATTTATAATAAATACCGTGCGTTTGAAGGTTGGCCAGGTATCTTTACTTATAATGGTACAAAATTTGATGGACTCAGTATCGTGGATACAACATCCAACAACAGAGTTTTAGAGATTCTTTCTTTTGATGAAGATAGCGTAGTTGTTGGATGTCGTAAAGGTACGTTAAAAATAGAAAGTTTACAACCTGCCTCTAAAAAAATGATGTCAGCTAAAGCGTATTGTCTAGGAAGGGGGCTAAAAGTTGGAGATACGTTGCTTTAATACACTTCCTTCTACGCAAAAATATCTGGTAGAACAGTTAGAAAAGTGCAATATTCAAGCGCCTATAGCTGTAATAAGTTTAGAACAAAATTCAGGCGTGGGAAGTCGTGATAATAGTTGGTCTGGGGGGGAAGGAAATTTTTTCGCTTCCGTAGCTCTAGAATTAAATATGCTTCCTGAAGATTTACCGCTTGGTTCTGCTTCTATTTACTTTTCTTTTATTATGAAACAAACACTTGAGCCACTAGGTAAAAATATCTGGTTAAAATGGCCGAATGATTTCTATTTAAATGATGAAAAAATAGGTGGGACAATTACTAAAAAAGTGAATAATACCTTAGTGTGTGGAATCGGAATAAATTTAAAAAATTCACAAAATGGTTACAGAGCCTTACCGTGCGATATTTCACCTCAGGAACTACTGGAAAATTATCTTCTCGCACTTGAAAAGTTTCCAAAATGGAAGCAGATTTTTAGTGAGTATAAGGTAGAATTTGAGTTAAGTAGAAAGTTTTCAGTTCATATTGAAAACTATCAAAAAAGCCTATCTGATGCGACTTTATGTGAGGATGGTTCTTTAATTATAGAAGGAGAGAGGGTGTTTAGTTTACGATGAGCGAAGTAATTAGCATAGCCAACCAAAAAGGTGGCGTAGGAAAAACAACAACAGCAGTAAATTTGGCAGCTTCGTTGGCAGAAAGAGGCAAAAAAGTTCTTCTTTTAGACATAGATCCACAATCTAATGCAACAACAAGTTTAGGTTTTAGTAGAGGTGATTATGAATTTAATATTTATCATGTACTAATAGGTTCTAAAAAGCTTTCAGAAGTGATTCTTGAAACAGAGGTCAAAAATCTAAAACTTGTACCCTCGAATATTGGTTTGGTTGGTATAGAAAAAGAGTTTTACAATCCCAAAAAGAAAAATAGAGAGTTGGTTCTTAAAGAAAAAATCAAAGGACTTTCTTCAAAATTTGATTTTATTATTATTGATTCGCCTCCGGCGCTGGGACCTATTACGATTAATGCTTTGAGTGCATCTGATTCTGTGATTATCCCTATTCAGTGTGAATTTTTTGCGTTAGAAGGACTTGCTCAACTACTTAATACCGTAAGTCTTTTGAAAAAGACAATTAATCCAAAACTAAAAATAAAAGGTTTCTTGCCTACTATGTACTCAGGACAAAATAATCTTTCAAAACAAGTACTTGCAGATTTAACTCATCACTTTAAGGACAAACTTTTTCACATAAAAAAAGGAAAAGAATGTATCGTTATACCTCGCAATGTAAAGATAGCCGAGAGTCCAAGTTTCGGTAAGCCGGTTACTGCTTATGCTACAAGTTCTAAAGGCTCTATCGCGTATAGAGACCTGGCAACAGTTATAGCAAGAGGCTAAGTATGGCATTAGGTAGGGGACTGGGAGAAATTCTTTCTGAAGTAGAAGAGGCATATGAAAAAGACCTTAGCAGCATAAACAGTTTTGAACTAGCAGCACAGGGCGCAAGGGTAGAAGAATTATCTGTTGAGAGTATCTATGCGAACCCTTTTCAACCGCGTAAACATTTTGATGAACAGGCACTGAAAGAATTAAGCCAGTCTATTTTAGAGCATGGCCTTCTTCAGCCTATCGTTGTTATAGAAAAAGTTGATGGCTACCTACTTATTGCAGGCGAGCGTCGTCTCAGAGCACATAAGCTTGGAAAGCTGACACATATAAAAGCGATTATCGCAGATATAGAGATCGATGAAGTAAGACTTCGTGAGCTTGCACTTATCGAAAATATACAAAGAGAAAACCTTAATGCTATAGAACTTGCAAACTCTTATGCTGAATTGATTGAAGTACATAATATCACACATGATGATCTTTCTTCTATTGTACATAAGAGCCGTTCACAGATCACCAATACGATACGTCTACTTATCTTGTCTCCTTATGTACAGGAACAACTTATTGAAGGAAAGATATCACAAGGACATGCAAAAGTTTTAGTAGGTCTTGACGAGAAGAAACAAAAAATTATTATCGACAGTGTTCTGGGCCAAAAACTAAGTGTACGTGATACTGAAAATATGGTGAAGAATTATAAAGGTGATGTGTCTACAAATGTACCTAAAACAGCTATGCCAAGGCTACTGGAAAAATATGCAGATGTTTTAGCAGAAACTTTACCTTATAAGCACAAGCTAAAATCAAAAAGTATTGAAATTAGTTTTGAGAATGAAAAGGAGGTTGAAAATTTCTTGACACAGTTGCAAAGTATGAATGAGAAGAAGATAAATACTTTATTTAAACGAATGCTCAAATAAATCTGTAATTTGCCTTTATATTTCATAGATACTCGGCAATTTTAATCATAACCTCATGTCAATAATGGTAAAATAATGCGAAATTACATGAGGAGTTTTAATGCTTGACATACATTTACCATTGATGTTGTTCGTACTAGCTTTGTTTCTAACCCTACTTGTTCTTTTAAATAATATGCTATTTCAGCCATTGGTGAAATTTATGGATGACAGAGATCACTCTATAGCAAAAGATTTAGAAGCTGCAAAAGGACTTAGTGGCAACAGCGACGAACTAAATGCAAAGGCAGATGAAATTATTAGCAATGCTAAAAATGATGCTGCAGGAATCAGACAGAAAGCAATCGATGATGAAAAAACATTGGCTGCAAGTAAAGTTGAAACTAGACAAAATGAATTAGAAACTGAGTATAACAAGTTCGTAGAAAAGCTTAGCTCTGACAAAGAGAACCTTAAAAACTCTCTTCTTTCTCAAATGCCTCTTTTTAAAGAGAGCTTAAAAGCTAAATTTAGCAAATTATAAGAAGGGATAAATATGAAAAAAATAGTACTATTGTCTTTACTTATAATGCCAGCTATCCTTTTGGCGGCAGGTCATGCAGATGGTGAGGCAACTCGTTACTTCGCACAAACAGGTAGAGAGACAGACTTTTGGCCAAGAGTAGTTAACTTTACTATTTTTGCAGCATTACTTTACTATTTGATCGCTAATCCGATCAAAAATTTTTTTAAAGGTAGAAGTGAAGGTATTTCAAAGCAATTGAAAGAGATAGAAGAAAAACTTCAAGCAGCTAAAGATGAGCAAAAAGATGCACAGAGTCGTGTAGATGCAAGTGCGAAGAGAGCAAATGGAATAATTGCTGATGCGAAAGCTGAGGCAATTATTTTAGCAGAGAAAATTGCTGCTGACAATCAAAATGACTTAGTTCTTTTAGGTAAACAACTTGAAGAGAAGATTTCTTTAGAAGAAAGAAAAGCTGCAAGAGAAGCGATAGATGAAATCTTAAGTGATAATATCACTAATGATGACATTATGTTGGATGCAGCTAATGTGATTGAAATTATTTCTAAGAAGGTGGCATAATGGAAGAGTTAATTGCTAAAAGATATGCTCAAGCACTTTCTTCTGTATCTAAAGACCTTTCAGGTATTTTAGAAATACTTAATGTACTTAGTGAAGTGACTGCTAGTTCTGAAATTAAGTCAACATTAACATCTCCACTCATTTCAGGCGAACAAAAAACAGCAATGATTTTAAGTACACTTGGTGATAATGCAGATAGCTCACTTGTAAATTTTATTAAGATTTTAGGTGAGAATAAAAGACTTGACCTGATCCCTGCAATTACAAAAGTTTTAAACACAGATCAGCAAAGAATTGCAAATGAGTATGAAGGTGTATTGAAAAGTGCATCAACACTCGATGATGCACCATTAGCTAATCTTGAAGAGACACTTAAAAAGTATACAGGTTCAACGATTAAATTGAAACAAGAAAAAAGTGACCTTGATGGGCTGCGTGTTTCAGTGGATGATTTGGGTATAGAGGTAAACTTCTCTAAGCAGAGAGTTAAAGAACAATTAATTGATTTCATTAAGAAATCTTTATAGTTATCTAATAGAAAGGAGTATCAGTGGCAGTTAAATTGCAAGCAGATGAGATAAGTTCAATCATCAAAGAAAGAATTGAGAATTTTGAAATTGATGTTGACATCAATGAAGTAGGAAAAGTAGTAGGTATAGCAGATGGTGTATCAACAGTTTATGGGCTTAACAATGTTATGGCTGGTGAAGTTGTAGAGTTTGATAATGGTGCTAAAGGACTTGTATTAAACCTTGAAGAGGCAAACGTTGGTGTTGTTATTCTTGGTTCAAGTACAGGGATTATAGAAGGTATGAGCGTTAAAAGAATTGGAGACCTTCTTAAAGTACCAGTTGGTGATTCATTTATGGGTAGAGTCGTAAACCCACTTGGTGAAGCTATTGATGGTAAAGGTGCAGTTGAAGCAGCAGAACAAAGATTTGTTGAAGAAAAAGCACCGGGAATCATGGCTAGAAAATCAGTTCATGAACCACTTCAAACAGGTATCAAAGCGATTGATGCACTTGTGCCGGTTGGTAGAGGTCAAAGAGAGCTTATCATTGGTGATAGACAAACGGGTAAAACAACACTGGCTATCGATACAATTATCAACCAAAAAGGTCAAGATGTTGTATGTATTTATGTTGCGATCGGTCAAAAACAATCAACTGTAGCTGCTACTGTGAAAAAACTTGAAGAGCATGGTGCAATGGATTATACAATCATCGTAACTGCTGGTGCAGCGGATTCTGCAGCGTTACAGTTCCTTGCTCCTTATGCAGGTGTAACTATGGCTGAGTACTTTAGAGACAATGGTAGACATGCAGTTATCTTTTATGATGATCTTTCTAAGCATGCTGTTGCATATAGAGAGATGTCATTGATTCTTAGAAGACCTCCGGGTAGAGAAGCATATCCAGGTGATGTTTTTTATCTACACTCAAGACTTCTTGAAAGAGCTGCAAAGCTTTCTGATGATTTAGGTGCTGGTTCTATTACTGCATTCCCTATCATTGAAACTCAGGCAGGTGATGTTGCGGCATATATTCCAACAAACGTTATCTCTATTACAGATGGTCAAATTTTCTTAGAAACTGACTTGTTTAACTCTGGTATAAGACCAGCGATTAACGTAGGTCTTTCGGTTTCACGTGTTGGTGGTGCTGCTCAAACCAAAGCGATTAAGCAAGTTTCTGGAACACTTAGACTTGATCTTGCATCATTTAGAGAGCTTCAAGCATTTGCACAGTTTGCATCTGACCTTGATGACTATACTAGAGGTCAACTTGAACGTGGACAAAGAATGGTAGAGGTACTAAAACAAGGACCTTATGCTCCCGTGCCTGTTGAGAAACAAGTTGTTATTATCTTTGCTGGTGCAAAGGGATTCTTAGATGATATCCCTGTATCTTCTGTAACGAAATTTGAAGCAGGTCTTATGCCGTTTATGGAAGCAAAATATGCAAACATTCTTGATACTATTAGAAATGAGAAAAAAATCTCTGATGACACAGATGGAGAATTACGTAAAGCTATCGAAGATTTCAAAGCTTCATTTGCTGGATAAGAAAGGCTTAGAATGGCTAATTTAAAAGAGATAAAGCGTAAGATAGGGAGTGTTAAAAACACACAAAAGACCACTAACGCTATGAAGCTTGTCTCTTCTGCAAAATTAAAAAGAACAGAAGAACTTGCTAGAAGATCTAGAGTATATGCTGAAAAATTGACTGAACTCTTAAATGAGATCGCGCAAAAAATGCAGCAATCTAAAGCAGATGGTATAGATAATATTTATTTTAAGGATGTACAAAATCCTAAAAAAGTAGACATTGTATTTATCACGGCAGATAAAGGTCTTTGTGGTGGTTTTAACTCACAAACAATCAAAAGAGTTAATCAATTGATTGCCAAGTTCCAAGCAGATGATGTTAAAGTGCGTCTTAGAGCAGTAGGTAGAAAAGGTATTGATTACTTTAAATTCAATAATGTTGAATTGAATGATGAAATCATTGGACTTTCTGCATCACCTGACTTTAAGCAAGCCTCAGAGTTTATCTCTGAAGTGGCTGAATCATATGTAAGTGGTGAAACAGATAAGATAATTTTGGTACACAACGGTTATTTGAACATGATTACTCAAGAAATAAGAGAAGATCAAGTACTACCGGTGGATACATCAAAATTAAAACTTAATTCTATTTCAACTTCGGAACTTGAAGTAGAGCCAGATGATGATGACACACTTCTTGATGCATTGGTTAAGCGTTATATCGAGTATACAATGTATTACTCACTTATCGATTCATTGGCAGCAGAACACTCTGCTCGTATGCAAGCGATGGACGCAGCAACTACTAATGCTAAAGACATGGTTAAAGAGCTTACTGTAAAGTATAATAAAGCAAGACAAGAAGCCATTACTACTGAACTCATAGAGATTATCAGTGGTGTGGAATCAATGAAATAATTAGAGGAGAAGTAATGACAGGTAAAATAGTACAAGTCTTAGGTCCCGTTCTCGATGTGGATTTTACAGACTACCTACCAGAGATTAATGAAGCGTTAGAAACAACATTCATGGTGGATGGTAAAGAACATAAATTGGTTTTAGAAGTAGCAGCTCAACTTGGTGACAAGAGAGTAAGAACAATTGCTATGGATATGAGTGAAGGTGTTGTTAGAGGTCAAGAAGTTAAAGCAACTGGTAACCCTATCAAGGTTCCTGTAGGTGAAGCAGTTCTTGGACGTATCTTCAACGTTATCGGTGAAGCTATCGATGATGCTGGTGAAGTAAATGCCAAAGAATACTGGTCAATCCACAGAGACCCACCACCATTTGATGAACAAAGTACAAAAACAGAAGTTTTTGAAACAGGTATTAAAGTAGTTGATCTTCTTGCCCCATACTCAAAAGGTGGTAAAGTTGGACTATTTGGTGGTGCCGGTGTTGGTAAAACCGTCATTATTATGGAGCTTATCAACAACGTTGCATTGAAACATAGTGGTTACTCTGTATTTGCCGGTGTTGGTGAAAGAACGCGTGAAGGAAATGACCTTTACTATGAGATGAAAGATTCAAACGTACTTGATAAAGTTGCACTGTGCTATGGTCAAATGTCAGAGCCTCCAGGAGCACGTAACCGTATTGCTCTTACTGGTCTTACTATGGCTGAGTATTTTAGAGATGAAATGGGTCTTAATGTATTGATGTTTATCGATAACATCTTTAGATTCGCTCAATCAGGTTCAGAAATGTCTGCACTTCTTGGTCGTATTCCTTCAGCTGTTGGTTATCAACCAACACTTGCCAGAGAGATGGGTGCACTTCAAGAAAGAATTACATCAACAACAAAGGGTTCTATCACTTCTGTTCAAGCAGTATATGTTCCTGCAGATGACTTGACTGACCCGGCTCCAGCATCTGTATTTGCTCACTTGGATGCAACAACAGTTCTTAACAGATCTATTGCTGAAAAAGGTATCTATCCTGCGGTTGATCCATTGGATTCAACTTCAAGAATGCTTGATCCACAAATTGTTGGTGAAGAGCACTATGGTTTAGCTCGTGGTGTTCAGCAAATTCTTCAAAAGTATAAAGATCTTCAAGATATCATTGCGATTCTTGGTATGGATGAGCTTTCTGAAGAAGACAAACTTGTTGTTCAAAGAGCAAGAAAGATTGAAAAATATCTTTCTCAACCATTCCACGTTGCTGAAGTGTTTACCGGTTCTCCGGGTGTATATGTTACACTTGAAGAGACAATAGAAGGATTTAAAGGTCTTCTTGAAGGTAAATATGATCACATGAATGAAGCTGCTTTCTATATGGTTGGAAATATGGCTGGAGCTGTTGCGAAAAATGATAAGATAAACGCTAAATAAGCGAGTCTTTAAAGGATAATTATGGAACTTATGAAGCTAGAAATAGTCACACCAAACGGTGTGATTTTTGACGCTGAAGTAAAACAGGTAACATTGCCAGGGTCTGAAGGTGAATTTGGTGTTTTAGCCAAGCATGCTACTTTGGTATCGTTACTTGATACAGGTGTAATTGTGATCGATAAAGCAGACGGGAGTGAAATAGCAGTAGCTATTAACTCTGGGTATGTAAAAGTTGATGAAGAAAAAACAACTTGTATCGTAGATGGAGCAGTTTCTCTTTCTAGTGAGGATAGTGATCTTTCTCGTGCACTTGAAGCGGCTAAAGAGTTACTTAAGAGTGCAGAAACTTCTAATACAGCTATAGCAGCTGCAGTAAGTAAAGTAGAGCAAATCGGAAAGTCTTACTAAGGTGGACTCTCTTACTACTTATTTCTTTGAAAGCAGTGCAATAACTATTTTTGTACTGCTTTTGCTTTCAGTATATTTTATCGCTACATTTTGGGTATTTTTTGATAGATTTTACACCTTAAACGCACGTATCGGTTCTGAAGCTCAATCACTTAAAGCACTTTATACAGGTCAGTCAAAATCAGTGGCCAGAAATTCACTTATTTTTACTTATCTGTCGCGAGTGAATATACCAAATAAAGCTATACTTCAAGCAGCATCTTCTGACGCGATCCGTGTATCTACAAAAGGGCTTACTTGGCTCTCTATCATCGCATCTACTTCACCGTTTATTGGTCTTTTTGGTACGGTGATAGGAATACTTGAAACTTTTACAAAATTAGGAACACAGTCAAGTGCTTCTTTGTCTGTCGTTGCACCGGCAATATCTGAGGCGCTTATAGCTACAGCAGCAGGTATTGCTGTCGCAATATTTGCTTATACATTTCATCTAATATTAAAACGTAAGGCTTATGAATTAAGTTCATTGCTCTCTTCTCAATCAGAAGTGATTTTGTCTCAGGTCAACGAGGACTAAGCGTGTTTAGTTGGGATGATAGTCCAGACTTGAACATAACACCTCTTGTGGATGTTATGTTGGTATTAATGGCTATCCTTATGGTCACTGCTCCTACTATTACTTTTCAGGAACAGATAGCTTTACCTCAAGGATCTAAAACACAGAAAGTCATAAAACCTAAAACACTTACTATTCGTATGGATAAAAACAAAAAGATTTATTTGGGTAAAGATACCTACGCTTTAGATACATTTGCAGATGATTTCGTCAATCAATCCGTAAAGCTTGATAAAAACACTGAAGTATATATACGGGCAGACGAAACATTGACATATAAAAACGTTATGTATCTTCTTAAAAGTGTAAAAGAAGCAGGTTTTGAGAAGGTCTCTCTTATAACATTATGAGAAAAAAGTCTTCTACGTTTATCTCCGGCTTTTTGGCTTTTGGTATTTATATTGCTCTTCTCACGTTATTACTCTTTTATTTTAATACGCGTGATGAGAAAAAATCTGTGCATTATGTTAAAAAAAATGAAGAACGTATACAAGTTTCTTTGAGCTCTCCTAAAGCACAACCTAAAAAAGAGACAAAAAAACAAACTAAAAAGATTGTGGAGCCGAAACCTAAGCCTAAACCTGAACCTAAACCTGAACCAAAACCAAAACCTGAAAAAATAGTTGAAAAGAAAGTTATCGAGAAAAAAATCATTAAAGAAAGAGTAGTTGAAAAACCTAAGATAGTCAAAAAAATTAAAGATGTGAATACAACTAAACCAGAAAAAGTCAATAAACCAAAAGATCTTTTTGCCAATGTATCTTCGACGATAAAAATTGAAAAGTCTAAAACACTTATCAAGGTGATAGATACGCCTAAACCTAAAAAAAGCGTGATTATCAAAGTAACAGACAATCCAAGTGCAAGTGATATGGTCTCCGATTCGTTAAAGATACAGAAAAACAGCAATAGTGGTATCGAGAGTGCCTATTTTGCAATGATAGAAGAGAAACTTAAGGGTTGGCCCACACAAAGTGAATATGCGGGAGAGAGAGCAAAAGTATCTATCACAGTTCAAACTAGCGGAGATTTTACATTTAGGGTGATAACAGCATCAGGAAGTGAAGCGTTCAATGTGGAATTAGAGGCTTATTTGAGACAGTTGCAGAGCATAGGATTTGGCAGTCACAAGGGCGACAGGGCTTATGAAGTTAATGTGGAGTTTGTGGCTACGGAGTAGGGATATAATCTATCCCAAAAAATGCTTGGGACAGTTATGAAACTATGGTACTTTGAGGGTACAAATATTTTCTTGCAAACACTTCTTTTGTAATAGGTTTAGAAAAATAGAAACCCTGATATACAAGATTATTATCCAAGTCAAAGAGTATTTCCTTTTGTCTTTCATTCTCAATTCCCTCTACGATTAGAGTATAATCGAACTGTTGTGCAATGAGTAAGATGGTCTTGATCAAGGCGATATCTGCAATGTTATTTTCTATATTTTCAATAAACGATTTGTCTATTTTAATCGTATCAAGAGAGAGATTTTGAATATATGAAAGTGAGGAATATCCTACACCAAAGTCATCTATTGCAAATCGTACCCCATGATGTTGTAATATAGAGATTATTTCTTTTGTGCTCTCAAAGTTTTCTACCAATGTTTGTTCCGTAATCTCCAATATAATATCTGAGTGGTTTAATTTATAACGCTTTATGATAGCAAGATAGCGTGCAACAAAATCATCTTCTAGTAATTGTTCTCCACTTATATTGATTGAGATATACTTAAGACTCCATCTGTTTTGTTTTTTCCATGAAACTATTTGCATACATATTTGCTCTATGATCCACCATGTTGTATCCCAAAGTAATCCATTTTTGTGTAAAAGATGGACGAATGTATCTGGACCAAGAAGACCTTTTGTTGGATGCTGCCATCGTATAAGTGTTTCTGCTGCTATGACTGTATTATCGTTGATAGAAACAATTGGCTGAAGAAGAAGTATGAGCTGGTTCTCCTTTAATGCTTGATGTAAATTGGTCTGGAGTATAAATTGTTCTTTTTGTTCTTCATCGAACTGTGGATTGTAATATGAGGTTACTACCCTAGAGCCTTTGGCTTGGTACATCGCGATATCTGCCCGACGTATGAGTTCCTCAATATCTTTAAAATTTGGTTCTATAATAAGTGCACCAATACTGGCAGATAATTGATGAATCGAGTTATTGATCATCAGTGGCTGCTCAAAGATATTTTCTATCTTTTGGGCAAAAATCTGCATTTTTTCTTGCATGACATCTAGGTTGGTAGAAATAAAAGGTATCACGACAATAAACTCATCACCCCCTAGTCTACATATTTCACAAGAAAAATTTAAAGATTTACTTAAACGTCGTGATATATCAATGAGAACAATATCTCCAATACTATGACCCAATGAGTCGTTAATATTTTTAAAATCATCTAAATCTAGATAGAAAAGAAGGGAGTAGTAAGTGTTATATCGAACATCTTTGGCAATACTCTGCATATATCCTTCAAATCCTCGTCTATTGAGAAGTTCCGTCAGTGCATCTTGAGCTGCAACACGTATTAGCTCTTCTTGTGCTCTGTATTCTTTGGTTTTATCATCTACCAAACCTATGAAGCCTATACTTTTATTTTGACTATCGGTAATCTGAAAATATTTCACTTCTACTAATAGTTTTTCACCATTGAAAAGATAGTGTGAATCTTTAGTGACAAGAGAGTTTCCTCTTAGCACTCTACGAAGTTCTCCAAAGGTGATATCTTCAAAGACATTATTTACTATTTGGCCAATGATATCTTTTTGCGGGAGCTGAAAAAGTTTACTGAGCTCTTCATTACAGTTGATAATAGTACCGTCTGTATCGCATGAAAATATACCAATGGGAGCTTCTTCAAATAAACCGTGCAACAGTTCTTGTTTTTCATGAAGCACCGTTTCCATTTCAGAGATTTTTTCTGTTTTCTTGTCAAGAGATTTTTTTGCCTGTAAGAATGTAAAATAATATTTGCCTGAGCAAAGAAATAGATCAGCAACAAGAAAGCAAGAATGATCGTTTCAACTTTTGTGATGAGTATCATTACGACAAAAAGTGGGATATACAATATAAGTAGAAAACCTATGGCGGTACGGTAATCACAGGACAAGGTATTTGCTTCAGCACTACTCATACCGAGTATAATAACAAAAACAAGCAGTTGATAATAATCACTTAACTGAGGCGTAATAAAGAGAATTAAGATAGCGTACATTAATGCTGTTAACCAAGCCCGAATCACAAATCTTTTATGCCACCTTTCAAGCATATATCTCTGTGGGTTTTTCTTATAGTCATAGGCATCATGCAATCGCCATAAAGTAAACACAAGAATGATCCCGTACCAGACAAAAGCACTATTACCTACATAGGGAGTCAGTAGGTAAAGAAAGATAGTTTCAAGTAATATGAGGCTAATGAGAGACATAGCCCGACGTTAGTAAAATTAATTGATTTTATCAAACTCAAAAAGACCCCCCTTCTCATTTATTGAACCCTCATTTTAGATTATTATTATATCATATTATTTAATATGATAACCACTAAAAGGTATAATAGCTATTGTAATATTTATTTTTGCTGTATAAACGGTGTATTTTTATTACTTTTGTACATTATTTAGGATAAAACAGACCTTGTACCGCAGCTTTACGTATAGCATCACTCATTATTTCTCTTTATATTTTTTCACTGTATAGGTAGATATCTCAGGATGTTGTGAGAGGCAATCATTGCTTAAACTGGCTTTAAGACATAAGCTGGAGAAAAAATCATCAAACTTAGGCAACTGTTCCCAGACTTGAGGTAAATAGGTAGCCTGTTTGCCATTAAGTTTGAGTACGATACCATCTTGAAAAGGAACAACTTTGCTTTCCAAATCTTTTATATCATGATAGACTAAGACTTTAGGTTCTGAAAGAATAGAGACTTCTATTTTAATGTGTTTTAGTTCTTCTAAGGTCAGTGGTAAAAACCTAGGGTCATGCAAGGCAGCAGCCTGTGCATTTGATATAATGTCTTTATATAGAGGGCGATAGGCATGAAGTGAACCTATACACCCGCGAAGTTGCTCATTTGGCTCTGTGTTGATGGTGACAAAAGCAGCACCATCTTCTTTAAAATCAGGGTACGTTTTTAAAGCATGTTCCAAATCAAACTCTTCAGGTTGATTTAATGCGACTAAAATAGCAGTTTTGGCTAAGGCTATGACTATATCATTCAATGTATACTCCTTATATTTTATTTTATCATAAATTTAATAATCAAAAATATTTTAATATTAATTAATGAATATTTTAAGACAGCATGGCTACAATACAGAGTAAATTAAACACTAAAAATCGAGGAAGACTATTGAAACATTTATTAGTATTATTACTATCAATTACTTTTTTTACATTAAATCTTTTTGGAGTTGATGCCACGCTTAAAATAGAGAAGGATGTTGAGCAAAGAGCGCATATAGCTCTTGTAGATGGTTCATCTGATCAGAACAGTAAAGTTTTTAATATTTTACTTTCAGATCTTAAAATTTCTGGACATTTTTTACCAAACGGTACACATTATATAGGGGACATCTCTTCTAACTATATTATCCCTGCTCTGAAAAGTCAGGAATATGTAATCAAATATACAATGAATCAACAATCAGGTGTGAAACTTTTAGTACATCTTTTAAAAGTCTCTGACGGTACACAAATCTTTAAAAAAAGCTATGCGATTTCAACAACAGCAAAGATGCCATTTCTAATACATAAAGCGATAAGTGACATTAACAATATTTTAAAATACCCGAGTATCTCCTGGATAAACAGATATGTTGCATATTCTGTTTATACTACTCCTGGACGTAGTGAAATACGTTTGGCTGATTATACCTTCAACTATAAAAAAACCATTATCAAAGGTGGATTAAACCTTTTTCCTAAATGGGCAGATGAAGCACAGAGAAATATCTATTATACATCTTATAAAGGTATACTTCCTACATTGTATAAGCTTAATATCTATAATGGAACCAAAACGAAGATAGCCAGTTCTGAAGGAATGTTGGTCTGTTCAGATGTCAGTAATGATGGTTCAAAACTTTTACTTACTATGGCACCAGAAGGACAAGCGGATATTTATGAACTTGATCTTGCGACAAAAGCCAAGACAAGAGTTACGAACTTTAAAGGAATTGATGTAAATGGTAGATATATAGACGATGAAAGTCGTATAGTCTTTATCTCTAACCGACTAGGGTACGCAAATGTATTTAAAAAGTCAATACACAGTAGAGCAACCTCTCAAGTGGTATACCATGGTCGTAATAACAATGCCTGTGATGCTTATGGAGATAAAATAGTCTATTCGAGTAGAGAAAGCAATAAAGCATTTGGAGGTAATACGTTTAATCTTTACCTTGCCTCTTCTGGAAGTTCAGATACGAGACCGATTACAACAACGGGTGCAAATCAGTTTCCCCGTTTTTCTACGGATGGATCTGTAATACTCTTTCTTAAGCAGCATGGTCGGAATTCTTCTATAGGGTATATAAATCTTACAAGTCGGCAAAGTTTACTTTTCCCATTTAATGATAAAAAAGTTCAATCTATTGATTGGTAATACATTTTTCCAAGAAGTCATTTGCTGACTACTCGGATAATATTTTAATAAAAAAAGGATATAGCATGACACATAAACTACTACTAACAACAGCAATAATTTCACTACTTTTGAGTGGATGTAGCCAAACTGCACCAGATTTGGTAGGAAAAAATAATGTTTCAGATGTAAACCGTATTGAAGGTGAAACGGTCAGTATAGATGAAAATACTTATGGGAATGATTCTACTGGGAATAATTCTGCTGAAAATTATAATAGCAGCAGTGATGGTTTTAAAAGTATTTATTTTGACTTTGCAGATTATTCTATCTCTCCAAAGATGGGAAGCAATATGAATCATAATATCGAGGTAGCAAATGCAACAGCTTCTAGAATAAAAATAGAAGGTAACTGTGATGAGTTTGGTACGGATGAATATAATTATGCTTTAGGACTGAAACGTGCTAAAGTAGTGAAAGACAGTATCGCAGTACAAGGTGGAGATACAAGTAAAATGGTATTGGTAAGTTTCGGTGAGAGCAATGCTGTATGTACTGAGCCTAGCGACAGCTGTTATGATAGAAACAGAAGAGTTGACATTCGTTTAATAAAGTAGGGTAGATATGATAAATGCATTAAATAAAGTCGTAGTACATTGTACGTGTATTGTTTTTGCAAGTACACTACTTGCACATGCTGAACCATCTGTCTATGGATTCGGAAGTGATGAAAATACAAATAATTCACAGATTCCAATGGGCAGTAAAAGAACAATCGCTACCTTGCAGCAACACATAGCACATCAAGATGAGCGAATAGATGGTCTTACTACTGTTATCGAAGGCTTGAGTGCATCACTGAATGAACTTCAGCAACGGTCTGGAGGAACAAATACTTCTTCTACGGATGATCGTGGTTCTTCCAATAATGAATTGCTGAAAAAGTTAGCAAGTATGATAGATGAGATTAATGCAAACTATGTAAGTAAAGAAGAACTACAAAAAGCATTGGGACAGACAAAAGTTGATACAAAAAGTACAGTAAAGACTGCTTCACAAGTAAATGAAACAGAGCAAGAATCACTTCAAAGTACAAGTAATGCAAAACTTTATAGTGAAGGTGTAAGATATTTTGTAAAAAATCGTTATGATGAGGCACAAAAAAGATTTACGATAACTGATGCAAAAAGGTATAAGCCTGCTGCTTCAAACTATTATCTGGGTGAAATTGCATATTATACAAAGAAGTATGAAGATGCAATATTTTACTTTAAAAAGAGTGCAGGTATTTATGATAAAGCTTCTTACATTGATACGCTGCTTCTCCACACAGCTGTGTCGCTTGAAGAGAGTGAAGACAAAGCTCAGGCAAAAGCTTTTTATGAAAATATCATAGAAAATTATGCGGGTAAGAAAACGGCAAAGATTGCTAAACAAAGATTGAAAAAGCTTTAGGACAGAATGATGTTTAAAATCCTCTTCATATGTATCTCTCTTCTTACTTCAGGAATGACAAGTGAAGAGTATGAAATTTTACCACTTAAAGGCACAGAGACGATTCCAATCGCTAAAACAGTCTTTAAACTAATCAAAAATGACAATGAAGAGATAGTAGATCTCACGGGAGAAAATTTTATACTTGTTTCCGTGCGTGAGCAGGGAAGTGATGGGCGTTTTTATGCCGTTGACAGTGATGGTACTATTTGGTGGAGCGGTCCTGTCACTTCCGGTGCACCAGAATTTAGAAGTCCGTCAGGTATTTTTCCTATCATCCAAAAAAAACGCCACCATATGTCAACGCTTTTTCCTGATGATAGTGGTGTGAATAACATGGATTATATGATGAAGTTTACGAATGGTGGGCATGCTTTGCATAAAGGAAGCGTGGACTGGATGTCTCATGGATGTATACACATTGATCCTAAAGATGTACCGGCTCTTTATAACTGGTCCACATTTAAAACAAAAGTGGTTATCACGAGACATACTTATATGCCCTTTGCAAAAGAAGATTTACAAAAAATTTATGGGAAAAGGTAAAGAAGTTGTCTTACAACTCTTTTGCTCGTTTATAACTAACATCACCAGTGAGTGTCGTCTTTAAGCTCAAGCGATTTTTCAAAAGCATTGAGTTTGTCCATATCTCTTCCGACAACTTCAATGTTGTATTTTCCCCTGAGACCTTTAGCGATGTTGAGTCCCATATTACCGCTACCTACAAATGTGATTGTTTGTATGGTCTACTCTCTACGTTAATTTTGAATGATTAGTATTTATTAGTATTTATTTGTTACAATAACTTAAATTATAGTAATAGGAAAAATAATGGAAGCATTTTTACAAGAAGCCAAAGCGTCAAGTAGGATTTTATCTACGTTGAGTGGAGCAGATAAAAATAAAGTTTTAAAAGAGATGGCAATAGCCTTGCGCGCGAACACGGTGGAGATACTCAAAGCCAATGCACTTGACATGGAAGATGCGGAAAAAAGCAACCTAGCAGCTTCACTCAAAGACAGACTTTTTTTAGATGAGAGTCGTGTGGATGACATGGCCGTTGCTATTGAAGAGATAGCTGCACTCAAAGAACCAGTGGGACGTATACTTGATGGTTGGGTGACGGAAGTTGGACTTAAAATAGAAAAAGTCTCTGTACCTATAGGTGTGATAGGTATCATTTTTGAGTCTCGTCCGAATGTGACGTCAGACACGGCAGCATTGAGTTTTAAATCTTCAAATGTGTGTGTGCTTAAAGGTGGTAAAGAAGCTCAGAATTCAAATGAAGCCATCGCTAAAGTATTACAAGGTGTACTTAAAGCCAATGCTCTGCCAGAAGCCCTTATCTCACTTATCCCTGATGCTTCACGTGAGGGTGTAGCTAAGCTCATTAAGATGGACAAGTATGTGGATCTCATAATCCCACGTGGTGGAGAGGGTCTTATTCGTTATGTGAGTGAAAATGCTTCGGTTCCTGTAGTAAAACATGACAAAGGACAGTGTCATACCTACATAGATAAAGATGCCAATATAGAAAATGCCATAGCCATCGCTATCAATGCAAAAGTACAAAGACCAGGTGTATGTAATGCTATGGAAACATTACTTGTAGACGCAGAAATTGCAGAAGAAGTACTGCCTCAACTCAAGGCAGCCTTCGATGAAGCAGATACAGAGCTTAAAGGATGTGGACTTACGCAAAAAAGTATAGAGGTAGCTTTGGCTAAAGAGGAAGATTACGATACAGAGTATTTGGCCAATATTTTAAACTTAAGAGTAGTAGATGGCGTGGATGGTGCCATAGAGCACATTGTACGTTTTGGTTCTGGTCACTCGGAAGCTATCATCACTGAGAATATTACGACAGCTGAGGCTTTTTTAAATGGCATTGATGCTGCCGCGGTATATGTGAATGCTTCTACGCGTTTTACAGATGGCGCTTCATTTGGTTTTGGTGCTGAAGTAGGTATAAGTACGAACAAACTTCATGCACGTGGCCCTATGGGCATTGAAGGTTTAACAACGTATAAGTTTAAAATTTATGGCTCAGGACAAATAAGATAAAAATTATCTCTTGTCTAAGCCTTACTAAAGTTTGATTTGTTAGAATATGACAAAATTTAATATATAGGAGACATTATGGCAGTTACAAATGAAAATTGTGTAGTAGGTATAGAATACGAAGTAAAAGAAGCAGGTACAACAGAGGTTGTAGATAGTAATAAAGGTGCAGAGCCACTAGAGTTTATTGTTGGGCTTGGTCAAGTCATTCCAGGACTTGAGACGGCACTTGTAGGTATGGATAAAGGTGAAAGTGGAGAAATTACGGTTTCTGCAGCAGATGCATACGGTGATGTAAATCCAGAAGCAATGCAAACACTTCCAAAAGAGCAGTTCGACGGTGTAGATCTTGTAGAAGGTATGTCACTTTATGGTCAAGGTGAAGATGGTCAAACTGTACAAGTATTAGTGAAATCATTTGATGATAAAGAAGTAAATGTAGACTTTAACCATCCATTGGCTGGTAAAGACTTAATGTTCTCTGTAACAGTTTTAAGTGCAAGAGAAGCAACTGCAGATGAAATCTCATCTGGTGTTGTAGGTGGTGCACCAAAAGAAGGTGAAGATGAAAGTTGTGGTACAGGATGTGGTTGTCACTAATATTTCGACCGATTTAGCATCATCTTTACACAAAAGATCGATGCTTCGGATTTAGCATCATCTTTGTACAAAAGATTGATGCTTCGTTCGATCCTTACTCATAAGTAATCTTTCTCGCAGTACATCAATCTTTTTTCCAAAATCTAATATCATTTTACACAAAATATTAATTTAGACTTAATCCAAAGTTTCTCTTATGATGATATATGTCAGAATATTTCTCTCATTTCATAGTATAATTATCTTATGAAACTTACAATTACAAGAATTCCTCTTTACGAAATAACCTATAAACCCTTTGTTAATACCTATTTAATCCCTGAAAAACCAGTTATTTTAACAGGAGTTGATGCATATAATGAAAATGAGATTACATTTTTACTAGAGACGGGTTTCTTTTTAATTTAAAACAAAAATTCTAAAATAATTAGTATTTTGTATGATATTTTGATATCATACCTTCTAGCGTTTAGCATTTTATAAAGGCATTAAATGGGCAGAATCGAAAAGATTTTTGATGTAAATATAGTATTGAAGACTTTATTTTCGTCTTTAGAGACAATAAGAAATGACAAGAAAATTGAGCTTATTTATGATATGGAAGCGACGATACCAAGGGAATTAAGAGGTGATTCTGTAGCATTGTTACATTTACTTAGCAAAATGCTCACTTTTGTTTTTCAAAATACTGATAAAAAAGAGATAGTATTGTCTCTGGGTGCTCCTGAAGATTTTTTATATGAAGAACTTATATCTTTTAAAATAATAGAAACAAATATTGGGAAAGTAAAGATTCTAGAATTTTTAGAAACCAATTTAAGTAAAGACCTTGAGATTCTTGATGGAAAGATTGTTTATGAGAAAAATGCAGACATATACTTAGATATCCCTTTTAAAATCAATGAGTTGGGATATAGACGTCATTACCGGTTGCCGGATGTATCAATGTTGGGTAAAAAGGTTTTATTAATCTGTGAAGGTGAGGCTTTGTCACAAAGTATCAAAAAAATGTTTAAATATTTTCTTTACGATCTTGATGTGGGACTTGATGCATTTAAACAACAGGAAAATGATCTAACCCCTTATGATATTCTGATCGTGGAAGATAAGCTTAATACGGAGGAATTTGATCATATTATCGCTAGAGTACAGCAAAATATACCTCTTAAATATGTACTTCTTCGAAATTCTCATATGGTTGAGACTAAAACGATAAGTATTTCTACTCATTTGATAAAACCAGTCACAGAAGAGAGTATCTATAAGTTGATTGTATCACTTTATAAAAATGATATTAATCATGAAGAAATAAAATTACAAACAAAAATGAATATTGTTGATATTGAAAAAGTGCTTCAATTAAATACGAGTAATGATAAACATATAAATCCAAGTAGCAGGCTGGAAGTGAACCTTCAAACTTTGATTGAAAGAAAAAGAGGGATTGAGTTACCTCTATTAGATAAAGAAGAAGGTGAAGCGAACACAAAAAAAGTGGGTTTAAAATACTCTAATGAATTAAAGATATTTTTAGATACTTTTGAAGGTTCAGATATATATTTTAGACAAATCGTGAATGAAAAAGCAATACCTAAAATTAAAGAATTTTGTATAGATTTGGAAAAAAAGTCAAAGCTCATTGGCGCGCAAAGTATGTTGAAATTTGCGGATATAGTCACCCTTATTTTTGTATATAATAAACTTGATATGTTGCCGATCTATCCTGGTAAATACCACATAGAACTGAAAAAACTCGTTGAAGAGATCAAAAAAGATCTAGGTATAAAATAGTCTGATAGGTTAAACCTCTTCAAAAACCTCAAAATCACTTTTAGCCACACCACAGTCAGGACATACCCAGTCATCTGGAATATCTTCAAATGAAGTGCCTGGTGCTATGCCAGAATCCGGGTCTCCCAATGAAGGGTCGTAGATGTATTCACATACGGTACAAATATACTTTTTAGCCATGACAATCTCCTTCTTAATTTGATAATACTATCATAACATAATTTAAAGATGGTAAAATACATAAAATATTTTAATACTTCTAAAGGACACGTATGTCAATCAAATGTGCATTTTTATTTCCAGGGCAAGGTTCACAAGCTGTAGGGATGGGTCAAGACTTTTTTAATAACTCTGATGTTGCAAAACAGATGGTGACTGATGCCGGTGTAAGAACCGGTATCGACTTTAAGAAACTACTTTTTGAAGAGAATGATGATCTTGAAAAAACAGAATTTACACAACCTGCTATCTTGCTTGTGTCGGCCATAGCACACAGGCTCTTTGAAAATGAAATGCCAATCAAGCCTGTTTATGCATTGGGTCACTCATTGGGTGAGTTTTCTGCACTGGTTTCTGTAGGTGCTGTAGATGCTATAGATGCTGTAGAGCTTGTAAACCTTCGTGGCAAACTTATGGCTGAAGCCTGTTCTGGACAGGATGTTGGGATGATGGTATCTCTTGGTCTTGAAGATGAAGTGGTTGAAGAGATCTGTGATGCACAAAGAGAATCAGGGTTGAAAGTATGGCCTGTAAATTATAATGCTGCAGGACAGATAGTCATTGCAGGGATAAAACCTGACCTTGAAAAATTAGCACCTCTCTTGAAAGAAGCCAAAGCAAAAAGAGCGATGCTTCTCAATATGTCAGTGGCAAGTCACTGTCCTCTTCTTGAAAGTGCTACTGGACCTTTATCTGAAAAGCTTGCTGAGATGTTAAAAGATGAGTTTATCGCACCCGTGGTATCGAATGTGACAGCAAAGACATATAATACAAAAGAAGAAGCATTGGATTTACTGCCTAGACAGTTGGTCTCTCCTGTACTCTATAAGCAGTCTATTGCTAATTTTGATGATGAGGTTGATTGTTATGTAGAGTTTGGACATGGTGGAGTACTTAAGGGGCTGAACCGCAAAGCAACTACGAAACCTCATTTTGTTGTTTCAGATATGGCATCATTGGAAACAGCTATTGAAGAGATAGCGAAGTTAGGATAGTCATGATAAATCGTAAAATTGCCATCATGGGTGCGATGCCCGCAGAGATAGAACCCATCATCAGTAAACTGGATAATGTAGAAACACTTATTTATGGAGCCAATAAATACTATGAAGGTTCCTATAAAGGACAAGAAGTGGTTGTAGCCTATTCTAAAATAGGAAAAGTGTTTGCTGCTTTAACGGCTACCATACTCATAGAAAAGTTTGCTTGCAATACACTTCTATTTTCTGGTGTTGCGGGAGCGATAAATAATGAATTGCAGATCGGTGATTTAATTATTGCAGAGAGTCTTTGTCAGCATGATTTGGATATCACTGCTTTTGGACATCCTTTTGGGTATGTACCTGAAGGAGAAGTGTATACCACTACTGATCTAGCTTTACGTAATGTTGCAAAAAATGTAGCCAAGCAAAAAGGTTTAAAACTTAAAGAAGGTATCATAGCAACAGGAGATCAGTTTGTAGCAAATAATGAGCGTAAGAACTGGATAGCTGCTACCTTCAAAGCAGATGCGTTAGAGATGGAAGGTGGAAGTGTCGCCGTCGTTTGTAATTCTTTGAATGTACCTTTTTTCGTTTTGCGTGCCATCTCTGACAGTGCGGATATGGATGCAAGTTTTAATTTTGATGAATTTTTGGAAAGTTCCGCGAAGATATCGGCTGATTTTATTTTGAGCATGGTGGATGCACTTGATCAATAATCAAAGACGAGTAGCTTCTAAGAGCATTCATGTGAGTAAAAAGTTACTTAAGTTGGCAGGTAAGACCAATGCAGAGTTTAAACTTATAGGTGAGGGCGACAAAGTACTTGTGGGACTTAGTGGAGGGAAAGACTCTTTGGCTCTTGTCCATATATTGAAACATATGCAACGGCATGCACCTTTTAACTTTGAATTTGAAGCCTGTACCATTAAGTATGGTATGCCTGATGAACATTATGAATTTCTTTCAAAACATTGTGAAGAATATGGTATCAATCATACTGTGTATGACACAAATATCTTTGAAATCTCACATGATACGATACGTGAAAATTCTTCATTCTGTTCTTATTTTTCACGTATGAGAAGAGGGGCACTTTATAGCTTTGCAGAGGAAGGTGGTTTTACCAAAGTGGCACTTGGACACCACTTTGATGATGCAGTAGAAAGCTTTTTTATGAATATGTTTTACAACGGAAGTATGAGAGCCTTGGCGCCTATCTACAAAACAAGCAGAGGATTTCATCTGATACGTCCACTTATCCAGGCAAGAGAAATACAGCTGCGTGCTTTTGCAGAAGATAACAACTTACAAGTCATCGGTGATGAGGCATGCCCTGCTATGTTGAAAGAGGTGAAGATGCCTCATGCTAGAGCTTCGACCAAAGAGTGGTTATCGGAACTTGAAAAAGAGAACAAAGACATCTTCAAAATGTTTAGAGCCTCGTTTAAACATATACATGATGATACTTTTCTTGATCCAGAACGTTGGAACAGAGATGATATAAAGGAAGTGCTATGAGACTGTTTTTACTGCTAAGCATATTTTTTACAAACTTAGTTGCAGATGAAAATATACAACCCTCAGAATTTACTGTTAAACTCATCAAAAGATGTAAAGCTCTTGCGTTAAGCGTAGAGCCCAACCGTAAAGCTAAAAAGATTTATACACATGTCTTCTCAGAGGGATGTGTCCAAAACCTCGGCTGCCTGAGAGAAGTCACCCAAAAAGAACTTGATGATATGAATGAAACCAAAAGAAACTATATGGCATGGAAATACCCAGTATGGTGTAAAGTGGATGCAGATGGCAAAAGAGGTTGGGTACGTAAACAATTTTTGGCGGATGAAGCGTGTAAGTAGTTAGACTTATTTTTAAACACCCATAATTTCTAGTTGGACGCAATTCTCTAGACTCTGGAAGATGGATATAATTTGCAAAATATAAAGAGAAAAGTATGGATAAATTTACAGCCACAGCATCTGGACGCATCGACAAGATACTTGCAGCACAGCTGGATGTGAGTCGTAACCAGGTAGAAAAGCTAGTCAAAGATGGGCTCGTTGAGATGAATGGCCAGACTATTGTTAAGACAAGTGTGAAAGTAGCTGTTGGAGATGAGATCAGTTACACGATTAAAGAAGCTGAAAAAAGAGTCGCTCCTCCCGTAGATTTTGATGTAGAAGTGCTGTATGAAGATGAATATTTACTTGTAGTCAATAAGCCTGCAGGTTTGGTTGTACATCCTGCACCTTCCGTAAAAGAGCCTACGCTGGTGGATTGGCTCATTCATAAAGGTGTGTCACTTTCTACTATAAGTGGGGAAGAACGTCATGGTATTGTACACCGTATAGACAAAGAAACTACGGGTGCTTTGGTTATAGCTAAAGACAATAAGGTGCATGAAGCACTTAGTTTACAACTTCAAGACAAGAGTATGGGACGTTACTACCTTGCACTCATAGACTGCCCTCTCAAAGATGACATCATTGTAGATAAGCCCATAGGGCGAAACCCTAAGAATAGACTCATGATGTCAGTTGTATCCGAGGGTAAATCAGCCAAAACGGCTTTTGTAAAATTACTTAGCAGTGCAAATAATGTAGAACTGATAGCTGCAAAACTCTTCACTGGACGAACCCATCAAATACGGGTACATTTAAATACGCTTGGGCGTCATATCTTAGGTGATGATTTATATGGTTTTAAGACCAAAAGAGATAAAATTTCAAGAGTTAATCTACATGCATATTTACTATATCTAGTTCATCCTGTAAGTGGTAAAAAAATGGAGTTTGTCGCTCCACTTTTTGATGATATGAAAATATATTTATCCAAAAATTTTGATCAAGGTGAAATCGATGAAAAAGTCAATCCTCTTACTTTGGGCACTCTCTTTAATCACTTTTAACGGTTGTGGCGGGATCAAAGGATTGATGACGTATGGTATAGACCCTACATTAAAAAACATTAAACAAATACATACTTTACCTACAATGAACTCCGTAGGATTTGAGTGGGAAAAGATAGATGACAACCGTATACATGGTGTGAATATCTATAGAGGAACTGCTTCGCAAGAGAAACAAAGTTTTAAATGTATAGGGACTGTGGGTAATCGTTATGCAACACATTTTGTTGATACCCATGTAAACGCAGACAGCCTTTATCGTTATGCTTTTAGTACATTTTCTTTTGGAAAAGAGTCTAGACGCAGTGAGCCATTAGAGGTAAAAACACACCCTACATTTTCAGCAGTTTCTTTTGTTAAAGCCTATAAAGTAGCACCCTCTGTGGTAAAACTTTTGTGGAAACCACATGCAAACCCGAGTGTCAATACCTATATCGTGGAACGCTCAGTCAATGATGGTGAATGGAATTTTGTCTCTCTCGTGCAAGGACAATTGATGGCTGAGTACATTGATACCTTTGTAAGAAGCGGACATGCATACAGCTACCGGATCATCGCACAAAGTTATGACAAGATACGCTCCTTACCAAGCTATCCAACACAACTCACATTATAAGCAGGAACAATGCCACATTTAAAAGTTACTCCCTTTGATACTTCTAGAGTAGAACAACAGTTAGAAACAAGTCCTATGATTACTTTTTGCGCTAAAGCACTTAATCGTGATGACATGCTCATAGGTATTGAACATGCAGGAGAAGAATTTTTACTTCAACTCAAACAAGGTGAGAAAGCCTATTTATTAAAGTATGACAAAGTAAGCAGACCCCTTAAAGTCAAGCTGCTCAAAGAGGCATTAGACAGTGTTTCAAAAGAGCTGAATTTGGAGATACTTTCTTCGAATATTGCCATATCAAATACAAAAACAGAATTCTCTTCAGAGTATTTTAAAAAGATAGAAGATTTTGAAAATATCATGTACCCTAAAGAAAAAATTTCTGTTGAGGTGGGATTTGGGAGTGGACGACATTTACTTTATCAGGCAAAAAAGAATCCTGATACACTTTTTATAGGTATTGAGATACATACACCCTCTGCACAGCAGGTACTCAAGCAGATAGAACTTCAAGAGCTTGACAATATTTGGGTAGTCAATTACGATGCAAGACTATTCTTAGAGATGTTACCCTCAAATGTTTGTGAACAGATATTTGTACATTTCCCCGTACCCTGGGACAAAAAACCTCAAAGAAGGGTTATCAGTCCTAGTTTTTTAGATGAGTCTATGCGAGTATTAGGAAAAGGCGGACGTTTGGAATTACGTACAGACAGTGACAAATACTTTTGGTATGCGTTAGGGACTTTCTTTTCTATCCCTAAAGTTGAAGTGGAAATACGTAAAAATGAAGCCTTGGAAGTCACTAGTAAGTATGAAGCAAGATGGCTTAGACAAGAAAAAGATATTTATGATGTATATGTTAAATCTATGCAAGAATCTGAACCTAAACAAGAGACTATAGATTTTAATTTTAATGATGTAAAATATACCCAAGGTATAGAAGAGCGTTTACCCCAAAAAGCATTGGTTTTTGAGGGATATTTTATACACTTTGAACGTGTATATAAAATATCTGAACGAAGTTTACTGATAAAATGTGCTTTTGGAAGTTTTGATAGACCAGAGCATAAATATATTTTATTAGAAGAAGAGACTTGCAGGTATTTTGTCTCTTCCCCCGTGAAGACGACAGTCAATTTTCAAGCACATCAAAAACTAGCCGAGCAAATAATGCTCGGTAAAGGAGCGTAGAATATGTCTAATGTGATTCATGCTTCACATCTTACCCTTACTTATGGTAATGCAGGGAAAGAAATCATTAAAGATGTTAATTTTAGCATAAAAAAGGGTGAGTTTGTTTTTATAACCGGACCTAGTGGTTCTGGTAAATCAACACTGCTTAAAGCACTTTATGGAAAGTTGAAACTAAGTGAAGGTAACCTTGTTGTGGGTGGACTTGATATGTCAAATATACGTCCAAGTAAACTTCAAGAACTTAGAACACACATGGGTATTATTTTTCAGGATTACAAACTTGTAAATGAATGGACAGTGAAAAAAAATGTTGTTTTGCCTTTAATGATAGCAGGATATACTACTGAGATACAAGATACCCAGGCACGAAGACTCCTTAAACACGTTAAACTTGCAGAGCATGCGGACAAATACCCATTGGAACTTAGCGGTGGAGAACAGCAACGTGTGGGTGTAGCAAGGGCATTGGCAAAAAATCCAGTGCTGATCTTGGCGGATGAACCTACAGGTAACCTTGATGACTATTCATCGAATGTAATTTGGGACTTAATGGAAAATGCATGTCAGCAACTAGACACTACCGTCTTGGTCGTAACGCATAAAATCCCAACGATTTTTTCGTTACCTTACAGACATTTTATTATAGAGAGCAAGGGTGTATATGAAGTTCACTAAAAATCATCTTATGTTTATCCTGCCATTCATGGCAATTTTATTAGGTATTGAGTTTTATCTGGTATTTGAACGTACAACTGACACGTATGAAAAAGGTCTTAGAGAAGGTTATTCGATGTTTGTTGTGACAAAAAAACCTATGGAACTATCGGAGTTTCAAAACCTTAATAAACATATCAGTACATCCCAAAAGATAAAACGTGAGAATATTGTTTCCGAGGTTGCAAAAGGGGTAAGCAAAAGTAGCAGTAAAGAAATATTCGCTGCATTACCTTATTTTTATAATCTTGGTTTAGATTCATATCTCGATACTTCAGGCTTGGGAAAGATTAAAAAAGATCTTGGAGCCGATAGCAATATTAAAAAAGTTGAGACATTTGGCACTAGTTATCAATCGAGTTATGGACTTTTTTCTTTTATTAAATTTATATTGAAAGTATTTATTGTTTTTATGGCTGTTGTGAGTCTTTTTCTAATTATCAAGCAGATGGAAATCTGGAAATATGCACACAAAGAGCGTATGCAAGTCATGGAGATATTTGGTGCGCCTTTGATGCTTAGATCAGGGGTGCTCTTCAGAGTGGCTTTTATTGATGCTATATTCTCGACTATATTAGTCTCTGCTATTTTCTTTTATACTAAATTTTATTGGGCTGCGGGGAGTGGGATAGATATCATGATGCAAAATCAAGAAGCGCTTTTTAAACTTAGTGATATAGGTATTTTGTTGGGTTCTTCAGTTTTGATCGTTATTTTTGCTGTTTACTCTGTTGTATTTAGCAGTAGGGGAGTACAGGAGTGAAATCCTTCATTCTTATCTGTTTTGTAGCTATAGGTTTACTTTATGGTGCATCAACAACTATAAAGATTGAAAACTCTAAAAAAAACTTGTCTGTAACATCAATCGCGAAAACTAAGGCAAGTAGACAGTTGAATAAGATTGCTAAAGATATACAATCTGCAGAAAAAGATATAGCGTATCTTGATAAAAAGATAGAGGAACTTGAAAAAGATCAAGGAAAAAGAGAAGAACAGTATGATCTCTTAAAAACTGAATTAATTAAATTTGAAAAAGATTTAATGATGACAAGTCAGGCATTGGAAGAAAAACATAACGTCTTCATCTCTTTGCTTTCCGAACAATTTTCTATCATATTTGCAATGGAAAAAGCGCATGAACCTACTAGAGAATCTATCATTTCGCAAGAAGTCTACATTGCATACAAAGAACATAATGCTAAAGTGTTAACTACGCTAAGGGCAGATATTGAGATGCTAAAAAAACAGAAAGAGGATAAGGTTTCTTTACGTAATAAAACAAAAAAAGAGATTGAACGTATTGTTAAAAAAAGAGACGATTATGCTCAAAAAAAGTCAGCAAAAGAAAAGTTACTCGAAAATCTTGCTGAAGATGAAGAAAAATATAATACAAAACTTGGAAAGATAGTGGATAAACAGAACTCACTTCGAACCACTTTGGCAAAACTGAATATTTTACACACACAAGAAGTAAACGAAGCACAGAAAAGAGCTAGAGCGGCAAAAGAAGCAATGCGTCTTGAAAAAGAGAGACAAAGAAATATACGTGAAACAAAAGCGTTGGCACGTGTAAAGGAAAGACAAGCTCAAGAGGATTTGCGACAGGCAAAAACAGAAGAAGAGAGAAAAAAAGCACGTTTAGCTGCATCTAAAGCAAAAAGAGAACAGCAAAAAGTTTATAAAAAGAGTGACACTGTCAGACATGTAAATTCTTCTTATAAAAGGTCTGCAACCTATGCGTATAGAGGAAATAAAACTATTTCTCCTTTACCAGGAGCAAAGCTTATCAAAAAGTTTGGTACGTATGAGGACCCCATTTATAAGATCAAGATATTTAATGAATCTATCACCCTGAAGTCTCCTGTTTCAAATTCAAAAGTGCAAAATATTCTGAATGGAAAAGTGGTCTTCGCAGGGAAAAGTAGTATGCTTGGCAATGTAGTGGTTGTTTCTCATAGTAATAAGATTCATACTGTATATGCAGGTCTCTCTAAAATTGCACCTACCATACATGTAGGTGCAAAGATACAAAAAGGATATGTGGTAGGAAAAGTAAATGAAAAGCTCATTTTTCAAGCAACAAAAGACTCTAAACACATTAACCCGTTGAAGCTGATAACGATATAGGTATTTAAGAATTTAAACCCATACTAACCGATATTTAGATATAATCGCGAAATTATATAAAGGTGTATCTGTGATTAAAAGAGTATTGGTAAAATTTTCTGGCGAAGCGTTAGCGGGTGAAAAGGGGTATGGCATTGATACCCAGATTCTTAATTTTATTGCAGGTGAGATAAAAGATCTTGTAGATGCTGGTGTTGAAGTAGGTATTGTTGTGGGTGGGGGTAACATCATTCGTGGTGTGAGTGCTGCTGCTGATGGCATTATCAAAAGAACATCTGGTGACTACATGGGTATGCTTGCAACTGTGATTAACGGTGTGGCTATCCAGGAAGCATTGGAACATGCAGGTTTAAATGCCAGACTGCAATCTGCTATAGATATGAAAGAGATAGGTGAGGCATTTATAGTACGTCGTGCTAGAAGACATTTGGAAAAAGGTCGCGTGGTTGTTTTTGCAGGTGGTACAGGTAACCCTTACTTTACAACAGATACAGCGGCAACATTAAGAGCCTCAGAGATAGAAGCAGAACTTCTCATTAAAGCGACTCAGGTAGATGGTGTGTATAATAAAGATCCTAACAAGTTTGATGATGCAGTAAAACTTGATACTTTGTCATATGACCAAGCATTGATGGACAACATTAAAGTGATGGATGATACTGCTATTGCCTTGGCAAAAGAAAATGGATTGCCTATTGTTGTATGTAATATGTTTGAAAAAGGTAATTTGCTAGCAATAATCAAAGGCGATATGAGTCTTTGTTCTATGGTTAAATAAGAGATTTAAAAATAACTTCTAAGGGAATAATATGAGAACAGAACAATTAACAGCACTAGCACTAGAAAAAGTGGATTTTGATAAATACCTTCTTGCAAATGCAGTAGGAAAAAGAGCGGAAGCTATTGCCAACGGGGCTGAAGCACTATTGAATATAGATACGTCAAGTATGAAATATGCAGATATTGCACTTCAAGAAATAGCTGAAGGTAAAATCACTGTAAGTTTAGAAAGCTAAATTCTTTTGGATGCTTTTCTAGATAAAGCTAAAAACATAGATACTATAGAAGAGGCAAGCGCCCTTCTCTGGGAAGAACTCCCATCCCCTCTACCTGCAACAACTAAAGCATTAAAACTTTCACTCGAAGCACATAAGGGACAAACACGTAAAAGTGGAGAGCCTTACATTGTTCATCCCATTTTAGTAGCAGCAATCACGGCAAAAATTTCTAATGATGAAATGATGGTACAAGCAGCACTACTGCATGATGTAGTAGAAGATACAAATTATACTATCGAATATTTAGTACTTGAATTTGGAGATGATGTTACACATATGGTTGAAGGATTAACCAAAATCATCGAAATACGTGATGAGGCGCTGGTCCCTTCAGATTCAGATGAAAGACTCATAAACTCTGCACTTAGCTTTCGAAAAATGCTTGTCGCTTCCATCAAGGATGTACGTGTACTTGTCATTAAGCTTTGTGACAGACTGCATAATATGTTGACGCTTGAAGCACTGAGTTTCGAGAAACAAAAACGTATTGCTGAAGAGACCATTGTTGTCTATGCACCTATAGCACATAGACTTGGTATTTCCAGACTTAAAAACCATTTAGAAGATTTGAGTTTTCGATATATATATCCTGAAGACTATAAGAAAATAGATACCTATATAAAGTCTAATGCACAAAATCTACAGGTTAAACTCAATGCCTTTATTCAAAAGGTAAAAGGAACTATGGAAAAAGGTGGTTTTAAAACAGATGATTTTGAGATTATAGGAAGAATGAAATATTATTATTCTATTTACCTCAAGATGCATCGTAAAGGTGTGAGCATAGAAGAGATACTTGATTTGCTAGCGATTCGTATCATCGTCAAAGAACCTATAGACTGTTATAGAGTTTTAGGATTTATGCACTTAAGGTTTACACCTCTTATATCCAGGTTTAAAGATTATATAGCAGTACCTAAAGAAAATGGGTATAAAACCATACATACCACACTGTTTGATGAAGAAGGTATTGTTGAAGCTCAGATACGAACGGTAGAGATGCATAGACTTGCGGAGTATGGTGTTGCTGCACACTGGAAGTATAAAGGTGGAGAGAATAGCGTAAACTTAGGATGGCTAGAGAGTTTACATTATCAAAATGAATCAGTAGAAGAGTTCTATGAATTAGCAAAATCAGATCTTTTTTCTGAAGACATTACTGTGTTTTCACCTAAAGGTGATTATTTTACTTTACCTAAAGGTTCGGTAGCACTTGATTTTGCTTATGCTGTCCACTCTAAAGTAGGGAAAAATGCTATAGATGCATTGGTAAATAAACAGAAAGCATCACTTTTAACCATTTTAAAGAATGGTGACATTGTGAAAATTTTGAAAGATGATCATCCTCATCTTTACTGCTCATGGCTTGATACGGTGAAAACATCTAAGGCACAGGTTGGTATTAGAAGTGCCTGCAGAGCGAGAATCAAAGAATCAGATACTTTAAGCGCATATAATATTTTGGGTACATTATTTTCTCAAGAGAGTACCGCGATGAAAAAACTTATAAAAGATATTGAAATCAATGTTTCGATCTATAAATTACCGGTACAACTTGATTATTACAAAGAAATTATACATCAAGTGGCAGATTATATGGGAACAAAAGAAGTACGTTTTTGGGAATTACTTAAAAAAGGCTATAAAAAACCAAAGATTAAAGAACTTGAACATTTTGCATTCTTTACAAATAAGACCTTAGACGGCGTAGAATTTGATTATTGTTGTCATCCTAAGGTGGGTGATCAAATAGTTGCATTTTATAAGGGGACTAAGGCTATTATACACCATAAATTATGCAAGAAAGCCTATGCTAAAATTTTAGAGGGTGAAGAGATGATTTATGTGAGTTGGAGTGGTTCAAAACTCTCTAGATATAGACTCACAATAAGCGTACAAAACCAAAAAGGTATCTTGGCAGATTTACTAACAAAGCTTTCTGCCCTTAACCTCAATATCTTGAGTATAGAATTAGGTATAAGAAATTCTGAACAAGCAGAGTTTTGTCAAATAGAAGTAGAGAGCAATGAATCTAAAAAACAACTTCTTTCAGAGAAGATTTCAAAACAGTTTAAGCTTATAGAGATTATTAGTTTAGATGACGCATATAGCAAATAAATAGAGGATAGTTAAAAATGGTACAAAAAGCATTAGAAGAGATAAGTAGAGGTACGTCAGAAATCATAGATATGGAACGTGTTGAAAAATTGGTTTCGAAATATTATGATGATGGCAGTACTTATACGGTAAAAGCAGGGTTTGATCCTACTGGTGCAGATTTGCATTTGGGACATACTGTCTTACTTCAAAAGCTTAAAATATTTCAAAATCATGGAGGAAGAGTACAACTTCTCATCGGTGATTTTACTGCAACTATAGGTGACCCTACCGGTAAGAGTGAAACAAGAAAAATACTTGACAACGATACCATTATGGCAAATTCAAAAACGTATCAAAAACAGGTTTTTAACATTCTTGATGAGAGTAAAACAGCAGTAGTGTTTAACTCTACCTGGCTTAACGAGTTAGGTGCTGCGGGGATGGTTGCACTGACAACACTCTTTAATGTTGCTAGAATGCTTGAACGTGATGACTTTGAAAAGCGTTACAAAGGTGGACAAAGTATTTCTATCTCAGAATTTTTATACCCGCTGCTTCAAGGGTATGACTCTGTTGAGCTTAAAAGTGATATAGAGATAGGTGGGACAGATCAGAAATTTAATCTTTTGATGGGAAGACATCTTCAACGTGCATATAACGTAGGTAAAGAACAAGCTATATTGATGATGCCTATTTTAGAAGGTCTTGATGGTGTACAGAAAATGAGTAAGTCTTTGAATAATTACATCGGTATTACAGAAGAACCTAAGGATATCTATGCTAAAACACTTTCAGTTTCAGATGAGTTGATGTGGCGTTATTATGAACTTTTGAGTGAGAAATCACTTGAAATGATAGCATCCATGAAAGAAGATGTACTGAAGGGTACACTGCACCCTAAAGTAGTGAAAGAAAATTTTGCTCTTGAACTGGTTACAAGGTTTTATAATGAAGAGTTAGCTACACTAGCCAAAGGAGAGTTTGACAATGTATTTAAATCAAACCAACTTCCAACAGATATGAATGAAGTAGAAGTAGAAGAGGGCATATGGATATGCAAGGCGCTAGTGGATGCAGGCATTGAGCCTTCTACTTCACAAGCGAGAAGAGATATTAAACAAAATGCAGTAAGTATTGATCAGGAAAAAATATCTGATGATAAGTTAAATCTTACTTCTGGAGAGTACATCCTTCAGGTAGGAAAAAGAAAATTTGTAAAAGTGAAGGTAAAATAATGGTATTTAAATCTTTTAAAATTGGGAAATACACCATTGAAAAACCTATTATTCAGGGCGGTATGGGTGTTGGTATCTCTTGGGATCAATTAGCAGGTAATGTCTCAAAAGAGGGTGGACTTGGCGTCATTTCTGCAGTAGGTACAGGAGTCTATAAAAAGAGAGCATATGTTGAAAAAACAGTAGGTAAAGATAAGAGACCACTTGAAGCGATGAACTTTTATTCATACCCAGCACTCCAAAAAATATTTGAGAATGCAAGAAAAATTTGTGGGGATAAACCTTTAGCTGCCAATGTACTCTATGCACAAAGTGAATACAACCGTGTGGTAGAAGATGCATGCAAAGCAGGAGCAAATATTATCATTACAGGTGCAGGTTTACCGTTAACGATGCCCGAAGCAACTAAAAATTATCCTGATGTGGCGTTAGTACCCATTGTATCTACTGCGAAAGCGTTACGTATCTTATGCCGTCGTTGGCAAAAGACACATAATAGACTTCCTGATGCTGTCATCGTTGAGGGACCGCTTAGTGGTGGACACCAGGGATTTAAGTATGAAGAATGTTTTCTTCCTGAAAATCAACTTGAAATGATTTTACCTCCTGTAGTAGAAGAAGCAAAAAACTGGGGATCTATGCCAATCATCGCTGCCGGAGGCGTATGGGATTATGATGATATCGTCAAGATGATGGAACTTGGTGCAGACGCGGTACAAATGGGTACACGATTCATCGGTACAGTAGAGTGTGATACAAGTCAAGTGATGAAAGATATTATCATAGAGGCAAAAGAAGAGGATATACAACTCTTTAAGTCACCAGTAGGCTATCCTGCGCGTGGTGTAAAAACACAGCTTCAAAAAGACATAGAAGCAGGAACGGCACCAAAGATAGCATGTATCTCAAACTGTGTTGCACCCTGTCATCGTGGTGAAGAAGCGAAGAAAGTAGGTTACTGTATCGCAGATAGACTCAGTGATGCGCATGACGGTATCAAAGAAACGGGGCTCTTTTTTGCAGGTTCAAATGGTTATCGTCTTCAAGAGATCATCACAGTAAAAGAACTTATGGATAAACTGATGAATGGAGAAGACAACTAAACCCATGCTGAAGCTTAGTAGAATTTTTCTTTTAGTACTACTATGGAATACGCTGCTTTTTTCAGGAGTCATCAGCATGCAAAAAGCCATAGTAAAAAAAGGTGAACTCCAACTTTTTTTTTCTAAGTCATTACGCAAAAGTGATGTGAGTCATTTTACACTAAAAAATCCTCATCGAGAAATTTACGACTTTAAAAATACGCGTTTAGCACATAATCGTGTACCTTTGGGCCTGGGTACAAATGTGCGTATAGCTCAAAATAAGGCAAATAGAGTACGGGCTGTTATTACGGGTTATAAATCTTCTAAACCTATTGCCTATCAACCACTATTTTCAAATAATCAATATCATATTTCATTACCTAAAAATAGTAGTATACTGTCATCTAAACGTTACAAAAAATATAAAGTAAAGTCTAAAAAATTAACAAAAAGTTCACATAAATATGAACTTGTGGTGATAGATGCAGGACATGGTGGTCATGACAGTGGTGCTATAGGCGGGAGGAAAAAAGAGAAAGATCTTGTACTTCAGATAGCAATGAGACTAGAAAAACAACTTAAAAAACAGGGACATCCTGTATGTATGACACGTAATAAAGATCGTTTTTTAAAACTTCCTCAGCGTACTAAAATTGCAGATAAAAAAAATGCATCGGTGTTTATTTCTATCCATGCAAATTCAGTACCTAAGAAAAAACAACATAAAATACAGGGTGTAGAAACATTTTTTTTACAAAACACAAGAGATGCAAGGTCTCAACGTATTGCAGAAAGAGAAAATAAAGCAGTACTCAAGGGTACCAATAAACTAAGCCGTAGTGTGATCATAGATTCTGTACTTTCTGGACCAAAGATTGTTCAGTCAAACAAACTTGCTATAGATGTGCAACGCAGGATCATGACTAATTTACGTACCCGATATAAAGGTGTTAAAGATGGGGGAGTGAGAAATGCTCCATTTTGGGTACTTGTAGGAGCCAGCAGACCTTCTATACTTGTAGAGGTGGGGTACATTTCGCATCCTGCAGAACGTAAAAGACTTTTTACCCCACGCTACCAAGAGCTTATTGTCAAAGGTATCGCTGAAGGTGTAGATAATTATTTAATCAATAGAAAAAAAGAAATTGACTTTTAGTAGTGGATTCTCACGACTAGTTGTGTTTAATGGAAAATAGGATAAAAATGATAAAGATTATATTTGTACTTAGTGCTGTGCTTCTACTTATAGGCTGTGGTGGTCCTGGTATTGACAGGTCAGATAGTATTGTGGTCATAGATGCCGGGCATGGGGGAAAAGACAGTGGTGCTTTATGTGAAGGTAAACAGGAAAAAGATTTAGTCCTTGAAATTACCAAAAAACTTTATAAAGAGTTCAAAAATGAAGGTTATAGGGTTTATCTTACTCGAGGTACGGATGACTTTTTGCAACTTGGACAGCGTACTAGAATTGCAGATAAGAAAGATGCAAAAGTGTTTATCTCTATCCATGCCAATGCCATTGGCGATAAAAGTCGTTTTAATGAAGTTGAGGGTGTAGAAACTTACTTTTTACAAAAAACAAGAGATGCAAGGTCCCAACGTATAGCTGCCAGAGAAAATGCATCAGTACTACAGGGTATGGACAGATTAAGTCAGGATGTGATTATAGATTCAGTTCTGAACGGCCCTAAAATCATACAGTCGCATAAGCTTGCGATAGATGTACAACATAATATTATGAAGAATTTAAATAGCGACTATAAAAGTGTAACTAATGGTGGTGTCAGACCCGCACCATTTTATGTACTTGTTGGGGCCAGCAGACCCTCTATACTTGTAGAAGTTGGATATATTACCAACCCTAAAGAACGTAAAAGACTTTTTACATCAGACTATCAAGAACAGATTTCCGAGGGTATTGTTGAAGGGGTGAATAGGTATTTGGATAATAGAAAGAAAGAAATTGGATTTTGATTGATAGCGTGGCATTTCTACCAACGCTATGATAATTATTTGTAGTTTTTTATCGCTTTTTCTAAGATAGCTGTTGCAGCTGCTTTGTCTTTGAATCCTGCTACTTTTACCCATTTATTAGGTTCAAGCATTTTGTATGTCTCAAAGAAATTTTTGATACGGTTAAGTGTATGTTCTGGAACATCTGCAAGATCATTGATACCTGCGTATGTTGGGTCTATCTTTACTGTTGGTACAGCGATCAGTTTTTCATCTCCACCACTTTCATCTTCTGTCATAAGTACACCGACAAGTCTACATTTGATGTATGAACCTGCTTGAAGTGGATAGTCACAAAGTACGAGGATATCAGCTGGATCACCATCATCTGACAATGTATTTGCTACAAAACCATAGTTTGCCGGGTAATGCATAGAAGAGTAAAGTACTCTATCTACTTCAATAGCACCTGAGTCTTTGTCTATTTCATATTTGATAGCTGAGTTAAGTGGCACTTCGATAATTGCTTTAACAGCATCTGGGGTTTCGCCATGTCCGATTTTAGTAATATCCATTTGAATATCTCCATAGGTTAAATTTTGGTGATTCTAACATAAATATCATAAATTGTTTATCAAATCATGGTATTATCTTACATATAATAAAATTCAAGCTTCAGAATTTTGTGTGAAAAAAATCGTTTGGTAGTTAAATTATGTTGGTGCCTATAAGATGGAGAATATTATTAATTTTTTAAAAAATAAAACCATTGCGAGTATCCATGTCCTTGGTATGCTTATGATGCTTATTGTCGTTATTGTCTTTTCGGCCAGTGTTGCGTATAAAGAGTATCAAAATTTTGAAGTTGAAGCTAAAAGTATTCAATTAGAATTTATACAAAAACAAAAAGATACGATTGTGTTTGATACAACCCGCGTACTTAATTTTATCAGTAATGCATATAAACATAGAAATATAGAAAAAGATGAAGAAGTATTGAAAAAACAGATACTTCATGCCATAGAACAACTTTACGGACGGCAAGATGGCACAGGATATATATTTGTCTATGATTTTAAAGGTGTTGTACTCTCTGACCCTGTACAAAGACAGAATATAGGTAAAAATCTTTATGACACTAAAGATACAAATAGTGTCATGGTCATTAAAGATCTTATAAATATTTCACGAACAAAAGAGGGCGGATTTGTTGAGTATGAATGGTTGAAACCTACGACAGGTTTATTGAGTCCAAAGATCTCATATGCAAAATCGTTTGAACCATGGGGTTGGATGGTTGGAACAGGTGTGTATCTTGATGAGGTAAAAAAACATATCCAAGACCAAAGAGACATACTCAAAAATAAACTTAATCAGTATTCTCTTAAAATGGCGTTTTTGTTGGGTATTTTGTTTGTAGTGGGTATCATAGGAATTATCATCACAAACCGGATACTTCAAAAAGAGATATCGTTATTCAACCATTATTTTAAAGAAGCTTCATCTTCGTATGCCATGATAGATGAAGAAAATATACGTCTTTCTGAATTTAAAAAAATGGTGCATTATATTAATGAGATGATCAGTGTTATTCATCGACGAAAACAAAAACTCAAAGAGATGAATCTCACACTCGAATCAAAGGTTGAGCAGAAAACAAAAGATTTGAGTAAAAAAAATATCTTACTTGAACAAGAGAAAGATGTCAACGCCTCACTGGTGAAAGCGCAAGATAGTTTCATCAAACACTCTATTCATGAGATCAACACACCTTTGGCGGTGATTATGACCCATATCGATCTATTTAAAATGAAAGAAGGGGAAAACAGGTATCTTACTAAAATTGAAGCAGCAAGCAAGATCATTTCTAACATCTATGCTGATTTGAGTTATATGGTGAAAAAAAACCGTTTTATCTATCTTAAAAAGCATTTTAATATGTCTGAGTTTCTGGTGGAGAGGATTGACTTTTTTTCTGAAATTGCATTGGGAAATCATCATAAGATCATCTCTGAGATTCAAAATGATCTTTGGATTTATTTTAGTCCAGAAGAACTACAAAGAATTGTAGATAATAATTTATCTAATGCTATTAAATATGCTAATAAAGGTACGGATGTAAAGGTGATACTTAAAGAAGAGAAAGAAGAGATTGTTTTAAGGTTTTTAAGTATTTCTCCTAAAATAGAAGATATTGAACGTATGTTTAAAGCATTTGAACGTGAAAATGATGTTCGGGGTGGATTTGGGTTAGGACTAGAAATAGTTTATACTATTTGTCAAAAAGAAAGTGTTAAAATAAAAGTAGAATCTGACGATGAAATGACAGTATTCACTTATAGGTTCAGAAAGGAGAAGTAAGATGAAAGTATTATTACTTGAAGATGAATTAATGCTCCAAAGTGCGATAAAAGAGTATTTGACAGACACCGGGTATGAAGTGACAGCATATGAAGATGGAAAAGAAGCATATGACCATATATCTGATAACAGCTATGATCTTTTTATCTTTGATATCAATACACCTACTATCGATGGACTCTCTTTACTTGATAGACTACAAAAAGAGAAAATATATGTTCCCACTATCTTCATATCTGCGATTACAGAGATAGAGCAGATAAGCAAAGCATACGCATTGGGATGTTATGACTACTTGAAAAAACCCTTTCATCTCAAGGAGTTGGACTTGCATATTAAGAGATTGTTAAAAATTGCAGATATAAGGGCAAAAAGTTTTATAAAGATATCAAAGATGTACTGTTATAACTCGGAAAATAAATGTTTGCTGTTTGATGGGGAAGAACAGTACTTGACACATAAACAAGCACAAATTATAGAAGTATTTGCAAAGAATATCAATAATATTGTTGACTTTGAAATGCTTAGGCACTATGCCTGGGATGACAGTTCTGTAGATAATGCGATCATTCGTGCAGAGATACACCGGCTTCGTCAAGTGCTCAAAGAAGATTTGATCACAACACTTAAGGGAGTAGGATATAGACTTACCAAACAAATTTGATTTTTTATTGCGTTTATATCTCTATAGTGTAACCAATGAACACACCTAATTCTTTTAATACAATTTTTTCCTCATTTTTTATTAATGCTATATTAATGCTATATTGACTCGCCATAGTGTAAATATTGAAAAAATTAGGAGATAAAATGAAAAAGTATTTAGCGTTATCCGTCGTAGCATCAACATTGATTATGGCAGGAGGAGAGATTAAGCCAGTTGAACCAGTAGTAGAAACCGTACAACAAGAATCAGTAGGAACCGTTTCTGGTCAATTAAGAGCATTCTATGTAGATAGAACATACTCAGGAACTTTTAACAACAATCGTAATTCATTGGCTTTTGGAGGATGGATAGGTTATGACACTGCAGAATGGAATGGTTTGAGTGCTGGCGCTAAGTTTTATGCAGTAGAGGGGGCAAAACTTCATGATGGACCATATACTTCAGCAAGTTACGATCCAGCTTTGTATGGTGATAATTTCGAAAACTATGGTTTTATAGGGGAAGCATATCTTAACTATAAAATGGGAAATACCAACCTAAAAGTAGGACGTCAAAAACTTAATACACCACTTGCTGGTGCAGATGATGCGAGAATGATGGCAAACCTTTTTGAAGCAGCAGTATTGAGTAATACAGACATCGAAGATACGACACTTACCTTAGCACATATAACGAGAGAAGCTGTAGGTACATTTGGAAATGTGTATGGTGAACCTAGTGAATTATCTTTACAAGGTGGTTATGGTTTAGGATATAAAGAAGGTACAAGCGGAAACTTTGCTGAGATGGGTGTGATCGCTTTAGGTGCGGGAACAGATACAGCAGGTGTAACGGCAGGTGCTGTTATCTACAAAGGTATTGACAGCCTTACTCTTCAAGCTTGGGATTACTATGCGCATGATATTCTTAATGCTGTGTACCTTCAGGCTGATTATGGATGGAATTGTCTTCTAAACAATGATGTTAAGATGACAGCCTCTGCACAGTATATCAATGAAAGTGAAGCAGGTGATGCACTTGCCGGGAATGTAGATAGTAACTATTGGGCTGCAAAATTAGGCGCTAACTTAGGTGCATTAAGTGGATCTGTAGCTTATTCTCAAACTGGAGATAGTTCAGATTATCAGAATGGTGGTATTATTACTCCATGGGGTGGAATGCCGGCATTTACACAAGGTATGGTTACAAGACATATGTTCTTTGCTGATACAGATGCTGTAAAAGTAGCAGCAGCATATAAATTAAATGATTTAACTGGACTTGATCTTACAGCGTCAGGATATTATATATCTTATGATGTCGGTTCAGTAAATACATATAAGCCAGGTGAATCTTGGACGGCAGCAGAGTCTGGATTTGATTTCACGTATCAAGCAACTAAAGCACTCAACCTAAGATTTAGAGGGAATTTTCCAACAGACTTTGCACCAGGGTTAGACTGGGCAGAGTATAGACTTATAGCAAACTATACTTTTTAAAATAATTAAAACAGGTATACTTTATTGTGTACCTGTTGTCAATATATTTTTAATTAGTTAGATAGAATACTTACAAACTGTTAAATCAGTTTAAATTAAATACGGAGATTACAATGAAATTTTTTAAATTAGCAATAACTGTTTTAATGATTACTTCTTTAAGTGTTGCTTTAAATGCATCAGATAAAAAAGTTTATACATGGAAACTTGCACAAAGTTGGGGTACAAACTTCCCAATATTTGGTGATGCTCCAAAGAATATGGCTGAGAGAGTCAAAAAGATGTCTAATGGCAGACTGATCATTAAAATAGATTCTTCAAACAAGCATAAGTCGGCATTTGGTGTTTTTGATTTTGTTAAATCTGGAAGATATGAGATGGCACACACAGCATCATATTATTGGAAAGGTAAAGATATGAATACTTTGTTCTTTACTACTATGCCTTTTGGTATGATAGCTCAAGAGCAAAATGCATGGTTCTACTACGGTGGAGGAATGGAACTAATGCAAGAAGTATACGGAAAATACGGAATGCTTTCATTTCCTGGCGGAAACACTGGAAACCAGATGGGTGGATGGTTTAGAAAAGAGATGAAAACTGTCGATGACTTCAAAGGTTTAAAAATGAGAATTCCTGGTTTTGCAGGAGAGGTTCTCTCTAAACTTGGTGCTAGTGTTGTAAATATCGCTCCTGGTGAACTTTATACTGCACTAGACAGAGGTACTATTGATGCACTTGAATGGGTTGGGCCGTCACTTGACCTTATGATGGGCTTCCATAAAGTTGCACCGTTTTATTATACAGGATGGCATGAACCTGCTACAGAGCTTCAGTTTCTCGTAAATGAAAAAGCTTTTGCTGAACTTCCTGCTGATCTTCAAGAGATACTAAAGCAGGCTATGAAATCTTCAGCGTATGATATGCTTTCTCAGTCTACGCATGAGAGTGCTATGAATCTTGCTAAAATTAAAAAAGACTTCCCTAATGTTAAAATAAAAACATTCTCTAAAGAAATTATGGCTAAACTTAAAGAAGAAAACAATAAGCTTCTTGTTGAAATGTCAAACAAAGACCCGATGGCAAAGAAGATTATTGATAGTCAAAGAGAGTATATGAAAAAAATAAGAGCATGGACAAAAATTTCAGACTATGCTTATCTAAAGAGTGATTTCGAATAGAGATAGTATGTACTTCTAGTTATCTAGAGGTACACTATCTAATTTAATACAAGTGAAAGATTTTAATGCTTCTTAGAATAGAAAATTCAATAAATAAAATTGTAGACAAAATAGGCAATCTGACCGCGATAGTTTTGGTTCTTATGATGTTAAATGTCTGTTATGATGTTGTTATGAGATATTTTTTTAATAATAGTACAATAGCTTTTCAGGAGCTTGAATGGCATCTTTTCTCCTTTGTAATACTTATAGGTATCGCATATACATTAAAAGAGGATGCTCATGTTAGAGTAGATATATTTTATGAAAATTTTGATATAAAAACACAAGCTATTATAAATATTGCAGGCGCTGTACTTTTTATAATACCTTTTAGTATGCTAATCGTATATGGCGGATATTTATATGCTCATGAATCCTACATAATGGGCGAAATAAGCGGAAATCCTGGCGGACTTACCCATAGGTGGATAGTTAAATCACTTATTGTCATAAGCTTTACTCTTCTAATTCTCACAACAGTCGCTTTTATACTTAGAAACATCAATATTTTTTTTAATATAGAAAAGCCAATAATCCATCATTTTGAAGATGATGTATCATTATAACAAAATATTTTAAGGTGCTTTATAAATGATAGCAATCATTATGTTCGTGACAGCGTTACTGCTGTTAATTGTAGGATTCCCAGTAGCATTTACTTTTGGCGGCGTTGCAATAATATTTGCATTGGTCTCAGAAGGGTTTATGGGAACGATAGACCTCTTTACCATGATGCCTTATCGAATCATGTCAATTATGACAAATACCATTTTAATGGCAATTCCTCTTTTTATCTTTATGGGAATAGTACTACAAAAAAGTAAAATGGCTGAAAAACTGCTCGAATCATCCGGTATATTGTTTGGTTCAGTGCGAGGGGGAATAGGAGTCTCTACGATACTTGTAGGAGCACTGCTAGCAGCTTCAACCGGAGTGGTCGGTGCTTCTGTGGTTGCTATGGGTGTAATCGCTCTGCCGGTAATGCTTAAACATAAATATAGTCCAAGTCTTGCCTCTGGTGTCATATGTGCTTCCGGGACATTGGGTCAGATTATTCCACCCTCAATAGTACTGATAATTTTAGCTGATGTTATGTTTGTTCCTGTCGGCGATCTTTTTAAAGCTGCTATTGTTCCCGGACTTGTTCTTGTTGTTTTATATATAATTTATGTGTTAATAATAGCGTATATTAAAAAAGATATAGCACCAGCTATCGTGATGGATACAACAACGACAAAGAAGGAGCAGTGGATTAATGCCCTTAAATCTATTGTACCACCAGTCATATTGATGGTCCTAGTTCTAGGCTCTATTCTTACTGGTGCCGCTACTGCTACTGAATCATCAGCGATAGGCGGAATAGGTGCTATTATTTTGTCCTATTTATATAAAGAATTTTCTTGGAAAATGCTTCATGCGAGTGCTCTTGAAACTGTAAAAACTACAAGTATGGTATTCGCAATACTAATTGCAGCAACAGCTTTTTCTATGGTCTTTACAGAAATGGGTGGAGATATTTTAGTAGAAGATTTTATGATGAGTCTTCCAGGAGAAAAGTGGGGATTTTTAGCTCTTTCTATGCTAGCTATACTATTTCTTGGATTTTTTATAGACTTTGTAGAGATATCTTTTATTGTAGTGCCTATACTTGCTCCAATTGCTGCAAATCTTGGGATTGATCCTATATGGTTTGCAATTTTGATAGCTATGAATCTACAAACTTCATTTTTAACACCACCATTTGGATTTAGCCTGTTTTATCTAAAAGGTGTTGCACCACCTTCCGTAACTACTGCTCACATTTACAAGGGAGTGATTCCATTTATTCTTATTCAGGTATCGTTACTTGCTGCAATCATTCTCTTTCCTGAGTTTTTTGGCTTTAATGCATAAATGGAAAACTTCATTTTTCTTGCTTTCTTGCTTCTAGCAGGGCAAGTTTTCTATCATTCTAAATTTCCAGATGATTTTGCAAAATCATTAAATCTCTTTGTTATTAACTTATCTCTCCCTGCGATGGTACTATATCAGATTCCAAAACTACAATTTGATATTAATCTTATTTCATATGTCATAATACCATGGAGTATACTGATATTTAGTGTTCTTCTTCTGTGGCTATTATTTAAAATAGTTGAAGTTGAAAAAGGAATAAGAGGATCACTTTATTTACTTATCCCTCTCGGAAATACATCCTTTGTCGGTATTCCTATGATAGAGGCATTTTATGGAGAGAGTTATATTCCTCAGGCTTTGATATATGATCAATTTGGAACTTTTTTAATTTTTGCAACTTACGGGACTATCGTAGTTTCTGTCTTTCGTGGTGACGATATCAGTGTGTCTAAAATAGCAAAAAAAATATTTCTATTTCCAGTATTTATAGCTCTTTTAATAGCTCTTTTTGTTCCCATTCACCAAATATTTGAGCCAATGCTAAAAAATCTATCTTTAACTGTTGTGCCACTTGCAATAATATCTGTTGGATTCAGTCTGCGTTTAAAAATGGAGGAGCATAAAAAGATTTTTAGTGCAGCCCTTTTTATAAAGCTTATTATTTTACCTTTTATAGCATTTATGCTTGTCAAGTTGTTAGGGTTTGATTTTAATGTATCAAAAATCGCTATATTTGAAGCAGGAATGGGTCCCATGGTTACAGTATCTATTTTGGCTATGTCTGCAGGATTGGCACCAAGATTTACAGCATCATTGGTCGGCTACGGAATAATAGCTTCATTTGTTACTTTGCCAATTTTGTATCTATTGCTTGAGAGAGGCTCTTTATAAGTTTATTTTAGGAATATATAATGAAAAAAACTGTGATTTTAAAAAGCTTGAATTTGACGATACAAATAACATAAAGCAAAAAGAGTTTAATCTAAGTGATGTAAATATAATCTCCGATTTAATATCAACAATGGATCATTTGCTAGATAAGGTAGGTGTTATATATGTGATAACCCTTTGATATAACTATCTTCCCTCTATACATTTGATTTTTCACTGCGTTTATATCTCTATTGTGTAACCAATATACACACATAATTTTTTTTAATATAACTTTCTTCTTATTTTTCTAAATGCTATGTTAATGCTATATTAAACCTTCATACTTTAAAACGTACAGAAAACATAGGAGAAAAAAATGACAAAAACGCAAGTTGAACAGGTTAGGAATAACCCTAAATATCAGAAATTAGTAAAGCAGAGAAGTAAATTTGCATGGACTCTCTCTATTATTATGTTGGTGGTTTATTTTGTATTTATTATGACCATTGCATTTGATCCATCACTTTTAGGTGCTAAAATAGGAGGAAGTGTGATCACAGTTGGCATTCCTATTGGGATCTCAATTGTCTTTATTGCCTTTATTTTGGCAGGTATTTATGTCAGAAGAGCAAACGGTGAATTTGATAAGCTAACTAGAGAAGTACGAGAAGAATTGGGAGATTTAGCATAATGAAAAAATTATTACTATTAACTTTACCATTATTGTTAAGTATCGCAGCCGTTGCTTCTGGAACCATTGAGGGTGAAATTCAAAAACAACCTTTAAACATTCCTGCTATTGTTATGTTCCTTATTTTTGTTTCGGGAACATTGGGTATTACTTACTGGGCAGCAAAAAGAACCAAAACAGCTAAAGATTTCTATACAGCTGGTGGTGGTATCACAGGTCTCCAAAATGGTATGGCCATTTCGGGGGATTATATGTCAGCGGCATCTTTTCTCGGTATTTCCGGGTTAGTTTATCTTGCTGGATATGATGGTCTTATTTACTCTATTGGTTTTCTTGTTGGTTGGCCATTAATTCTTTTCCTGATCTCTGAGAGATTGAGAAACCTTGGTAAATATACTTTTGCAGATGTTGCAGCATATAGATTGAAACAAGCACCTATAAGAACATTGGCTGCCTTTGGTTCTATTGCAACAGTTATCTTGTATCTGATCGCTCAAATGGTTGGTGCGGGTAAACTGATACAACTTCTATTTGGTCTTCCTTATGAATTGGCAGTTGTTCTTGTTGGTGCATTGATGATTCTTTATGTGACATTTGGTGGTATGCTTGCAACGACATGGGTACAGATCATTAAAGCAATTCTTTTACTTACTGGTGCGACATTCATGGCACTTGCAGTATTGAATCACTTTGGATTCTCTCTTGAAGCAATGTTTGAGGCAGCAGTGAAAGTACACCCTGAACATGAAGCTATTATGGCTCCTGGTGGATTGGTATCTGACCCTGTTTCTGCGATTTCTCTTGGTGTTGCTCTTATGTTCGGTACTGCAGGTCTTCCGCACATCCTAATGAGATTTTTTACTGTTTCTGATGCGAAAGAGGCTAGAAAATCTGTATTTTATGCTACAGGTTTCATTGGTTACTTCTACATTTTGACATTTATTATCGGTTTTGGTGCGATCATTATGGTTCTTGATAATCCTGAATATCTTGATCTTGCTAAACAAGCGATATCTGGTGGATCACCTATTCTTGGTGGTAAGAATATGGCAGCAATACATTTAAGTCATGCTGTTGGCGGAAACTTTTTCTTAGGATTTATTTCAGCCGTTGCATTTGCTACAATTCTTGCAGTTGTCTCTGGTCTTACCTTGGCTGGAGCATCGGCAATTTCACATGACCTTTATGCGAATGTATTTAACAAGCATGGTGAAGTGGATGAAGCAAAAGAGATGAAAGTTTCTAAAATTGCAACCGTAGTACTTGGTATTATTACGATATTTTTGGGTATTGCATTTGAAAACCAAAATATAGCATTTGTCGTTGGTCTTGCCTTTGCTATTGCAGCGTCAGCCAACTTCCCGGTACTTTTTCTTTCAATGTTCTGGAGTAAATTGACAACAAGAGGTGCAGTGATTGGTGGTAGCCTTGGACTTGCAACAGCAATAATGCTTGTGATTCTTGGTCCGATCGTATGGGTCTCTATCCTTGGAAATGCTGAAGCGATCTTTCCATATAAATATCCGGCATTATTTTCTGTAACGGTTGCCTTTATTGGTATATACTTCTTCTCTATCACTGATAATAGTGAAAATGCGAAGAAAGAGAGAGATGCCTTTGAAGCACAAGATATCCGTTCTCAAACAGGTATTGGTGCAGAGGGTGCATCTGAGCACTAAATATTTAACAGAGCCTCATTGGCTCTGTTAAATATTCTAAATAAGCTAGTTAGATGGCTTATTTAAAGTATTAAATTATAGAGGATCAGATAATTGATAGCACTTTTAGACAATTTAAAAACGTATTTACCTTTTTCACTCTTGGATAACGGATCTCTTAAGCTTATAGAAGACAATGCTCCCATTGTCTATTATCCTAAAGATACGTTGCTTATTGATAAAAATGTTATCCCCTCTACTTTTTTCCTTATTATTAAAGGTATTGTTGAAGCTAGAGATACTGAAGAGCTTATAGATATTTATCATAATGATGATGTCTTTGGAGGAATAGAACTCATAAAAAATCAACCATCAAAATATCAATATAGAGTAAATGAAGAACTTATTTGTTATGAAATACCTAAAGAGATATTTTTAGAATTATGTCAAAACAATAGTGAATTTAAAAATTACTTTTTCTCTTCCATTGTAGAGCGTATCAATATGCTTCAAGATAGAAAAGAGAGTGCTAAAATGGCAAATATGATGTTAACACGAGTTGATGAAACTATTTTGCATGCTGCTTGCATCGTGGAGCACACTATGCCTATAATTGATGCGATCACCAAGATGGAGCAGGAAAATGCAGTTGCACTGCTTGTAAAAAATGAATCAGGATATGGCATTGTTACTGATGCCGATCTGAGAAAATTTATTCTCCATAATGAGAAAAATAATTTGACTAAGATCTCCCAAATACAGACATATCCTATTATTTCTATTATAAAAGGAGAACTGTTGTTTAATGTGCTTCTTCTCATGACAGGCCGTTCCATAAAACATCTTCCTGTCTTAAGTGAAGATGGAGAAGTCATAGGTTTGCTTGAATTGATTGATCTTTTGAGTCATTTTGCAAATCAATCACATATTATTCATGGTCAGATAGAAAAAGCAAAAGACCTTCAAGGTGTTATTGATGCATCAACGCGAATTGACAGCATGATTAAAACACTGCATTTAAAAGGTGTAAAATCAAGATATATTGCAAAACTTGTATCAGAAATGCATAAAAAAATGTATGCAAAACTTTTTGAGCTTATTTTCCCGAGTGAATGGCATGACAGATGTACATTGATCTTGCTCGGAAGTGAAGGTAGAGGTGAACAGATACTTAAAACAGATCAGGATAACGGATTGATCCTTGAGGAAGGCTTTGAGCCAAAAGATCAAGATCTAATCACAAAAAAATTTACAGAAACACTTGATGAAATAGGTTTTCCAAGATGTAAGGGTAATGTGATGCTGATTAATCCCAAATGGGCGAAAAGTACAAAAAGATATAAAGAAGATATTCGCAGATGGATCACTGAACCTGACGCTAATGATTTTATAAATATGGCTATCTTTTTTGATTCCTTTGCAGTTGCTGGAAAGATTTCTCTTTTTAAAGATCTTCGTACTTTTTTATTGGAACAAATTAAACAGCATAAAGTATTTTTGCCACACTTTGCAAGATCTATCGAAAGCTTTGAATCCCCACTTGGATTATTTTCCCGTTTTGTGACAGATGATGAGGGACATAAAGACGAGATAGATATTAAAAAGGGTGCACTGTTCGCACTTATTCACGGGGTAAGAGCTTTGACACTTGAGCATGGTATTCATAAAACCAATACTACAGAGCGTATCAAGACATTAAATGATATTGGATATATGAACAAAGAAGATGCCCGAGAGCTCATTGAAACTTTGGAAATAATAAATACGTTGAGACTTCATTCACAACTGGAAAAACGTGAAAAAGAACAAGAAATAGATAACTATATCTCTTTAACATCTTTGAATAAATTTGAAAGAGATACTCTTAAGGAAGCTGTAAAAACGGTTGAAGCGTTTAAGAAAAGAGTCAGCTACCATTTTCATCTGAATATGGTGAGTTAACATGTTTAATTCTTTAAAGCAAAAATGGAACCGTAAATATCTGACTGATGAAAAGTTTGCATTTTTATTTGATGAATCAGACAGAGATGAAGTGGTTGTTTTCGACTGTGAAACAACAGGACTCAATCCAAAAACTGATGATATTATCTCTATAGGTGCGGTAAAAGTAAAAGGCAATAAAATTCTTACAAATGAAGCGATACATATCTTTGTAAAACAAGATAAACAGATAAATCATGAGAGTATTGCTATTCATCAAATACGTCATTGTGATTTAGATGAAGCTATTAGCATAGAAAAAGCCATAGAAAAGTTTCTTTATTATATAGGAAACAAAAAACTCGTCGGTTATTATTTGGAATTTGATGTAGCTATGATAAATAAATATCTGAAACCTATGTTTGGTATCACTTTACCCAATAAAAAAGAGGAAGTGTCTGCAATCTATTATGATAAAAAAATTGCTGCTATTCCTCAGGGGCATATAGATCTGAGGTTTGATACGATCTTAAAAGATCTGGCATTGCCACAACTTAAGGCACATGATGCACTAAATGATGCAGTTATGACAGCGATGATGTATCTGAAATTAAAACAGATAAAATCGTTTAAGAGAATGAGGAGATAAGTATACTAAAAAAGATTTTTTAGATTGATCTGGTCCAAGAGAATGATGGGATAGAAAGTATGTGAGATTATAATAAATGGGAGTATGTTACTCCCCTATAAAAATTCTTTCAAAAATCTATAACATCCCATATAAAATATGTTAAATTATTTAATAATATATATCTGCAAAAGGAAAAAATATGCTAAAAGAAATTTATCAACCAAATCCAGAGCATGCTCAAAATGCAGCGATCAAAAGTATGGATGAGTATTGGGAACTACAAAACAAAGCAAAATCTGACTATGAAGGATTTTGGAGTAATTATGCCAAAGAAAAGATAGATTGGTTCAAACCATTTGATACAGTATTAAATGAGAGTCAGGCACCATTCTATAAATGGTTTGAAGGTGGACAATTGAATGTGGCACACCAGTGTGTAGATAGACACCTTCAGACAAAGAAAAATAAAGCAGCTATCATCTTTGAAGGTGATAATGGTGATCAAACAGTCTTAACATATAGAGAATTGGCTTATGAGGTCAATAAAACAGCCAATATGTTCAAAAATAAATTTGGTATCACTAAAGGTGATAGAGTCGTGCTCTATATGCCAATGATACCTGAAGCAGCTGTAACAATGTTGGCTTGTGCCAAGATCGGTGCGATTCACTCAGTCGTATTTGGCGGGTTTTCAGCAGAAGCATTGAGAGATAGAATCATCGATGCAGAAGCCAAGTTGGTAGTCACAGCAGATGGTGCTTTTAGAAAAGGTAAGCCATATATGCTTAAACCCGTGGTGGATGTTGCACTAAGCCAAGGGTGTGAATGTGTAAAGGCCGTTTGTATCGTAGAGAGAAATGGTGAAAATATCCATTGGGAAGAAGGGCGTGATTACTCTTATAATGAACTCATTAAAAGAGAATCACCTCAATGTGATGCAGAACCTATGGAGAGTGAAGATCCACTCTTCTTACTCTATACTTCAGGAAGTACAGGGAAACCAAAAGGGGTACAACACAGCAGTGCAGGATACATTCTTTGGGCACAAATGACTATGGAATGGGTATTTGATCTTCAAGAGAATGATACATACTGGTGTACAGCCGATGTGGGTTGGATTACGGGACATACTTATATCGTCTATGGGCCTCTCGCAGCAGGGGCAACGACAGTGATGTTTGAAGGTGTCCCAACATTTCCGGATGCAGGTAGATGTTGGAAAATGGTGGAAGAGTATCAAATAAACCAATTCTATACAGCACCAACAGCTATAAGACTCTTGCATAAAATGGGTGAACATGAGCCGGAAAAATATGATCTAAGCTCTCTTAGAATTCTTGGAACTGTAGGTGAGCCTATTGACCCTTCTGCGTGGGAGTGGTATTATGAAAAAATTGGTGGTAGTAACTGTGCTATCGTTGATACTTACTGGCAGACAGAAACAGGAGGACATGTAGTTTCTCCTCTTCCTGGGGCAACTCCAATCAAAGCAGGATGTGCAACATTCCCACTGCCTGGAATTATGGCAGAAGTGATTGATGAAGAGGGTACTCCGACAGCAATAGGTGAAAAAGGATTTATGTGTATCACTAAACCTTGGCCAAGTATGATCAGAAATATTTGGGGAGACCCGGATAGGTTTGTAAAATCATACTTTGGTGACTGTAAAAAAGATGGTCAGCCAGTATACTTCTCTGGTGATGGTGCGATGATGGATGATGATGGGTATATCACTATTACAGGTAGAACAGATGATGTGATTAACGTATCTGGACACCGTATGGGTACAGCTGAAGTTGAAGCATCCATTAAGAAGCATAATAATGTAGCAGCCGTTGCAGTAGTAGGTAAACCTCACCCTATTAAAGGTGAAGGGATCTTTGCTTATGTTGTCTTAAACTCTGTACCAATGGAACATAGAGATGAAGTGGCAGATGAACTCGAAGTGATGAAAGAGATTAACGCTATCATTAAAAAAGAGATCGGTGCTATAGCTTTGTGTGATGCTATGCTCTTTGTACCAGATCTTCCCAAAACAAGATCAGGTAAGATCATGAGACGTATTCTTCGCTCTATTGTGAAAGGTGAAGCTATTACGCAAGATACTTCAACACTTGAAGATCCTAGCATCGTTACTACGATTGAAAATCTCTTTAATAAAGAAAAGTAAAGACCCATTGCCTTATTAGTATCTTAAGAGGGCAAAGCAAACAGGACGATAGGTAGTGAAGGTAAAATAATCTTTTTATCTTTATTATTCAGTTAAAAACTTAACTATGAATCAAAAGAAGCTTTACTTTTTTAGAGTGAAGTATCTTTTTCTTTGTAGTATATTAATTCTCAAAAAATTATTCTCTAATAATGACATATTATAGTAAAACTCAATGTAAATTATCTGAATGCTATATCAACATGGCATAATATATATGAAATGAATAGGATTGAATGTACATAACACTATAATAAAAAACTGATGGAAGTATCATCTTCCAAAGACGCACTGACAATATCATTCACTATTCAACAAGATATAAAAATTTAAATTCAAAAGCAGTATGGATTTTATAACTAAACTACAGGAGATATTATGACACTTATTGAACTATTTACAGATTATGTAAGAAACAAAAAAGACCTCAAAGAGTATGTTGAATTGAGAAAAAATATTAACACTCGTGGTGAGTTTAATGATAAAACACTTATTCAAGTTCAAGAGGATTTAGAAAGATTGAAAAAAGAGAATCCTGAAATTTATGAAGCTATGTATGCGACACTAAATAAATATTATGAACTTGATGGGGGACATACTATTGAGTATCCTATTGATTTTGTGCGAGAAATTTTAAAAATATATCAAAAAGGAATCCCTGCCGAAAAAGTCTATGAGTGTTATATTAAAGGGCTAAAACATCCTTGTCGTGATGCATAAGATAGTTTAAACTCATATAGATATCACCCCAGTGAGGATTTTTTATGGATGCTGTTACAGATAGGTTTTTTTAAACCAAAAATAATACCCTGCAACTGCAATAAATCCAGCACCTAAAGTAAATGTGATACCTTCTAACGATAATCCCCATTTAGAAGCATACCCTATAAACATAGCTGTGGTTACATTTGAGAGCATGAAGAACATGTCGTTGTACGAGATGACTCTTCCCATATAATGTTTGTCCGTTTCTTCTTGAATGAGCAAGAAAGTGTAAGACCAAAGTGTGGTGATGAAAAGGCCTGTGATAAAGAGTGCGATAAGTGCTAAGTAAAAGTTGTACTCAAGCATGGACCAGAGCATAATGGCAAGACCTTGCACGATGAAAAAATAGTGAAGATTTTCTTTAGAAATAATTCTACTAATGATAAAAGGACCTATCATCAAACCCAATGCTCTCGTAGCGTTCATCCAGCCTATGGCAAGAGGGACAGCGATAAATTCTTTGTAGCGGAAGTCTGCAAGGAGGGTGACTAGTGCATCAAAACTGGTAAGTCCTATAGCAGCATGCAGTAAGATAAGATGGAGTATCTTTTTATGTGATATGAGGTAGCTAAATCCATCTTTAAACATTTGCCAGTTTGAGTCAGTATGGTGTACTTTTTCAAGCGAGAGTTTCAACCCCAACAAGAGTAGCACAGCGATACTATACAGCATAGCATCTATGATAAAAGCAGTATCAAATCCCATAAAATGTGTAGCGATTCCCCCTGCAGCCATTCCTAATGCGTAACATAATGACCAAATGATAGAGTGTATTTCATTAGTGTTTTTAAGCATTTTACCTTGTACAAGTTTAGGAAAAAGTGACATCTCGGCAGAGAATAGCATGGAAGCAGCGGAAGAGCGTAGGAAGATCAGTATCATTAAGATCCAAATATACTCCAGTGAATTAATGAAAATAAAGCTAAGTGTCATAGATATTTCAATGAGTAAAAGTGTAAGCATAAGCTTTTTGAAGTCTATACGGTCTATGATTATGCCTATAACAGGAGCAAGTATAACGGCGGGTAACATTGCCATGGCAGCAGTAATTGCTATGGTGATCTCATCAGCACCATAGGCTACAATCATGGAAAAAATGGCTACTTGTGAAAACCATGTCCCAAAATAAGAGATAAATTGTATAAGCGAAAGCCGTGCGATGACAGGGTGTTTTAGTGTTTCTATATACGTCATCTATTTTTATTACTATTCATTGTGTTCATCATGTAAACTATAGACTATGTTCTTTTCCTCAAGTGTATTGATATACATCTTAAAAGATTCAGCTGCCAGTTTTTCATTAGTCGATGCGACAGAAATGGAAACTCTCCATCCATCAGAGTATAACTTTGGTAATGAAGAAAATTCTACTTCTTTTGACATCTTTTCCATGACTTCTATAAATACATTCTCTTTGCAAAGTGCTGTGAGTGTGTGACGATAGTAGATTCTTTTGTTTGGTATCAGTTTCGTAAGTATCTTCTCTACCATAGGATGACTCATCTCTGGAAATCCAGGCATGAAGTAATAGCGCTCATCTAATGCAAAAGCAGGCATTTTATTGACAGGATTATCTAAAAGTGTTGCACCTTTTGGAAGTTCTGCCATACGTATAGAATAGGGATAGGCATTTTCACCTAGTGTATCAACAATGATCTCTTTGGCTTCATCATGTATGGTGAGTGTACCATCTCTGAGTGCTATGGCAACACATTTTCTGGTGTAGTCATCAGGAGTTGAGCCTATGCCACCAAATGAAAAGAGTACAGAATTTTCTTGTGAAGCAATGAATTTGATAGTTTGAACAATAAGCGCAGGGTCATCTTCTATAATAAAAGAACCGGAGAGTTTGTGGCCTTTTTGTGTTAAACTTTTAGTAACAAAGTCAAAGTGCTTATCAGCTCTTCGACGGTTAAGGATCTCTGTACCTATGATAAGGGCAAAAAATCTAGGTTCAGACATCATAATCCTTTCATGAAGAATTATTCTTCGATGTAGTTTTTAAGCTTTCTTCCCACTTTAGGGTGTTTGAGTTTTTTAATCGCAGATGACTCTATCTGTCTTACTCTTTCACGTGTCACATTTAGCTCTTTTCCTATCTCTTCCAGTGTTCTGTCGCTTTCATCTTCAAGTAGACCAAAACGCATACGAACAACAGCTTTTTCTCTTTCGTTAAGTTGATCAAGTACATCATCTATCTGGTTATTGAGGTCATCTTTGAGTACTACATCTGTTGGGCTTAGTGTTGCCTTGTCTTCGATGAAATCACCAAATCTACCATCGTCTTCATCACCTACCGGTGTTTCAAGACTCACAGGCTCTTTAGTGATCTTGATAACATTTTTTACTTTATCTACAGATAATCCTACTTCTTCAGCAATGGTGTCAAGATCTGGCTCTTTTCCCGTTTCCTGAAGGTGCTTTCTGATGATCTTATTGATACGGTTAATCGTTTCAATCATGTGAATAGGGATACGAATGGTTCTTGCCTGATCTGCAATGGCTCTAGATATAGCTTGACGTATCCACCATGTGGCATACGTTGAAAATTTGTAACCTTTTTCATGTTCAAATTTATCAACAGCTTTCATAAGACCGATGTTTCCTTCTTGGATAAGGTCAAGGAAGGGAAGTCCTCTGTTCGTATAGCGCTTAGCAATAGAAACAACCAATCTAAGGTTGGATTTTGCCATACGTGTTTTAGCGACTTCACTTTTTGCTTTACCTTGACGAATCTGTCCTAATATCTCTTGGAGTTTTTCTTCAGAAAGATCAAAACTACCTTTACTTGCTTCCCTTGTCTCAAAAAGTTTTTTGATCTCAACATAGGTACTTACCATAGGAGTCTCTGGCACAGCATCGATGATGTCTTCTTTATCCATATCGATGATATTATCAAGTAGTTTGATGTGATTGGCTTTTAGAGTATCATTAAAAAGTGGAAGTTTGTACTCCAAACGTTTAAGCTCTTTGTCAAAACTATCATCACTTTTTAGTGCCGTTTCCATTGCTTTTACAAGTTCATTGATGAGTTTAGATGTTGGCCCAAGATTTAAAAGAGCAGCTTTGAGAGACTCTTTTTTAAATGCAATTTTTAGACGCTCCTGAAGAATCTTCACTTCATCCTTTTCTGTTTCTAAAAATACTTCCAGTTCTTCACGAGATTTCATCCACTCTTTTTTTGCTTTTTCAAGCAGTTTAAAGCTGTCTACAACTTGTCTAACTCTTTTGTCATCTTTAGGTGGACCTTTAACTTTGTCATTGTCAGAATCGTCAGAATCATCTTTCTCTACTTTTTCATCTTCAAAACTTTTGAAAAGTTCTTTTACACGTCTTTCACGGTTTAGTAAAGGTTCTTTGTAGTTAATGATGTAGCCTACAAGATAAGGAACAGAACAGATAGCATCGATGATGATGTCTTCTCCTTCTTCGATACGCATAGAAAGATCAACTTCTTCTTCTTTTGTTAGTAGAGGAATCTTCCCCATTTCACGTAAATACATTCTAACAGGACTGTCTGAACGACTCCACTCAAGAAGTTCCTTTTCTTTATGAAGGTCAAACTCATCTTCTGTGCCACCTTCTGCGAGTTTTTTTCTTATATCTTCTCTTCTCTTCTTTTCTTTACTTGTAAGAAATTTTGCATATTCTGATGCAGAAATGATTTCTACTTTAGTATCAGTGGCAAGTTTGTGGATTTTTTTTACTTGTGCAGCTGTCGGCTGTTTCGCAAACTCTTTTGCGATGTTCTCAAGTGTGACTACATCACCTTTTTTCTTAGACTGAAATAATGTTTCTATCTTCTTCATGCTGTCTTTTGTTGCCATTAAAAACCTTTGATTCGTGAGGTGAAAACCCTCAGATATAATTAAGGTGGATTATACCTAAATTTTATTAGTTTTTAGCAGTTAATTTGTCTAATTTCATTTTTTTGGTTATAATTCGCGAAATTTTTATCGCATCAATATCTAAAATTACTGAGTAACTTGGTGAATTTTAGTGAGAAGAATTGCAAATAAGTTTTCTTGTTTGCAGGGAGATAGTATAAAAAAGGATAATACTTTGCAAGGAAAAGTTTGGAAATTTGGTAACAATGTCGATACTGATTTAATCATCGCAGCAAGATATCTTAATACAAGTGAGCCATCAGAATTGGCAAAACATGTTATGGAAGATGCAGACCCAGAGTTTGTTTCCAAAATGACAGAGGGTGACATTATCGTTGCTGGTGAAAACTTTGGTTGTGGTTCAAGTCGTGAGCATGCACCTATCGCGCTAAAAGAAGCAGGTGTGAGTGCAGTAATCGCACCTACATTTGCACGTATTTTTTACAGAAATGCATTTAATATGGGGCTTCCTATTTTTGAACTTAAAGAATCACCAGAAATTAATGAAGGTGACGTAGTTAGAGTGGATATGGCTTCGGGTGAGATTATAAATGTTTCACAAGCTAAAACATATAAGTTCTCTCCTATCCCCGAATTCATGCAAGAACTAGTAGATGCAGGCGGGCTTATCGCATATGCCAAAAAAGAAATTGAAAATAAAAAAGCAATAGAAAAAAAGGTATAACTCTATGATTAATAGTTATAAAATCGGCATAATTAAAGGTGATGGAATTGGTCCTGAAATCATTGATGAAGCTATAAAAGTTCTTGATGCAGTCTCTGTGACGCGAGGATTTAATCTCAAGTATAAAGAGATGCTATTGGGTGGTGCAGCTATAGATGAAACAGGTGTACCGTTACCCGATGAGACGATACAGGGTGTAAAAAAGTGTGATGCTGTTCTTTTTGGTGCCATTGGTGGACCAAAATGGGATACACTTGAGAGACATTTACGTCCTGAGACAGGACTTTTGGGTCTTCGTAAAGAGATGGGGACATTTGCAAACCTTAGACCGGCAATCGTTTATGATGAATTAATCAATGCATCCAGTCTTAAGCCTGAGGTTATTCATGGTGTAGACATTATGGTCGTACGTGAACTTACTGGCGGTATTTACTTTGGTCAACCTAGAGAACTTCACAGTGACAAAGCATTTAACACTATGGTATACACAAGAGAAGAAGTAAGACGTATCGCTGTGGTTGCATTTGATATTGCTATGAAACGTAAAAAACGCATCTGTTCTGTAGATAAAGCGAATGTACTTGAAGTAAGCCAGTTCTGGAGAGAGATTGTAGAAGAAGTAGCGAAAGATTATCCGGAAGTTGAGCTTTCTCATATGTATGTAGATAATGCTGCAATGCAACTTATCCGTGATCCTAAACAATTTGATGTTATTTTGACTGGTAATATCTTTGGAGATATTCTTTCAGATGCAGCAAGTATGCTTTCTGGGTCTATCGGTCTTCTTCCAAGCGCCAGTATTGGTAAGAGCGTAGGACTATTTGAGCCTATCCACGGTTCTGCACCAGACATTGCTGGACAAGGTATCGCTAACCCGTTAGCGACTATCTCATCTGCGAGTATGATGCTGCGCTATGCTTTAGGTGAAAGTGAAGCAGCAGATAAAATCGATAATGCCATCAAAAAAGCATTGAGCGAAGGTTACCGTACGGGTGACATCGGTGATTATGATGCAAAAGAGATCTGTACTTGTAACGAGATGGGTGATATTATCGCTGACTATGCATCTAAATAAAAGGTAAAGCGGACAAAGTCCGTTTCGCTACTTGTTGCTCTTGATTGAGAGCAACATTTTAAAATGATTTACAAGGGGATACCATGCCCACTATCAAGTCTTTTCCAAACTTTTTCTCACAAACAGACCCTCATATACTTCAAAATATCACAACAGTAACGGATTATTTAACACAAAATTATAATGCTAAGTGCTATGTGGTGGGGGGTGCTGTACGTGATCGTATATTTGGATGTGAATGTAAAGACTATGATATCGAATGTTTTGGTATGAGTGTAGAAGATTTTGAGATGGCTATGGATCATTTGGGTGCGCAAGGTGTGGGTAAAAGTTTTTTTGTCTATAAGTATCATGATCTAGACATTTCATTACCTCGCACTGAGCAAAAAGTATCACCGGGACATCGTGGCTTTGAAGTCTCTTTAGCTACAGAAGAAAAAGAGGCATCAAGAAGACGGGATTTTACTATCAATGCTTTGATGTATGACATTCAAAATGAACAGATACTTGATTTTTGGCATGGTTTGGAAGATATAGAACATAAAGTACTGCGTGTAGTAGATGAAAAATCATTTGTGGAAGACAGTTTACGCGTATTGCGTGCGATGCAGTTTTCTGCACGTTATGGGGTTAAAGTAGAAGAAAAGAGCTGTAGACTTTGTCAAAGTATCTCTCTGGATGATCTGCCTAAAGAACGCATCTTTATAGAGTTTGAGAAAATGTTTATGGGTACATACCTGCACTATGGTCTTTATTATTTATTTACACTTGGTATTGGGCAACAACTTTTTAATGAGCATATGGAGAAAAAAACATTTCTAGTTTTAGGTAAGATACTACAGCAAAGTCAAAAGAACTTTGTGGGAGAACTAAGACCTTATTATTTTCTTTTTATTTGCAGAGAATATTTTTCTATGGATATCAAGGATATATTAGATAAATTGGATGCACCCAATAGTTACTATAAAAAAGTAGCAGCATTACCAACGCCCAACAATATCACCATATCTTTCATAGCAAATCTATCACTTAAAGAGGGCATAGTAGAATATGTAGGTAACTATAATACAAGTGTGATAGCTATAGCAAAGATGTTAGACGTATGGGACAAACCTTTTGATAGAGGAGTCACTCCTACAGAGTTGATGGCTGAAGGATTTTCGGGTAAAGCTTTGGGTGATGAACTTGACAGGCGAACCTCTGAGAAAATAATGAGTTTGAAAGAAAAATAGGTATAATTTTACAATTCAATAGTAACTAGGGTGAATATGGAAAAAAGAGCAAGGGTTTTAATAGACTGTGAAGATGCAAAGGGATTAGTATATAAGATTTCTAAAGTCTTTTATGACAGAGATCTAAACATCGATAACAACCGTGAATTTGTTGACAAAGAGCATGGAAGATTTTTTATGCGTACAGTAGTGTCAGGACAGTTTGATGTGCAAGAGTTACTTAATGAACTTAAAACAGTAGCACCTGAAGATGCACACATCAGAGTCATGGAACCTAAAGATAAGAAAATCATTCTTATGGTAACGAAAGAATCTCATGCACTTGGTGATATTCTTGTCCGTCATGCAAATGGTGAACTTGATGCACAGATAGAGTGTGTGATCGCAAATCATAATACACTTGAGACATTTGTACGTAGATTTGACATCCCTTTCTTTCATGTTCCTGCAGATAATATGACAAGAGAAGAGCATGAAGGACAAGTAATGAAACTTGTCGATGAATTTGAGTTTGATTATATCGTTCTTGCAAAATATATGCGTATACTTACACCTACTTTTGTAAAAGCATATCCTGAAAAAATTATTAATATTCACCACTCTTTCCTTCCAGCATTTATAGGGGCAAATCCTTATAAGCAGGCATTTGAACGAGGTGTAAAGATTATTGGAGCTACGGCACACTATGTGACAGATGATCTGGATGAAGGGCCTATCATTGCACAAGATGTGATTCCTGTCAATCATCGTCTTTCCTGGAGAGATATGCAAAGAGCCGGACGTGATGGTGAAAAGATCGTACTTTCACGCGCTTTGGCACTTGTACTGCATGACAGAGTGTTTGTAAACAGCAATAAAACGGTTATATTTTAATGCTATTATCAAATGCAAGTAAAATAAGAAAAGCTCCTCTCCTCACTACGCTAGCGCTGTGTTTTATTCAGCATAATGCTCACGAGACTAGTCACGTCTTAAAGGAGAACTATGTTTAACATTGTTTTAGTAGAACCTCAAATCCCACCTAACACAGGTACCATAGGTCGACTTTGTGTCAATCTTGGTGCAACATTGCATCTTATTAAGCCATTGGGATTTGATATAGATGACAAAGCTGTAAAACGTGCAGGGCTTGATTATTGGGATAAATTGGACTTGATTGTATGGGAAAGTTTTACTGACTTTTTGGCTGAACATCCTATCGGAAGTAATTCATATATGGCAACCACAAAAACAGACAACCTTTACTTTAATGCCGAGTTTAAAAAAGACGATTATATCTTATTTGGTTCAGAGACCAAAGGCATAGATGAAAAAGTTTTGCTTGCACATCCTGATCGCTGTATTACCATTCCTATGGGTGGAGCGGGGAGAAGTTTGAACCTTGGTGTGAGTGTTGGGGTAGTCATCTATGATGCACTTCGTCAAAACTATGAAGGCTTTGAGAAAATCACCATAGCTAATACTTTGGAAAATTAACATGGAATTTGGCGATATCCTTTATATCATTGCTATGTTCTTATTTGTATTTATCACGTTTGGAATTGTGAAAAATTATTATAAAAATAAATTTGATGATGAAGGCAGACGTATAGATATGCAAGATGAAGCAGAGAAAGAGGGAGAGTAGGACTAACCCCCTCTTTACCAACTCTTAGGTAAAATAATGGCTATTATTATTTACTAGGAAACCCTAAATGACACAAGCACTACTTATCGAAATCGGTGTGGAAGAACTTCCCGCTATACCCTTACTTAAAATTGTATCTAACATAGAAAAATCATGGGCTAAACTGCTTGAAGAATATCAATTATCTACTATAATGGCAGACCTCCCCTTTCCTAATGACTTTGAATTTATTTATACACCTAGAAGATTAGTACTTAAACATGCTTCTATGCCTATAAAACAAGAAGACAGCACGATAGAGTTTTTCGGACCTCCTATGATGGCAGCTGTTAAAGATGGTGTTCCAACGAAAGCAGCTGAAGGTTTTGCGCGTAAGTGTGGTGTAGGTTTTGACGAGCTTAGTCGTGCAGAGAAGAACGGTAAAAAAGTACTCTACTTCAAAAAAGAAGAGAAGGGTGCAGCAACGGTTTCTCTTCTTGAAGAGATGCTGGATAAATGGCTAGCTTCTATGTCATTTGGCAAGATGATGCGTTGGGGAGCAAGAACCGATGAGTTCATCCGTCCTCTCAGATGGCTGCAAGTCAGATTGGGCGATACCTCTGTTCCTTTGGAACTTTTTGGTGTAAGATCAGATACTAAAACATACGTACATCGTATGGTTACATATGATGCAGTAGAAGTTCCTACTGTAGATGCTTATAAGGGTATATTGGATGAGTGTGCAGTGATGCTGTATCCTAAAGAGAGAGAAGCAAAGATCTTGACTGAGTTTGATGCTTTGGAGTCAGCGCATAATATCATCATAGAAAGAGATAGAGCGCTAATCGCTGAAGTTGTAGCTATCACAGAGAATCCTAAAGCACTTGTGGGGACTTTTGACGAACTTTTCTTGGAACTTCCACCTGAAGTCATCATTACTTCTATGAAGGAACATCAGCGTTATTTTCCTGTATTTGAAAACGGAAAAATAGCAAACAAATTTGTAGTAGTAAGTAACGCCTATACAGATGACTACAGTAAAGTAGTCGCAGGAAATGAACGTGTGCTTAAACCACGTCTGGCAGATGGACTTTTCTTTTACAAAAATGATCTTAGAAATGGACTGAATACAGATGGCTTGGAAAAAGTACAGTTCATCGATGGACTGGGTACACTTGCAGATAAAATCACAAGAGAAAAGAACATCGCCATCAGGCTGCTTGCCCTTTATATGGACAGAGTAGAATCAGGGACAGGTCAAGGTTCTGCAGTACTTGAAAAAGCTATGGATAAGGCGGTGAACCTTGCAAAAGCAGACCTCATGAGTGAAATGGTGTATGAATTTACAGAACTGCAGGGGCTTATGGGATACTACTATGCCAAAGCACTGGGTGAAGAAGAGCTTGTATATAACGCTATAAAAGAGCAGTATATGCCAGTAGGTGAGGGTGCAGAGCTTCCAAGTTCTGTGTTCTCATCTATAGTGGCAATGAGCATCAAACTGGATACACTCTTTGGACTGTTTAGTGTAGGAAAAATCCCAACAGGTTCTAAAGATCCATTTGCTTTACGTCGTGCAGTAAATGGAATCGTACGTATCGTGACAGCGTATGATCTGACTTTTAACATTGACGATATTATAATGTTGATCAAAGACAGTTATGATGTGTTTGATACTAACATATTAAGTGAATTCATCATGGAACGTATCAACAAATCACTCGATGCAAACCCCTCTGTCATCGCTGCGGTACTTGCTTCAGGAGAAAGAGACATTAATGAGATAGCAAAAAAAGTTGCAGCCCTTCACGAGATTGTTGCAATGGATATCTTTAAGGAGCAGTTCTCTACCTTTAAACGTGTGGCAAACATTTCCAAAGATCTTGACCTGGATTCAAATTTGAGTATAGATATTTCACTTTTTAAAGAAGAAGCAGAAGTAGTACTCTACACAGCCTATGAAAAAGTCATCAACGTTACATACAGTGATTATAAACTGGAACTCGAAGCACTGTTTGGACTTAAACGTGAACTTGATGGGTATTTTGATGATGTTCTGGTAAATGTGGACGACGAAACATTAAAAGTCAATAGACTTCATACGATAGGATCTGTATATAAGACATTTAGAAATATTGCGGATATTAAAGAGATATCGGTTTAGGTTTTATGAAGATAAGTAAAATTGGATTGGTATTAGCACTAATTTATCTTATTCTTTTACTGGCATGTGTGGTGTGGGCATTTACGGTAACTGATCCTAAAGGGAAATTTGTAATTTTACAATTACCACTTGCGATACAAATGGCAGGACTTGATGAGATAGGTATATTGAAATATTTCACTGATATATCATGGACAATAGCATATGTTATGATTGGAATTCCCACTTTATTAATTTACTATTGTATTGGATGTATATTAGATAAAGTATTTTCAAGAAAATAAGCAATTATCTGTTTCTTGTCTATATAGCATTGGAACGAGAAAAAATTAGAAGTTATTTTTTGACTAAAAACCTAATATAAGCTATAATATCTAATAATAAGTGTGAGAGGATACAAAATGAAGCTATTTAAAATTTCCAAAAAAGACATTAAAAAAACTGTTTCAAATTCTCAACAAATAGAAGGCTATAAACCTGCTTCAAAACTTCTGCAAGAAAAAGCTAAAGAGTGGATGGCGAAGTATAATGTCAAAGTATCAGCTTGATAGCAGTTCTATCTATGTAGATGGAACAGATATACCTAAAAATAAACTAAATATTACAGACTCTGAGCTCATACACCAAATAGAGCATAATCTCCTTACTCAGGCATACGAACAATTTTCTTTACAGCTAAACGAACAAACTACTTTTGATGAAACATATTTTATAAGTCTACATAAAAAAACTTTTGAATCACTCTATGATTTTGCGGGTGTGTATAGAAATGTAAATATGAGTAAGGGTGAATCACAATTTTGTTTGGCAAGTTATCTAGAGAATGAGTCAAAACGTATATTTGATGAATTAGAAAAAGAGAATTATTTAGTAAATAGTGTAGATAAAAATGAGTATGCTAAAAGGTTAGCATACTATCAGGGAGAACTTATTGCTTTACATCCATTTTATGAATTGAATGGAAGAATTTTAAGACTATTTTTTGATATGATTTGTCTCTATAATGGATATAAACCAATAGATTATTCAGATGTAATTGATAATGGTAAATATATAGAAGCTTCTATTGAATGTGTACAATATGCAGATACTTCAAAACTGGAAAAGATTATTTTAAATGGTTTAAATATAAATGTCTAAAACCTATGATAGTATCATCATCGGTGCCGGTATAGCGGGGTGTTGTGTTGCTTATGCTCTTCAACAAAAAGGACAAGAAGTTCTTCTACTAGATAGAAGTGCTGTAGCTGCGAGTGGCGGTTCTGGGGCTGCAGGGGCTTTTATTTCTCCTAAGATAGGCAAGGGCTCACCTCTTCAGACACTTACCAATGAAGCTTTTCATTTTGCTAAAGATTTTTACCTGCGACATTTTCCAAAACATTTTCATCAAACGGGTGTGATTCGTATACCTAAAGATATGGAAGATGCAGAGAAATTTCCTACGTATGAAGCATTTAATGGCTCCAAATATAGATGGGTAAGTCAAGAAGAGCTTAAGGCTTTTGGTATTAAAAATTGTGAAGATAGTTTCATGTTTCAAGATGCAGGGGTGTGTGATGCTCCTGAGATGTGTGCAGTCATCTTGAAACAAGTACCTCATGCACAATGTGATGTAAAATCACTTTCTTTTGAAGATGAGGTCTGGAGAGTAGATGAGTATTGTAGTAAAAATATTGTACTTGCAATAGGGTATCAAAATGACCTTTTCGATATGCGATACATGGGTGTCAAAGGTACATGGGGATCTCGTGGAGATTACAGAAGCGCATTGGAGTTAGAGATGAGTATGCATAAGAGTATATCAATTTCAGCCAATGTAAATGGCATCATAAAGATAGGCGCAACGCATGTGAAGTCTAAAGAACCATGTATGGTGTGTGATGGTGAGACGCTTAAGGGGCTTTTTGAAAGTGCTTCACAGATGGTAGATACGAGTGACTTTGTACTTAAAGAGACTTTCTGTGGTATGAGAGCAGGGTCTAAAGATTATTTTCCTCTTGTAGGTAAAGTGATAGATGTACCTTATATGTTAGAGACATACCCTGCCATTGTAAAAGGTGCAAAGCCCGAAGTAAAATATATGGATAGTGTTTATGTCTGTAATGGGCTTGGAGGGCGAGGCTTTGTCTTCGCTCCATTGATGGCTAAGATATTGGCTGAACAGATCGTAGAGGGGAAAGAGGTAGATAGTAGGGTGAATCCTGATAGACTCTTTTTAAAATGGTGTCGTAAAAGTCATGAGTTAGACTTATTACGATAAATTCCATTCATCCCAATCAGGTTCTTGCGACACATGAGGAAACCCATCTAGCAACTCTTGGGGTTGGAACCTTGTTTTGTATGCGAAAGCTTTACACCCATCTACCCAGTACCCTAAGTAAATCCAAGGCAATTCAAGAATTTGGGCTAATTGTATTTGGTAGAGCAGTGAATATGTTCCGAGTGATTGACTAGCATAATCTGGATCATAGTAAAAGTATATGGAACTGATACCATCATCTAGTACATCGATGAGGTCTACACCAATGAGTTTATCATCTTTGATGTAGAGTACTTCTTTCCCAAACTCATGCGCGCCAGCTACAAAGTTTTCATGGTATTCTCGTTGTGAAATGTTTCGGTGTTGCCACTGATCTTTTTCATGTTTAAAAAGATGGTATTTGTTATAAAGATTTATATGTGCCTGAGTAAGTGTAGGCTCCTGTATGATGATCCTGGTGTCGGCATTTCGTTTGATAGACTTTTTTTGTGATTTGGTGTAGTGATAGTTCTTGACATCTATACGGATACTTTTGCACTCATTACAGCCATTGCAAATGGGGTGAAAGAAGTATTTCCCAAAACGTCTCCACCCTCTAGCTACGACTGCGGTAGTAAAGTGTTTACTCGCATGTGCGACATACTTGTAGTTCATACGTACTTTGTTACCGGGGATGTATGCGCAGTCGTAGTCTAGCATAGAAAAATCTGTTGATGGTGGGTTAAGTAAATCTAGTTCTTCGTTCATAATCGCGATTATACTGAAATTATTGTAAAATTCATATGTTTTCGTCATTCTCGCTCGTATTAGATACGGGAATCTATAAGTTCAATTTACAGAACAACTGTGGATCACAGTGTCATAGCACGAGGATGACTATTTTTTAGGAGTAGATTTGTTTCTTTATCAACCAACAAGTGGGTACTGTTATAACAGTGATTCAATTTTTTTGTATGATTTTATCTCTTCCTTTAAGATTAAAGGGAAATTATTGGATGTAGGGTGTGGGGTAGGTATACTCTCACTTTTGTTGAGTAGAGATTTTAATATAGAGACAAGTATCATTGATAAACAAGAAAAGATGCTTAATTATGCGAAACATAATTTTGCGCTCAATAACTTGGAAGTACTAAGTCATCTTGGAGATTTTATACAACACAAGACTGAAGAAAAGTTTGACTATATCATTTCAAATCCTCCTTTTTATGACTCACGTGTTACACAAAGTGAAAATACACATCTGAATATCGCCAGATATGCACATCATTTACCGATAGAAGATTTTATAGCCAAAGTTAAGAAACTCTTGAAGCCCAGAGGATATTTTATTTTTTGTTATGATGCGAAGCAAGTTGATTTATTATTATACTATTTAACTTTGTATGGTATAAATGTTGAAACGATGCAGTTTGTACACTCCAAAATAGACAGGGAGTCAAAACTTGTGATGATAGCTGCACGTATGGGGTCAAAGTCTATGACGCAAATTATCCCACCGTTTGTAGTTTTTGATGATGAGAATGTCTATAGACAAAAAGCGATGAAAGCGTTTGAAAAAGCAAATACAAATAGTATAAAAGGTGATTTTTAGATGGAATTAATGTCTGAAGAAGGTTATAATTACAAGTTTACGCCTTCGGCATGTGAAGCATGTGGCGGGCATTGTTGTACGGGAGAGACAGGTTATATCTGGACAAAATATGATGAGATAGAAAAAATGGCTGCTTTTTTGGAGCTCAGTATTGAAGATTTTGCTACAATGTATTTAAGAAAAATAAAACATCGTTATTCTCTTATAGAAAAACAACTTGCTCCGGATAATTTTGCTTGTATTTTTTTCGATGAGTCTAAAAAGAGATGTTCAATTTACCCTGTGCGACCATTACAGTGTAGTACATTCCCTTTTTGGGAACAGTTTAAAAATGATGAAAATGAGGTACGTAAAGAATGTCCTGGAATCGTATAGCTTTAAGCCTATTTATCGCATTGAGTTTTAGTACGGTGTCTAGTTATGCCAAAGAGCTTATGAAAATAAGTGAAGATGAACTGATCATGAGAGGGCTTTTATATGATGAATATAAAGCGCATGAAAACAGTTATCAAGTCTATAAAAAACTTTATGATAATACGGGAGCAGAAATCTATTTATTTAAAGAAGCAGCTTCTGCATTGATGAGTAGAAATCACATAGTTGAGAGTATCAGACGTTTAAAGATATGGGACAAGAAACATCCAAATAAACTTGAAGTCAGACGTCTTCTGATCCCTCTTTATCTTACTGTGCGTCAAGTGAAAAATGCAACTATAGAAGCAGAATATCTACTTGAACAATCAAAAGAACCTATAGATTTGGATTTGGCTTCAAATGCATTTCTCTATGCTGGAAAATTTAAACGGGCATTAGAACTTTTAAGTAGGGTATATGAAACTGTACCTAGAGAAGAGATATTGCTTCGAATGACTCAAATTATGGATGAGTTTACAGGTGAACGTAAAAAAGCCATACAGTTACTTGAAACACATCGTCGTATGAATATTGTGAGTAATGATGTCTATTCTAGACTACTCACGCTTTATCAAAAAGAAAAAGATATTAATGGTATTTTAGAGACATATAAAGCACTGTATACGCAAGATAATGATGAACAGTATCTTATTAAAATCATAGATGCCTATGCCTATAAAAGAGACATTAATGGTGCTATTGCATTTTTAGAAACAGATCAAAGCCGAAATGATATACTTTATGAACTCTATAAGACAAAAAAATATTTTTCTAAAGCACTCACTCTTGTTGATGAGCTATACAATGAAGATAAAAATTCAAAGTGGATAGCAGAGAAGGGTGTACTTCTTTTTGAAAATGCAGAAGATAAAAATGATAGACAAATGATAAAAGATGTTATCTCTCATTTTGAACAAGCCATTAAATTAGGAAACGATGACAGTATTTATCTAAATTATTATGGTTTTACACTTATAGATAAAGAAGTCAATGTCAAAAAAGGTATCAAAATGATAGAAAATGCATTGATTCAACAACCTGATAATATGTATTATTTAGACTCCTTGGCATGGGGGTATTATAAGCAACGTCATTGTATTAAAGCTTATAAACTTATGAAAAAAGTAGTTGACGAAGAGGGACTTGAAGAAGCTGAGATTATAGAACACTGGAATGCGATTAAACAGTGTAAGTAATCCTAACTTGGAACTAGATATAATACAAAAAATTTAACTTAAGGTAGACAAATGGCTCAAATATTAGATGAAATTCTTAAAAAAACAAGAGCAGATTTAGAGAAACAAAAAGTTGAATATCCATTAGAATGGCTAGGCCGTTCACTTGCTTTTAACCCTTTTGTTCCAAAGGATGTAAAAAGTGCACTTAGAGCAACGGAAGATAATCCTTACCGTATCATTGCAGAAGTGAAAAAAGCGAGTCCTAGTAAAGGTGTGATACGTGAAGATTTTAACCCGGTGGAGATAGCGCAAGCATATGAAAAAGGTGGAGCAGATTCACTTTCCATCCTTACTGAACCCCATTTTTTTCAAGGTGATAAAGAGTACTTAGGCATGGTGCGTCGTTATGTAAATTTACCTTTACTTAGAAAAGATTTTATAGTTGATAAATACCAGTTAGTGGAAGCATTGGCCTTTGGCGCGGACTATGTCCTGCTGATAGCTGCTGCATTGAGTCGTAAAGAGCTTAAAGATCTTTATAACTATGCTTTGCACTTAGGACTTGATGTTCTTGTAGAAGTACATGATAAATCCGATCTTATTAAAGCGACATTTGCAGGAGCAGATATTATCGGGATTAACCACCGTAATCTTGAGACATTTGAGATGGATATGAGCCTTAGCGAAAAACTCATTCCACTCATTCCTAATGGTAAAATTATCGTAGCAGAATCTGGTATTAACGACCATGAAACTGTAGTGGAACTCTCTAAGATAGGAGTAGATGCATTTTTAGTGGGTGAACATTTTATGAGACAAGATGATGTTACTGCGGCTATAAAAGCAATGAAGTATGGAAATCAAGCCTGATCAGTCACTCATTGTTCTCCAAAGGGGAATGCAAATACCCCTTCTATGAAAATACTATCGAGGCTTTAAAAGAAGTCTTCGCTTGAAATGTGTTCTTTCTTTCAGTATTTCAAGAAATTACTCTTCCTTTGTAAAGAGTCTGACTGGAAAATACTCTATATAAACTCACCTTTAAATGATACTACTCCCTTTTGAATCAACTTTGCCATAAAGGAACTAATACTTTTATCTTCAGAGGGTGCAATGGTGTTTAGCAAGGCAAAATTCTCTACCCTCTGATCCAAAAATGAGGTATCAAATTCTCCTCTTTTAAAGGCTTTGTCTCTGACAATTTCTTTATGCAAAGAGATATTGGTAGTAATTCCACCGATATAATATTCATCCAAAGCTCTTTGCGCTTTTCTGACAACTCCATCCCAGTCCAATGCCCAAACAATCAATTTCCCGATCATTGAATCATAATTAGAGGGGATTGTGTATCCGCTATATATCGCTGTATCTAAACGTACACCAGGTCCACCAGGAGTCAAATACTCATCAATCGTACCAAATGAAGGCATAAAATTGTTTTGGGGATCTTCTGCATTGATACGAAACTCAATCGCATACCCTCTAAAAGAAATCTCCTCTTGCAGAAAGTGAAGCTTATCTCCTCCTGCCAACTGTATCATTCTTTGAATGATATCGACTCCAGAAATAATCTCCGTAACAGGATGTTCCACCTGTACACGAGTATTCATCTCAATAAAGTAGATGCGATCTTCCTTATCAACTAAAAACTCTATCGTTCCTACACTCTCATACCCCAACTTATAAATCGCTTTTTGTGCGATACGATAGAGCTCCTTTCTGACTTCCTGAGACAATCTTGGTGAAGGAGAGATTTCTATTACTTTCTGGTGGCGTCTCTGGATTGAGCAGTCACGTTCACCAAGATGTACCATATTTCCATATTTATCAGCAATAATCTGTACTTCTATATGACGTGGATTTTTGACATATTTTTCAATAAAAACATCACCATTACCAAAAAACTTTTTTGCCTCCTTCGTCGCTGCCTCAAAAAGTTTCTCAAAATCCTTTTCGTCATTGACAATACGCATTCCCCGACCCCCACCACCGAATGAAGCTTTGATAATAATCGGAAATCCGATTTCTCTTGAGATCTTTTTGGCCTCATTAATATCATAGATAGGATCTTCAGTACCATCGATCACCGGTACACCTATCTTCTTCATCGCACGCTTGGAGGCAATCTTGTCGCCAAATAGTTCTATATGCTCTGCTCTTGGTCCGATGAAGATTAGGCCTTGTGTTTCACACGCTCTGGCAAAATCAGCATTTTCAGACAAAAATCCATATCCAGGATGGATAGCATCACATTTGAGATCTTTGGCGATATTGATGATATTTTCATAGTCCAGGTATACCTCTACTGGATGTCCTTCCAAATGAACAGCTTTATCTGCTCTTTTAATCCAGACTCCTTCTTTGTCAACCTCTGAGTGAACTACTACACTATAGATATCCAACTCTTTACATGCCCGTACTATACGTAAAGCAATCTCACCACGATTTGCAATCAATATTTTTGTGATCTTTTTACCCATTTGATACTCCTGATCTATTTTTGTTATTATAGGCAATCAGTTAAAAAAAAACTACATAATTATTGTATATATTATTATCTTTTTTTGTAATTTTTATATTCTTTTTTTGCTATAATACATATATGAAAAGAGAAACTTACCTTAAAAAGATCCACCTGGCCAATGATCTGATGTTTTACATCTATACCCATATTGAAAGTGATATTAATCTGGACGAATTAGCCAAATCAATGCAAATTGACAAGTTTTATCTGCATAAAATCTTTAAAGAGATTTTTGAACGCAATATCTATCAGAGCATTAAATCTATCCGTCTTCAAAAAGCATCCAACCTTCTTCTGACCAATCGATACTCTAACATCTCCCAAATTGCAAATGCCTGCGGATACAGTTCACAGACTTCGTTCATACGGGCTTTTAAAGAACGTTTTGGAATGACACCTAAAATATGGAGAAAAGGAGGATATATTGACTATTCCGATACGCTTATAAACAATCATATGATCAGTCAGGGTCCTACATCTTTATTTGAAGCCATAGAACCAACTATCGTGAAACAACCTTCACTTTATGCGTACTATATACGAGACAGAGGGTATGGTACACAAATCAAACGTTCTTGGCAAAAGATACAAACCCTTATTTATACCCACAATCTCAGTAACTATCAATTGATATCTTTATTTCATGATAACCCTGCGATAACTTCACTTTCAGAATGTCATCATGTTTCGGCAATTACGATTGACAAAGAGACAGAGGAGATTAATCTGCCTAAATTTAAAATTGCCGGAGGAGTCTATGCAATCTTTGAAGTAGCAGGGGTGAAGTCTGATCTATTAAGATTTATTCAATGGGTTTATCATGACTGGCTCCCAAAAAGCGGGTACGAAACAACCACAAAGCCACCCTATGCCATTTATCATAAAAATCATCATCTAAGTGATGATGGTCAGTTCGAAATGCATTTTTACCTTTCAATCACCCTTTGATTTTCTAGCTATAGGAGTTGGCGATAGTATCTAGCTGATTTAGTTGCGATAATGATGATCCATAAATTCAAGTCACCCTCCCCAACAAAAAACAGATGGAACGGGAGTGCATGTCTACAAATCAAACTAAACTGAAGTAGCTATATATGAGATAGAATCGATACTTTAGTCTTATATACTAAGCGAGTAATTTTTTCACTACCTTATTGATACGCCCACCGTCTGCGCGGTTTCCTACTTTTATTTTGGCCGCACCCATGATTTTACCCATGTCTTTCATACTCTCAGCACCTGTTGAAGCGATGAGTTCTTTGATTACTGTTTCCAGTTCATTATTGTCCATAGGCTCAGGAAGGTAAGATTTGACGATGGCTATTTCAGCATTTTCTTTTTCTACAAGGTCATGACGTCCGGCATCAGAAAACTGAGATTTAGCATCTTCTCTTTGTTTCATATATTTCATTAAGATAGCTTCAACATCAGCATCAGTAACATCTCTGCGCTCGTCTACTTCTATCTGTTTGACAGCGGCCTGAATATTTCTAAGTGTATCTCTTTTTAGAGTTTCTTTGGCGCGCATTGCGTCTTTTATATCATTTTTTATTTGTGTATTTAAATTCATGTGGGTTCTCCATTCTAGATTTAAAGTGATTATACTATAATCCCTCTATGATAATCACTATAGAAAATAAACAATTTGACACAGCAAAGATAACGCAACTTTATCCAGCAGCAGTAATAAAGACTGGATATGAAGAGGAAACAACACAAGTGAGTCTTGAGTGGCTTGATGTTGAGTCTAAAGGTAAAGTTGAGGTGGTAGGGTTTGGACTTTTTGTCAATCTGGGAGAAGATGACAAGCACTCTTTCATTTTTAATACGAAAGAAGAGATGGATGAAGCTGTAGGGCGTATTGCCTCACAGCTTCAGAAATAATTATTTTATTTTTCTTTGAAATTTAAAGAAGCTGAATTAATACAATATCTTTGATATGTAGGGGCTGGACCATCTGGAAAGACGTGTCCTAAATGTGAACCGCACTGAGCACAGCAAACTTCAACGCGCCGCATACCTGATGTATCATCTACAATCTCTTCTATATTTTCATCTTTGATAGGTTGAAAGTAACTTGGCCAACCTGTACCTGAATCAAATTTTGTTTCTGAAGTAAAGAGTGGTGTTTCGCAGCATTTGCAAGTGTAGGTACCTTCTTTTTTAGAATCCCAAAATTCATTTTGGAACGGTGCTTCTGTACCGTGGTTTAAACAAACATTATACTCCAGTGAGGTTAACTCTTTTTCTAATTTCTTTTTTTCTAATTCTATTTTATAAGCCATCATAATCCTTTGGTAATTTTTTACTATCATAGCAGGTTTTCTTTGGATTTAAGTTAGATTATCTTATCATTCCAAAACTACATTGGAGAAACTATGACAACATTCCAACTATTACTTCTTATTGTCGCAGGAGGAGTATTTTATCTTTTTTTTAAACAACTTTTTTCAGGAGATCATCCTAAAAGAGGTGTCGACTTTGAAGCGAAAGTGGCAGATGAACAGATAGGCGGTATCAACCGTCCTGATAAAACATTTTCTAGACCTGAAGTCCAGCCTACACGTATGGAGCAGCTTTTACAAATGACAGATGAAGCAGTCGAGAAAGAAGATTTTGAAGAAGCAAAAAAAGCATTAGGTTCGGCACTTATTATAGAAGAAGACAATACAGATGTTCTGCAAAAAATGGGTTACGTATGTATGCAGACAGGTGATTATGAAGAAGCAAAAGAAAGTTATGCCAAACTTTTGTCGCTAGATGAGAATGATGATATGGCACATGCGTTACTTGCCAATGTGCTGCATAAACTCTTAGATGAAGAAGTTGCAGAAAAACACCATGAACGTGCCATTGCATTAGATCCTAAGTATGCACCTCACTACTTTAACTATGCCAATACTTTGTATGATTTAGGACGTAAGAAAGAAGCACTTGCGGGCTACACCAAGGCATATGAGTTGGATGATACCCTGGAAGAAGCGAAAAAAATGATGAAAAAACTGGGGAGTGATAATGAGTAGTGCATGTTTTGTAACACAGGAAGCGACAGAAGAGATACTTTTACGAGTGACAAATGTATGTGCTGAGTGTTATGATGATATTAATACTGGTGATACTATCCATTATGATATGCAAAATTACCGTTATTTATGTAAATCTTGTCAAGAGAGACTTTGTTCACAGATGAATGAAAACTGTGAAGTGATCGAGGATGAAAATCCGGGGCTTTTCTGCTAAGTCTCCACAATATATTTAACTGCGTTCAAGTAACTCAAACTACTTAATTCTATTCCTTTATAGGCCACATCAAAAGCCGTGCCATGATCTACAGAGGTTCTGAGTATAGGTAGGTTTAATGATACATTAATACCTTCATCAAAATACAAAGCTTTGAGGGGTGCTAAACCCTGATCATGATACATAGCTATATAATGAGTGTAGTTCGCCCGCACCCTTGGAGTAAATGCTACATCGGGTACAAGCGGGGAACCGAATATTTTTCTACCTATCTCTGCATGAGCGTTGTTAATGGCCTTTTGTATGATAGTTTCTTCATCACCTAGTACTCCATCATCTCCGGCATGAGGATTGAGTCCCAAAACACCTACTTGTTTGTTTGGTTTTGCTGTCTGGAAAAAGTTTACGAGAAATCTTGTCAAGTCTTTTTCATTGATGCTTCCGGCCACTTTTTTAAGTGGTATATGTTCTGTAAAAAGAGCGACGTACATTTTGGATGAACCTAACATCATAATGGCTTCTGCATCAAAAAAATCTCTAAGTGCATCGGTATGCCCCTTATACTTGACATCCGCTAATTCCCATGCTTTTTTATGGATGGGTAGGGTTGTGATGGCATCTACTTCTTTGTTCCGTGCAAGTTCAACGGCTTTAACAAATGAAGCATATGCATATGCTCCGCTCTCTTTACTAACTACTCCTACTTCTATTTCAAAGTGTGCTGCGATGTTTTCTATGGTTTTAAAATCAGTAGGTATGGGGAGTTTTAATTTTTGGGCGGCTTGTTTCAGCATGGTTCTGTCTATGCAGTAAACAGCTTCTACCTCTTTAGAAATGAGGTCATGATTCTCAAGGGCAAGTTGAATGCCTATACCATTGAGATCACCGACAGATATAGCTACTTTTTTTCTTGACATATTATTTCCTTGCTTTAGGGAACATAGAGTGAGGGTAAGATAGAGAGCTTTGCTTCATGGTCATTATCGGATTAATAGATTCTTCATATCCAGGATGGCTTGTTCAAGTCCAGTATAGATTGATCGAGCAATGATACTTTGCCCGATGTTGAGTTCTTCTATCGTCTCGATCTCGATAATCTCTTTTACATTTTGCATATTGAGCCCATGTCCTGCTGCTACACGTAAGCCTAGTTCTATCGCATCACAAGAGAGCAGACGCAGGTTACACAGTTCGTTATTGAGCATTTTCTTTAGTATCTTACGTGAGAGTTCAAGTTCAGGGATACTGTGGTGCGTTTTAGAGAGATTTGTGTAGAGCATTGCATGGATGTTCGCATATTTTCCCGTATGAAACTCTATCCACTCAACACCTAAGTCAAGTGATGCATTCACTGCATCTAAAGTAGGGTCTATGAAAAGTGAGACTTCTATTTCTTCTTTTTGTAATCTTTCAATGGCTTCTTTGAGTTTAGGTTGCTCTCCTGTAACAGCCAGACCACCTTCAGTTGTTACCTCTTCACGCTTTTCCGGGACGAGGGTCACACGATGAGGTCTTAGATCACAAGCGATGTCTATCATCTCAGACGAGATGGCACACTCAAGGTTTACAGGCAAAGAAGAGAGTTCTATAATATTTTTAGCATCCATATCTTGCATGTGACGTCGGTCTTCACGAAGGTGAATGGTTATTTGGTCTGCTCCTGCCCGTTTACAGATGCTCAGGGCATCAAGCGGATCAGGGTCTGCTACCTTTCTTGCTTCTCGCAGTACTGCAATATGGTCAATGTTTATACCTAATAACATCTGTGTTCCTTTTGTCACCATGATCGTCCCCTTGTCAAGCACGAGGATGATGGATATATAATATTTTAACGATTATAGCAAAAGTTCTTAAAATAGAATATGTATAATCGTTCCAATCAGATATTTTGGAGAAAAAATGCCTACAAAAAAAGTATTGCCTGTGATGAAATATGTCGATATAAAAGAGAACATAGGCAACGGAAAGCCTCTTATACTTTCTTTTGGTATGTCACACTGTTACAGTTGTTTAGCTATATCTAAAGTTTTTGCCGAAGTGTTAGAAGTGCATCCAGAGTTTCAGATTTACTCCATAGACAGCCAAAAAGAACGTTTAGTAAGTCGTGATATCTACAAACTCAAAGAGATGCCCACGCAGATATTCTTGGATGCTTCCGGAGAAGAGGTATTCCGCCATACCGGAGTATATAAAAAAGTTGTGTTGGATATTATTTTGAAGAAGTATGGGTTTGAATAAAAAGCCTTTTTTAGGATTCTGTATCGCTGTTGAGGACATGAAGAAGTGATTTTGAAAAACTTTTAGTCAAGTGCATATCATTAATGGTAATGGCTGTTACTTCAGCAGAAATATGAGGATTTTTAGCGATATTTTGGATAATATGCATACTGTTCTTGTATGATTCAGCAATCTTTTTATAAGAAGATTCCATTTCAGAGACAGCTGCAGTATCTCCTTGCCTTGCATTATGATATGCTAATACACTTTTTAAAATTTGATAACGTAGATTTTTGTAATAGGTCTGTTCATCACTACTTGAGGCGTTGTATAATCTGTCTAAATCAAAAAGCATATCTTTTATTGCTTTGGCAGCTGTTGCCAGATAAGTAACTTGGCGTGAAAAGATATTGAGTTTTTCCTGATACTCTGCAGTGTTTCTTTTTTCAGAAAGTAGGGAAAGATACCGATATATTTCTCCCTCTAGTAAGCGTATCTTTTCATAAAGTTTTTCGTAATTAAGGTCAAAGTTTTCATGATGATGTTCCAATAATTTGTCAATTGATACACCTTTTTCGTAAGCTTTTGGAGGAGGAATATTGATAGAGAGCAGGGTGAATTCTTCGAGGCGGGTTGAGAGATGTTCTATCTCTTTTTCTAAAGCCTCCAAGGCGAGATCTGGTATCTCTACAGATACATTCTGGATATAGTGGGAGGCGTATACAGGTTCTTTTTTGAAAAATCGTTGTATCCAGGATGCAAGGAAAGGAATAAACGGGTACCAAAGAATTACACCTAAAAGATTGAAAAAGGTATGAAAAAGTGCAATCTTTACAACACCGTTGGCTTCAGGTAAAAGTATATTTACGGGTATTAAAACCCATTTTAAGAAAACAAGGGTGATTACGCCTGTTGATAGGTTGAATATGAGATGGGCAAGAGCAGTACGTTTTTTGTTTGAACTTCCGCCTAGTGCACCTAAAATAGCGGTTACCGTTGTTCCGATATTGGTACCTACAACAAAAGCAGCGGCAGCTTCAAAGCCAATGATGTGAGTAAAGAGAGCACTTTGAATGATGGCGATAGAGGCAGAACTTGATTGGATAATAGCAGTAATAGCCAGTCCAATCAGTGCGTAGGCATAAGGATTACTAAAAAGATAGGAACTAAGGTCAAACTGTTTGGAAAAGACTTCAAAGCCCTCTTTCATGCCTTCTAATCCTAAAAAAATAAGTCCAAACCCTACCATCATACCGAAATAATTTTTCCATTTTCCACCATGGTTTACCAGGACACTTCCCAGTCCACCGATCCCTATCATTACATAGGAGAGGAGTTTTATATCCATCTTAAATCCGACCAGTGCCATGATCCATGCTGTTATAGTGGTTCCTATGTTAGAGCCGAAAATGACAGCAATAGCACTTTCTAACTGCATTAACCCTGCTCCAATGAGTGAGAGTGCCATTAAAGTAACAACTGATGAACTTTGAAAAAGTGCAGTTGTGCCTAACCCGGTTACAAGGCTTGTAAATCGTGTGGCAGTCATCTTTTGGACAATTCTCTTAAAGGAACGTCCTGCAGTAATCTTAATCTGTTCCTCAAGATAGAGCATACCAAAGAGAAAAAGCCCCAGCCCTGAAAAAATTTCTATCCAAATCACGGCAGTTGACATTTAACAATGACCTTTATATGTAGGATTGAGAATAGAAAAAATGGTAATTAAAATATGTAAATAAGATGCAAGATCAATCATAGATTTCCTGTTTAAAAGAATATTTTTACATGTATTGGTTATAATATTATAGCGAATTAGGAGATAGATTTATAGATGAAAATAAAGAGTTTATAAAAATTAAGACAAGTACAACATTCAACTATTACCAAGATTATGGTAAAATCGCGTAAATTAACACTAAGGCTTATAGTATGGCAAAAAGAAAGATTAAAAAAGCAGTTTTAGCTTATTCTGGAGGGCTTGATACCAGTATCATCCTTAAATGGCTTCAAGATGAGTATGAGTGTGAAGTGGTTACTTTTACTGCTGACCTTGGTCAGGGTGAAGAGGTAGAACCTGCACGTCTGAAAGCACTTGATATGGGTATTAAATCTGAGAATATTTTCATCTTGGATCTTAGAGAAGAGTTTGTAAAAGACTTTGTTTTTCCTATGTTTAGAGCCAATGCCATCTATGAGGGTGAATATCTTTTAGGGACATCTATTGCTAGACCGCTCATTGCTAAAAAGCAGATAGAGATCGCACACAAAACGGGTGCTGATGCAGTAAGTCACGGGGCTACAGGTAAAGGGAATGACCAGGTACGTTTCGAACTTGGCTATCTCGCACTTGACCCGGATATCGCGGTTATCGCTCCATGGAGAGAATGGGACTTGAATTCGCGTACTAAGCTTCTTGCGTATGCTGAAAAGCATGGTATAAGTATAGATGGTAAAGGTCAAGCAAAACCATATTCTATGGATGCTAACTTGCTTCATATTTCTTATGAGGGCGAACATTTGGAAAATCCTTATGCAGAGCCTGAAGAAGACATGTGGTTGTGGTCTGTAAGTCCAGAAAAAGCACCAGATGAAGCAGAGTATATTACTATCAGCTATAAAAATGGTGACCCTGTAGCGATCAACCGTGAAGAGATGAGCCCTGCGACTATTCTTAAAACACTGAATGATTATGGTAATAAGCATGGTATCGGTCGTATCGATATTGTAGAGAACCGTTATGTTGGTATGAAAGCCCGAGGTTGTTATGAAACACCAGGTGGGACTATCATGCTTAAAGCACATAGAGCCATCGAGTCTATCACGCTTGATAGAGAAGAAGCGCATATGAAAGATGAGCTTATGCCTAAGTATACAAAACTCATTTACAATGGTTTTTGGTGGTCTCCAGAGCGTAAGATGCTACAAGCAGCTATTGATGCAACACAAACGCATGTGCAAGGTGATGTAAAGTTGAAACTTTACAAAGGAAACGTCATTGTAGTAGGCAGAAAATCTGATATTTCTCTTTACTCTGAAGAACATTCTACCTTTGAAGAAGATGAAGTTTATAATCAGAAAGATGCAGAAGGATTTATCCGTCTGAATGCACTTAGATTCATTATCGAAGGGAAAAAACAGCCTGAACGTATTGCTGCACTGATAAAGAATGATGACGATGAAGAAGTAGAAGTGTGTCACATAGAAACAGGTTCATTTACTATCTGTCAACGTATTAAAAGATTCTTTGGATTTGGGAAGAAAGACACAACTAAAGAAGAGTATATTAAAAAGAACTAGTCACTCTTGCTGGTTGTGGGCTATTTCAATAACGTCTCCATCTCCTTTAAAACTTTTGAAGGAGTAAACTTTAATAACCTCTCTTTAGATAATAGATAGGGTATAACCTCCAATAAAATATATAGCATCCCCATTAGCGGATAAAAAGCAAAATATTCCATTTTAAACGTTTTAAAATCATAACGAGATACAAACCAGTCTTTGGCACTTTGACTACCATTATAAAATAAAAGCACTTCCATTGCAAAGATAGAACCCCACAAAAAATATGTCATAGCCGTTACAAGTAAAGCACCCAATACACCGTACATTACTATAATTGCTGCAAGAAAAGCACTAAGAAAGAGTGCAAAAGAGTGGAACCCTAATGTAGCAAATATCGCTACTACGGAAAAGATGAAAAGAAGACTTCCAGAAAGTATGAAAAGCTCTAAGTAGGTTTTCTGTTCTGCAAATGAAGGGCTAAAATAGGCAGCCAACCATGTAATGATAAAGATGGCGATAACAGTTAGTGTAAGAGAACGGTACTCACTCACGAAAGACTCCTATTTATTCCGCCATTCTTTGAGAGTATATCCAAAGTATGACGGAAGATAATTATACTATTTCATAAAGTTTTATCAGACTTTTGATATTTGGTTTGCGCCCCAACCATGCTTGATAGAGTTCACTCATTTCTTTTGCGCCACCATTGGCTAATATACATTCTTTATAGCCTTTTGCACGTTCTTTGTCAAAACCTGCTTCATCGTCTAAACACGAAAAGAATGCATCTGCAGAAAGTACTTCAGCCCATTTGTAGCTGTAGTAGCCTGCGGCATAACCACCTCCAAAAATATGTGCAAAACCGTGCTGGAACTTGTTATAGCTTTGTGCTTTGAGTAATGAAGTTTTTTCTCTGACGCTATCAAGCAGTGCTTGTACCTCTTCACCTTGATACAGGTCTTGGTGAAGTTTAAAGTCAAAAAGCGATAACTCTACTTGTCTGAGTATACCCAGGGCTGCCTGATAATTTTTTGTTTCTTTGATCTTGGCTAAGAGTGTATCAGAGATAGATTCTTTCGTTTTATAGTGAAAACCAAAACGCTTAAGTATAGCAGCCTCATAGGCAAAGTTTTCTAAAAATTGTGAAGGGAACTCGACAACATCCCATGAAACCCCATTAATACCTGAGACCGAATGTTCATGACATTTGCCAAAAAGGTGGTGAATGGCATGTCCCATCTCATGGAAGAGGGTGACTACGTCATCATGTCTTAGTAAAGAAGGATTCTCTTTTGTCGTTGGAGAGAAGTTACATACAACAAATGCTGAGGCAAGGTGTTTTTTTCCTTTACTGTCTACAAAATGTGTTTCCCAGTCTTGCATCCATGCCCCGCCACGCTTCTCTTTTCGTGCTTCAAGATCAAAGTATATACGTCCCGAGAGTTCTCCTTCATCAAAGATGTCAAACGCCTTGACACACTCATGCCATGTAGGGACATCTGCTGGTTTAAAGGTAACATTGAAAAGTTCAGATACGATATCAAGAAGTCCTTCCAATACTTTGCTTTGTTCAAAATATGGTTTGGTCATCGTATCATCAAAGTCAAATTTCTCTTTTTTGAGTTTTTCACTGTAATACCCTACATCATAACTCGCTAAGTCTGTGATGTTATCTACTTCTTTAGCATAGGCTTTGAGCTCTTCTAATTCTACCTTTGCTTGAGGTAAAGCAGCTTCTGCAAGACTATCTAAAAATGAGATAATATCTTCTTGTGTATCAGCATCTCTGGTTTCCAGTGCATAGTATGCATAGTTTGTAAAGCCAAGAAGTTTTGCTTTTTCATTTTTAAGGGAAAGAATTTGGTCTATGACTTTAGCATTTTCAGGTGCACGGGTAAGGTAGGCTTTGGAAATTTCCTTTCTATATTCACGGTTTGGACCATAAGTCATGTATGCTAAGTAACTAGGGATCTGAAGCGTAAATTTATAAACGGTTTTCCCATCAACTTCTGCTTTTGCTGCGTCAATATCGGACTGAGGCAACCCCTCTACATCTTTTTCATCTTCAATAATGAGTTCATAAGCATTGGTTGCATCAAGAAGATTTTGAGAAAATTGGTTACTGAGTTCACTCAGTTTAAGAGATATCTCTTCCATTCTTTTTTTCTCCTCTTCCGGTAGTTTGACTCCGGAGAGTACAAAGTCTCTGACATCATGAAATACCACAGTTTTGGCTTCATCATCAGTTGCTTTTATTTGCTCTATCTTTTTAAAGAGTGCAGTATTTTGAGCCATTTCAGAGCTAAACTTGGAAAGTAGAGGGATGGACTCTTCATAGGCTTTTTGTGTTTCCTCCGAGTTCATCACAGAGTTGAGATGTGACAGTGGCGCAAAGAAGAGTCCTAATTCTTCATCGAGGTCCTGTAGGGGTTTTAGCACTTTTTCATAACTGCTCTCATCATTGGTTGTGATGTTATTGATGATGTCTCTTTGCTGGGTTAACAGAGCATCTAAATCTTGTGGAAATTGTTTTAAATTGTTTATTTTGAATTCTTGAAACATAGTTTATATATCCATTATTTTATTTTTTTGATTGTAGCATATTTTATAAAAGGAGATATTAATTCTCATACGATCGATGATATTAAATTGTAAACTACTTTATTCTTTTGAATGGTTTGAATAAAAGTAAAAGTTTTGGTAAAAGTATTAGATCTGATGTGAGAGCAGAGACCATGACCATCATCGTAAGTAATCCAAAATAAATGGTTGGAACCAAATTTGACATCGTTAAAATAGAAAAGCCTATCACGATAACAAGTGTGGTGAAGTACATAGCATTGCCTATACTGTTGGTTGTTCTGTGCATGCTAAAATAGTAACGATTATCCTTCGCAAATTCAATTTTAAATCGGTGAATATAGTGTATCGTGTCATCTATACCTATGCCCATAGCAATGGCTGCAATAGTGATAGTCATAATGTCAAGAGGAATATGCAACCAGCCCATAAATCCAAAGATCATACCTATAGGTATGATATTGACAAGTAAAGCTATAAGTGTGAGTTTTAGGGACCTGAAAAGTAGAAGGAACATTAAGAAAACGATGAGCACTACAAGACCGAGCATTGTGATTTGTGAATGGAACAGGGACTGCAGCATATTATTGTAAAGCACCATGAGATTTGAGAGTTGCACCGTTGCGACATTGGGATCTATGATATGCGTTAAATCATTTATGATTTTTTTTAGCAAGGCATCCCTGCGTAACGCTTCATTAGAGTCTATAATACGTGTAGAAAATCTTAGTTGGTTATGTTCAATATTGACATAGGGTAAAAGTATCACTTCCCTATATTTCTGAGGTAGTTTTTTATAGATGATAGCGAGGTCTACACTGTCTAAGTCTTTGTTCTCATTTAGTATTTTCCCTGTATCGAGAAGTGTGGCAAAAGATTGTACTTCTCCTATCTGTTCTATGTGTGTTAAATAGTTATGGACTTTCTGTATGAGTTTGAGTTTTTCATCGGTAAACCAGTATTGATCTTGGTTCTCAACAGTATTAAACTCATCTTCAAATGAATTTGCCTCTTCTCCTGTACCTTCTTGTGCCGTAGTAATAGACGAGAATGTATTGTTTTTATCTGACAGAGTGAGTATTACATCTAAGGGGGTTGTTCCTCCTAGCTCCTGGTCTATGATCTTCATGCCTTTGTAGATGTCTGTATCTTTTTTGAAATAGTTAATAAAACTGTTTTCTACAATAAGCTGTGAAGCTCCCGTAACACTAAATACAATCGTAAGGAAAGTAATAATGTAAATAGCTTTTTTATCATGTAATACAATTCTAGCAGTCAGAGAAGGTATAAATGACATAGATTTCTTTTGCTTTAGAGGCGGTATTTTCTTGAGCAGCATAAGTACAGTAGGAAAGACAATAAATGCAATGATAAGTGACATCATAATTCCTGCGCTCATCATCCACCCTAGATTGATCACAGGATGAATATGGGAATAGAGAAGTGAAGAAAATCCTGCAATAGTAGTGATAATAGCAAAAAAAGTAGGTGTCGCCTTTGAAAGCATAGTGAGTAAAATGAGTCTTTTGTATGAAGCACGGGGATAGAGTGTTAAAAGTTCTTCATATCTTACAATAAGGTGTAAAACAATGGAAATTGTGATAATAAGCTGCAAGGCAATAAAGTTTGAAGAGATGACAGTAATCTCCCACCCAAAAAATCCTAGACTGCTCGTAATCGCAATGACGGACAATGCACATATAAGAATAGGCAGCACCACCCATCTTGGTTTTTTGAAAACTATACCCAAAACAAGAATAATAAGGAGTATAAGAGTACTTCCGTAAACAAGTAGATCATTTTTAACAAATCCAACAATATCGTTGGAGATCATTTGAACACCACCTAAAAAAAACGTGGCATCATCTTTATATTTTGAGATAAGAGAGCGAATTTCTTTAATATTTTTATTGTTAAGAATACGTTGTTCATCCCTATGTTTTTTAAACGCTATATTGACATCATGGAGGGTCAGTTCTTCTTCTTTTGTGAGAGAGGAGACGTTTTGCTTGTCAAGTAAAAGATTTCTCTTTTCTAAAAGTGTAAAATATTCTGGATCCTGATATAAATGGATGATGATAGAAGATATCGTAAAATCTTTATTGACAAGGCTGTCTTTATACAAAGGACTGGTTAAGAACTCTTGTTTAACCAGAGATTGATTGATATCAGCGCTTTTAAGTGTTCTTGTTTCATTGATCAGAGCATCCATCTCTCTTACAGGTGAAAAAAACAATGGTACATTGATAAGTGAATCAACAGATTTAACGCTTGGCAATTTTTCTAGATCATTGCTCATGCGTGTTAAGGTTTCAAGACTCTCTTTTGAAAGTAGATCATGCTTTGGTTTATAGGCAAGCACAAGTATATCGTTAGTTTGAAAGCGTTTTGCTATTGTTCTTGTAAATGCCAAATCTTTATCATCATTCAGTAGAAGTGTCTCTGCAGAAGCGTCTATTTCAAGATTTACGATATTTATACCAAAAATGAGTATGCTACTGATAAGTAAAATTAAAATGGATAAAGGATATTTCAATATCAGTTTTTGATAAAGTTTATATAGCATAGGTCATCTTTTTATGATCATATAATGGTCTTCACTTATAGAATTACTTAGAGTGATTTTATAAGCTGTTTGACCGATTTGGTTTGTAAAAACTCAGAAAACTGATTTCTATAGGTTTGAATAATACTCACACCGACTAATTCCACATCATAAATATACCACTGATTATTTTGTTTTTTCTTGTAAAATAGATAGATGACTTTATAGGTATCGGCAAGATCTGTAATCTGAGTTTCCAAAGTAATTCGGTTAGGTTTGACTTTTTTCAAGTCTTTAATGATCACATTTTGGTTGTTGTAAAGTCTTAGTTTATCGAGATAAGAATGTTTTATTTTTTTTTCAAAAGTGTTAGAAAATTGTGTTTTTTCATTTGTTGTAAGCGTTTTCCAATTTTTTCCCATACTTATTTGTGACATGATATCGTAATCAAAGACATCGTCTATAATACGAATATTTCTTTGATCTTTCTGGTTATCAGACAATTTTTTGTCTTTCAATACATCTAGGACCTGTCTTACTTTACTATCCATCACTTTTTGGATATTTTGCTCTTCTATCGCATAGAGAGATACGATAGACAGCATCAATAGTATAATGACTTTTTTTAACATATTTTCCTCCTCTTTTGATTTATTCTGATATGTCAGAATCTCTTTTTTGTTCATACGTGTCTCTGAAAAATGTATATAGATCTATAGCATCTTCTTTAAGGTTTTCATATTCTCCTAAATGCAGAGAAGTTTTGTTGATCATCTGAATAGAAGCAATGCCAATAGATTGATCAATGTTATCAGGTATTTTATACTTTTCCAGGTTTTCCATATACACAAGTGGGGAAGCATATGCATCTACAGTGAGTCCTAAGATATCTCTTACGTTTGATGGTCCGAAGAATGGTAAAACAACATGGAAACCAGAACCTATACCATAGTGCCCTAATGTTTGACCAAAGTCTTCATCATGTGCTGGTATCGGCTTTGTCATATGGTTTGTTGCAACATCTATAAGTCCAGCTACACCCACGGTAGAGTTAATAATAAATCTTCCCAATTCATCTGAAGAGTTTTGGAACTTACCTTGCAAGAGGTTATTGGCAAAACGAATAGGAAATTGTATGTTATCAATAGCATTGGATATACTTAAACGAAAAGGTTGAGGTAGGATATATGCATAAGTTTCAGCAATAGGATTTAAAAGATAAATGATGAATTTATCATTAAAAGAAATCATGACTCTATTGTATCCACTCAATGGATCAATCATATCATTTGTCTCTTGTTCTGAAAACTCTTTTTCAAACTCTTCTGTTTGGTTCTGTGTTTTTTGCTTGTCAGAGATACTGTTTTGGAGAGTGCTTGAAGTCGTCATTTCTGTTTTGACTGGTTGATGATTTAATTGTGGTGTAGCTTCTTTTGTTGTACACCCTTGGAAGGTGAGAAGTATTATAGTAAGAAAGAAGTAGACAAGTTTCATATGAAATCTCCTTTAGTTATATTTAATATCATACTATTATCACACTAAAGTTATACTTTAAAACACAAGATGTAGAGGACTTTTAACAGATGTCTAGTAAAAGTTTGTTAAAATTATAAGAACATATGGCATAAGAAGGAATAAATAAATGAAAGTATTATTGATTAAAGATGTAAAAGCACTTGGTAAAGCTGGTGAAATCAAAGAAGTAAAAGATGGCTATGGACAAAACTTTCTCATAGGAAAAGGTATGGCAAAGTTAGCTACTCCTGATGTTGTGGAAAATTGGAAAGCTGAACAGGAAGAGACGGCAAGAAATCTTAGAGATGACTTGGCCCGACTTGAAGCTGAAAAAATTACACTTGAAGAAGCAACGGTTAAAATAGAAAAAACTCTGGCACCTGTTGGTATAAAAGGTTCAGTAGGTAATGCAGATATATCCCAAGCGATAGAAGAACAATTGAATATAGAACTTGATAAAAAACATATCAACCTTAAAAAAGCACTCAAGTCGACAGGCATACATGAAGTAGATGCTAAACTTGGGCATGGTATACATGCGATACTTAAAGTAGAAGTTGTAGGTGTATAGTCATGTTTGATGCTACTACGATACTGGGCTACAAAGGTGATGGAAAAGCAGTGATCGGTGGCGATGGTCAGGTGACTTTTGGTGATACTATACTAAAAGGAAACGCTACGAAAATACGTACACTTTATGAAGGAAAAGTATTAGCAGGTTTTGCCGGAAGTACTGCAGATGCATTTAACCTTTTTGATATGTTTGAAGGGATACTTTCTGAAAAGAGAGGTGATCTTTTTAAGTCTGTGATTGGCTTTTCTAAAATGTGGAGAAAAGATAAACACTTACGTCAACTTGAAGCGATGATGATAGTGCTTAACCAGGAACATATCTTCATACTTTCAGGTACAGGTGATGTAGTAGAACCAGAAGATGGGAAAATTGCGGCTATAGGATCCGGTGGTAACTATGCCATATCTGCAGCACGTGCTTTAGATAAACATACGAATCTTGATCCAAAAGAAGTAGTAGAAGCGTCACTTGAAGTTGCCGGTGATCTTTGTATCTATACGAACAAAAATATTAAAATATTAGAATTGTAAGGAAGTGTATTGGATAATTTAACACCTAAAGAAATTGTCACTTACCTTGATCAGTATGTCATAGGACAAGATGAAGCGAAAAAGACTATTGCTGTGGCACTTAGAAACCGTTACAGACGTATGCAGCTTAGTCCGGATATGCAGCAGGATGTGACACCTAAAAATATATTAATGATAGGTAATACCGGGGTTGGTAAGACAGAAATAGCCAGACGTTTAGCGAAAATGATGAACCTTCCATTCATAAAAGTGGAGGCCAGCAAGTACACAGAAATAGGGTTTGTTGGACGAGATGTAGAGTCGATGATACGTGACTTGGCTGCAACTTCCTTGACCATAGTGCGTGAGAGTGAAAATGAGAAAAATAAAGAGAAGATACAAAACTATATAGAAAATAAAATTATAGAAAAACTTCTTCCACCACTTCCTGCTGGAGCTAGTGAACAAAAGAAGGCAGAGTATGATGCCTCTTTTGCCCGTATGCAGGAGAAATTTGTGAAAGGTGAACTTGACCATCTTAAAATCAAAGTATTAATGCCAAACAACGCTAGCTTTCCAGAAGAGGGACTCCCTCCGCAGATGATACAGGTACAAGAGTCTATTGTGAAAGTCTTAGGTGGCATGGGTAAAAAAGGCTCTGAAAAGGAGGTTACTGTTAAAGATGCTAAGAAAATATTGGAATCTGAAGCAAGCGAAGAACTTCTTGATGAAGAATTTCTTAAGTCTCTTGCACTTGAAAAAGTAGAGAAAGGCGGCATCGTATTTCTTGATGAGATAGATAAAGTGGCTGTAAACGCTAACTCTCAAAGTAGGCAAGATCCAAGTAAAGAGGGTGTACAGCGAGACTTACTTCCTATTGTGGAAGGCTCAGCGGTGCAGACTAAGTTAGGTATGGTAAATACAGACCATATACTTTTTATCGCTGCAGGCGCTTTTCATATGAGCAAACCCAGTGATCTTATGCCAGAACTTCAAGGACGGTTCCCTTTACGCGTAGAGCTAAACAGTTTAGATGAAGAGACCTTATATCGTATTTTGACCGAACCAAATAATTCACTCATCAAACAGTATAAAGCGTTGTTGAATGTTGAAGGTGTTGAGTTGGTGTTTGATGAGGATGCATTAAGAGCCATTGCACACTATTCACTGCTTGCAAATGAGAAGACTGAAGACATCGGTGCAAGACGTTTACATACAGTAATAGAAAAAATATTGGAAGAGATTAGTTTTTCTGCAGATGAGCATATGGGTGAAAAAATGAGTATAGATAAATCATTGGTAGAAGAGAAGATAAGCAAAGTGGTTGAAGATGAAGATGCAACCCGTTATATATTATAGATAGGACGTAATTAGAGCAAAGCTCCAATTATGTCAAGAAGATAAAAATGTGCGTTAAAGCACCTTTTTATCATTTGATTATTGACACTATGTCTTACTGAAGCTATACACTGCGGTAACTTCAGCAGTAGGCTTAAGTGACTAGTCACTGAAAGGAAAATTAAATGTTTGATCATGAAAATGAAGAGGTAGATACCAAAGCCGGATTTGTTGCAGTTGTAGGAAGACCAAATGCAGGAAAAAGTACTTTATTAAACTATATAGTAGGTGAAAAGCTTGCCATGGTATCAAAGAAAGCACAAGCAACACGTAAACGTATGAATATTATCGTGATGCATGGAGATGCACAGATTATTTTTGTAGATACACCGGGTATTCATGAAAAAGAGAGATTACTCAATAAATTTATGTTAGATGAAGCACTTAAGGCGATGGGAGACAGTGATCTTATTATTTTTCTTGCACCTGTGACAGATAAACTTACAGAATATGAAAAATTTTTGAAGCTTGCTCAAGCCAAAGGTGTAAAGCACATGATTATTCTGACTAAAATCGACCATGTAAAGCAGGGTGATATACTGGCTAAGCTGAGTGAATATCAGAAGTATCAGGAATATTTTGAAGCAATCATCCCATTTTCTGTCAATAAAAAGGTAGGTAAAAAACAACTTCTTGATGAGATAAGTAAATATTTACCAACATCCCCTTTCTTATTTGACACTGAAATACTCACCACAGAATACATACGAGATATTTATAAAGAACTTATACGTGAATCTATTTTTGAGAATTTGAGTGATGAAATACCTTATGAGAGTGATGTCACTATAGAAAAGATAGAAGAGAGTGATACCTTAGATAAAGTATATGCAACAATTGTAGTTGAAAAAGATACACAAAAAGGTATGATCGTGGGACAAAAAGGTGCAGGAATTAAACGTGTAGGAAAACTTGCTCGTGAACAGATGGAAATTTTTGCAGGTAAAAAAATATTTTTAGATTTACATGTATCTGTTAAAAAAGGATGGAGTAAAAATAGAGATGGTTTAGAAGAATTTGGTTACATCATTTAAAATTTTACATACAAACTAACAAAGATAATTTTACAACATAGTGATAGGTGATCTATATAGGTAATTTATATTAAAGGAAAGATAAATAATTAAAAAAAGTTATATTATTAAGAAAGTTTTACATTTTGTAAGATAGTTTTAATATTATAACATATATAATTATTCAACAAGGAAGGGAGTTTAAAATGTTTTTGAAAAAAAGTTCATCCAAATCGACTGTAAAAAATGTTATTACACTTAATGCATATACAGATAAAAACTACATATTTAAAGATGATTCATTTCAACCTTTAAAGAAACTCACTTATAACACGTCTAATTTTATTACATCTTATATAAGTAATAAAGATATTATTAGTACAAAAATATCTTTAAGTAGAAGTATCGCTGAAGAAGATGTCGCGGATATACTTGATATCAAGGCGCATGAAGAGTTGGGACTTGATCAGGCAAGTAGTTATATTACCTCATACATTGAAATTGAAAGTGCAGGAGAAGAGAGAGAATATCATATCTTCGTTGCTGAACCTGAAGTACTTGATAACCTGTATCTTCCTATCAAAGAGCAAACTAAATATGTAGACTTTATTGTCCCTGCACCACTTCTTTATAAGGCATTATACACTAAAGAGATACTTCAGGATAATAGTACGCATTGTTTTGTTTACTTTACGAAAAATGATGCTTTTGTTACCATATATACGAATGGTCAATATCTCTATTCCAAATCAATAGAGTTTTCTTTAGAACAGATTTATGATAAATATTGTGAAGCTATAGGTGAAAAAATTGATGAAAAAGAATTTTATTCTATATTAGAATCTGAAGGGCTTAAAACAACCAATAATGACTATCAGCAAAACTTTATGAAGATCTTTGCTGAAGTATTCATTACTATTAATGATATAATTATTTACGTTAAAAGAGCTTTCAATTTAGAGACAATTAATCAAATGTTCATTGGAAGTGAAAATGGCCCTATTATTGGATTGGATGATTATAGTCAGAACTATTTAGGTTTACACTCAACAGATTTTAATTTTAATTATAATGTTAGAAGTGAAGAGTGGTATACGGACCAATTGCAATATTTGATGCTTTTAAGTTCGTTTGATTATATGGAAGATGAGTCATCTTTTGTTAATTTAACCATGTATCCACGAGCACCATCTTTTGTGAATAGAGCCAGTGGACAGTTTATTATTTCAACTTTTGCTGCTGTTTCTCTTAGTTTAGCTTATCCGTTGGTTTATTTGGTTGGTTCTTATGTGAATGATGCAAAAATTTATGCATTAACAATAGAAAATAATCAATTAACAACTGAATCCAATAAATATAAAAAAATTCTAAGTGAGAAAAAAAATCAGATAAAAGGTTTGGATAAAAAGATAAAAATATTATCAGATAAGTATAATGGAAAAGCAAAGACGCTCACTTCCATCTATGACAAAAAAGTAAATTATCGCCTTAAGTCGGGCATATTTCATACTATTGCTAAAGAGCTTAATAAGTTTGAGGTACATGTGGATATGTTAAAAAGTGAGGATGATACATTTTGGTTGTCTTTGGTTAGTTCAGATGATAGAAAATTTACAGAAATGATTAAATATATGTCTGAAGTTCATTTTGATGAAATAGTTGAAATAGATATTGAAAGAATCCAAAAAGACCCGGGAAGTAACTATTATAAAGGTCTGTTAAAGGTTGAATTAAAATGAAATTTTTAGAAGATAAATTAGAAGCGTTAGATATCTATTTTGCTCCAAAAAAAGAGAGTGAAAAATGGGTAGTTATTTTAGGTCTTGCAGGGATTATAGCATATCTTGGATATGCATATCTATTGCCTTATACGGAAGATTTATACAAAACAAGTGAACGAAGTAAAAAAAGTATAGAAAAAAGTATAGCTGACAATAATACCTATCTAAAATCCATTACAATTCGTGGAGATCGTGAATATTACGTCAAGAAATTTGATAATGATATTTCTATAAAAAAGAAAAAGATTGAAAATATAAGTAATAAAATTAAATTTATAGATTCAAATTTAGAAAAATTATCAGATATGTTATTTAATCAGAAAAGTTGGTCTAAATTTTTAAATTCTATTACAACTAAAGCAGAAATACAGAATGTTGATTTAGAATATATAACAAATAAATATGTCGACAACAAGGGTAATTTTGGACATGTTTTAGAAATAGGTGTAGGGTGTAAAGGTGAGTATAAAAATATTATTAAGTTTATGAATGAACTTGAACAAAATGTTTTGGTGACAGATATTTTTAAGACTCAATTTACCTCAGATAATAATTCATCGAAAATTACAGCAGATATAGATATTTCAGTATGGGGGATAAATTACTAATGAAAAAAATATTCTTATTACTATTACCACTAACAGTGCTTTTAAATGCAGATCTATCCGTTGATCAAATACAAGAAATGGTTATTAAAATACATGAAAAAAGAGAAGGTGTAAAATTAGCAACATTAGAGAGTACTGATGACCCATTTGTAAGATTAGGAAAAGAAAATAATGTTTCGGCATTTACTATACCTACAAAAGAAGAAGCAAAATTAGTACTACATGCTATCGTGAATGGTAAAGCCTATATTAATGATTCATGGAACAGTCTTGATGATACAATCATGGGTTACACATTAAAATACATAGGTGAAAGAGGTGTGGTACTTAGAAATAACAATCACATTAAGAAATTATTTCTACATGAAAAAAGAGATAATTTTATCAAGTTAGAAGAAAGGTAATAGAATGAAAAAAGTACAAACATCAGGGGTTAAGTTTCTTATAGTATTTGCGATGATATTAGGTCTTACCAATACTCTCACAGCAGGTAGTTGTTCTACAAAGTTATTTAGTGTTACTATAGACAGTAAATTAACGATTGGGGATGTGATTGATAATCTTGCAGATACGTGTGGATTAACTGTTATTATTAATGACGATGCTGCAAAATTACGGATGAATAAAAAACTCTATTATGTAAAATTGAAGAACAGTACATTAAAAGGTTTTTTAAACGTAATCCTTAAAGACAATGATTTAAATTATTCATTAGAGGGGAATAAACTTACCATATCGTATCTAATTACGCGTACATTTCGTATACATTATATTTCTGGACAAAGAACAGGGAAAAGTACGGCAAATGTTACTATAGCTAGTTCAACTGACACAGGTGCTTCATCTGGAACATCTGGAGGTGGAGGAACACAGAGTGGAGCCAATTCTGCAACAGGTATCACCATTGAGAGTAATGATGAATTTCAATTTTGGAAGACTGTTGAAACAGAGATTCAGCGTATTCTTATTGGGGCAGCAGATGGAAGCACTCATTATACTAAATCGGGTAAAACCTGGACCGGACCAGATGGTCAAGTATGGGAATATAATCCTTTAGCGCCTATCATTAATCCAGAAGCTGGTATGGTCACTGTGACGGGTACAGATAGCCAGATTAGTAGAGTTGGTAGATATATTCATATACTAACAGAACAAATCAAGTCACAAGTGATGATCGATGTACGTATTCTCGAGGTTTCATTTGATGATAGTACGACAACAGGTGTTGATTGGTCTCAACTTTATAGTTTACAAAACGTTGCAGTCAATACATTGCTAATGGCACAAAGTAATGTTGCAACATATACATTTGATACTACAGATGGGATAACTGATGCAACATTCGCGCAAGATGCAAGTCCGAGTAATGCACAAGTTATAAGTCTTAGTGGAAAGACTGATGTAAGTGAAGTAGTAAAATTTTTATCGACGCAGGGAGATGTTAAAACTGTTTCGAGTCCTCGTGTCATGACATTGAATAATCAACCTGCACTTATCAGTGTAGGTAAAGAATTATTCTATAAGATTAAATCTGCAAGTACGGCAAGTAGTGGTGGTGGAGCTGTTGCTGCTGAAGGTGAAGTGGTTGATTCTGTTTTTGCAGGTATCTTACTGGATATTACACCTGAAATTAATAGTAATGGCATGATTACCTTAAAAATAAATCCATCCATATCGGATACGCTTGATACTGTTGCACCCGCTGGATCGAGAACGATCCCACCAGATTTAATAAGAAGACAGATAGCATCAGTAATCAAAGTAAAAGACGGACAACATGCTATACTGGGGGGCTTAATATCAAGCCAAACTGGATTTACAGATAATCATATACCATTATTGGGATCTATACCACTTTTAGGTAATTTATTTACGCGTAAAGAAAGAATTAATAAAGTTGAAGAGTTGGTGCTTATCATCACCCCACATATTGTTAAAAATTCAAAGTCTGTATCATTAAAAGATTTAGGATATTCAAAGCTTAATGAAAAGTAGATATGAAGCTGCTAAAAATGTATTTGTTGATTCTGTAGATATTGATGACTATATTGACCTAGATTCTTCGGTAACGGCTTATCAGCAACTTCAGCATAGTATAGATAAGCCACTGAAGATGATTTTGCTTTTTGGTAGACCTGGTACGGGAAAAAGTATTTTACTTAATCGTATTCAAGAAAAGTTAAAACATCAAAAAGAGATTCATTATTTTGATACACCTGCGATTAATGAAAAAGAGTTTTTTCATAAATTATTTAAAGTTTTAACCCAAAAAGATTTACCTAGTAATACTGAAGTGAACTTTTCGGCTTTAGTAGATTTTTGTAAAAATCTTAGAGGTAAAAGAGAAATTATTATTCTGCTTGATGAAGCACAAATGTATGGTTCGGAGATGATGGAAAAAATTAGACTGCTTTCTGATAGTCGTGCCGTTAAATTTGTAGTTTCTTTACATAAAACAGAGGATGAGGATCTTATTGCAAAAGAACATTTTCAATCTCGTATATGGGAAGTGATTGAACTTAAAAATGCGACAAAAGAAGATCAAACTGCTTATATACATAAAAAACTTTTAAAAAAGAATCTCTTTGAAATAGCAAACAGTATTAAAGAAAAAAATATCAAACTTATTCATAAATATACCAAAGGAAACTATAGAGAATGTAACAAGCTTTTATTTACTATGTTTGAAATTTGTGAATACTATGATAAAAATGAACCGTCAAAAGTTAACTATACAAAGATATCTGAAAAAATTATTGAAATGTCAGCATTAAAATTAGGATATATTAATGTATGATATAAAACCCTTAGAAGCAGAGTGGAAAAAGTATAAAAGAAAAAAGTTAAGACCTTGGTATATAAGTAGTTTAATTTTTATTGTTTTGTCTGTCTTTGCAATCATATTTTTAACGAATAAAAATATAGACTTTAGTATTTTGGACAAATATACTAAGACTTCAAAAGATATTTTGTCTTTTGAAGAGAAGTCCAAAGATATTTTACCTCTTGAAGAAAAGAATGCTGAAAACATTGTATTGGTAGACGGTGGATTGAATATGCTAGAGGTAAAAGAGAATATGCTAGATGTTGTCGATACAGTTGTTAAAAAGCCTTTGAATTTACTTGTTGATATACCTATACTTGACGATACAAAAGAACCCATTTCTGAAGAGATACCTGAAGTTAAAAAAAGAGTACATTTAAAGATTATTGAATCAACAAGTGTGACTGCATATAAGGATGTAGAAAAGCGTTTTTTAGAATCACATGATATTGATGATTCTTTATTCTTGGCGAAAAGTTATTATAAGAAAGGAAATTACAAGAAAGCAGAATATTGGGCATTGCAAACAAACAAGCTTGATGAAAATATAGAAGAAAGTTTACTGATATTCGTAAAATCAAAAATGAAACAGGGCAGTAAAAATGAAGCAATAGCTATATTAACTGATTACGTGAAAAAATCAAATTCACAAGAAGCAAAAAACTTATTATATCGGATTAAAAACGATAAATTATAAAACTATATTTAGTATTTAATGTTATACTTTAATTAGTTAGATTAGGGAGTCTTAAAATGGTTAAACTTATTGAAATGATGCTTGAAGAAAATATTATTACGAAAGATGCAATTTCTACATTGGTAAAAAGTAGACCTCCTAAAAGTATATCCTTTGCAAATCTTTTAGCTGAAAATATGATTGATTTACATACAGTAGAAACATTTTTAGCTAAGAAGATAAGGCAAGGCGTGATAACATTATCCCGTCTTGAAAAGATAGAAGGGATAAATATTGTTCCTATTATTAAAGAAGTTGCAGAAGCATTACACATAGAATATGTAGATTTAGACGATATTGAAATTGATATGAGATTATTTTCAAAAGTTCCATATACTCAATTACTTAGATATCATGTTATTCCCATAGAAGAAAGTGATTTAAATGTGCTTATTGTATTTGATGATCCTCTTGATATGGCAGCACAAGATTCTATACAAAGACTTTTCCCAAAAAAACCTATAAGAATTGCTATTACTAAACCTAGCCAAATACATCAGTATTTACAGCGCCTGGAAATAAATGAGAGTATTAAAGGATTGGTTGGAGATATTCGTGATGATTTACGCAGAGAAGGAAAAGTTGAAGAAAATGCTGATGAATCTCCAGCTGTTTTAAAACTTATTGATGTGGTTTTGAAATCAGCAATATTTATAGGTGCAAGTGATATTCATATTGAGGCAATGGAGAAAAGTTGTATCATAAGAGTGCGTGTAGATGGCATATTGCGTCAAAGTTTTACATTTGATAAAGATATTTTTCATCCATTGGCTTCAAGAATGAAATTACTTTCGAATTTGGATATAGCTGAAAAAAGAAAACCGCAAGATGGTAGATTTTCTGCTACGGTATCAAAAAATGATTTTGACTTTAGGGTTTCAACTTTACCAACGATATTTGGAGAGTCTATTGTTCTTCGTATTTTGGATAAATCTAAAGCTATGATCAGGCTTGAAGATGCGGGTATGAGTAAATTTTCTTATGATAGATTTGCCGAGGCCATTAAGGTACCCTATGGAATTGTATTGGTTACGGGTCCTACGGGTTCTGGTAAAACCACTACACTTTATGGAGCACTTAATGCGATAAAAGATGTTAAAGATAAAATTATCACAGTTGAAGATCCTGTAGAATATCAAATGGCTGGTTTGCAACAAGTGCAGGTTAGGGCAAGTATCGGATTGAGCTTTGCTGATGCACTGAGATCCATATTAAGACAGGATCCAGACAAGATAATGATTGGGGAAATTAGAGATAAAGAAACATTGCGTATCGCTATTCAAGCTGCTCTTACTGGGCACCTTGTTCTCTCTACACTTCATACCAATGATGCCATATCGGCAGTTACCAGAATTTTAGATATGGGTATCGAAGAATATCTGGTGAGTGGTGCTCTAGTTGCCATACAGGCACAACGGCTTGTTCGTAAAATATGTACACATTGCAAAAAAGAGACAGTTATCCCTGGATCACTTCGAAAATCAATACAACAATATCTTCCTGAAAATCCCACTTTTTATATAGGAGAAGGCTGTAAGGAGTGTGGACACAGTGGATATTCAGGTCGAGAAATGATCTCTGAAGTTTTAACTATCAGTGAGACATTTTCGCGTATGATTGCAAGTAGTGCATCGAAAGAGGAAATGACAAATCAAGCTATAGAAGAAGGATTTATTAATATGTTTGAAGATGGCATCCATAAAGCATTGGCAGGGATAACAACTATTGCAGAAATTTATAGAGTATCGAGGTTATAATATGAAATATTTTAATGTAACAGTAATGGAAAAGGGTAAAAAGAGACAAGAGCTTGTGAAAGCCAACAATAAAATGGCAGCAGTCAGTCTTACAAAAAATAAATTCCCTATGACAATGGTGATGAAGGCAGTAGAAACATCTGCGCCTCTTGAGGATAGTCTATCTCAACTATTTTCCGGATTGAGAAAATCATTTAAATCCAAGATACCGCTGAATGATAAAATATCAACTATACGGCAGATAGCTGTTATGACAGATGCAGGTATTCCGATAAATGATACATTGAGAGAGGTTTCATTAAATACTGAAAATGCACAACTAAAAGAGATATATGCAAAAATAAATAGTGATATTAATTCCGGTAATAGTATTGCATCTGCGATGGAACCTTATACGGAAGAATTTGGTCATGTTGCACTGGCAATGACAAATTTGGGAGAGCGAACGGGTAACCTTTCTGAATCTTATCATAAGCTTGCCAATATACTTGAGAACATTAGGGACAATACAGCAAAATTCAAAAAAGCTATACGTACTCCTTTGATTACATTGGCTGCGATGGGAATTGCATTTACTATTTTGATTTTGGTAGTTGTCCCTAAATTTAAAGATATATTTGATAAATTCAAAACAGAACTTCCACTTCCTACACAAATACTTCTTAAGATGGAATGGGCATTGAGTAATTATGGGATATTTATTCTTATAGCGTTATTTGGTCTTTTCTTCGGTGTTAAATATTTGTATAAAAACAATAAAGAGTTTAAATATCAGATGGATAAAATACTTATAAATCCTAAGTTTTATCTAATAAATAAAGCAATTTTTCTTTCTACTATGCATAAATACAACTTGGTATTTGGAGAGTTGGTTAAATCAGGTATTCCTGTCTCAGAAGCCTTAGATACAGCTGTCGGAATGGTCGATAATGCTGCGATGAAAGAACAATTGTTAACTGTCAATGCAAATATTGGTCGTGGTATGAGTTTGGCGGAAGCGTTTAAGATCACAGGTCTCTATGAAAACATGTTACTCCAGATGATAAAGGCTGGCGAAGCCGGAGGCCAACTAGATGCCATGTTAGAAAAAGTGACTACTTATTACGATATGAAGTTTCAAGATTTGATTGATAACCTTGCAGCTTATATTGAACCAATCTTGTTGTTTTTTATTGCAGGATTGGTATTGCTAATGGCTCTGGGTATTTTTATGCCGATGTGGGATCTTGGAAAAGCGGTGAAAGGCTAGAAAGTAAAGATAGAGAGAAACTTTTCTCTCTATCTTGTGTTTATCTTATTATAAGCGATGGTGTTTAATCGCTTTTTCTAAATCTTCCATAGTATCTATGCCAAAACTTTCCGTATTTACTTCTGTCAGGGCAACTTGGTAACCGTGATAGAGAGCTCTGAGTTGTTCTAGTTTCTCTATCTCTTCGAGCGGTGCAGGTTCAAGCATGCAAAAGTTACGTAATGATTTTACAGTAAATCCGTAGATGCCTAAATGTCCTTTGTATGCATCAAAATGATGGTCTCTGGGATAAGGTACTTTTGCTCTTGAAAAGTAGAGGGCTATGTCATCGCTATCTGTGACGACTTTTACTATATTTGGATCATCGGCCTCTGGATTAGAAATAGTTTTGTAGCATGAATTCATCATGATACGATCATTATCTTTATTTTTTTTTGTTAGATCATAGATAGCTTGTACTACCGCAGTTTCTATAAAAGGCTCATCTCCCTGTACATTGATAATGATCTCATTTTCACCCAAGTCCAATTTTTGTGCTGCTTCATAGATACGGTCTGTACCACTTTGATGTTTTGATGATGTAAAGACAGCTTGTATACCATGTGTATCTGCTATGTCTATAACTTCTTGAGAGTCTGTAGCGATGACGACCTTATCTATGTCTTCAACAGCCTTAGCTGTTCTTACAACCATGGGTACTCCTCCAATGTCCGCTAAGACCTTGTTTGGGAAACGACTTGACCCTATACGTGCAGGAATAATAATCATAATTTAACCTTTATTTGTTATAACATTAATGAATTTTACACTTTATATGCTAAGATACAAGACCTTAAAGGATGACAATGAACAAAGCGCTCTTTCTTCTCAATATGGGAGGACCAAATAACATAGATGAAGTTGAACTTTTTTTAAAGAATATGTTTTCTGATAAAAATATATTGACGATGGATCGGTATACACGTAAACTAGTAGCGTATATTATCATAACGAAGCGTCTAGAAGATGTGAAAGAGAACTATGGACTGTTAGGTGGCAAGTCACCATTGCCGCAACTTACAGAGGACCTCATAGGTAAATTAAAAAAGTATTTAGATATACCGATTTATCCTGCGATGCGTTATGTACCACCTTTTGCAGGGGATGCTTTGAAGCAGTGTAAGGAAGATGGAGTAGAAGAGCTTATCCTGTTCCCTATGTACCCACAATACTCAACAACTACAACGCTTTCTTCGTTAGAAGATATAGAAGATCGCTGTAAAACTTTAGATTATAATCCTAAAATCACTTTGATAGATCCTTATTATGATGATTATGACTATATAGAAGCATCCTGTGAAAAAATCATAGGCGCAGCAGAAGGCATAAATACAAAAGAGTATGATTTACTTCTTTCTGCACATGGTTTACCTGTAAGTATCATAAAAGCAGGAGATCCTTATCAGAATCAAGTGGAGGCCAATGCCTCAGCGATTAAAATTTATCTCAAAGAGCGAGGGGTGGAATTTCATGAGATTAAACTTGTATATCAGTCCAAGGTAGGTTCCTCTGCTTGGCTTGAGCCAAATCTTGTTGATGTCTTACGTAATCCTACCCATAGAAAGGTACTCATTTTCCCATTGGCATTTACGTTAGATAATTCTGAAACGGTTTTTGAATTAGATATTGAACACCGTGAGATAGCAGAAAAAATTAAATATGAAGATTATATCGTAGCTTCATGTATGAATAGCAGTGATAAATTTGTAGACTTGATTGTCAATAAAGTGAATGCAGTATAGTGCAAACTATATATGAATCATGTGAATACACTACTGAAGTAAATCGTTCCAAATTCATTGCATATCTTGTTCCTATATCAGAGTATGAAGGGTTACAATCCAAACTCAAAAAACAGCATCCAAAGGCCAACCATGTTGTTTATGCTTTAAGGTATTTGAATGAATTTGAACAGATTGTTGAAAACTCTTCTGATGATGGAGAACCAAAAGGATGTGCCGGTGTACCAGTACTCAATGTATTACGTGGGAAAGAACTCATAAATTGTGCGGTACTTATTGTTCGTTACTTTGGAGGTATAAAGCTTGGTACAGGCGGTATGGCTAGAGCATATGCTTTGGCTGTGAAAGAGGTACTCAATATGGCTAATTTAGCCGCTTATCAAAAAGAGGTAAGTTATATATTTGAAACTTCTTATAGTAATGTAGATAAAACACTGTATAAACTCAAACAGTTGGAACTCAGACAATATGAACGTGATTTTGGGTTAGATAGTGTTGAATGGACAATCACAGGAAGTGAAGAGAAGATAGAAAAATTTAAAGAAGAGAAAGGCTAGAGAGCCTCCTCATCTTTTTCATCTGTTCTGATACGAAGGACATGATCAATCGTGCTCACAAAGATTTTACCATCACCAATTTTTCCTGTTTTTGCTGCAGTTGAAATGGCTTCTACAGCTTTTTTGGCATAATCATCACTGCTCACAACAATTTCTATTTTTACCTTAGGAATGAACTCTACTACATATTCAGCACCTCTGTAGAGTTCTGAATGACCTTGCTGTCTTCCATAACCTTTGACTTCAGATACAGTCATACCTTCTATACCTGCTTCTACAAGGGCATCTTTTACATCTTCCAGTTTAAATGGTTTGATAATTGCTTCTATTTTTTTCATTATTTTTCTCCTTAAATACTACGTTTAAATTCAGGGTATGATTCTATACCGCATTCTATTGCATCGATTCCTTCACGTTGTTCATCATCTTTTGCTGTAAGAGTAAAGAACTTATTGATAGTAAAAATAATAATCCATGATAATGGAAATACAATAATTCCTACCACAATTATACCTTTTAATTGCGTCCAAATACTTACATCTGCTACAAAAATACCTACTGCAAGTGTACCCCAAATACCATTCACTAAGTGTACAGATAATGCACCCACGGGGTCATCCATTCTAAGTTTATCAAATATAGGTACAAAGAAAACTACTAAAGCCCCACCAATAGCACCAATTAAGATAGGTGTATGAATATCATACTGGTCAGGTCCTGCAGTAACGGCTACAAGCCCACCCAAGGCACCATTGAGCATCATCGTGATATCGAATTTTTTGTATCTAAAATAGGTAAGTAGCCAACCCACAATCGCACCTGAAAGACCAGCTGTATTAGTATTCATAATAGTCAGTGCAACGGCATCCGCATTTTCCTTTGATGAGATAGCACCGACAGACCCGCCATTAAATCCAAACCAGCCTATCCAAAGCAATAAAGCCCCCAAAGTTACTAAAGGAATGTTTGATGCTGGAATAACACGGACTATATTATCTTTGTATCTCCCGCGTCTTGGTCCCATAATGAGGATAGCAGCAAGAAGTGCCCACCCACCGGTAGAATGTATAACAGTTGAGCCGGCGAGGTCAGTGAGTCCTGAAATATCTAAAGCTGTTCCTGCTAAAAAGTTTGCACCCCATGTAAGGTTTACAATGGTTGGATAGATAAATGCACCAGCAATAACAGTAAAAATTGCCAAAGGCAAGATACGAGAACGTTCACTGACTCCACCACTCATGATGTTTACTACTTTACCTACAAATGCCATTTGAAACATAAAAAATGCCCACTTGCTCATACCGTCCTGATGATCCCAGCTTCCAAAAGCATATTCATACCCAATAAGTAAAAAAGCCATGGATGCTATAGCATAGATCATCACATTTAGCGTGAGTACAGAAGTGACATTTTTAGTTCGTACCAATCCTGCTTCCAGCATTGCAAAACCTGGTACCATAAAGATGATCAAAGTCATTGAAAAGATAGCAAAAAAAGTATCAATTACATAATTTATTTCCATTATTTATTTCCTAATATTTTCGTGTACAAGTGTATCTGTTATGGGAAAGGATTAAAAGAGTATATTGGTATAAAAAAAGGCAGTTTATAAAACTATAATGTATATATGAGGAGGAAATTGATTAAAAATTAATCATATGGGCAGAGATAAGGCAATGCCTTATCTCTATAGAGAATTAGAGTGCGTCAGAGTCAGTTTCATCTGTTCTGATACGAACGACATGGTCAATCGTACTTACAAAAATTTTACCATCACCGATCTTACCGGTTTTAGCAGATTCACTGATAATTTTAACAGCAGTATCTGCAAATGCATCACTGCTTACAACGAGTTCTATTTTGATTTTAGGAATAAATTCAACTACGTATTCAGCCCCTCTGTAGAGTTCTGAATGACCTTGCTGCCTTCCATACCCTTTTACTTCAGATACAGTCATACCTTCAATACCAGCTTCTACAAGAGCATCTTTTACATCTTCTAGTTTAAATGGTTTGATTATCGCTTCTATTTTTTTCATTAGTTAATCCTTTATAAATTATGAGGTAACGAACGCTTAAGCGTTTGTTACTTTCTCGCCGTGAATAGTCTCATCTAGACCAGCTGATTCTGTCTCTTCATCTACTCTTGCACCACCTGTGATCGCTGAAGCGATATAGTAAACAATGATAGTACCGATAAGTGTATAGAGTCCAACTACGATTACTGACTCAACTTGTACCATGAATTGTCCCATTCTGTCACCACTCTCTTTAAGTGGACCATCCCAGAGTAGATCTTTGTCATTAATAGCAAGGAAACCTGTTGCAAGAGCACCCCAAAGACCTGCTAGGAAGTGAATACCAAATGCATCAAGAGAATCATCATAACCAAGTTTTTTCTTAAGTGTAATAACACCGAAGAATGCAATGATTGAACCAACGATACCTACTACGAATGCACCACCAACGCTTACAAAACCAGCAGCAGGAGTAATAGCAACCAGACCAGCGATGATACCTGAAGCAATTCCAAGAAGTGTAGGTTTTTTGAAGATGAACCACTCAAGAAGCATCCATGTAACAGCAGCTGCAGCAGTTGCAACAGTTGTAGTCATGACAGCAAGCCCAGCAATAGCGTTCGCACCAAATGCTGAACCACCATTAAATCCATACCAACCGAACCATAATAGTGCTGCACCAACAGCTGTAAGAAGGATACTGTATGGTTTCATAGCTGTAGTTGGGTAACCAGTTCTTTTACCAATTAATATAGCAAGTACAAGACCAGCTAGACCACCATTCATATGTACAACAGTACCACCGGCAAAGTCTAGAGCACCAGCATCAAAAAGAAGTGCACCTTCTCCACCCCATACCATGTGTGTAATTGGAGCATATACTAAAAGACCCCAAAGGACTACGATAATCATCCAGGTAGAAAACTTCATACGTCCGATAACAGAACCTGAAGCGATAGCTACTGTAATCGCAGCAAATGTACCCTGGAATGCTATAAACACATAAGTAGGATATGTACCAGAAAGGTCAGTCCACTTAATACCGTCAAGCATAACGTTACCAAAGCCACCAAATACATTTTGAAGCATTGCACTTTCGTTTGTACCAAATGCGATAGAGTAACCTGCAATGATCCACACCACAAATGCAACGACAAACGCACCCATAACCATGGCATAAGTGTTAAGTACATTTTTACTTCTTGTCATACCACCATAAAAAAGTGCTAAACCTGCGGGTGTCATAAGAAGTACAAATGCTGTTGATACCATCATCCATGCTGTATCACCTGTGTCTAGTTTATCTTCTGCAAAAGCGAAGATAGGCAAAAACATTGCCATTAGAGCTGAAAGTTTTAATTTCATGCTATTTCCTTTTAAATTAATTTTTACAAGACAATGATAACATATACGATAATTTTTTATTGCAGACAATTGATTAATTTTTAATCATGCAAAGAATGTTATTCAATAAGAGGTATTTCAAGTTTTATGGAGTGTTCTTTAAGAATACATTTGATTTGACTCTCAGCTGCAAGTGTACGTATCTCATCATCTGTATCTACGTAACGTCCGTTTGCCTGTATTGAAAGTTGAGCGATAGCCTCTTTTCTATTTTCTATGATAACGTATTGACCGAAGAGAAGTTTTAAAGAGATATCAATGGAGTCTGAAGCCCTAAATGTATCAAATATTTTTCTAAGAAGTTTAGAAAAGTTATTTTGGTCTATTTTAAATGCTGGTAAATCCTGATCTGTTAAAAGTTGAAGTGGATTTGTATTTTTTGTTTTAAAAAGGCCTATATTGGCTTCAAGTAAGATGTTGATGTCTGTTAAAATAAGTTTATCTGTTTCTCTTTTATGTGTGGGTTTAGGACGGGGAGTATTGTATAAGCGTAGAGAAATCTGTTCTTCATTTTCATACCCTACTGTGATAGCGTGAAACGTAAAAGTGTCATAATTCAGTGTAAGAGATGTAGTTTTATAGCCAAAATTTTGAGGCGCATAAGATAAAGCAATATCATAAAGCTCTTTTTTTGAGACATACCCAAATAAAATTTCTGCAGCATTATTGAGATAAAGAATTTTCCCTTGGTCACTAAAGAGTATAAAAGGATTGTTATCCCACTCTATAAAAGCTTTGAAATCAATCGATGTTGTGTTCATGTATCTTTTTCCTAAGTGTATTTCTGTTGATGCCTAAAACCTGTGAAAGTTGCAGTTGTGAACCAAATTTTTTAAGACCAGCTTCTATGAGAGGTATTTCATATAAACCAAGATATTCTCTGTACCCATCATTCCCATCAAGATGCTTTAGTAAATAGTAGTAGAGAATCTCTTTGATGTCTTTATCATCCATAGAGTATTTAAGAAGATGTAAAAAGATAGACTTTTTAAGACTTTTACTGTTTTTAGTGAGATTCAGAGGAATGTTATCAGGCTCAAATATATTATCTTCTATCATTAAAGTAGAAAGTGCTTCTTTGATAAAAATATTTTTTAAGTGGTTTACATCTTCAGGACGTTCTTGCAGTGTCGGCATAGTATAGATGAAAGCAAAAATCTCATCGATAAGCGCTGGATTTCCCATATAATTTGCTGTGGCTATAATACGTTTATTGGAAAGATTAAGAGAACTTTGGTTACTTAGCTTTTCAAAATCAGTGATAATGACTTCATCATGATTTTCAAGTGCAATTTCGACTTCTTTTTGATTTAGCCCGGATACTAGCGGAGCATTTGGAAAAATGTAGCGTGCAAGCGATTTTTTCCCTGTATGCGGTTCACCTATAATGATAGATGAAACAAAGAGTGTCTTTGTGAGATTAAAACTTTTGATGATATGTTGAATTTTATCTGATGTGCTTAAAAATGTTTCCATAGTCCTCTTTTGTATGATTAATTATTAATCATACATTAATTCAAATAAAAGTATGTTAAAATAATTTAATTTATAAATAAAGGGACTTCATCAAAGTATCATTTCAAAGATTTTACCAACATTTTTCTTACTTAGAGCTCGAACAAGCAGTTGAATATTTCTCCATTTTAGGTGGAATAGGTAAAAATATAGAGTTAGACTATTTTGATGATATATTTTCTATGGTAGAGTCTAATTTTGTGCAAAATTTCTCAAAATTTCAGACACTTGTTTCTCCCTCATATCTTTTAGAAAGTCCTTACAGGGAAATCCTTATTGCAGTAGCCAGAGGAGATGGGAAACTCTACTCTGTACTTCGAAAAGCAAAATTAAGTGAGACGTTGGGAGAACAGATAGTTCAAGAGTTAGTTTCTTTAAATGTTTTGACGATAGAATTTTCAAGAGAATCTCCCTTACGCATCCATCCCAAACATAAACTCAAAAAAGAACAACGCTCTTACCGTGTGCAAGATAAACTTCGTTTTGTACAGCCCTTTATGCGTTTTTGGTTTGGCTTTGTGACGTATTATAAAAAAGATTTGGCTTTAGGGAAGGGTGATGCTTTTTTAGAAAACTTTGAGAAACACTATGAACGTTTACGCACTTTGGTCTACGAACAACTTTGTGATGCACTTTTAGTACAATATTATGCAGAGCATAACAGTATAGTAGATAGCGGGAGCTTCTGGAATATCCACAGTGAATTTGACATTTTAGCAGTGAGCCAAAATAAAAAGGTCATATTGGGAGAATGTAAGTACAAAGACCGAAAAGTATGCAAAAATGAACTGACTAAACTTAAAGCTAAAGCTCTGGAATCAGGCATAAAAGTAGATATCTATGCACTTTTTTCCAAGAGTGGATTTTCAAATAAGCTTTTACATATTCAAGATGATAAATTACTTTTGTTTGATCTAAATGATTTAAAACAACTCTTCTAGAGCTTTTCTATTTTTACCGCACAATAGTTATAGTCAGGCTCTTTAGATTGGGGATCTAATATAGCGTTGGTAAGATAATTCACTTTTTTATGCGATAAGGGTATAAAAATGGTTTTAGGGTTTAACTTAGCAAAGATGACTGTGGCTATCAATGAGCCTCGTATAGATGAAACCTTTACTTTGTCTCCTTCTTTTATGCCAAAGGTGAGGGCATCTTCTTGAGTTATCTCAACAAATTCGAGTATTTTATATTTGAGTAGTTGTTTTACTTGAGCTGTTTTGGTTCCTGTATGCCATTGATCTCTTGTCCTTCCGGTGAGAAGTATAAACGGAAACTCTTGTGAAGGTTGTTCTGAAAGGTTCTTGTTTTCTACAAAAAAAAGATTGGCTTTTTGGTTAGCTGTCATAAAGGTATGATTTTTATAAAGATTCCCTCCCCAGACATAAGGGGTATGCACAAGCGCATTATAATGGGAATTATAGATGTCAAGGTGCCCATCCTTACTTAGTTTTGTCATTTGTTGATACTCTTCAAAAACTTCTTTTGAATTTTTATATGAGAATGATTTTTCATACCCTAAGAGTTGACCTAGTCTGGCAAAAATTTCCCAGTCTTGCAGTAATCCATTTTTAGCTTTAAATGATAGTACACGTGTGAGTGTTCTGTCAAGATTGGTTTGTGTTCCCTCTTTTTGTCCAAAAGGAACAGCAGGGATTTGTATATGTGCAAACTTTGATGTTTCACTCCCTTTGTAAGCATTGATTTCTACGACTAGAGAGACTTTTTTTATGGCTTCTTCAACAAAATGTCTATGAGGTAAATGATATACAGGGTCAGTATGACAGATAATGAGTATATCAAATTGTTCCTCATGTGCCTTTTCAAATATTTCAAAAGCAGTTAAGCCATTTCTACTTGGTAGATTATCACTATTCCAAAATGTTTTTACTTTCTGGCAGTTTTCTTTAGTGTAATCAAGGTGTACCGCAAGTGTAGTACTAAGACCTCCTACTTCTCTTCCTCCCATTGCATTGGCTTGTCCTGTTAATGAAAGAGGTCCTGAACCTTGTTTATTGATTTGTCCTGTAAGTATGTGTAGGTTGTGAACAGCTAGATTTTTATCTACTCCTTGAACTGACTGATTTAAGCCCATTGTCCATGCGGTAATGATATTTTCACTTTGTATAAAAAGTTGGTAAAATTTTTCAAAATCTTTTAAGGATATACCTGTACTTTCAAGCAGACTATTTTCATCTAAGGTTAAAATATTTTTTTGATATTCATTAAAATTATTGCTATGATTTTTGATAAAATCGATATTTATTTCTTTTTCTTTTATGAGCTTTAATGCAAGAAGATTTAAAAGGTCTATATCCGTTCCTACTTTAAGAGGTAGATAAAGATCAGCATTTTGTGCAGTTAGTGTAAAACGCGGGTCTATCACTACTACTTTGAGTCCTCTTTTCTTTTCTTTCTTGATACGATTTGCAAAAACAACATGGGCTTCTGAAACATTTGCTCCTATGAGGATCAGTAAATTACAAGCTTCTATATCATTCATGCGTACAGGTACATAATCCATACCAAATGATTTTTTGTAACCGACTACTGCACTTGCCATACAGAGACGAGAATTTGTATCACAATGAGCTGTTCCTATGAATCCTTTTGCAAGTTTGTTGGCAACATAGTAATCTTCATTTAGCATCTGTCCTGAAAGATAAAAACCTATACGTTGAGGATCTGTCTGTTTTATTTTTTGGGCTATATAGTTTAAACTCTCTTCATAGCTAGAGGGTTTAAAATCCTCTTCTGTACTCTTACGAGTATTTACTTCTAAAAGTCTATTGGTATCCATGGTTTGAGTAAGAGAGATTCCTTTAGCACAAGATAATCCTTGATTTATAGGGTAATCTTTTAGACCTTTTAGTTTGTCATCGTTTATTTCAAATTTACATCCTACACCACAGTATGAACAAACTGTCCGGGGTAACTCCTTTATTTCTTTTAAAGCTACTAAGAGCTCAGAGAAGACCTGTGCTCTGTATCTTTTCTCTTGATGGGTCATATTGTAGATAATTTCTGAGAGCTTTTCTGGTACTTTAGGGTTCAGTTTAGTGACTTTATCTCTTGTTATTTTTTTAGGTTTGGTAAGTACAGGTTCAAAGTTTTCTACTGCTTCATAACGTTTCTCGCCTGTAAGAAGTTTAAAGAGCTTTAATCCAAAAGAAAAGAGTTCAAACTCCTCCTTTTTAAATGTTTTTGGTTCATTTTCGAGTCTAAACCAGAGATCCAATCCTAATTTTTCATTGAGAATATAGTTTATCTTTGTGTAAAACCCAAGGGCTTGAAAAGAATAGTTTGCGCTTAAATATCTGTCGTCAAAGGCCTCATAGGTTTCACCTCTGTGTTTAAAGGCAGCATAGGTTTTAAGTAAGTACTTGACATGGTATTTGGCTTCAGTAACTGGTAGGGCTTTGTGCAAAATATGAGCTTCTTTTGCTATACGGGTGATCTTCCCACCTACAAAAATGTGTACACCATCTACTCGGTTACCTTCATTATCTTTGGCAATACACCCTTCAAATCCTATATCTGCAATGCCATTGACTCCACAGCCTTTTGGACAGGCAGACCAGTTCATACGTACGCTTGCATTTTCTATAGGTATCTCAGAACTTAGATAATGTGCCATCTCTATGGCATTTGGTTTGTTAGGAATGACACCAAAATTACAGGTTTTGCTTCCTGCACAGGCTATCATGTCATTAAAATAAAGGTTGTTGAATTTCGTATAGTGAGTGATGACAGCTGTAGCTTGAAAATCTTCAAGCAGCTCTTTATCGATGTTTATGACATAGATATTTTGATCATAGGTCAGTCTGACATCTCCTGAACCAAATTTCTGAGCCGCTTTTGCCACTTCTATCATATCAGTACCCGTAAAGATACCAGAAGGTACGATGAGTTTATACGCAAATTTCCCATTACGCCCAAGCACTTTATTCGAACCAAGTGCTATAGATTGAGACTGTACCATAGTCGTACCAGCTGTTGTAAATAGAGAGTCAGCTTCTTTTTGTACAGCCTCTATAAAGTTATCAATACCTACATCATTGAGAAGGAAAACCAAACGGTTTTTATTACGATTATCTCTATATCCATAGGTTTTAAAAACAGTGAGAAGTGACTTGAAAAAGAGAGGGATTTCGTCTATATTTACAAACAGGTTTGCATCTTGTGCCTGAACACCTACACGCGCACCTAAGTAGATGTTGAATCCAAACACACCTTCTTTTTGTGCCAACACAAAACAACAGTCATGTCCAAAGATATTACAGGAGTTAGAAAGAGAGCCAAGTATTCCGGTGTTGAATTTGCGGGGCAATACAGAGATCCATTCTGGATTTTCTCCAAATATATTTTGGAGTTCATCAATGAGTGGTTTTGTTTCTATGATATTATCGTGAGCAATGCCATCAAGAGGGTCTGTTACGATGTTACGAGGATTATCTACCCCTGTCTGAAAAGTAGAAATACCTACTTCTTTAAGTTCTTGTAAGACTTTGGCAATGTCTGCTATCTGCAAGTAACGCAGCTCAAGCTGCATACGTGTTGTAAGATCGATATAATCATTACCATACTTTTTAGCCACTTCACCGATGCGTATAGTTTGTTCGTGGGTTAACTGTCCTGCCGGTATACGAACACGAAGCATAAAGTCTTCACCTTTATCAAAAAGACCAAAACATTTTAAAAAGTAAGCGCTGTCTTCCTTGGCCAGACCTTCATACCCTGCAGCAGAAATCTCTTCTAATTTTGCATGTACCTCCATCGGCATTTTGAGTGCTTTGGTTGTCTCTACTTTATTGACTTTTGTACTTCTTGCCTCTAAGGCTTTTTCTAAAATGCTCATTTTTGACTCTCTTTTAATGTGTTTGTATAGTGTATGACATCTCCAAAGACCAGTATCGAAGGTCGTGAAGCTTCAAGAGAAACTTCTTCGAGATTGTCAAGTGTAGTGGTGAGTACTCTTTGATTTTTTCTGCTTGCATTGGAGACAATGGCACAGGGTGTGTCCATGTCTATGTCCAATGTTTTTGCCTGCTGTACGATCTCTTTGATGCGTGTCAATCCCATAAGAACGATGACCGTATGGTCTCTGTTCTCTAACATAGGTACCCAGTCAAGATTGATAGAGTTACCTTTTAAGTGTGCTGAAACAACAGTAAAGGCATTGCTGTAATCCCTTGCAGTGATGGGAATGTTTGCCATCAGTGGTCCAGATACAGCAGAAGAGATACCTGGTATAACTTCGGTGCGTATACCTTTTTGTGTAAGGTATAGTAACTCTTCAGCGCCACGGCCAAAGATGAAAGGATCACCACTTTTTAAACGTGCAACAGAGTAGCCCTTTTGGATGTATTTGCGTATAAGCTTATTGATCTCTTCTTGTGGTTTGCTATGAAACCCTTTCTCTTTTCCTACAAAGATTTTCTTTGTACACTTTGGTACGATAGCCATAATCTCATCACTGATTAGATGGTCATAGAGTACGACATCAACATCTTTTATAATGTTATAGGCTTTGATAGTAAGTAGTTCAGCATCTCCTAGACCACATCCTACCAGGTAGGCTTTTTTTGTCATCTTTTCGATTTTCTGAAGCGTTTTGTCTATCTCTATAATGCCTTTGTCTCTTTGTGCCTGAAGCGATTCTATAAATGTATCCATGTTGTCAGGCATAAGTGCCTGACACTTGTCTCTAAAGTGTTGAGCTACAGTAGGGCTTGCACCGGAACTTGACACTGCTATCTGCAGAGGAGCGTTTTTAGTTAATGCCATAAAGTAAAAATCACATACATTAGGCTTATCTACTACGTTTAGTAAAAGAGAATGTTTTTGTTTATACTGCAAGAGTTTTTTTGTTACCTTGTCATTGCCTGTTGCATCTATAACAATGAGAAAGTTTTGAATATCTTTCATTTTAAAAGATTTTATTTGTATATCGGAACAAAGTTCTTTGATTTTAGGATGTACTTCTTTGGACATGACAGAAAAAGAGATGTTATTCTCTGCCAATACTTCTGCTTTTTGTAATGCTACATTCCCTCCACCGATTAAAAGAATATGTTGTTCCTTCAGTAATATAGGTAAGGTTTGTCTTTCTTTCATCTCCATATTCATCCTTTTTATGATTAAAATTATTATATCTCTAAAAGAATAGATAAGTATTCTATGAATTGTATATTTTTTAATCAATTGTCTTTAGATATAGAATATAAACATGAATTACATCCCATTAATAGAGTAAACTAATTGATTAAAAATTAATCATCATCTGACGTAAATTGCGCGTCGTACCATTGTATACTTCATCAAATATTTATCTTAAGGAGAAAAAATGGCAGGATTTAAAGCATTAAAAGGACAGGGACATACACCAACATTGTTCATGGCTTTTTTATATTTTGATATGAGTTTTATGGTCTGGACAATGTTAGGTCCACTTAGTACAGAAATTTCTGAAGCCTTGGCACTTGGTGGCCATATTATGACAGCAGGAGAGAAAGCTACTTTACTTTCACTTCCTATTTTATCGGGAGCGTTTTTAAGAATTTTATTAGGATTTGGTGTTGATAAACTAGGAGCAAAACTCACAGCACTTTTGGCACAATCGGTTGTTATAGCGGCACTTTTAACAGCCTATTTTTTAGGTGACAGCATCACATATAATGTACTCCTTATTGTAGCACTTGGTCTTGGATTTGCTGGAGCATCTTTCGCAGTTGCACTTCCGCAAGCTGGACAATGGTATCCGCCAAAGTCTCAAGGTATTGTACTTGGTATTGCCGGAGCGGGGAATATAGGTGTGGTTATTGACTTCTTATTCGCACCTAAAATTGCGGAACTTTGGGGTTGGTCATCTGTATTTGGTGTAGGTGCTGCAATGGCTATGGTAGTATTTATTGCTTATGCATTTATAGCAAAAAATGCACCTGAATCAGTGTATAAAGCAAGACCTAAAAAACTTTCAGATTACGGAAAACTTCTTAAAGATAAAGACACATGGTGGTTTAACCTCTTTTACGCGGTAAGTTTTGGTGGTTTTGTAGGGTTTGCCGGCTATATGAAAGTCTATCTGATGAACACGTATCAAGCGGATATGTCAGTCTTTGGTATGGATGTCTTTAATGAAGCAAATGTAAAAGTGATTGCTGGATACTTTGGGGCATTAACGATCTTTGCAGGTGCTGTACTTAGACCGGTTGGTGGTGCAATAGCAGATAAAATGGGTGGTATAAAATCACTTTACGTTTTCTTTGGTGTCGTTGCAGCCTTGGCTACAGTAAATGCTTTGGTACCTTTACCCTTTTGGGTAGCGATCGTTGTTCTTTTCCTCATCATGGCAAACCTTGGTACGGCAAACGGAGCGGTATTCCAACTTGTGCCACAGAGATTTGGCAAAGACATTGGAATCATGACAGGTATCATCGGTGCAGCCGGTGGTCTTGGTGGTACAGCACTTATCAAGACTCTTGGTTGGTCTAAAGGTGCTTTTGACGGGTATACTACAGGGTTTATGATATTTGCAGCAGTCGTTTTAGTAGCGGTTGCAGGTATTTCTCTTGTGAAGACTAGATGGAGAACGACATGGGGTCTAAACACTGGTGGTATGATCTAAATCTCAATTGATGTAATAGAAATTATAAAATTAATATACATCATTGAGTCTAGGGCATTCACTAAAAATCATCGATTAGCTACAGCTAACCTCAAATTTTTAGCAAACACTCTAAACTCAAGCATGAACATTACGTTCATGCATCTATCACATCAAGTGAGATAATTTTTTCGTTATTATTTTAAATTATGTCATAATCTTTATCTTATAATTTAGAATAATCATAAAGGCACTTCATGTCGAAACAAAACATTGAAACATCAGGACTCACACTTGCCAAAGGTACACAGCTTAAAGGTGATGATTTTTTTGAAGTGAAGGTTATGGAGAACATCACTGTGGCTGTTGTTTGTGATGGGGTAGGATCTGCATTACAAGGGGCTCAGGCAGCCAAACATACCACCAATTTTTTAGTACATTCTCTTAAAAACAGACCTAAAAGCTGGACGATGGAAAAGTCCATAAAGCACTTTATAAAAAATATCAATAGAGTACTCCATCTTGAATCCATGGCGGAGTATCATCGTGAAGAACTTGTTACGACACTTGCGTTAGTGGTGATAGAAGGTGACAGGTTGTATGGTGCCAATGTTGGGGATAGCCGTATTTACTTACATCGAAATATTGAGGGAGATGATCAGCTTACTCAACTCTCTGAAGATCATTCTATGGATGAAGAGGGTATGGAGAATGTACTGATGGCTGCCATGGGACTAGAGGAGAGTGTGTCCCCCTACTATTTTGAAAATAATCTTTTAGCGGGTGATCAGATACTTCTTTGCAGTGATGGACTTTATAATGAACTCGCAGAAGAAGACCTTAACTCTGGTATAAAAATGGGTGCTTCTTTTTTAGTAAAGAAAGCCAGTAAACTACATAATGATGACCTTCCTGATGACACGACAGCAGTGGTCATAGAGATCAAAGAAGTGGATCCTCGATTAAAACTTAAACAAAGTGCTCTTATCGTACAGGAGAGTTATAAAGTGGGTGAAGTCATCGATGGCTACACGCTACTCAAATCACTGATTCAAAATGAACGTACCTGGCTCTGTGAAAAGCGAGGATTCAAATATGTGATCAAGTTCGTACCCTATGAAGCTATGGATGATGAGCTGATGCTTGATTTGTTTGTTAAAGAAGTCTGGATGGCTAAGAGACTTAAAGCAGGATTTTTCCCCAAAGCAATCGTTCCTAAAAGCCGTACACACCGTTATTACATTATGAGCTTTGTGGAAGGTAAAACACTTAAAGAATATAGTGCAAAAAACCTCTCTCTGTAGATCTGAGTGTTGAACTGGCTGCTTTTTTACTCAAGATGTCCAATTTCCTTATGAAATATGATTTAGTCCATGGTGATATCAAGCCTGAAAATATCATTGTGACTGAACGTAAAGGCAAGTTGGTATTTAAAATGGTAGATTTTGGAAGTATTACTAAAGCCTATTCACATGTCACCCGAGCAGGGACACCTTCATACTTGGCGCCAGAACGTTTCAACCAAGCACCCGTAAATGAACAAACTGAGATTTATGCCATTGGGGGTACACTGTATGAAGCACTTACACAAAAATTTCCATTTGGGGAGATAGAACCATTCCAAAATCCTTCATTTGATAAAAGCATAAAAGCACCAAGTAAACTGAATCCTAAAATCCCTACATGGTTGGATAGTGTTATTTTAAGAGCACTGGACTCCAATATAGATAAACGTTACAAAAACTACTCAGAAATGCAGTATGAAATGAGTAATCCTTTGAAGGTAAAACCTTACTTTGATAAAAGTAAATCTTTCATAGAAAGAAACCCACTACTAGTATGTCGTATAGGTTTTGTGGGAATGTTGCTGTTAAATATGATACAACTTTTTTGGTTTTAGATTAACGTGATTTTTGAATATTTTTACGATGCTTTGTAAAAGTATTCGTAAAGTCATGCACTCCTTGTGCATTTTTCATGAAGTAAAGATAGTTTGTTTTGGCGGGTTTGATCGCTGCGATGATAGCATTAAAAGAGACCGCACCTATGGGTGAATGAGGCAAGCCTTTATATTTGTATGTGTTAAAATGACTGCTGTCATTTTTGATGCGCTCCGGGGTGACTTTCATGTGTGAATATTTCCCGTAGTTTAGTGTGCCATCCATTTGCAAAGGCATACCTTTTTTAAGACGATTGTAGATAACCGACGAGACGATGGGCATTTCTTCTGCATTGGCCGCTTCTTTTTGTATGATAGAAGCGATAATGAGTATATTTAACCATTGTTTTCTGCTATAAGTTCCATAGATTTTTTTAGAGATTTCTTCATATTTATTTTCAGACTCAGAAAGAAGAAAATAGATAAGATGTTTTTCTCTGATGCCATAAGGTATATAATAGGTATCTGCATAGATACCTGCTTCAGGATAGTTCGAAAACTCTTTGTAATACGTTTCTAATTTTATTTTATCGAGCTTCAGATCAGCGGCTACTGTCGTTAAAAACAGTTCCGTTGTTTCACCTGGAATGAGGGTTATCTCTTCCATTCTAGCTTTTGCAGTAGTGAGTTTATATAAAAAATCGATACGATTTAACTGGGTTTCTCCTATATCTACCCAGCCACTTTGCGGTTGACCAAGAAAGACTAAAATATATTTGTCTATGGGGCTTAGCGCATAGCCTTTTTGTGTCAGCTGTGATATAATAAAGGTAATAGAACCCTGCGGAACCAAGAGTGCTCTTGTTGTTTTGATGGGCAGTGTAGTATAAAAGGCAAAAGAGATGATTAAAACCAGTGCCATGTTTTCTGTCCATGCTATCCATCTTCTTGTACGTAATACACTCATCTTCTTAATTGTCATTTTTCTTGCTCTTTTCATCTGGCTTTTAGCAGGTATAAAATTAGATACGGTTAAAGTAGCTGATTTTAATGTAGGCGGATTATACATTAAACTCGATAAAAAGCTTATACTTAAAGCGGATTATGTCACTATCCCTCAAATTAAAGCACAACCTTCTTTTACTAGTGTGCATGATACATTTGAACGCATAAACTATGTACTTACATTTTTTGAATCTATTGAACTTAAAAATATTGTTTTTAAAAATAATAAAATGAGTATTAATTTTAGTGATAATTTTTTGAATCTTTCGAGTAATGATTATGACATTGTCGGGACAGTAAGACGTGAAGGAAAGATGTTGAAAGCAACGATTCCTTTGCTTTATTTAAAAGAACATAATGTCACTATGAGCGGAAAGCTTGGATATGATTTAGATGAAAATATTTTGTCAACGGAAGGTTCTTTTACCTTGAACGATGCATCCGGTAAATTTAATGCAAGCAAAGAAGGAAATGAGATAGAGTTTAGACTCAGTAGTGATACTTTCACAGATTTGAAAAGTATCATAGATAAGTTTAATCTTAAAGAATCTGTGAAAAGTTGGGTGGTCGATAAAGTAAAAGCAAACCATTATAAACTACTCTCTTTAACGGGTAAGGGAAAAATTGAGAAAGGTAAATTTAAAATAAATTTCGATGCGTTGAACGGAGAGGCTCTCCTTTCAGATACGAAAATATATTTTAAAGAAAATCTATCACCGGTTTTAGCACCAAGTTTTATATTGACTTATCATAATGGAGGACTCTATTTTGATTTGAAAGAACCAACCTATGAAGATATAAGTTTAAAAGGAAGTAAAGTTTCCATACGCAATTTATTAAATGCCCACACTAACTTAAAACTTAAAATTAGGGCTGATACCCGCTTAGATAACAAAATACAGAATTTATTAAAAGCGTATACTCTGGTGTTACCATTGAATCAAAAAAGTGGTAAAGCAAACATACTGTTTATGGCTGATATAGGTTTGAAAAGTAGTTATAAAGATTTCTTTGTAAACGCTGACTTTGGTAAAGGCGATATATGGCTGAAAAAAATCAAACTGCCTATTGAAAAAGGTAATTTACAGTATAAAAATGGATTTATTACCTTAAAAGATATCTCTTTGAAAGATGTACTATACGAAGGTGAACTCAATGGTAAGATAGATGTGCAAGAAAAAAAAGCTGATTTGGTTTTTGATGCTAAAACGATTGAACTTGGAGATGAAAAAGAGAAGTTTTTTGTTTTAAAAAATGAACAAATACCTTTTGTAGTAAAATTTGAAAAAAATATAGATGTAGTGATACCTAAACTCTCAATAAACCTTACAGGCGATGAAAAAGAAACGACAATTCACTTAACTGATCTAAATAAAATTAAACCATATCTCCCAGATTCCGGACCCATCGAAGAAGGTGGAAATGTTGATATAAAAACAAAAGATTTTAAAACATATATTTTTAATGGAATGCTGAAAAGAACATCATGTTTTCTGTATGAGAAAGATAATCAATGTAAAACAAGAGTACCTTTTCAGGGTAAAGTTACAGCTACAGACCTGGATTTTTATGCCTTTAATAAACGTGTTTATTATAATAAATCCAACTCACGCGTGAAAATTACAAATCTAAATATAGATCTTAAAAAATTTTTAAAAACAAAAAAGAAAGAGACAAAAAAAGAAGATACAGAAAAGAAAGATAAGGTAAAACAAACCAAATCTTTGATTATTCTGGGCAAAAATAGCCAGTTAAGATATGGTGAATATAGTCTGGTTACAGACAGTTATGATGTAGAAATGAAAGCAAATGGGAACATTAAAGCCATAGGTAGTTCATCTGGAGACATTATAAAATTTTCCAAGAAGAAAGAGATTCTTTCTATACAGGCATTACGTATAAAGGATAAAGTACTGCATCCTTTGATTAATTTTAAAGGTTTGAAAGATGGACGGTACTCTCTAAAACTATCAGGAAATCCTGCGCAAACAATGAAAGGCGAGATTATTGTAGAGGGTGGAGTGATGAAAGATTTTAAAGCATACAATAACACTTTAGCCTTCATCAATACGATACCTGCTTTAGCATCTTTACAGAACCCGGGATATTCTGTAGAAGGGTTTACGATTGAAGAAGGGGTAGCCGAATACAGAATGATTAAAAGAGATAAAATTGTATTTGATTCTATCTATATAAAAGGAATTTCTGCAACGATTGCAGGGACAGGAGAAATTGATCTGCAGAAAAATACCATTAATCTGAATCTTGCTATACAAACGGCAAGAGAGTGGGGTAAAATTTTGGGTAGCCTACCTCTTTTAGGATATATTTTAATGGGTGAAGACAAGAGCATGACTTTTGGACTGCAAATTACAGGTACATTGGACAATCCGAAAGTCAATACATCAGCAGGAGAGGATATTTTCTCGTTACCTCTAAAAATACTCAAAAGAACACTTGAATCACCTGGGCATATTATAAATAAATAAGAATAGTGTAGTATAAAAATAATAGTGAGATAAGAAGGCAAAATAAAACGATGAAAAGAATTCTTTTAATAAAGTGAGTCTTAGTGTTCTTATCTTTTCTATTTTTAAGATCTAAAAAATGTTTTAAATTTAAGTTAAAATTTAACGTAGCTTATTGAGCACGCGCTTGTCTTTGATATGCAGATCCAATTGGGGAGGCTTACATGATAGCCTCGTCCAGTTCATATTGCGACTTATTGAGTTCATCTGCAAGTTTTTTTGAAATAGACTCTTGAGAGAAAAGTTCTCGTTTCTTTGAAAGATTTGCAGCGATAATTTTTTTATTAAGAGTTTCTACCCTTTTTTGATTTTTTGCAATAGCGATCTCTTAGGTATTTAAATCAAGTCTTACACGCGAAATAAGTATTGGAAGGACCTTTTCTCCTTCCAAAATAAATTGCTCATAATTTTCGATGGATATCTTGTCATAATTCTGTTTTAGTTTATAATAGGCAAATTGAAGCTGATAGAGCAGAAGGTTTTCATCTTGTGAATTTGAGATACTTTCAATACGTTTTTTAAGGTAGGATAGCTTTTCTTGAATAAATATTTGGTTTTCTTTAAGTTTGTTCATCTGTTCTAACGCAAGAGAAATCATATCAAACAAATTCAGATACTCTTGGTCTGTTATCTGCTCTTTTTCCATGAGCGGGGTATTAAATATTTGTACAGGCGGTTCTTTGGTTACCAGCATCTGAAGCTTTTCTAAAAGACTTTTTTCGCTTTTTAAGCGTTCTGCATCTGTATCGTCTCTGGCTATGTTGTCTGCAAGTTTTTTACCAGTTGATCATAATATGCAAGTGTATCTCCACCTTCATATAATCTAGTGTCTATCTGTGTACCAAACAATGTCATTGTCAAAAAAACTGTAACTGCTAATATTTTCATGATTTTCCTAAAAATAAAATTTATACAAAGTAATGCAGATGCTTGTAAATTTATTTTATCATCATATCATTTTTTTGGGTACTTAGATAGTAAACATTAAAAAGATAGGCAAAGAAGTTAAATTTTTGATTAAAAAATAGTTAAAGTCGATGCATAGTACTAACGTTGTATTTTATTACTATTCATTCCTCAAAACAGTCAAAGGATCTGTCTGTGATGCTTTTTTGGCAGGATAAAGGGCTGAGAGTAAGATGATGACACTTGTACCTAAAATGATCAATCCAAAATCATTCAAGGTTAAATCAACAGGTAATTTTGAAGTACCGTAAACATCTTCCGGCATAGAAATGATGTCAAAAGTAGTGAGCAGCCAAATCCCAAGTCCGCCAAGAAGTGTACCCGCCACAATACCCATGCTTCCTATAATGAGGCCTAATCTAAAGAAGATAGATTTTATTTCTATTTTTGTGGCACCTAGTGTGCGCATAAGGGCTATCTCTCTTCTTCGACTCATCACCGTCATAAGTAGTGATGAAATGATGTTAAGTGATGCAACAAGTATAATGAGCAGTAAGACCAGAAAGAGTGCTTTTTTCTCCATTTCCATGGCTGCAAAGAAGTTACCGTTTTGTTGCCACCAACCTTCTATGACTACCATCTCAGGTAAAGTACTCTTGATACTAGCTATTTCATCCAGAGGATTTTTAGTATAGATATGTAGTCCATCATAGCTTCCATGTTTGCGCCCCAGTAGTTTTTCAAATGCTTCTAGAGTAGTGTACATAATGGCTTTGTCATATGCTTTTAGACCAGATTTAAAAACACCATCTACGATAAAACGTTTTTGAAGCGGCATAGTACCAAACCCGATAGCCTGCTGTTCTGAAAAGTAAAGCGTGACTTTCTCACTTTTGGGTGCATTCATCTCAAAAGAGAGTCCTTCACCTATGACGACTCTAAACTTGCTTAGGCCATTACCTCTGGCGTCTTTAAAAATAGTGTTGATCTCACTCTCTTTCTCAAAATCTACGCCATAGACTAAAGATCCTTGTACGGCACCATCATTTCTTGTGATGACCTGGGTGGTGTAGTAAGGACTAAATTGAAGATGGGGGAACTTTTCTCCCAGTGAAGTGATAAGGACATCATTGACGGAATTTTCTTCCAATGGAAGTATCGTAAGAGGGTAATTCATGACAAAAAGCTTTTTCTTAAATTCTTTTTGTGTGCCGTTCATAATTCCCATAGCAATCATTAACACCATCACCCCAGCAGCAATACCTAAGAAGGCTAACATTGCAGAGATAAATATAAAAGGGTTTTCTTTGTCATATTTGAGGTAATGCTTGATAATATGCCTAACAAAGTTTTTGTTAGGCAAAGTATTGTTATGGGGCTTCATGGTAACATCCAATACAGTATATTTACAGCGACGGGTCGCGTGAACTTTTTTCTGGGAAAAACACAGCGTTAGCAATCTCTCGTAAAAAAAGTTGCTTAAATGGCAAGTTTTTAATGCGAGACAAATAGGGAGCTTTGCTCCCTATACGGTCTTATTTTGACAATAATCCTTTTTTAGGTCCACTTTTTCCACAACAGTTTTTATACTTTTTACCCGAACCACATGGACATGGATCATTTCTTTTCGGCTTTTTAGTACCTGAGATAGGTTTTAAACTTAAATCTTCAGTAATGACACCTTCTTCATAAGATTGATTGAGTGTTGTATCTGTAACACTGCTTTCTAACTCTTCTCTAATCTGTTCAACCGCAGCTTCTTCTTCTTCTGGAGACTCAAAGTCAAACTGCACAAGTTGAAGTACTTTAACTGCTTCAAGTTTAATACGGGTCACAAGATCTGTAAAGAGTTTATAACTTTCTTGCTTGTACTCGGTAAGAGGATCTTTTTGGTTATACCCTCTAAGTCCGATACCTGTCTTAAGTACGTCCATTTCATAAAGGTGATCTCTCCACTGAGGGTCAAGGACCTGAAGGTATAAGATACGTTCTATTTCCTGTCTTTGTTCCGGATCGATTTGAGTCATCTTTGTTTCGTAAAGGTTCTCCATCATTTCTCTTATCATAGAGGTGATCTCATCTATTGCTTTTTCTTTAAACTGTTCACCCTGTACTTCGATATGAAGTTCTTCTTTGATCCGTGCTGCAAGTCTCTCCACATCATAATCTTCTGTTGGCATACCTGCATAGATTTCAGATTCTGTTAAAAGAAAGGCTACATACTCAGCACGATTCTCTTTGATCTTGGCATCAATGTCAAACTCAGGATCCAGGAGTTGGTTTCTAAATGCATAGATGGCCTTTCTCTGGTGATTGGCTACATCATCATATTCTAAGATGTGTTTTCTTGACTCATAGTGTTGATTTTCTACTTTTTTCTGAGCTTTCTCTACTGAACGCGTTACGATCTTAGAGTCGATGTATTCGCCGTCTTCAACACCTAGTCTATTCATGATGTTTCTTATTTTATCTCCACCAAAGATACGTAGAAGATTGTCATCAAGACTAAGAAAGAATTGACTCTCTCCAGGGTCACCTTGACGTCCTGAACGACCTCTGAGCTGATTATCTATACGTCTACTCTCATGACGTTCTGTTCCAAGTATCAGCAGTCCACCCAAACTTCTTACTTCGTCATCGATCTTGATATCAACACCACGTCCTGCCATGTTTGTAGCAACAGTTACTGCAGCTTTTTGTCCGGCATTTATAATGATCTCTGCTTCCTGCGCGTGGTTTTTAGCATTGAGGATATTATGAGGGATTTTTTCTTTTTTAAGTCTTTCGTGAATCATTTCAGATTTTTCAATGGAAGCCGTACCTATAAGTACAGGCTGCCCTTTTTTATGAAGTTCTTTCACTCTCCTCACCACAGCGTCCATTTTTTCACGTTCTGTGTTGTAGATAAGGTCATTTTTGTCTATTCTGGCGATAGGTACATTGGTAGGGATAGAGATAACTTCTAAGTTGTAGATCTGTGAAAATTCAGTGGCTTCAGTTTGTGCCGTACCTGTCATACCTGCAAGTTTTTTATAGAGTCTAAAATAGTTTTGGTACGTAATTTCTGCCAGAGTTTGTGACTCTTCTTGTATCTCTACACTTTCTTTGGCTTCAAGTGCCTGGTGCAGTCCTTCTGAATATCTACGTCCTTCAGAGAGTCTTCCTGTAAATTCATCAACGATGATGATTTCATTGTTTTGCACCACATAGTCAACATCTTTTTCGAAGATGTAGTGTGCTTTCAGTGCTTGGTCAAGGTGATGTGAAAGTGCTGCATTTTCAAGATTGTAAAGGTTCTCTACTTCAAACAGGTCTTGTGCTTTTTGAAGCCCTTCTTCTGTCATTACAATGGTTCTGTTTTTCTCATCGACGATGAAATCTCCGGTAGTTTCTTCCGGTTCACCTGCTTTGGTTTTTAATTTCTCTCCACTTACCATTTGTTTAGCGATAGCATCAGCTCGAGCATAATAGCTATGTTCACGTTGTATAGGTCCGGAGATGATGAGCGGTGTTCTGGCTTCATCTATGAGGATGGAGTCTACTTCATCCACGATGGCATAATGGTGTTCACGCTGTACTTTTTCTTCGTTTCTTACTTTCATGTTGTCACGGAGGTAGTCAAAACCATATTCGTTGTTTGTTCCATAAGTGATATCTGCACCGTATTGTGCTTTTCTGCTCATATCATCATGTAAATCTGCTGTCAGACATCCTATGCTGTAACCTAAAAATTCATACAGTTTACCCATATCTTCGGAGTCTCTTTTTGCAAGATAGTCATTGACTGTGACAACATGGACGCCTTTGCCTAGCATAGCATTGAGTACAACAGCAAGCGTTGCTACAAGTGTTTTACCTTCACCTGTTTTCATTTCTGCTATGTTACCATCGTCGAGTACCATACCTCCAACCATCTGTACATCATACTGTCTCAGGTTCAAAGTACGCTTTGCTGCTTCTCTCGTGATAGCAAAAGAATCATTGAGTACATCCTCTAAAGTTTTAGTACCATTTTGTACTTCACTTTTAAGTGTTACAAATTCAGCCTTGAGTGCTTCATCATCCATTGCTTCATACTTAGGTTCAAGTATATTGATGTTTTTTACTTTTTTGAGATAGTTTTTTACGATTTTGTCATTTTGTGTGTCAAAAAGATTGAGTACGCTTTTTATCATTGTAGGTGTTACCTTTGCATAAATTGTGATTATTTTATCTAAATAGTGATTAATATTCCGTTAGATAATGATGATAACTTAACACGCTTGCCTCACAATTTTATGACAATATGACACATATCACCACTATACAAGTGCTATTTTGGTATATTTCAAGTTATTAAGAAGGAAAAAGATGAGATTATTATCGTTACTATTACTGGCATCTTCTCTGCTGTTTGCCAACATAAAATTACCAGCAAACTTTCAAGCAGATTTTATACAGAAAATAACAAATACAAAAGAAAAAGTGATTACTTACAGGGGCAAAGTGCGTTTTTCAAATGAGACACTTTTTAAATGGAGTTACACAAAACCTACAAAAAAAGAGGTATGTACTCATGGTGTAGAATTACTTGTTGTAGACCATGATTTAGAACAGGTTTCTACGTATCTTATATCCAATGGTATAGATATTGCCAAAATATTAAAACAAGCAAAACCACATAGTAAAAATGTGTATGTAGCAGAGTATGAAAATAAAAAATATACGATACAAGTTGATGCTAAACAAAAACTTCAAAGTATGGCTTATTTTGATGATTTAGATAACAAGGTTCAAATAGTGTTCCAACATATGAAATATGGGAAAGGAAATTTACCTGCACAAAGTATGAAATGTAACTACCCTAAAAACTATGACATGATCAGAGGATAAAATGCAAGACTTATTGTTAAAAATACAGAGCGACTCTACATTAATGCTGACGGCAGGAATGGCATTGGTCGTACTTTTGGTTATCGTACTTGTGATTGTAGTCTCAGCTATGAAAGTCAAAACATATAAAGATAAATTTTGGGACACACAGGTCGATAACAAAGAGAAGGCAGAAACTATCTCTGCTTTAGAGCATGAGCTTCAAGCCTATAAGATTAAAAATGCAAGTAACGAACAGGAATTACTGCAGTTTGCAGAGACGAAAGAGACACTTAAGTCTACCAGTGAAACTTTGTTGATCTTGCAGGGTAAATACAATGAATTAGAAAAAGAACTAAGCCAGACTAAGGCTAAACTTGAGAGTTCCCAAGAGATATATGCAACACTATTAGAGGAGCATAACAGTCTTAAAGAACGTCAAGATACCATACTTGAAGACAATAGCAGGTATCACACAAACAATGCACGTTTACTTATGAAACTTGAGAGTGAAGAGAGGCATACATCATCTCAAAAAGAGATGATGCTCTCACATAAAAAAGAGATCAAAGATGAATTAGAAGTTTTGGCTAAAAAAGTCTTTGATGGAAATTCTCAAAAGTTTGCAGAATTTTCAAAAGAAAACTTAGACAATATGATAAAACCGCTTCAAACGCAAATCTCAGAGTTTAAAAAACAGGTTGCAGATACATATAACACTGAGAGTCAAGACAGGGCTGTTTTAAAAAATGAAATTAATTCACTCAAAGAGCTTAATCAAAAGATAAGCAAAGATGCCATTAACCTTACCAAAGCACTTAAAGGTGACAGCAAACAACAAGGGGTTTGGGGTGAAATGATACTTGAAAATGTATTGCAAGCTTCAGGACTTCGCAAAGGGTTTGAGTTTGAACGTGAAGTAAGTCTGCGTACAGACGAGAATGAGATCTTAAGACCGGATGTAGTGGTGCATTTGCCTGACAACAGGGACCTGATTATTGATGCGAAGACGTCACTTGTGGCGTATGAACGCTTTGTAAATGCAGGAGACGAAGAGAGTAAAGCATTACATCTTGCTACGCACTTAACTTCCATCAAAGCACATGTAGAGGGGCTCTCTAACAAAAATTATGAGCGTCTTAAAGAGATCAATACCTTAGATTTTATCTTTATGTTTATGCCTATAGAAGGAGCATTGGCTTTGGCACTAGAGCATGACAGCAGCATTTACGATAAGGCTTTTAAAAACAAGATACTCCTTGTCGGACCAACTACTTTACTTGTATCTATGAGAGCAGTTGAAAATGTATGGAAATATGAACGTCAAAACCAAAATGCCCAGGAGATAGCCAGAAGAGCAGGTGCGATGTATGACAAATTTGTTGGTTTTTCTGAAGATCTGTTGAAGATATCAAAACAGATAGACGGCATTCAAGGTAGCTTTTCTGCAGCACGAAGCAAGTTGAGTGACGGTAAAGGAAATCTTGTAAGACAAGTAGAGCAGTTGAAAGAACTAGGTGCGCAAACGAATAAAAAAATACCTAAAGATCTAATGGGAGACAAAGATGACTAACCAACAGATAGCCTATACAGAAAAGTTGGCAGAGTATCAAGAAAAGTCTTCTAAAGTTTTTAAAAAATCAGGAAAGATAGAACGAAAGTTTTATGAAAAAGAGTCTCTTAAACTTCAGTATGAACTGGTCAAACTTCAAAAATGGGTTATCGATAACGATAAAAGACTTTTAGTTATTTTTGAGGGTATGGATACTGCGGGAAAAAGCTCAAGCATTAAAGAATTTAACAATTATCTAAACCCAAGAGAAGCACGTTCTGTAGCCTTGCCTAAGCCAAATTCAAAAGAGTTGGGACAGTGGTACTTTCAACGTCACTTAAAGCAGATACCCAATGCAGGAGAGATAGTTTTTTTTGATAGAAGCTGGTACAACAGGGCAGGCATAGAACAAGTCTTTGGTTTTTGTACGCAGGAACAACATGAACACTTTTATAGACAGGTAAATGGGGTAGAAGAGATGTTGGTTGATGATGGCATACTCTTTTTCAAGTTTTATTTGAATATATCACATGAAACACAAAAAAACCGTATAAAAGACAGAGAAAATGACCCTCTGAAAAGTTGGAAACTTTCAAAATTAGACTACTTGTCACTTGAAGCATATGATACGTATGCAATTCTACGTGATAAGATGTTTAAAATCTCCGGCACGGTACAAGCTCCTTGGTGTGAAATAGATGCTGATGATAAAAAAAGAGCACGTATCAATGCAGTACGATACTTACTTTCAAACATAGACTATGAAGGTAAAGATGAGAGTGTTGTTACCGGTGTAGATAAAAAAATAGTCAAATTACATAATAGAGGAAAATACCATGGCAAATGTAACGATCTGGCATAATCCAAGATGCAGTAAATCAAGAAATACAGCAGCACTTTTAAAAGAAAAGGGTATCGACGCTGAAGTAGTCAAATATTTAGAGACTCCACCAAGCAAAGAAGCGTTAGTAGAAGTGCTTAAAATGTTAGGTTTGACAGCTAGAGAACTTATGCGTACAAAAGAAGACATTTACAAAGAGTTAAACCTCAAAGAGGTAACGGATGAAGATAAGCTTATAGAGGCTATGGTGCAAAACCCTAAACTCATAGAGAGACCAATTGTGATTAAAGATGGTAAAGCTGCTATTGGTCGTCCTATTGAAAATATTATTGATCTGCTAAATTAAATCTTCACTCATATAAAGAGTTTTCTTCTTGATGGAAGCTCTTTTGTACCCGCTTTCTTCCACTTTCAGAACATTATGTTAAAATCGCAACAATATATATACAAGGATTACACTTGCTTAATACAGTAAATATAACACAACGATACGGTAAAAGAGTGCTTTTTGATAAGATCAATATTACTTTAGATACGGGTAAACGCTATGGACTCATAGGAGCCAATGGTGCAGGAAAGTCTACATTTATGAAGATACTTGCAGGTGAGATAGAACAAAGTGATGGTGAGGTACAGCTTCAGCCAGGACTGAAACTAGGCATGCTTAGTCAAAACCAGTATGCTTTTGAAGATTTTACCCTTAAAGATGCAGTACTCTATGGAAACAAAAAACTTTATGATGCACAAAAAGAGAAAGAAAAACTTTATATGGAAGGTGACTTCGAGGATGACGCTGTCAATAAGCGTCTAGGTGAACTTGAAATGATCTGTGCAGACGAGGATCCTACTTATGAGTCTGATGTAAAGATAGAGAAATTGCTCCAATCTTTAGGCTTTCCTGTAGTACAACATGACGATCTTATGTCTTCACTCCCCGGAGGTGACAAGTTCAAGATCTTATTGGCACAAGTACTTTTCTTGAAGCCAGATGTACTTCTGCTTGATGAGCCTACCAACAACCTTGACATGGTAACCATCTCTTGGTTGGAAAATGAATTGAAACGTCATGAGGGTACACTGCTTGTCATCTCTCATGACAGACATTTTCTCAACGGTGTAGTTACACACATCCTTGACCTTGATTTTAAAAATATTCGTGAATTTTCTGGAAACTATGACGAATGGTACATTGCTGCAAACCTCATAGCCAAACAAGCAGAAACAGACCGAGCTAAAGGAATGAAAGAAAAAGAAGAACTTGAAAAGTTTATCACACGGTTTTCTGCAAATGCCTCTAAGGCAAAACAAGCTACAAGTAGACAAAAGAAGTTAGATAAGCTAGATGTTCAAGCCATAAAACTTTCATCACGTCGTGATCCGTCTATCATGTTCAAGCCTCATAGAGACATTGGTAATGAAGTGCTTGAAGTGGAAGAGCTTTCAAAGAGTTACGATGGTGAAAAAGTATTTGAAAATCTTACTTTTAAGGTAGATAAAGGCGAGAAGATTGCGATCATCGGTGGGAATGGTGTTGGTAAAACCACACTGCTCAAGATCCTTATGAATGAAATTGAAGCAGATGCAGGTACCTACAAGTGGGGTCAGACCATCACTCCGAGTTATTTTCCTCAAAATACAACGGATATAGTTGTAGGGGATGAAGAGCTACCGCAGTGGATACAAGGATTTGATCCGAAATGGCACATAGATGACATTCGAAAAACACTTGGACGTATGCTTTTTTCCGGTGAAGAACAGAAGAAAAAAGTAGACAGTTGTTCAGGTGGGGAAAAACACCGTGTTATGCTCTCAAAAATCATGATGGATGATTCTAATTTCCTTGTAATGGATGAACCGAACAACCACTTGGACCTTGAAGCTATTATTGCTTTAGGTGAAGCCCTGTATAATTACCAGGGTGGTGTCATCTGTGTTACTCACGATAGAGAACTCATCGATGCCTTTGCGAATCGTATCATTAAACTCAACGAAGATGGAACGGTAATTGATTTTGAGGGTAGTTATGAGGAATTTGTGGAACAACACGAACATTAATCGTTATATCATACTTGGGTTTAGGTTTAAGTCCCAAGGATGACGAGTACGCCTTGGATACTTAGTCTTTAGGCGATATTTGTATAGACGGCATGTACATCTTCATCATCTTCAAGTTTGTCGATGAGTACTTCTGCTTCTTCAATTTGTTCGTCTGTAAGTTCTATGGGTGTATTGGCAATGCGTTGTAAGTCAGCTTTCGTAACTTCAATCCCTTTTTCTTCCAGTGCGTGAGAGAGCTCTCCAAATGAAGCAAACTCACCAAAGATTCTTATGATAGCTTTATCTTCAGTATGATCTTGTGGCTCTACATCTTCTTCTATCTCTTCAAGACCATAGTCGATAAGATCAAGTTCAAGTTCTTCGATGTCCATGTCTGCTGTTTTGTCAAAAACAAAAACGGATTTTCTTGTAAACATAAAGTCCAGTGAACCATTTTTAAGCGCTTCTCCACCGTTACGTGTCAAGATGGCTTTTACATTGGCAACGGAGCGGGTATTGTTATCTGTAGCACAGTCGATGAAAAGTAGTACGCCATTTGTAGCTTTAGCTTCAAAAGAGACTTCTTTAATGTCTGCAAGATCTTTAGCCGTCGCTCTGTTGATAGCTGCATCAATGTTGTCTTTTGGCATATTCTGCGCTTTTGCATTGAGGATAGCTGTACGAAGTTTAGGGTTCATGTCAGGGTCTTGACCGCCTTCTTTGGCTGCCATAGTGATGACCTTTCCTAATTTAGGGAAAATCCTTGACATAGCTCCCCATCTTTTCATTTTCGCTGCTTTACGATACTCAAACGCTCTACCCATTAGTGATTCCTTACAAAATTAATTATGTGATTATACTCTTGTTGGCTTAAGTAGCATCAAAGCCCTGCAGTGTAGAATGCAAATATGAAACTAAATGAAATAAAACTAACCAATCCTTATCTGGAATTACCAGAAGAATGCTATACAAGAGTAAAGCCTACACCACTTAAAAATGTCTTTTTGATCCATACCAATGAAGAGGTAGCAAAATTACTTGATATAGATATTGAAGAACTGTACAGTGATGCTTTTGTAGAGTTTGTGAATGGTGCTTTGGAATTAAAAGGCTCTGACACCTTTGCGATGTGTTACGCAGGACATCAGTTTGGCCATTTTGTACCTCGCCTTGGTGACGGAAGAGCTATCAATATTGGTACCATCAATGATTGGCATCTGCAGCTTAAAGGTGCGGGGCAGACACGTTACTCCCGTTCAGGCGATGGGCGTGCTGTGCTTCGATCTTCCATTCGTGAGTACCTTATGAGTGAAGCGATGCACGGACTTGGTATAGCGGGAACAAGAGCTATGGCACTCATAGGTTCAGAACATAGAGTATTCAGAGAAGATTGGGAAACTGGAGCCATTGTACTTCGCGTCTCTCCTTCATGGATACGTTTTGGTACCTTTGAATACTTTGCACATAAAAAAAAGTATGAAGAGTTAGAGGCGTTAGCTGACTATGCCATAGCAGAGAGTTACCCGCACTTAGTAGATGAACCAAATAAATATTTGCTTTTCTTCACAGAAGTAGTAGGTAAAACAGCCATACTCATGGCCAACTGGCAAGCTGTAGGCTTTAACCACGGAGTCATGAACACAGACAATATGTCCATAGCAGGACTTACCATAGACTACGGTCCTTATGCATTCTTAGATGACTATGACTTCCAGTATATCTGTAACCACACAGACCAAGGCGGACGTTACAGCTTTGGAAATCAGCCCAACGTAGGAGAGTGGAACCTGCAGGCTCTCATGCATGCTTTGACGCCGATGGTAAACATAGAAAAAATGGAAAAAATTCTTGACCATTATGCAAAACTCTACACAGACAGATATCTCTACCTTATGGGTAAAAAGATAGGGTTAGATCAATTACAAGACAAGGATCTGGACCTGTTCAAGCACTTGCTGGGCATGATGCAAGGACTCAATATGGACTACACACTCTTTTTTAGAACGCTCAGTCGCTACGATGGAGACAGAACAGCACTGCTTAAATTAGGTCTCTACCATAAGCCTATGAACGACTGGTTAGATAGTTATGATGAGAGATTACAAGAGAATACTTCTACTACAGAAGAAAGACACAGTGTTATGTTACACACAAACCCGAAGTACGTACTTAAAAACTACATACTCCAAGAAGCTATAGATGCAGCAGAAGAGGGGGACTTTAGTGTTGTAGATGCATTATTTGAAATAGCTAAAGATCCGTATGCAGAACATGAAAAACTTGAAAGATGGGCAGGCGCTACACCGGATGAATTTAAAAATAAGAAGCTAAGTTGTAGTTCCTAATAGTTATAATTTTAAAAATCATCCAAGGATAAAGTATGACACTGGAAGAACTGCAGAACACCATAAGAACCGAAGTCGGGGTTTTACTTTACTTCTCTGGAGAGAACTGTAATGTGTGTCATGCGCTTAGACCTAAATTTAAAGAGGTGTTTGATACGAATTTTCCTCAACTGAAACAAATCTTTTTAGATGCACATGAAAACCCAGAGATCTCTGCGCATTTTCAAGTCTTTTCCGTTCCTACGATGATAGTCTTTATGGAGAGGAAAGAATTTGCCAGAGAAGGGCGTTCTGTGAGTTTACATCAGCTGACTGAGCAGTTGAAACGTCCTTATGGGATGATGACAGAATAAGAAAAAATTCATTAATCACACGGAGTGTGCCTGTCGTTGTGAACGACCCTGAAAGCGGAGCGATTCGAGAACAACGACGATTTTTGTTTACTTTATTAAAAAAGTAAGAGAGAAACAACACCACAGTTAATAGTGAGGGGAATAGGATTAAACTATTCGATATAACATTAAGTAAGATTAATTCTTGGTAATAATTGAAATATTCTCAAACCCTTTGGTTTTGAGAATATCTATAAGGTCTACAAAGTATTGAAACGCACTTTCTTTGTCCATGTGTAAAGAAACCAAGTCTTTTTTGGGATCTAGTACCATAAGCTTCTCTTTGATGAGGTCAAGAGTTAAAGCTTCTTTGTTATAAAAATATTCCCCCTCTTTGTTTATCGTTATGTGTACACTTTTCTTTTCTTCATTTTGCTTAGAACTTGCAGAGGGTAAATCTACTTTGATGGTTTGATTTGTTACAAAGGTAGCTGTAGCAAGTACGATGACCAGTAGTACGAGTACTATGTCAATGAACGGTACGACATTGATTTTATCGAAGCGTTCTCTTCTCATTGCTGGGTTCCTTTTTGGGCAAAGCCCAATAAAGGACTCTTCAACAGAGGGTTCAAGTGACTAGTCACTTTTAATCTGCTTTTATGTGTTAGCACTTTTTTGTTAAGCATGCTTATTTTCATCATGTAGGATTTCCCATTTTGCTAAGAGAGTATCTACTTTAACCAGTAGTGCATTGTAGATAACTGTTGCGGGGATGGCTACAACCAGACCCGCTGCAGTAGCTTTAAGTGCCAGGGCTAAGTGTTTCATGATCTCGCCTGGGTTTATGGTGTCTTGTTGATCACCTATGATGTAAAAAGTAAGTATGATAGCAAGAACAGTACCGAGCAATCCTATATAAGGGGCATTCGAACCTATAGATGCTATGGTTGCTAAACGCTTTGAAATGTCAAGTTCTAAGGCTGTTTTACTACTGTAGTCTGAAAGTTTGACACCACGATAAAAAAGTACTCTCTCGATAGCATAGGCAAAGGTAATGAAACTCAAGAAAAAGAGTAAACCTATCACTCCATAATCTACGATATCTTTTATTTGTTCAATTGGCACTATTTGTCCTCATAATATAATTTAGTCTGTATTATATAGAATATAGTGTTAAATAGTGTTAAAACTATGTTAAATCCATCTAGCATCGATTTTAAGCCATTTTTAGACTTTTTATTAAGGTGATGTTAGATACAATTTATAGAATAAATACAATTTATAGAATAAATACAATTTATACACCATGAAGGAAATGCATGAGCGATCTGTTTGACGAGCACCAAAATACAGGACAAGTGTTGATAGAAGATAGTATGAAGGCCAGTTACCTTGACTACTCTATGAGTGTCATTATAGGTAGAGCGTTACCGGATGCAAGAGATGGGTTGAAACCTGTACATAGAAGGATTCTTTATGCGATGAACGATCTTCATCTAGCACACAGAAGTCCTTATAAAAAATCTGCACGTATCGTTGGTGATGTTATCGGTAAGTATCACCCGCATGGTGACAACTCTGTCTATGACGCGCTTGTACGTATGGCACAAAATTTTTCTATGCAGGCACCGCTTGTGGATGGTCAAGGAAACTTCGGTTCAGTTGACGGAGATAGTGCTGCGGCGATGCGATATACTGAAGCACGTATGACTAAAATAGCTGAAGAGCTTTTGTCTGACCTTGAAAAAGACACTGTAGATTTTGTACCCAACTATGATGATTCTATGTCTGAACCAGATGTAATGCCTTCTCGTGTACCTAACTTATTACTTAATGGTTCAAGCGGTATTGCGGTTGGTATGGCTACAAACATTCCTCCTCACCGTCTTGATGAGCTGATAGAAGCACACATACATCGTATAGATAATCCAAACTCAACTATTGAAGATATGATGAAGATCGTACATGGTCCTGACTTTCCAACGGGCGGTATCATCTTTGGTCGTAAGGGTATCACAGATGCATATACTACGGGACGTGGACGTATTAAAGTACGTTCGAAGACGCACATAGAGCAAAAAGGATCTAAAGAGATCATTATCATCGATGAACTTCCTTTCCAGGTAAATAAGTCTAGACTCATAGAAAACATCGCGCAACTTGTACGTGACAAACACATAGAAGGTATCTCTGAGCTTCGTGATGAGTCAGATAGAGATGGTATCCGTGTGGTCATCGAGCTTAAACGTGACGCGATGAGTGAGATAGTCCTTAACAACCTTTTTAAAAGTACACAGATGCAAGTGACATTTGGTATCATCATGCTTGCAATTACAAATAATGAACCAAAAGTATTTAAACTTCTCGAACTCTTTGACCTTTTCTTGAAACACAGAAAAACAGTTGTAATCAGAAGAACCATCTTTGAACTCGAAAAAGCAAGAGCAAGAGCGCACCTCTTAGAGGGTCTCAAGATCGCTGTTGATAACATCGATGAAGTGATCAAGATCATTCGTGCTTCTGCAGATGATGTTGAAGCCAGAGAAAATATCATAGCTCGTTTCAAACTTTCAGAGATACAGGCAAAAGCTATCTTGGAAATGAGACTCAGACGTCTTACAGGTCTTGAGATAGAAAAGATAGAGAGTGAGTTAAATGAACTTCTTGGTATCATTGCAGAACTTGAAGGTATCTTGAAAAGTGAAGAGAAGATCAATGAGATCATTCGTGAAGAGCTTGTTGAGATAGGTGCGAAATATACAACACCACGTCGTACAGAAATCGTAGATGACTATGATGACATAGACATTGAAGATCTTATTCCAAATGAGCCAATGGTTGTGACTATTACGCACCGTGGATATATTAAACGTGTACCGGTGAAACAGTATGAGAAGCAACATCGTGGTGGTAAAGGAAAGATAGCTGTAACTACTTATGATGATGATTTCATCGAGAGGTTCTTTACGTCAAATACACATGATACGCTCATGTTCGTAACAGACAGAGGACAACTCTACTGGCTCAAAGTGTATCGTATCCCTGAAGGGTCTCGTACGGCTAAAGGCAAGGCAGTTGTAAATCTTATCAATCTTCAGCAAGATGAGCAGATCATGGCTATCATCCCTACGGCTGATTTTGAGGCTGACAAAGGACTTGTATTCTTTACACGAAATGGTATCGTGAAGAGAACCAACCTTTCTGAATATGCAAATATCAGATCCAATGGTGTAAGAGCCATCAACCTTGATGAAAATGATGCACTGGTAGAAGCGAAGATTGTCATGCCAGATACAAAATGGTTATTTATCGCAACTAAAAAAGGTCTATGTATTAGATTTAAAGTGGAAGATGCAAGAGAGATAGGCAGAGTGGCACGCGGTGTCACTGCGATTAAGTTTAAGATAGAAGGTGACTACGTATGTGGAGGAATCACCATCGAAAATGAAGAAGATGAACTTCTTATGATGAGTGAAAAAGGCCTTGGTAAACGTACAACTGCGAGTGAGTACCGTGAACAAAATCGTGCAGGTAAAGGGGTTATCTCTATGAAACTCACACCTAAGACGGGTGATGTTGTAGGCGTGGTATTTGTAGAAGAAGACAAAGATTTGATGTGTTTAACAAGTATCGGTAAGATGATACGTGTAGATATGGAAACCATTCGTAAAGCAGGACGTAATACATCAGGTGTGAAGATAGTAAACGTAGATGCGAAAGACAAAGTGGTCAGTATCGCAAAATGTCAAAAAGAAGAGATGCCAGATGAAACAGATGGTGAAGATACAGATGATATACTAGGATTAGAATAGGTGATAAGAATTAAAATTCAATACAGTGAGGCACTAAATGTCGAATCGTAAAACATTTAACGTAGCAGTAGTTGGCGCAAGCGGCGCCGTAGGTGAAGAGATTTTTAGAGTTTTGGAAGAGGTGAACTTTCCCATAGGAAATCTTTTGCCTTTGGCAAGTGAAAAATCTGTAGGTGCACCCATCGAATTTAAAGGGAAAGTCTATAAAATAGAAGAACTGACTGAAGAAGTATTTGAGAATAGAGGCATTGATATTGCTTTCTTTTCAGCGGGTGGGGGTATCTCTGCACACTATGCAAAGTATGCAGTAGAATCTGGGGCTGTGGTCATCGACAACACGTCTCACTTCAGAATGGACCCAAATGTACCACTGGTGGTACCTGAAGTCAATCCTGAAGATATTGTACTTTGGGAAGATTCGGGGGTCATCGCTAACCCTAACTGTTCTACCATTCAAATGGTACAACTTCTTAAGCCTCTGCATGAGCTTTATGGTATAAAAAGAGTTGATGTAAGTACATACCAGGCAGTCAGCGGAGCAGGTAAAAAAGGTATGGAAGAATTGGTTATGCAGATGCAATCTTTCTTTAATTTTACACTTGATGATGCAAAAGTGGAAGCATTCGCTCACCAGATAGCACTGAATGTTATCCCTCAGATTGATGCTCCACTAGAAAATGGTTACACCAAAGAAGAGATGAAAATGGTCAATGAAACCAATAAAATTATGCACTCTGACTTTGCTGTCTCTGCAACGTGTGTTCGTGTTCCTGTACTTAGATCTCACTCTGAATCTATTACGATTACATTTGAAAACGATGTAGATGTCAATGTAGATAAAGTAAGAGAAGTTCTGGGTAATTTTGAAAACGTTACGGTCATCGACGATATGTCTAAAAATGAATACCCTATGCCTATCACTGCTACAGACACAGATGAGACGTATGTAGGGCGTATACGAAAAGATTTATTTGCAAACAATATTTTACATATCTGGGGTGTGGCTGATCAGGTAAGAGTAGGTGCAGCAACCAATGCAGTGAGAATTGCACAAAAATGGATCCAATTAGAAGAAAATGCCTAATGTTGGAAAAATTATTTGAAGGTGCTATTTGGAATAGTAGGTATATTGTTCTTTTAGCAGTTATTTTTGGATTGGTTGGCGCAATTATTCTTTTTATAGTGGCACCTATGGATATTTGGAATGTAGCAACACATACATTTACTGTGCTGACTACAGACATTCATCCTGAAGAATTTCATGAAGATATTGTTGCGGGTATCATAGGTGCGGTTGATCTCTATCTTATTGCGGTGGTGATGTTCATTTTCTCTTTTGGTCTGTATGAACTTTTTATATCTGATATTGACCAGGCAGAAGGTAAGAATGGGGCAAAACTTCTGGCAATTCACTCTCTTGATCAACTTAAAGACAAGATAGCAAAAGTCATTGTGATGGTTCTGGTTGTAAACTTTTTCCAAAGGGTTTTACATACAAACTTTGCAACGCCATTAGAGATGTTGTATTTCGCACTGTCTATTGCAGCACTTGCAATAGGATTAAATTTTTTAAATAAGGTAGGTCATTAATGAGCAAGATATTTGTAGATGCATGTCTAGGCAAAGAAACACCGTACACACCCGTATGGATGATGAGACAAGCAGGGCGTTATCTTCCTGAATACATGGCTGTAAGAGCAGAAGCAGGAAATTTCCTTAATTTGTGTCATGATCCTAAAAAAGCGGCAGAAGTGTCTATCCAGCCACTTGACATTGTGGGTGTAGATGCAGCCATCATGTTCTCAGACATTCTTGTCATTCCCGATGAAATGGGCATGGACTTGAGTTTTGTGAAAGGTGAAGGACCAAAGTTTTCTGACTCTCTAACATCACAAGAAGATTTGGACAGACTTATTGGTGGTGACGAGGCTGCGAGTAAACTTACTTATGTCTATGATACTATTAAGCTTTTGAGAGAGCAATTAGATGAAAGAGGTGATGACAAAGCACTTATAGGCTTTACCGGAGCACCTTGGACACTTGCCACATATATGATAGAAGGTAAGGGAACAAAAACGTACAATATTTGTAAAAAAATGATGTACACTAACCCGGAACTTTTACATAATATACTTGCAAAAGTAACAGAAGTCATCAAACTCTATATGGAAAAGCAGATCGAGGCTGGTATCGATGTGGTTCAGATATTTGATTCATGGGCAGCAGCGATAGAGCCGGGTAAATATGATGAATTTTCATGGAAATATATGGTAGAGATCGCAGACTATCTTAAGTCAAAATATCCTCATGTACCTATTATCATGTTCCCTAAGGGGGTCCCTGCTTTTTTAGACAAAGTGTATGGAAACTTTGATGTATTTGGTGTAGATTGGTCTACACCGATGGCACTGGCTAAGGAGAAGCTGGGGGACAGATACGTACTCCAGGGAAATATGGAGCCGTGCAGACTCTACTCTAAGCAAGCGACGACAGAATGTGTAGAAGCTATTCAAGAGATCATGGGTAGCAAAAGACACATCTTTAATCTTGGACACGGAATTCTTCCTGATGTACCGGTAGAAAATGCCAAACATTTTGTAAGTGAATGTCAGAGAGTGAGCAAGCGTTAAAACCTTAAAGGAATTTCTTGAAAAGAGAAACCCATCATATAGTGGTTGAAGAGTGCGAGATGGATATCATTGGGCACAAAGTCTTTGTGCGGCTCAAAGATATTCCAATGTATCTTTCTAAAAGTACTAAAGATAGTATACGCAACCGCTATAGTCACTCTGTTGAAGTAGGGTTAAGTACAGAATACATACTTAACCATCTCAGTGCACAATTAGGGGATGATGTTGACCTTAATTTTTTCAAGATAGGAAAAATAGTGGGTCTCTTACATGACATTGGACATACTGCCTTCAGCCATGATGGAGAGACTATCTTAGATACTATGCTCCAAAAAGCTTCTTCATCATACAAAGAACCTCTCAGCTTCAATGCCAATCTCAATAACTTTAGACGTATTATCAAATATGGATTCTATGACAATCTTCCAGAAGATGTCAGGCAATATGCTTTTGCTTCTTTAGTGAAGCGTTCAAGTGAACTTGACGAATATCCTGAATATCTTTATTTAAAGTCATATATTAAAGATGCGATTGCGTTGGAAGAAAAGTATCTTAATTCTAAAGGCATAGCTATACAAAACATGACAGGTAAAACCATACTTTGTCAGGCGATGGACTTTGCTGACGAGAACAGGTATCGTGTGACTGACATTATTGATTCCCTCAATATCTACTCTAAGGAAAAGCTTCAAGAGATATTACTTCGCTGCATCAAGAGTGAGGTGCGCGTCAAAGATCTGCGAAAACTGGTCCACCTGAAAACACTGAGTGTACCTGGTTATGAGAAACTGCATTATGATAAGATGAAGATCAAAGATCTTCTTATCGCACTGCTTAACCGTTCAAGCAATGCCAAGACAGAGTTTCAAAATACCATGAACAGTATCTCCATGGCTTTCAACAGAAACTTTTTCTTGAGAGAAGATGGCAAAGTTGTTCCCGTTGATGCAGAGATAGAAGCATTAAGAAAAGATTTCCAGAGGGTAGCTGCAAAATATTTATGGGGTTCAAAAAAAGTGCAAAATATTAAGAAGCCTTTTAAACATTATTTTACTACAGTTTCAAATCACCTTATCAACAGAGAATTTGATATGGAGCTCATCGATAGCAATACCTACAAAGAGGCACTATCAAACTTGAATAACAGCGATTTAACTAAAGAGGCACATCAAAGAGAGAGGCTAATTTTACTTCGAAATTTTTTGGGTGGGTTGACAAATCTGAAGATCATTGAAATGTATAAAAAGATTGCACTTTTGAAGTTTGAAGTAAAATTGGGGTATAAATTAGAAAATCGTGATAAACTTATTGAAAAAAATTCAGTAGAGTCTTTTACAAAAAAGTTAAAAAAACAGAGTCAAAGATTATTGAAAAAGAGGTAGATATGAATATTATATTTGGTCCCATACATTCAAGACGGTTTGGTAAATCTTTAGGGGTTGACCTTAGCCCTGGTAAAAAACAGTGTAATTTTGACTGTCTTTACTGCGAACTTGACCCAGCCAAAACGGTAGATGCCTATGATGATGATGTAGTCAGTGTAGAAGAAGTGACAGCCGCACTTAAATTAGCACTTAAAGAACACGATGATATCGACTTTATCACACTCACTGCCAATGGCGAGCCTGCGCTTTACCCATACCTTTCAGAGTTGATAGATGAGATAAATACCTTCAAAGGTGCAACAAAAACACTTATACTCAGTAATGCGGCCAACATAGATGATGTCAAGGTACAAGATGCACTATTGAAACTTGATGAAGTCAAACTCTCACTAGACTGTGCCACACAAAAATGTTTACAGAAACTTGACCGTTCTCATACAGGTATAGATGTTAAAACCATCAAAGCTGGGATGCTAGTTTTTAAAGAAAAATACCATGGACCATTGGTCATAGAGATACTCATCGTTAAAACACTCAATGACTCCAAAGAAGAGATAGCCAAACTCAATGAATACTTACTCAAACTGCAACCAACACGCATAGACATTGGAACCATAGACAGACCACCTGCATTTGATGTAAAACCTGTGAGTTATGAAAAACTACTGGAGATCAGCCATCTTTTTGACAGTACTTTGTCAGTCTACATAGCATTACGTAAAAAAGCAGAGATTTCGGCTTCCAGCTACAGTGATGAAGAGATACTTGAAACTTTGTCAAAACGTCCTTTGACAGAAGAAGACATAGAAGCACTTTTTGATGAAGAGAGTCAAAATAGAGTACAAAATCTTCTTAATGAAAAAAAAATAAAGTTTGTCCAGACAAATGGTGTAGAATTTTACAAAAAAGCCTAAATATCCTTGACTTTAAAAACCTTTTTCACTATAATCTCACCCACGAAACAAGCACTCGCTTATTTCACAAACATTCCGGATTAGCTCAGCGGTAGAGTAGGTGACTGTTAATCACTTGGTCGCAGGTTCGAATCCTGCATCCGGAGCCAC
>Ga0209414_1000002_pt1 | contig 162340 bp, 162 predicted proteins | sample LakVidmifraction_4_FD_181154 | JGI IMG/M metagenome (GOLD analysis project Ga0209414, IMG submission 181154) | Hypersaline microbial communities from Lake Vida, Antarctica - Brine Hole Two &gt;0.2 micron (SPAdes) (version 2) | ecosystem: Environmental > Aquatic > Non-marine Saline and Alkaline...
CAATAAGAAACTGGAGTCTTACAATCTCTCAACTCAATATTCATTTTAAGGAGAGGTTGAAAGATGCTTTAAATTTGCTATAATTTTACAGGTTATGAGGTGTTGACACAGAATTATTTACAGTCCCCATCCAATGGAGAGTTTTCTTTCTATCCAGATGAAACATGTGAATTTTATTTTGATGGATTTTATCTAAATGGTACGGATCCTGATGACGGCTATGTAGATGACATTATTTATATTGTTGATGATCTTTATGATGGTAAAGGTGAAATACCATATACATGTGAATATTTTAATGTTGGCTCTCTTAATTATACTTATTCAGATGGTAGTTTTAAGTATGATTGGAATGATCGGTGTGTTTTTTATCTTTAATACGTATATGTCTTGTATATTATTATCCCTCTTCTAGAGGGATAGGATTGTTAAGCTTTCCTCTTTACCTCCAAATAACCACTTTTTAGATAAAATATCATCAATTTATACAACACAATTTTAGGATAATTAACTCATGGATATCAGAAAAGAATTTCTAGACTTTTTTCAAAGTAGAGGGCATCAGCTCATACCATCTTCGCCACTCGTGCCAGACGACGCAACACTTATGTTTACCAATGCAGGTATGGTACAGTTTAAGAACATTTTTACAGGTGAAGCACCCATCCCTGCGATTCCTCGTGCCACTTCTTCACAAACTTGTCTAAGAGCAGGTGGAAAACACAATGACCTTGATAATGTCGGTTACACAGCACGCCATCATACACTTTTTGAAATGCTGGGAAACTTCTCTTTTGCTGACTATTTCAAAGAAGAAGCGATGGCTTATGCATGGGAGTTCCTTACGGATGAAAAGTATTTGAACCTTCCTGTAGACAAATTATGGGTGACTGTCCATGACAGTGATGATGAAGCTGAAGAGATGTGGAAAAAACATATAGCAGCCGATCGTATCATGCGTTTTGGTGATGCAGACAACTTCTGGCAGATGGGGGATACAGGTCCTTGTGGTCCAAGTTCTGAAATCTTCTATGATCAAGGTGAAGAAAACTTTAGTGGCCCGGAAGATAAAATGGGCGGAGAGGGTGATAGATTTTTAGAGATCTGGAACTTAGTGTTTATGCAGTACTTCCGTGATGAAACTGGTACACTTAACCCACTTCCAAAACCAAGCATTGACACAGGTATGGGACTTGAGAGAGTGGTTGCCATCAAAGAGGGTAAACTTAACAACTACCACTCGTCACTCTTTATGCCTTTCTTGGAGAAAATCGGTGAACTCGTAGGTACACCCTATGATTTTGATGCAGCTAATTCTGCTTCTTACCATGTCATCGCAGACCATTTGCGTTCATGTTCTTTTTTGCTTGCGCAGGGTGTGAACTTTGACAAAGAGGGGCGTGGGTATGTACTCCGTCGTATTATGCGTCGTGCCATCCGTCACGGGTACTTGCTGGGATTACGTGAACCGTTCATGCATAAACTGGTCGATACTTTAGTGGCACTTATGGGTGAGCAGTATGATTATCTGCCTAGCAAATCTGAATCTATCAAAACATCTATGAAAATGGAAGAAGAGCGTTTCTTTGATACGATCGAAGCCGGGATAAAACTCTTTAATGAAGAACTGGAAAATACTTCTGATGTGTTCAATGGTGAAGTGGCATTTAAACTTTATGACACTTACGGTTTCCCTCTTGACCTTACAGAAGATATGCTTCGTGAGAAAAACATTAAACTTGACATTGAAGCATTTAATGCGAAGATGGAAGCGCAAAAAGCACAGTCTAAAGCCAATTGGAAAGGTACGGGTGACGCTGCAACAACAGGTGACTTTAAAGCACTTAAAGAGAAGTTTGATAACAATGAATTTATGGGTTATACAAGTAACTCAGCTCAAGCAAAAGTGTTAGCATTACTTAACAAAGACTTTAAACAAGTAGATAGCATTGATGGCAGGGGTTGGGCACTTTTTGACAAAACACCATTTTATGCAGAGTCAGGTGGACAAGCAGGTGATACTGGCAGATTAAATAATGATGTAAAAGTTCTGGACACTAGAAAATTTTTAGAAATGAACCTCTCCGAAGTCAAGGGTAAACTCAGTGTAGGTGATGAGGTAGAAGCTGTGGTAGATAACAGCCGCGCTGAGATAGAAAAACATCACTCTGCAACGCACCTGCTTCATGCAGCATTGAGAGACATTTTGGGAGACCACATCGCACAAGCGGGTTCACTCAATGACGACAAAAGACTGCGTTTTGACTTCTCCCACCCAAAGCCGCTGACGACAGAAGAAATAGCCACAGTAGAAGCATGGGTGAACGATAAAATCAGCAGAGCAATTGCAGGTAAAACTGAAGTGATGTCTGTGGATGAAGCTAAAAATTCTGGCGCTATGGCACTGTTTGGTGAGAAATATGGCGATGAAGTACGTGTGGTAAGTTTTGCTGGAGACTCCATAGAACTTTGTGGTGGTACGCACGTAGACAATGCTTCCAAGATAGGTCTTTTTATGATCACTAAAGAGAGTGGTGTGAGTGCCGGTGTAAGACGTATAGAAGCTGTCTGTGGAAATGCTGCTATAGAAGCAGTAAATGCATTAAGAGATGAGCTAAATACCATTAAAGCAGAGCTCAAGAACCAAAATCCGGTAGCAGGTATAGCTAAACTCAAAAAGGAGGTTAAAACGCTCAAAGGTGAAGTAGCTTCAGCTATGAGTTCTAGTCAAAAAGAGTTAAGTACAGTTAAAGTAAATGGTGTCAATGTCATCGTTGAAGAAGTTGAAAATGGTGATATCAAAGCAATGATTGATGAACTTAAAAATAAGTATGAGAACATTGCGGTGATGCTCTTTATGAAAAAAGGTGATAAAGTCATGCTTGCGGCAGGGTCTAAAAACACACCGATTAAAGCAGGTGATTGGATCAAGTCCATCGCACCTATAGTCGGTGGTGGCGGCGGCGGACGTCCTGACTTTGCTCAAGCAGGCGGGAAAGATCCAAGTAAGATCACTACAGCACTGGAAGAATCAAAAGTATATTTAAGTACAATCCTTGAAGGAGGAAATTAATATGACAGAACTATTTAACAACTATGGACATTTGATTGTTTTTTTACATGTACTCTCTGCATTTATTTGGGTAGGAGGTATGATTGCGATTCGTGTGGCAGTCCATCCCGTAATTCAACGAGGTGGCGTGACTGCGGAGGAGATGTTGAAAAACGATGTAATGTCTTCTATGTTAGTACCCAAACAGAGATTGGGTATCACCTTGCAGATTACAGGTAAACTATTTAATCTTGTCATGATTTTCATAGCGATTTTATTTGCTACAGGTTTGATGATGGCGATAGCTACAGGGGGACATCATGGTGATTTAAAATCACTTTTTCTTTCCAAAGAGATTATTTGGACAATTATGGCAGTAATTTACATCTATATGTATATCAAACGTGCAAAAGCGTGGGAGCTATTTTCTAAGGGTGATGTTGCACTTGCAAAAGCACAGATGAGTTTCATTCCCAACTTACTTTTACCAATTAATATTGTGTTAGGAATAATAGCGTTATGGTTAGGCGTATCTCTTAGAGGACTTTAATAGTGAATAGTGAGCAGGTAGCAAGTAGCAATAGAGAGCAGATTTGTCTTTGCTCTTCTTCTGAAAGCAGGGCATTGCTTTTAAACAATTTTGGGATTGATTTTATTCAGAAACCAGTAGATTATGACGAAGAACAGATCACCACAGCTATAGCAAAAGATTTTGTTTATACAGCAAGTAAAGGTAAGTTAAATGCAGCCATACGTGAGTTTGGTTTAGAGATACCTTTACTTTGTGCAGATACTGTCATTTCAGCGGTTGACGGCAGTATTTTGCGGAAAGCCAAAAATGTAGAAGACGCAAGACGCATTTTAAACATACAAAGCGGTTCTACTATATCTATTATCTCCTCTGTACACTTTAAGTCAAAGAAACTTTCTTTTTCAGATACATCAGCTACTCATTATCATTTTTCCAAGTTTGATGAAGATGATTTAGAAAAATATCTTGAGAGTGGACTATGGCAGGGCAAAGCAGGAGGATGCATGGTTGAAGGATTTTGTAAAAAATACATCAAATCTGTAGATGGCTATGAGAGCACGGCAATGGGACTACAAGTGGAAAGTCTCTTACCGTGGATAAAGATTGGAAATTAAAATATGTATGAAAACGAACTAAAAGCCCTCAAAAAAGCGGGACGATTTAGAGAGCGTAAGCTTTTTGATGACAGGTTGGATGATTTGGCTTCGAATGATTACTTGGGTTTATCACTGAACAAAAAACAGTTTAAAAAAGCAGTGAAACTTGTTAATGAATACGATACCGTAAGTTCTAAAGCCAGTATGCTAGTGAATGGTTATCATCCTATACACAGAATTTTTGAAATGACCATGGCAGAATATAACGGTTTTGAAGAAGGGCTTGTGGTTGGTTCCGGCTTTCTTGCGAACATGGCACTCATAGAAGCACTGGTTCGTAAAGGTGATATGCTTTTTATGGATGAAGAATACCATGCTTCTGGTGTGATGGCCGCACAACTTTTGGGAGACAGAGTAGTGATGTTTTCTCATAATGATGTCGATGACCTAAGAGAGAAATTAGCAGCGCATCCGGCTAAAAGACAGATCATCGCAGTGGAAGGTGTTTACTCTATGGGTGGAGATCTTTGTAAAAAAGAGATATTTGACCTTGCAGATGAAGTCAAAGCACTGCTAATCGTAGATGAAGCACACAGTGCAGGAATGCTTGGCATAAAACTGTTGGGTATCTTTGAATACTATGGCATCAGCATCAATGAAAGACATATAAAGATGGGAACTCTTGGTAAGGCTTATGGCTCTTATGGTGCATATATTTTAGCATCAAAAAATGTCATAAGTTTTTTGGAAAATAGAGCAAAGCCCATCATTTATTCTACCTCTCCCTCTGTATTTGATACAGCATTGGCATTGGTCAATGTAAAACACATACGTAAAAAAGCAGAAACTTACACAAAGAAAATCTTAGAGAGACAGATGGCCGTAAGTAAACAGATGGGTATTGACTGTCAGAGTCTAATCGTACCCATAGTGATGCCAAGTAATGAACATGCACTTTATGTACAAAAAGGACTCTTGGAACAAGGGTATCTGGTGGGAGCCATACGTCAGCCTACAGTACAGAAACCCATCATAAGGGTTATACTCAATTTGAGTGTATCTGTACAAAAACTCAGACATGCATTGGCACTCATTAGTCATAACACGGTACAATAGTAGTCATAAAAATGACAAGTCTTCAAAAAAGCGGCTAGGCACGTGAGCTTCCTGCTGAAGGAAACATAGCGTTAGCGTAGTCTGCAGAGCTTAGCTCCACAGGCGTTGATATTAATAAAAAAGGGTTTGCGTGTTTAATAGTTTAGTCAAAGGTTCCATTATCTTAGCAATGATATTTGGAGTAGCACTTACTGCAGCTTTTATTTATGCCTATGAAGAGATATCTTTGGATGCAGATAAACTTATCAACTATAAGCCAGAAACCTCTTCAATTATATATGATAGAAATGGTGAGAAACTGGCGTATGTCTTTAAAAATCAACATCGTCTTTATGCACGTTATGATGAAATTCCGGGCTTCTTGGTTGAAGGGCTTGTAGCAATGGAAGATACAAGATTTTTTGAACATAATGGAGTAAACCCTGATGCAATTCTGAGAGCCATCATTAAAGATATTCAAGCAGGGAAATTTGTCGAAGGTGGAAGTACGCTCACGCAACAATTGATTAAAAATAAAATTCTTAGCAATGAAAAAAAGCTTGCACGTAAAATAAAAGAAGCTATTTTAGCACTCAAAATAGAACATGAACTCAGTAAAGAAGATATTATTGAACGATATCTCAATGAGATATCGTATGGCAATAATTACTTTGGTGTGAAAACAGCAGCAAATGGATATTTTCATAAAGAGCTTAATGAGATTACTCTGAAGGAGGCTGCGATTTTGGTAGGGTTGCCAAATGCACCAAGTTTTTATAATCCTCTTAGACATTACAAACGTGCTTTGGACCGTGCCAACAATGTACTCTACCGTATGAAAGGCATAGGGTGGATCACACAAAGTGATTACCTGAAAGCAGTGAAAGAATCCCCTGAAGTGTATAAGACAACGTTAACACAAAATATAGCACCTGGTATAGTAGATGAAGTACTGAGACGTTTTAAAGGGAGACTGGGTGACATCCGTACTGGTGGTTATGAGATTTACACAACCATAGATATGAAACAGCAAGCCATCGCTAAAGAGGCTGTTGATTTTGCTTATAAAAAGGCACTTAAAAAATATAAAGCGAAAACTGGAACCTCTACTTTAAATACAGCATTTGTATCAGTAGAGAGTAAAACAGGTGATATCTTAGCGATGGTTGGGGGGATTGATTATGAAAAATCTGTCTATAACCGTGCGACACAGTCGGAACGTCAGCCTGGTTCTGCATTTAAGCCTTTTATCTATCAAACTGCATTAGATATGGGGTATAATCCTGCAAGTCCATTGACAGACTTGGCAAGAACCTTTCAGTACTACTATAAAGGTAAACCAAAAATCTGGGCACCTAAAAATTATGAACATGACTTTAAAGGATTTATTCCATTAAGAGAAGCCCTGGTGCATTCACGTAACCTTGCAACGATTAACTTAGTGGCTGATTTGGGGGTAAGTACTATTCGTAAACGATTGGAATTTTTAGATGTACCACATATACCTAGAGATATGTCTATTGCATTGGGTAACCTTGGATTAAGTCCACTTAAAATGGCACAGATATTCTCAGTATTTGCCAATGAAGGTCATATGATAGCTCCTAGGTTAGTGAGTAAGATAGTCTCTAAAGAGGGTGCAGTGATCTATGAAACACGTCCTAAAGAGATAGAAGGTTTCACTACGCCTGAACAGGCATACTTGATGACTGATGTATTGAAAGATGTCGTCAAAAGAGGTACAGGTAGAAATGCACAGGTAGAAGGCATAGAGCTTGCAGGGAAAACAGGGACGACAAATAACAACGTAGACGCATGGTTTTGTGGATACTCTCCAACCATTGAAACCATTGTATGGTTTGGTAGAGATAACAATACACGTATAGGACGTGGAGCAACAGGAGGTTCACTGGCTGCACCGGCATTTGCTTTTTATTATAAAAAATTATTAGAGTTATATCCTGAGACAAAACGAACATTTGACATACCAGAAGGTGTATTTAGAGGTGAATATGAAGGTAGGACAGAACTTTATACTCAGCAGTCCCCACTACCTAATAGTCATAAAAAAGAAGTAAATTCTTATGATCAACTGTTAGAAGAAGAGACCGAAATCATCGAAGATATAGATCCAGAAAACACAGAGATAGGATTTGCACCTATGATTAATATCGATGAGGCTCCAGTCTCTGAACATGAGGGTGAGTATGAAGAGGGAAATGATCCTCTTCATCCTAAACAAAAAGTACCTTTGAGACCTGTTTCTAACGATAGCGGTACATTATTTTAATAAGGACGCATATTGAGCAAGGCCCCAATATGCTACGTTAACACTAAGTTCACTTCAGCAGTGGGCTACAAGGCTAGCCTCGTTTATTAGTAAAGAGTTGAATCATGATAAAAAAAGAGTTAATTTTTGTTGTAGATCCCATATGTTCATGCTCTGTGGTTATCATAGATGAAGAGGGACATATGGTATGTCATAAAGGCTACCAGACGCTACTTGAAATGAAAAAATTATTAGAATAGCGTTATTAACAATAAAATATTAAAGGAAAATGATGCATAGTTTTGCACCAGAAATCATACTTATAACCATATTGGGATTGGTCGTCTTTTCAGATGCCATGGCCGACAAACTAAAAATACCTTCGGTTTTTTTACTGCTCATAGGTTCATATACTATTTACACTTATGTACCGATGGCAGTACCTATAGATATGAAACACTATTTTGATACGATTATCTTGTTTTGTATACCTCTTATTTTTATGGGGGATGCTTTACACCTGCACTTTTCGGACATTAAGAAATATGGTTTAGATATCTTTTACTTAGCAGTTATTGCAGTAGCTCTTTCCATATCTGTTGGTGCAAGTATGTACTATTTTGGTGTGTTTGAAGGGTTGACCTTAGGTGCGTATGTTTCACTTTTTGCGATAAATATGGCTACCGATGCTGTAAGTGTACAGTCTATACTTTCTCGTTTTAAAGGTATAAATCATCATATAAAAGTGCTCATAGAAGGTGAATCACTAGGAAATGATGCTACGGCTGTTATCGCATTTTTCTTCATAGGATTACCTTGGATGATGAGTGGTGAGATAGATGCTGGTCATGCTGCAATGGAAGCATTACGTGTATTTGTGGAGAGTCTGGGCATAGGTATCGCATTAGGATTTGTCTTTTACATGCTTATGAAACTTTTTTCAGATAAAAGAGGAGAGTTCTTTGCTTTCACTATAGAAGCATATCTTGCCTTTGTAGTGGGAGAAGAGATGCATGCAAGTGGTATCTTGACGCTTATTACGGCTATCATCGCTACAAAAGCATGGATAGACATGGACATTGAAGCCCATGAAGTAATGGATGAGGCGCGTAAAAGTAAAAGCTTTATGCATATACTTCGTTTGGAAGGGATCAAAGCTACGACACACGAAAGACTGGAATATATCTACGAAATGGCAAAAGAATTTGGATACATTGCTACAGTTATGATATTTTTTGTTTTGGCTGAGATGGTCAGTATAGAGAAACTATGGCAGTACAAAACGGAAATACTTATTATGTTTGGTATCACAACGTTTATTCGTGCTGCATCTATGGCAAAATTTGCTTTTTTTGGGCATAAAACAAAAGCCATTCAACCTGTAGGCAAAGAGGGCTGGTTCATTCTGACTTTCTCTGGCATGAAAGGGGCATTGTCTATTATTTTGGTACATATGATACCGGCTTCCTTTGAATACAAAGAGTTTTTTGAAGTGGTGACTACCGGAGTAGTAATGATGTCTATTTTTGTCTATGGAACGGTACTTTGGACCTATTTCACATTTATAAAAAAAGAAGTGGAATCTTCGATTTTTAAGAAGTAAGAATCATCCTGCGTTTACACCTTATAAATTTTTTAAGTTCATCGATAATGACAGCAGTTTACTTAGCGAATGAGGTGTATATTTTATTTTAGAAGTTTTACAGTTTAAGTGATATAAGATAGAGATAAAGATTTTCGGGCAAGAGCCCGAAAAGGTGTTAGCAAGAATAAGTTGATTCGAACTCAAATCCTGTAGGTCTAGCTTCATCTGGGTGTACTTGGCTTGCAAACATATATTGTCTGTAAGTATTGATAAATTCGTCAGACATAACTGGTCTTAGGAACTCATGGTCACCGCGAAGTCCTTCAAGTGCTTCTCTTAGTGTACGTGGCATTTGTGGAATATTTTTCTCTTTTATTTCATCAAGTGTGAGTTCAAAAAGGTCAATATCCATAGGTCCAACAGGTATATCTGCATGTTTTATACCATCAAGACCTGCTAGCATCAGTACTGCAAAACAAAGGTAAGGACATGCAGCCGAGTCTGGGAATCTAGTCTCAATTCTAGTAGCCAGTTCACCCGCACCATAAGGGATACGACATGCAGCTGATCTGTTTTGGCTTGAGTAAGTCAAGATAGATGGTGCTTCAAATCCAGGAACAAGTCTCTTATATGAGTTTGTACTTGGGTTGGTAAATGATGCAACCGCACCAGAGTGTCTAAAGATACCACCAAGGTATTGTAGCGCCATTTGAGAAAGGTTTGCATATTCACCCTCTTTATAGAAAAGGTTTTTGCCCTTTTTCCAAATTGATTGGTGTACGTGCATACCGTTACCGTTGTCACCATAAAGTGGTTTAGGCATGAATGTTGCTGTTTTACCATTAAGGTGGGCTACCATTTTTACAACATATTTGTATTTTTGTACGTTATCTGCTGCTTCGATCATATTACCAAATTTGATACCGATCTCACCTTGTCCTTGCGCAACTTCATGGTGACCTAGCATTACTGTTAAACCTACATCTTCAAGAAGAAGCATCATTTCAGCGCGTAGATCAACCATAGTATCTACAGGCATTACTGGGAAATATCCACCTTTAACGCCTGGTTGGTGACCCATATTACCTCTCTCGCCATAGTCAGTAGAACGGTTCCAATCACCTTCTTCAGAATCAACTTTATAGCCTGACTCATGAACACCAGACCAAATTCTAACATCGTCAAATATAAAGAATTCAGGTTCGGGACCAAAATATGCATCATCGCCCACACCAGACTCTTCCATATATTTCAGCGTCTTTTTAGCAATAGATCTTGGACATCTTTCATAAAGGTCATTTTTATAGATATCGTAAACATCACAAATAACGATAATAGTTGAGTCCGCTGTAAATGGATCTAGAAATGCTGTTGGAACATCTGGCTTAAGTAGCATATCTGATTTGTTGATCGGCTGCCAGTTGTCGATAGAAGAACCATCAAACGGAAGACCATTTTTTAACATACTTTCGTCAATAGCAGACATACGGTAAGAAATATGGTGCCATTTACCTTTGATATCTGTAAATCTAAAATCTACGAATTCTACCTCATTCTCTTCACAATATTTGAAAAACTCTTCAGTGTTGCTAACAAATTTACCCATAAAACGCTCCTAAATTAATTTTTATCCCTCTATTATAGCCACAAAGAAATAAGTTACTTCAGCTTTATTGCTTAAAAAGTAACCAATTTCCTATCTCTACCTTGAAAAGTAGCAGCTTTTGTATATCCGACATCTTTTGCAAGCGTTGTAGCAAGATTATAACCAAACCCTATCTGTTCCACACTATGGGCATCAGAAGAAAAGGTAATGGGGATATCAAGTGCATAAGCTTCTTCGAGTAATTCACGTGATGGATAAAGTTCACCTACAGGTTTGCGAAGACCGGCAGTGTTTACTTCTAAAACCATATTGGATCTCTTGATAGCCTGAAATGCATCTTTTGCTAAGCTTCTAACATCTTGTTTGGGCATAAACTTAAATACCTTGATAAGGTCAAGGTGTCCTACGATGTCAAACTTTCCGGATTTTGCCATGGCCTCAATTGCTTCAAAGTAAGCTTGCCATATATCATCTATATTTTTGTTTTTCCATCCAGCAATAAATTCTGGATTGTCAAAGCTCCACTTGTCTATGAAGTGCACGGAGCCTATAAGATAATCGACCTTTGCAGTTAAAACCCTGTCGTCCATATGTCCAGGAAGATAGTCCACTTCATAACCAAATAATATACTGATATCATTTTTATAATGTTCTTTAGCCGTCAAGACATCCTCTGTATATGCTTTCATTTCTTCAAAAGAAAGACGATAATGTGGGTCAAAATCCATAGGTGCATGTTCAGAAAAGCCATAAATATCTATGCCTAGTGCTATGGCTTTTTGTATGTACTCATCTATGGTACCTTCTGCATGGTTACATCGTGTAGTATGATTGTGTAAGTCTATTCGCATATTTAAAATTCTTTTTTACTTATAGTGTAGCATAAAGTAGATTTTAAAGATAATGACTGAATCAATTGATTATTGTTTGACTTTTCTGTGACTTTCCAATATCATATCATAATGGATGGTATTATATATGCAATTTTTACTAGATCATCTTATTTTACTAGATCATCTTACAAAAAAGTTAAATGATATCGCGTAGAGTTGAATTAAAGTCAGGAAAGTATTTTCTCTTTTCCTCTATATCTTTATGGGTCTTTTATCTTATAGGAGCTTATATATGACAGAGTATACGAATATTCAACATCCTGAAATCTTGAAAATAGAAAATAAAGAGTTTCTAGAGCACGAATTAAATAAATTGCGCAGTATGATTCCAGATGATTCTCCTTCTCTTGAAGATGAGATTATAGATATCATCGTGAAAGCTCTTTTGGATCATGGAAAAGATAGCAATCAAATGCGTCAAATAGCACAAATCAGTAAGATTATAGGACAGTCTTTGGGATTGGGTGCTGTATATTGTAATAAGCTTGAACAAGCTGCAAGAATTTATGATATCGGCAATGTTGTGATTGATAAGAATGTATATATAAAAGAGGATAAATTAAGTTTTGAGGAATTTGAAGCTGTTAAGTATCATACTGTCATAGGACAAGATATTTTGGAGACTCAAAAGGTCCCTACTACAGAGTTAGCTGCTATTATTTCTGCTGAACATCATGAATGGTGGGATGGTGGGGGATATCCTGCACAGAAAAAAGGTAAGGAGATCAATATTGCTTCACGTATCGTTTCTGTTGCCGATGCGATAGGTGCGCTCTTTAGAAAAAGACCAGGTCGTGCTGCATGGAATTACCAGCGCATATTAGAGTATATTGAAAAAAGAAGTGGCATACAATTTGATCCAGATGTGGTAGACGTATTTCTTATCAACGAGGAAGCAATACATGAAATTTTGCGTACTGATTTGATGTCTGCACCAAGTTCCTGGTACCATTGATATTTTTCCTTTTAATTCACAACTTAAGCTTTATGAAAAACATATATCCAAAAGGGGCAGAGTTGAAGCCGGATGCACTTATCATCTTCAGTCTGGTGTGGTGAAAATAGCTGCTGCATTTAAAACTCTATCGTCCATGTGTCCCGGCAGATAATCGACCCCCCCCATAACCAAGAAAATGTATGTGTCTCTTTTGCATCGAGGACATCTTGGGTATAGTATTCCATCCCTTTAAAGGCTAAACGGTAATGGGGTCAAAGTCCATAGGCGCATGTTCAGAAAATTCGTAAACGTCTATGCCAAGTTCTATAGCTCTTTGAAGGTACTTGCTAACAGTGATTATTATTTGACTTTTTTCTGACTTTTTTATCCTATAGTGTTACTACGTGATTAGAAAAGTATTATTTTATGTATTTTAATCATTGCGTCATATTGAAAAAGCCAAACTTATCGTGAGATAAGGACGGAAAGCTATGGGCCTCTAGTAGGTTGCCAGGTTACCAATAGGATTGTATCCTCTTTTTTTCTATGATGAACTTTTGTTTTATAGGAGCTACATTATGACCAATTATATGAATATACCACAATCAAACATACTTAAAATAGAAAATAAAAAGTCTCTTGAGAAAAAGTTAAGCGAATTACGACAGAAGAATCCAGTAAATTCTTCTTCTCTGGAACTTGAGATCATAGAGATATTTGTTGCATCGCTTTTAGCACACGGAAAAGATAGAAATCAAATGCGTCAAATAGCACAAATCAGTAAAATTTTAGGACAGTCTTTAGGACTCGGATTAACGTATTGTGACAAACTTGAGCAAGCCGCAAGAATTTATGATGTCGGTAATGTTATGATTTATCAGGAGATATATCAGAAAGACGAAAGGCTAAGTTTTGAAGAATTTGAAGCCGTAAAGTATCATACGTTTATAGGAAGGGATCTTTTAGAAGTCCAAAATTTGCCTACAACAGAATTAGCAGCGGTCATTTCTGAAGAACATCATGAATGGTGGGATGGTGGAGGATATCCTTCACAAAAGAAAGACAGAGAAATAAACATAGCTTCACGTATAGTGGCAGTTGCAGATGCCGTAGGTGCACTTTTTAGAAAAAGACCAGGCCGACATGCATGGGAATATAAGAAGATTTTAGAATATGTGGAGGGAAGAAGCGGTATACAATTTGATCCGGATGTAGTAGACGTATTTCTTATTAATCAAGATGCGATACATGAAATCTTGCTTGTAGATCTGGAACATGCACCAAGTGAATGGTACGCTTAATTTTTAGAAAAAAACCTATTTTTTACCACTAATAGGATAAAATAAGAGAAAATTAACCTTCTTTATCTTAGGAAAAAAATGACAGCACAAAACAAAGTAGAACTTTTAGCACCGGCAGGTAACTTAGAAAAGATGAAAATTGCTCTAAATTATGGTGCAGATGCCGTGTATGGCGGTACAAGTACTTTTTCATTACGTATCCGTTCAGGGAAAGAATTCGACATGAAGTCTTATGCTGAAGGGATAGAATACGCCCATGAACGTGGCAAAAAAGTCTACTGTACCATTAATAGTTTTCCTTTTAATTCACAACTTAAGCTTTATGAAAAACATATATCCAAAATGGCAGAGTTGAAGCCGGATGCACTTATCATTTCCAGCCCTGGTGTGGTGAAAATGGCTGCAAGACTTGCACCGGGTATTCCGCTTCACCTTTCCACTCAAGCCAATGTAATGAATGCCTTGGATGCAGAAGTCTATTATGACTTGGGCGTCAAACGTATTATCGCGGCACGTGAGATTTCTTTAAAAGATTGCGAAGCCATCAAACATGCCATACCAGACTTGGAATTAGAAGTGTTTGTACATGGTTCTATGTGTTTTGCATACTCTGGACGTTGCCTCATCTCTACGCTTCAAACCGGGCGTGTACCAAACCGCGGAAGTTGTGCAAATGACTGCCGTTTCCCTTACGAGATCTATGCACATAACCCCCAAAGCGGTACCACATTCAGGCTCGAAGAAGAGAGTGAAGTAGGCACTTACATTATGAATGCCAAAGACATGAATATGGCCTCACATGTAGATGAGATCCTGGCTTCAGGTGTTATAGACTCTGTAAAGATAGAAGGACGTACGAAGTCACCTTATTATGCTGGTGTAGTCACTAAAGCATACCGTCATGCTATAGATGATTTTTATACAGGTGACTTTGAGGCACAACGCTACCAAAATGAACTCAATACTACACAAAACAGAGGCTTTACGGATGCCTATCTCACTTCTCGTCCGTTTGAGAGGAATGATACAGAGTCACATGATTTTACCATCCAAAATGGCACACATCAAGTAGCAGGTCTTGTATCTGAAGAGGGTAATACATGGAAATGTAAAGACAAGACTTGTCTAGGGGACTCAGTAGAAATCGTTTTACCCGTGGGGGCAACGGTTGAAGAGTCAGAGAATGAATATGGGAAGATAGATGAAGTAGCAGGACGTTACTGGCTAACATTCAAGAAGCTCGTTTCTACTAAAGGTAAAGAGTTTGAATGTATTCATAGTGGTGATCTCAATGACATCATTTTGCCCACAACATTGCCAGGCTATACCATTTTAAGACGTGGAATAGGTGAAGCGTTGGAGAAAAAGGGACTTGCTGAGTCAGATGAAGAAATGAAAGAGATGTTTCAAGAGAAGAAATAGAAACTTGTTCCCAAGTTCTTGCTTGGGAATGTATACTTGAGTTTTCTAAACGAAATTGAAGTATGCATTCCAGCTTTGTAGAGATAGAATGAGATGCTAAATAAAATCTGAACCGACAGGTGAAACTTTAGTGAGAGGAATTGGAGATGAGCTTTGCTCATGTCTAAGGAGAAAATTTAATTAAAAAGGAAAAATATGAAATTTGTATCAATTGTCATTGGAAGCAAAAGTGACTATGCTGTGATGAAGGAATGCGGGGAGACATTAAAGAAATTTGGTGTACCGTTTGAGCTTATCATCTCTTCTGCACATAGAAGTCCAGCCCGAACCAAAAACTATATAAAAGAAGCGGAAGAAAAAGGTGCACAAGTGTTCATTGCAGCTGCTGGTATGGCAGCACATCTTGCAGGTGCGCTTGCAGCAAGTACAACAAAGCCAGTACTTGGCGTGCCTATGGCTTCTGGAGAACTCAGAGGTGAAGATGCTCTTTTAAGTACCGTGATGATGCCGGGAGGTATGCCTGTTGGTACACTGGCCATTGGACAAGCAGGTGCTGTAAATGCTGCATATCTTGCGATTCAAATTATGGCACTTGCTGATGAAGAACTTCATGTTAAACTTCAAGAAGATCGTATCTCTAAAGCTAAAAAAGTAGAACTTGACTCATCTGAGATAGAAACCATACTTTAAGAGAAGAAAGAACAATATATGAATCAAAATGCAATAACATTTAGCGAACTATTACTGAAATTACAACAATACTGGGCAGAGCAGGGATGTAATATCATACAGCCATATGATATTCCTTCTGGGGCAGGGACATTTCATCCTGGAACATTGCTTAAAAGCTTAGATTCTAAACCTTGGTCGGCTGCGTATGTTGCACCGTGTAGAAGACCTACAGATGGACGTTATGGAGAGAACCCAAATAGACTTGGATCTTACTATCAGTTTCAAGCACTCATCAAACCAAGCCCGGATAACATTCAAGAGCTTTATTTGAAGTCTTTGGAATATTTGGGGCTTAATTTGCAAGAACATGATATTCGTTTTGTAGAAGACAACTGGGAATCTCCGACACTTGGTGCCTGGGGCCTTGGTTGGGAAGTATGGCTTGACGGTATGGAAGTAACTCAGTTTACTTATTTTCAACAAGTAGGAGGCATTACTTGTGATCCCGTAGCCGTAGAGATCACTTATGGTACAGAGAGACTGGCAATGTACATACAGGGGGTAGATAGCATCTTTGATATCGTTTGGAACAAGAACGGTGATGAGGTGACTACCTATGCAGATGTACATAAAGAAAGCGAGTATGAGTTTTCTAAGTATCACTTTGAAGTAGCAACAGTTGAAAAACTGTTTACACATTTTGATGATGCAAGTGTAGAGTGTAAACTTTGTTTAGATGAAGGATTGCCTCTTCCTGCATATGATCAATGTATGTTGGCGTCACATGCATTTAACGTACTTGATGCAAGAAAAGCCATTTCTCAAGCGCAGAGACAAAACTACATCTTAAAAGTACGTGAACTCTCTATCGGTTGTGCACAGCTTTATAAAGCGCAGGAAGAAGAACGTAATAAAAGAGTGAATGGTTAAGAATGAAATTACAGGAAGTATACGATTTCTTAGACAGAGTGAGTCCATTTGAACTGCAAGAGAAGTGGGATAATTCTGGACTTATCGTAGGAGATTTGTCTAGAGAAGTCTCTCAAATCGTAGTTGCATTGGATATAGATAAAGAGATGATAGAGAATGCAGACGAAAATACACTTTTTGTTGTACATCATCCTCTTATCTTTGGCAAATTGACGCAGCTTGATTTCTCAAAGTATCCTTCAAACCTACTTGAAAAGATGATACTTAAAAAACAGTCTCTTATTGCTTTGCATACCAACTTTGATCAAACACATTTAAACAGATATGTTTTTGAAAAGGTGTTAGGTTTTAAAATTGAATCACAAAATCCTTTTGTATGTACTACAAAAGGCCAATGGCATTATAAAGAACTTTTGAGTCTTTTGAAAGAAAAATTGGACTTACCTACACTAAAAGTTGTAGGTAAAAAAGAAAATATCAGATCTATCGCTTTAACTACTGGTGCAGGGGCCTCACTTATGGATGAGGTAGAGGCTGATTGTTTCTTGACGGGAGACATTAAGTATCATGATGCGATGAAAGCCATGAGTGAAGATTTGATGATGGTGGACATCGGACATTATGAAAGTGAATGCTTTTTTGCCAAAATAATTTTGGATGAGTTGCAAGTTTTACCTCTTTTAGCTATAATTTCAAATTCAAAAAACCCATTTCATATTGAATCAATATAAAGTATCGTATAAACCTCTCAAAATTATGATTGAGAACCCTTAAACTCCAAAAGGACAGAGATTGAACAAACACTTAAATGAGCTCATCGAGCTTTCGAAAATTGACAAAGCTATTGACAGTTACACTCCGCAACTTGAAGCAGCAAATAAAAGAGTCACAAAAGTAGAAAAGAAAATCATTGAAGCACAAGCTGAACATGATGTATTAAATGCACGCATTATTGATAATGATGCCAAAGTAAAGACATTTGAACAACAACTTACGCTGCTTAATGAGCAGTTGACTTCAAATGCAAAAAAATCTAAAGATATCACAACTGAAAAAGAGATGAAAGCACTCTCTTTGGAGGAAGATATCGCTAAAGAAAAGATGACTTTTGCAAATGAAGAGATAGAAAGACTTCAAAATATCAATGAGACTACAAGATTACTTTTAGATGAAGCAAGTGAAAAAGTAAAAATACTTACAGCAGAATTTAAAGCGATCAATGAAATAGTATCTGTAGAAAGAGAAGAGATTGAAGAAAAGAAGGGTGGACTTTTTGCTGAAAGAGAAAAGCTTAGTAGAAGCATTGAGCAAAAAGTACTCGCCTTTTATGAAAAAATACGTATATGGGCTGGTAATACAGCGGTTGTACCCGTGAAAAAACAAGCATGTTACGGATGCTACATGAAACTTAACGACAAAACATATTCAGAAGTGATTAAAGCGGACGAGATCTGTAATTGTCCTCACTGTGGAAGAATTCTCTATATAGAGAATGTTGCAGAAGAAGCATAAGTAATGCACTATGGAGAAATTTTTCTTTTTTCTCTATAGTCTTTTTTCTTTTTTTCTTTATATTATTGCCCTTCCTTTTTTAGTCTTACTCTCCTTTAAACCCAAATATAAAGACTCTATCCCCGCAAGATTTTTTCTATGGAATAACAAGCCTTTAAAGCCTAATGGCATCTGGTTTCACGCTTGTAGTTTTGGAGAAGCCAAAGCCATCAAGCCTTTAGTGGATGTATTGCCCAAAGATAATTTGCGTATGAGTACTACAACATATACGGGCTTTAAAGTGATAGGAGATTATACGAAAGAGAGTAGATATCTGCCTTTTGAACCTTTGCTTTTTACATGGTTAAAACCACAAAAGGCATTGGTGGTGATGGAGGCTGAGTTTTGGTATCTTCTTTTTACATTGGCACAGAGAAGAGGTGCTAAAACCTTACTTATCAATGCACGCATGAGTGACAGGTCTTTTTCTAAGTATGAGAAGATGGGATGGTTTTATAGGCAGATCTTTAAGTATATAGATGAAGTGTATGCACAAACAGATAAAGATAAGGAACGTTTAGAGTCTTTGGGCGCTAAAAATGTAAGGGTCACTGGTAACATCAAGTTGGCTCACTTGCCTGTTATAACCAAGGAAATCAAAAAACCTTCCAGTTTGGTTCTATGTGGAGCAAGCACACATGAAGGAGAGGAAGCACTTATACTGAAAGCATTTGGTGTATTTAAAAAAGAATATCCTGAAGCGGTTTTACTTTTAGTGCCTCGTCATCCGGAACGTTTTGACAAAGTAGCCAAAATAATGGAAGATTTTGCTAATAGGTATCATTGTACTACACAACGTTATTCTCAAAACGAAGCGCTATCTGCTGACATTGTTTTGGTAGATTCTTTGGGGGAATTGGTCAATATGTATGCCATAAGTGACTTAGTCATACTTGGAGGTGCATTTGAACCCATAGGTGGTCACAACGCCGCGGAGGCTGCGCAGTTTGGCTGTAAGATCATTTCAGGCAAACACTATTTTAATCAAAAAGATATTTTTGATGCCATTGACGGTATAGCCGTAATAGAAGCATCAAATCTTACACGAAAATTATTGCAGTATGGATTACTTAAACCCACGAGGATAAAAAGTAAGAGTGACATCACTGTCATTGTAGAGAGCTTAAAAAGTGTTTTATAATATAAAAGATGAAACAGTAAGTATACGCATCAAAGCACAACCTAATGCCAGTAAAAGCGAGTTTTGTGAAGCATATGGGGATGATGCCATTAAAATACGTATTAAAGCACCTGCAGTAGAGGGTGCAGCGAACAAAGAGTTGCTAAAGTTTCTTGCAAAAAGTTTTAAAATCTCAAAAAGTGATATACTTTTTAAATCAGGACAAAATAGCAAGATTAAAATAGTGGTATTCCCACTTAATGATAAATTTAAAGATTGGATAGAACAAAATGGCTACAGATAAAGCATATAAAGTATTAGCACTACAGCAAGGTATTTCAAATAAAAAAGCAAAAGAACTTATAGACAGAGGACTTGTGTATGTAGAAGATAAAAAAGTCAAGATTGCACGTGCAGACATACATACAGAAACCATTTTTCGTATAGAGTATCCGGAAAAGATAGAAATACTCTATCAAGATGACGACATTATTGCTATCAATAAGCCGGCACAGGTGGATTCTTATGATATTCAAGATGCTATAGACGGTGCAGTACTTTTACACCGACTTGACAGAGATACCTCTGGTGTGTTGTTACTAGGGAAAAACGAAGCATTTGTAGAACGTGCGATTAATGAATTTAAAGCACGTAGGGTAGAAAAACACTATGTGGCATGGATTGAGGGCGTAATTTATGAAAAAGTAGAGATAGATGAACCTATCTTTACTGTTAAAAAAGGTAAAGCATTTTCCATGATAGACAAAGTACGTGGGAAAAAAGCACATACAATAGTAAAACCTGAAGAAATACAGGGTAAAAAATCTAAAGTAAATATAGAGATTACTACAGGAAGAACACACCAAATCCGTGTACATCTTGCACATATAGGGCATCCTATAGTAGGTGACGAACAGTATGGAAGCCGTACAGACTCAAAACGTGTACTTTTGCACTCTTCTCAAATGAAGATCCTTGATTATGAGTTTAATGCGAAAGAACCGAAAGAGATAGCTAGGTATAAATAATGATTTTAAGCCCAACTAGGGTAAAATCGCATTAATATATAAAGAATTTAGAACGAGTAAAAAGTTCTCTAATAGGGTAAAAAATGTTTGATACTTTAACCGATAGTTTTAAAAATGCCATAGGCAAAATTCGTTTTCATGATGATGAAAAGGCACTTAAGAAAGCAACTGCTGAACTTAAAAAATCACTGTTAAAAGCAGATGTCCACCATAAAGTCGTCAAAGAACTCATCGTTAGTGTTGAGACTGAGACGAAGCAGCATGGTGTGGGCAAGGAGAACTTTCTAAAAGCACTTCAAGATAAACTTACAGATATTTTAACGATAGAAGGTGCGCCTAAAGGTTTTACCTTTGCATCTAAACCACCAACTGTTGTACTTATGATAGGTTTACAGGGATCTGGTAAAACAACTACTACAGGTAAATTAGCTTATTTTCTCAAAGAGCAAAAGAAGAAAAAAGTACTTGTAATTGCAGCAGACCTACAGAGACTTGCAGCGGTAGAGCAACTTAGACAGATCACTTCACAGATAGATGTGGAACTTGTGGCGGATGAGAATGCAACACCTGTACAGATCGTTAAGCAAGGACTTGCAAAGGCGGAGAAAGAGCTTTATGATGTAGTACTTATAGATACTGCTGGACGTTTAGCCATAGATGATGAACTTATGGATGAATTAGCAGAAGTGAAGAAGGTAGCAACCCCTGATGAACTTTTCTATGTGGCTGATGCGATGACGGGTCAAGATGCCGTGAGAACAGCACAAACCTTTAAAGAAAAGATAGGGATTACCGGTGTGGTACTTTCTAAGTTTGATGGGGACTCTAAAGGGGGAGTTGCACTTGGACTTACACAGCAAGTAGGTGTACCTCTTCGTTTCATCGGTGCAGGTGAAAAGATGCCAGATCTTGAACAGTTCATTTCAGACAGAATAGTAAGTCGTTTGATGGGTGCGGGGGATGTTGAGTCACTTGCAGAGAAAGCGGCAGCTGCCATAGACCCTAAAGAAGCAAAGAGGTTTACACAGAAGATCAAAAAGGGTCAATTTAATTTCAATGACTTTTTGTCACAAATGGAACAGATGAAAAAGCTTGGAAGCATGAAGTCTATCATGGGTATGATTCCTGGTATGGGTAACATGGCGAAACAGATAGGTGATATGGATTTAGAAAATTCGGATGAAATCAAGATAATGAAAGCGATGGTTTCTTCTATGACACCTAAAGAGAGAGAAGACCCAGATTTACTTAACAATACACGGAAAAGACGATTGGCAGCAGGTGCAGGACTGGACCAGGTACAAGTAAACCGTGTGATTAAACAGTTTAAAAATGCAGCAAAGATGGCGAAAAAAATGTCAGGTAAAGGCGGCATGAAACAGATGCAAGATATGATGGCACAAATGCAAGGTGGCGGCGGTTATCCAGGCGGAGCGCGCTAAGATACTATTGACTTCTGCATGAAGAGCATACAACTAGTTCCTTTATACTTATATGGAACCATACTTTAATAAAATCTTTATTATTTTTATGGTAAAATCGCGTTCCAAAAGAATTTACAAAGTGTTGATGAGTGTTTTAGTCATTAAAAAGCAGTTGTCAGTACTTGTTACGAAAATGCATAACTTTCCTCAAGATAGGCATTCAAGCAAATGAAAAAATAAAGGATACAATATGACAATGATCAGAATGACAAGAATGGGTAGAAAGAAAAAACCATTTTACCGAATCGTAGTAACAGATAGCAGAAAAAGAAGAGATGGTGGTTGGATCGAAGCAATTGGTCACTATAACCCAGTAAGTGTAAACAAAGAGCTTACTCTTGATTCAGAAAGATTGAACTACTGGTTAAGTGTTGGTGCACAAATGAGTCCAACAGTAACAAGACTAGCAGCTAAAAAATAGTCCTAATGGTTAAAGAATTCTTACTCTCCTATACCAAACTTTTGGTAAACAACCCCGAAGATATCTCCATAGAGATCTCAGAGGTTGATGAGGGTGCCGATGAGATTACGATCTTTGCAAATAGCGAAGATATAGGTAAGCTTATCGGTAAAGAAGGAAGAATGATTAATTCTATTAAAACAGTCATTTCCGGCTGTAAAGCAAAAGGCGGTAAAAACTACCGTGTTAATGTAAAAGCTGCAGAGTAACAACTTTATGCCTAACGAGAATGCACTTATCGCTCAAATAGGGCGGACTATCGGACTTTGGGGCGACTTAAAATTTCATCTTCATACAGATTTTCCAGAACAATTTAAAGTAGGTAATACTTATAAAAGTAATCGTGGCGATCTTACTATCTCAGATATCAACCTTACGCGCGGTATTATTCGTTTTAAAGGTTACGAAAGTATTGATTCTGCAAAAAAATTGACCAATACTAAACTTTTTGCAAATGAAGAGCAAACGAAAGAAAATTGTGATTTGGCTAAAGGACAACATTTTTGGTTTGATGTCATTGGCTGTGTAGTCAAACAAGATGATGAAGTTTTGGGTTTAGTGGAAGATATACAACGCATGGCGGATACTGATTATCTTTCTGTGAAAACAGATGATAGTTTGGTTGAAGCAGGCTTGTCTAAAAACTTTTTACTCCCTTACATAGAACGTTACATTATCAAAGTAGATACAGAAGAAAAAATAGTCTATACAAAAGATGCTAGAGATATACTGGAAGCCAGTTAAACAGTATGCGCTTTTCTTTTGTCACACTTTTTCCCAATATTATGAGAGGGTATTTTTCTGAGAGTATCTTAAAACGTGCCATCGAAGATGAAAAGATCTCGATAGATTTTTACAATCCACGTGATTTCACTACAGATAAACACAATCGTGTTGATGCACCGATGATAGGTGGGGGAGCAGGCATGCTGATGACACCGCAACCTTTGATGGATACTCTTCATAAAGTAAGAGAGACATCCAAGAATGCACATGTAGTATTTCTTTCTCCTGTGGCTAAACCTTTTACCCAAAATGATGCAAAACGTTTAGCTAAAAAAGAACATGTAGTATTTGTTAGTGGCCGTTATGAAGGCATAGATGAGCGAGTTATAGAAGCTCAGGCAGATGAGCTTTTTTCCATAGGAGATTTTATCTTAACAGGTGGAGAATTGGCAAGTATGGTGGTTTGTGATGCTATTAGTCGTAATGTTGAAGAGGTATTAGGAAATAGTGATTCTTTAAGCATAGAGAGCTTTGAAGAATCACTGTTAGAAGCCCCTTCTTTTACGAAACCTAAAGATTATGAAAACAATGAAGTAGTTTCAGAATTCCTAAAGGGTAATCATAGTAAAATCACGGACTTAAAAAGAGGGCTGGCTTTGTGTAAAACAAAGTATTTTCGCCCAGACTTATACAAAAAAGGTATAACACATGAGAAATAAATACATTGAAAGCTTTGAACAAGCACAATTAGAAAACAAGAATATCCCAACTTTTAGAGCTGGTGATACATTAAGAGTAGCCGTTACTATTAAAGAGGGTGAAAAGACAAGAGTTCAGAACTATGAAGGTCTTTGTATCGCTATCAGAGGTCAAGGTACCGGTAGAACATTTATGGTAAGAAAAATGGGCGCTAACTCTGTTGGTGTTGAAAGAATTTTCCCACTTTACTCAGATTCTATCCATAGTATTGAAGTACTTAGAAGAGGTAGAATTAGAAGAGCTAAATTGTTCTATCTTAGAGAGCTTAAAGGTAAAGCAGCAAGAATCAAAGAACTCCGTAGAAAATAATTCTTTCTTTCTATTTTACTTCATCTTTGAAAGAGCGGCTCAGTCACTTACTGACGTAAGCTCTTTCATAACATCCTCCAAATCTAAAGAAAACTACAACAGAATAATCTATTTTCTATCATTCAAAAATACATTTAAACTTTGTTTATGAATTGACGAATTTATAAATAAAATAGCCATAATTTTTTTAAATTATTTAAGGTATTACTCTATGCTACCAGCCATAAAAAACAGACTCATTTCGATTTTACAACTTCTCATTGTTCTCATTTATATCATTTTCGAAGAGTTGATCTGGGAGGGGATTGCAAAGCCTATTTATGAAACTATTCACGCGCTTAAAATTCTTAAGAAAGTTGAAACGAAGTTAGAGACTGTGAATTCTTTTGTTATTCTTGTTATTTTTGTAGTATTATTTGCCGTAGTGGAGGCATTTGGTATTTATGCAGGAATGTTATTTGTAAGTGGACAGATGCTTTTAGGTTTAGTCCTTTATATCTCTAAAATACCTATAGCAGCATTTACTTTTTGGCTCTTTAGAATCACAGAAGATAAGCTTATGCAGTTTAGATGGTTTAAATGGTTGTATGATGGGACAATAAAAGCGATTGACTGGTTAAAGTCATCTGAGATGTATAAGAAGACGATGGAACGTTTAGTACAACTTAAAATAAGTATTAAACGAAGCATAAAAGTATTTAAAGAAAAATACTTTACAAGTAAAAATCCTTTTATGGAGAAAATAAGAGGTCTTTACAAGACAGTAAAAGATTCACTGAGAAAATAAATTTAAAAACTTTCCTTTATTCAAAAAGAGAAAGAGTACAAGATATCAACTATTTATGCCCACTTCCCCCGGTTCTGGCAACCAGTTCATTCATTTTAACCCCACCTATATTGTAGGCTTCACCAAATCCAAAAGTCGCTTCACCGTAAATAGGTTTGAGTGCATAAAGATTAAAGTCTTTCATCCCCATAAGCATGGTGACCATATCTGAGTCAAATTTATTTTTAAAATTTGTCATAATAGTGTTAAATGAGTTTTCATCTTTAGAGACAGAAGTTACATCACATTGTAGTGAGATACGTTTTCTTGCAAAGATGTTTTCACTTTTACTCTCATCTTCTATAAAAAAGGCTGAAGCGCGAGGTGTAGTCTGTATGTTTTTAGCATGAGTGGCAATGTTTGAGATGAAGATATACACTTGTTCTCCATCGTAGTAAAAAGGTGCATAAGAGGAGAAAGGATAACCATTGTTTCCGTGTGTACCAAGTACAACACTCTGATATCCTTCTAATAATTTTGTAAGCTTTTTCATAAGTTCTTCTAAGCCTCTCTATTTTTCATAGCTTGTTTGGCTTCACGGTTGAGCGTTTTTGCTTTCATGTCTGCACGTTTATCATGCAGTTTTTTACCTTTGGCTAGGGCAATGCTTACTTTGACAATATTACGTTCATTAAAGTAAATCATAAGCGGGACAATTGTCAGACCATCCTTGTGTACTTTGGTATAGAGTTTCTCCAGCTGTTTCTTATGTAAGAGGAGTTTCCTGGGTGTTCTTGTATCGGGAACGTAGTGTATATTTGTCGTTTCGAGATGGGCGATGTGTGTATTCATCAGGTGGAGTTCACCTTGGATGAAGCGGCAAAAAGCATCGGCAAGATTGGCGCGCTTGGCACGTAGCGCTTTGACTTCAGAACCAACCAGTACTATACCTGCTTCAAACTTTTCAAGTATCTCATAATCGTGTCTGGCTTTTTTGTTTTGTGCTACGATATTGATACCCAAATCGGTCCTTTAGTCTATATTTTGTAGAATTATATCATATAATTCTACATGAACAATACAGAAAGAATACCCTTGGAGATACTTTATCAGGATGCGTATCTAGTAGCTATCAATAAACCACCAGGGTTGCTTGTACACAAGTCACCCATAGACAAACATGAAACGCAGTTTGCATTGCAGTTGGTACGTGATCAGATAGGGCAATATGTCTATCCTGTCCATCGTTTAGATAAACCTACTTCAGGGGTATTGCTTTTTGCGTTAAGTGCTCAAATGGCTCAGACGATGTCTCTTCTTTTTCGTTCGTCTGAAGTACATAAAGAATACATTGCTATCGTACGTGGATTTACAGAAGAAACATCACTAATAGACTATCCGCTCAAACAGATGTTAGATACCAAAGAGCAAAAGAAACAAGGGATCACCAAGGAGATACAAGAGGCACAGACACATTATGAACGTCTGGCTACAGTGGAGTTACCTTTCCCTGTAAGTCGTTACCCTGTGGCACGTTATTCTCTGGTAAAACTTTTTCCAAAGACGGGACGAAAGCATCAATTAAGACGGCATATGAAACATATTTTTCATCCTATCGTGGGAGATACCAAGCATGGGAGGGGAGAGCACAACACTCTCTTTCGCGAGAAGTATGCATGTCAGAGGCTTTTATTACATTCAAATAGGACTTCTTTTATGCATCCCATGAATAAAAAGCAAGTAACGATAGAGGCTCCATTAGAGGATACTTGGCATAAATTGTTCAGAGATTTTGGGTGGGAAAAGATTGTATATTAAAATTTGTCTGTCATTATTGTACACCATCATGCATAGTGTAGCCTTAGGGTAATATTCTCTTTCTTTGCTTTGAAATATGAGGGTTGTGAGTGGCTCACTATATCTTGGTTATATGCTATAATACAAAAAATATAATATATGGAGAAAAGCTATGATTTTACAGAGGAGAGGGTATTCCAGTATACTGTTTATGCTAGCATTATCACTCTGCACCGTATCTTTACTCGAAGCTAAAGAAAACATAATACTTTCAACAAAGCAAAATAGTACTTTTGAGAATCTTAACACAGAAAAATCCGATTCCAAGATGATCATCGGGGCGCTAGAACATGTTCGACTCGTGCCGCCTAATGTGGTACTTAAAGCACGTATTGACACAGGTGCTAAAACAACATCGATTGATGGAAGAAACATTACTCCTTTTGAACGCGACGGAAAACAGTGGGTACGGTTTGTCTGTATGGATGAAAAAAAAGAGCATATAATTGAGAGAAAAGTGTTTAAAACAGTGCTAATTAAACGTCATGGAGATGAGTCACAAGATCGCTATGTTGTAAAGATGCGTATCGTGCTGGGGGATGTCTCTCGGCTTATTACTGTGAATTTGAATGATAGAGATGATTACCAGTACCCTGTGCTTATAGGACGTAATTTCTTACGTGATTTTTTCATGGTCGATGTGGCTAAGAAGTATCAATTTAAACCTATGGCATTGCCTAAATAAAAGGAAGTTTTATGTCTAGAAAATTTCAAGTATTAGTGATTGTTCTTGGTTTATCGTTCGCAGGATTTTTTATTGTTTGGTATAAGGTAGGGGTACTTGGTATACCATTCTTGCCACATGAACAACTTTCTGTTTATAAGGTTGGAGCAGAGATTTCATTTGAAGGACAAAATAAAGCCGTGTTGGTATCTATGGCACTTCCAGAACCTCAAGAAGGGATACAAATACTCTCGGAAGATGTGGCATCATCCGGTTTTGGCTATGCTGAGGCACAAACGGAAAATGGAAAAAGAGCAGAATGGAGTAAACGAAGAGTCGAGGGTCCTCAGATACTGTACTACTCTCTTGAAGTATTGATAGAACCGGGAGAGTATAAGCCTAAACCATCTATTAAGCCATTGGAACAGGAAAGTGAGATGCTTAGTTATCTGCCTGATAGACTGAGAAATACAGCAAAAAATCTTCTTGATGATGTTCGGTTAAGATCAGCCGATACACACTCATTTGTGGCACAACTCATTCATGATTTCAATGCAAAAGAACCTTCACAGGCAGTGAAAATACTTCTTGCACAAGGAGGAGAAGCAAAATTTGAGATGCTATACCGCCTTTTACGATACAGGAAAATATCGGTACGTAAGATTCATGGGCTTTATTTAGAAAGTGAACGACGTAATATTGCATTGACACCTATGCTGGATGTCTATGATGGGAAAAATTGGCAGCTTTATGATCCAAAGAAAGGAAAAATTACACGAAACAAGAATTTCTTTGTCTGGCAGCAAGGTGGTGGGTCATTGATTGATGTAACAGGCGCAGAAAACTCCAACATTCGCTTTTCACTGAATGAACGACAGGTTCCGATACAGTATCTTCTTGATAAACAAGAACTTGTAAAGAAGGCAGCAATATTGGATTTTTCACTCTTTACCTTACCTGTATCAGAACAGAATGCTTATAGGCATATATTATTAGTACCTTTTGGCGCATTGGTGGTGGTATTGTTAAGGGTATTGGTAGGAGTGAGGACATCAGGGACGTTTATGCCTATTTTGATAGCTTTGGCTTTTATGGAGACTACGTTGTTTGCGGGACTGATAATGTTTATTTTGATTGTAGGGATGGGGTTGATTATTCGCTCGTATTTAAGTAACCTTAACTTATTGTTGGTAGCAAGAATTTCAGCTGTGATGATAGTGGTGATTGTGATTATGTCCTTTATGAGTATTTTAAGTTTTAAATTGGGTATTAAAGAGGTACTTACAGTGACATTTTTTCCTATGATCATCTTGGCTTGGACAATCGAAAGAATGTCCATACTTTGGGAAGAGCAGGGAGCTAGAGAGGTTTTTGTTCAAGGAAGTGGATCCTTGATCGTAGCTGTTTGTGCCTATTTTGTGATGAGCCATCCTTTTGTTTCTCATATAGCCTTTAACTTTCCGGAGTTACTCTTAGTGGTTTTGGCCATGATTATCATGCTGGGACGCTATAGTGGTTATCGATTGAGTGAATTGATTCGTTTTAAATCGATGGTAGAGTAAGGTATGCTAGCTAATCCTTTCAAGCTTAAAAGACTGGGTATATTAGGTATGAATAAGCGTAATATACACTATATCGGTGGAGAAAACGATCGTAAGTATTACCCACTAGTGGATAATAAGCTCAAGACAAAAGTGCTAGCCCAAAATGCTAGTATTGCTGTACCCAGATTATTGGCTACTATAGAACGCCAATCAGAACTACGTAAGTTAAAAGATATTTTAATCGGTCTGAAAAAATTTGTTATTAAACCTGCCCAGGGAAGTGGGGGAAAAGGTATTTTGGTGATTGTTCAACGTGAAGGTGACGTGTTTATTAAGCCAAGTGGACTGAGATTAGAGATCAGTGATATTCACCGTGATATTTCTAATATCCTTAGTGGACTCTATTCACTTGGGGGAAAACCTGATATTGCGATGATTGAGCAACTGGTAGAATTTGACCCTATTTTTAATCGCTATAGTTACGAAGGTGTTCCCGATATCAGGGTCATTATCTATAGGGGTTATCCAGCTATGGCTATGTTACGATGCTCAACCAGAGAAAGTGATGGGAAGGCAAATTTGCATCAAGGTGCAGTTGGGGTAGGTATCAATATGGCAACAGGTAAAGCACTTTTTGCAGTACAGCATGATTCTCCAGTAACGCATCATCCTGATACTGGGTATGATTTTTCAGAGCTTAAAATACCACACTGGAAGAGAATGCTTTCATTGGCAGCATCTTGTTATGAGGTAACGCATTTGGGATATCTAGGAGTAGATATCGTGCTCGATAAAAATTTGGGACCCTTGATCTTGGAGCTTAATGCTCGCCCCGGTTTGGCAATACAAATTGCGAACAAGATAGGTGCCGTGAAGCGATATGATATGATAGATAAACAGCCAGAAGGATTAGATGTTTTGGAAAGAGTCGAGTTTTCCATGAATCATTTCGGAGTAAAGTAAGAAAAATTTCTATCATTGTATAATACATCTAAAATTAGAATAAGTTGAAAAATGAAAAAACAAAAACATAGAATCATAAAATGACAGATAAAACATTTATAAAAGGTAAAGACCGAGATTTAGAATCCTCCATTCAGACGATGTTTGAGAAATTGGATGCTTTGGAAATAGCAGTTGAAGAAGCCTCATGGTTGAACCCGGTACCTTATGTGCATTCCGTACATATCCATGATAAAGCATGTGGACTAATGTTTACAAATGGTAAAGGGTCATGTACTAAATCTTCTCTTGCCTCTGCCTTAGGTGAATATTTTGAGCGTATCAGTTGTAACTATTTTTTCGCAGATTACTATTTGGGGGAAACGTTTTCAAAAGGTAAGTTTGTGCATTATCCAGATGAACGCTGGTTTGACATAACCAGCGATGAGATGCCCCAAGGACTTTTAGATACGTCGCTTTGGGAGTATTATGATCCTGATGGAGAACTTCGACCTGAACAGATATTTGATCTAAATTCAGGTGCAGGAGAAAGAGGAATCTGTGCTTTGCCATTTACACGTTTAAGGGATGCAAAAAAGATTTATTTTCCGGTGAACATTATCGCTAATCTCTATGTGAGTAATGGTATGTCTGCAGGTAACACTATGGATGAAGCTAGAGTACAGGCACTCTCCGAGATATTTGAGCGTTATGTAAAAAATAAGATTATCGCTGAAGGTATCTGTTTACCTCAAATCCCTCAATCGGTCATAGACCGTTTCCCACAGATAAAAGAATCCATAGATACATTAATTTCTCATGGGTATCACTTACGTATAGCTGATGCATCACTTGGCGGAAAGTACCCTGTTATCTCTGTCACACTCATTAACCCAAAAGATGCTTCAGTTTTTGCTTCTTTTGGGGCGCATCCATGTTTTGAAGTGGCACTAGAAAGAACGGTTACTGAGTTGCTGCAAGGAAGAGGACTTGCAGGCATTAATGACTTAGATGAATTTCAGGCACCCAGCTTTAATATAGATGAAGTTGCAGATCCGGATAATTTGGAAACACATTTTATCAATGCTACGGGAGTACTCTCCTATGATTTCTTCAAGAAAAATGCTGATTATGCATTTGTAGATTGGAATCACAGTGCAGATACACAAAGTGAGTTTGCATACTTGAGCCGTTTGATTCATGATATGGGGCATGACATTTATATCACTGATTATCAACATTTAAATGTATATGCTTGTCGGATACTGGTGCCGGGTATATCAGAGATCTATCCTGTAGATGATTTGATATGGAGTAACAATAACGAAGGGGCTATGTTCCGAGAAGCTATATTGAACCTTAAAAACCTTAGAACTGATGAGTGGAAAAATATATTAGAAAACCTGGAAGAAGGTGCCTATAATGATATGCAAAAAGTATCAGAGTTCATTGGCATTGCTCCAGATCCAGGTACAGTGTGGGAAAGTTTACAGATAGGTGAACTTAAAGCTATGTTGTGTGTAGCTGTGAAAGATTATGAGCAGGCAAATGAGTGGCATAATTGGTGTTTACATATTGGTCAAACGGGGGAGAATAGAAAGAAATATTATCGATGTTTACATGCGTTGATAGAGATAAAGTTAGATGAGGAAAAGGTATATTCCCAGTATGCAGACTCTTTAGCACAAATGTATGGAGAGGAAACCGTGATGGCCTGTACAGACATTATCGAAGGGAAACAACACTTTTATGGACTTCATAGTCCAGGATTGAGTTTAGAAGGTTTTGACAGACATGAAAAACTCTTAGAAGGCTATGCAAAAGTACACAGAGCAAAACAAACCCATTGGGCTAAATGAAAAGTATACAGTAAAATGATGGAGAAAACGAATGCATAATGAAAACGAAAACAATCCTCTGCACGGCATTAAACTAAAACAGATACTTGAAGAACTGCAGGCATATTATGATTGGGAACTTTTGGGACAACTTGTAAATATACGATGTTTTAATTATGATCCCAGTATCAATTCATGTCTAAAGTTTTTAAGAAAAACACCTTGGGCACGAGCAAAAGTTGAAAATTTGTATTTACTTATGCTAAGAAAGAAAGAAGAGGAGTTATAAAATTTGTGTGGTGATTGATATGGTGCTTTAGGTATGTATTGTTTTATGCTAGATGAAAAAATGTACTTCCACTCCCCGAAAAGAACCATCCTTCTTTAGTAACCTCTTTGAGCTCAGGATAAGCGATGAGTGCAGCATTGTATAGGTCGTTAAGTATAATAGGATCAGCAATGAGTTCCAGCAACGTTTTTGAATCTAGTTTTTCCCATCCCATAAAAGAGCATAGACTAATATCATCCAGAAGATGTTCTTTAAATGTTTTATAGACTATTTTTGTGTCACATCCTATGTTGGGAGTGTAGAGTTCTAGAGAGAGTGGTTCCTCTTTAAAAGGTTCGACTATTTCTCCAAAACCACTTACATTTGCAGAAGGATAATTATAGATGAAAAATGGCAGGTCGGCACCTATGGTACTTCCTAGTTTTGCTAACTCTTCAGTACTTATCATGAGGTTGCAGACTTCTTTAACTAAACGCATAAAAGCAGCAGCATCAGAACTTCCGCCACCTAAACCGGCCTGACTTGGTATGCGTTTGGTGACGACGACTTTATGTTTGTAAAAGAAGTTGAGTATGTCTAAGTCACCGGTATGTTCGTTGAGTGCCTTGTAGGCTTTGTATATGGTGTTTGATTCACGTGGTACATCATCACAGCCCTCTATGGTAAAAGTGTCACATTCACACGGCTCGAAAGTGATGGTATCATAAAGATCTTCTACTCTCATAAATCTTGAGAGTAGCGTATGATACCCGTCTTTATGACCGGTGATTTTTAAAAAAATATTTACTTTTGCATGGGCTTTGATGCGGCACATTAGAGTTCCTTAAACTTTGGGATACGGTTAAATCTGTATTTGACTTCTTCATCAAGTATTTCGATGATAGAAAAAAAGTTGGAAGTTTCTATGAGATACAGGCCATTCTTTTTTGTTTCAAAATACTCTAGTGGGAGTTTCCCTCCCAATTCTATATATTTCTCTTCACCTGTATAGACATTGGAGGGAATGGCTAAATGTGTAAATGGGTTTAGGGCTTTTTCCTTATCATAAAAAAACTGTCCTTCCTGAATGCGGTGCAAACTGGAGAGTGTGCCATCTACTCCTAGTTTGTCCGTGATAAGTGCTCCTAGACTGCGTATATAGGTACCTTCACTTACTTTTGTTTCGAAGTGCACAAAAGGGTGATTGTAGTGAAGCAATTTAATGTCATAGATGGTTGATGTAATAGTTTCGAGGTCTACTTCTTTCCCTTTTCTGGCAAGTTCATAGGCACGTTTACCGTTTACCTTTTTGGCAGAAAATTTTGGAGGATAATACGTGAGTTCACCTTTGAGAGAGCGTAAGGCTTCTTCTACTTCTTGTTCTGTGAAGGTTGATACTTCTTTAATGCTGTCCACTTTTTCTATGTCAAGACCTGGAGAGTTAGTCCCTAACCAGAGGGTAGCTTTATAGCTTTTAGGCGTTTTGTTGAGGTATTGGAACAGTTTGGTGTATTGCCCTGTAGCAACAATGAGACATCCTGTAGCAAAAGGGTCAAGAGTACCTGAAAAACCTACTTTTTTTGTCTTGTATTTACGTTTGACATAACCCATATATCCGTTAGAAGAGCGGAAGATAGGTTTATTTACTACAAATAATCTATTCACGGGCTTTCTTTATATTGATTGTACAAATGAACTTAAAATCTCTTTCTTGTTCCCACCGAAGTTAATGAGAAGTTTGTACTCTTTACCGGATTTATTGGCAGCTTGTACACGTCCGATGCCAAAGATCTTATGTTTAACAAGGTCACCTTTCTTGAAAACAGAACTTTTTGTGATCTTGAGGCTTGTATCTTGAATGAGTCCAGCTTCGCCTAAGAAACGGCTCTTGTCGATCATCTTACGACGTCCTTTGTAGAAACGACTGTCAACATAACAAAGTGTAAGATCTGACTTCGCCCTGGTAATGGCTACATAGCCTAAGCGGCGTTCTTCTTCCATGTTAGAGCCTTCGCCCAACAGAGGGAAGAATTCTTCTTCCAGTCCTATGACAAAAAGGTGTTCAAACTCCAGTCCCTTAGAGGCATGGATACTCATAATAGTAATAGTGCTTTCTTCGAGCTGGTCTTGGTCACTTTGCAGTGAGATATCATTAAGAAACTCATCAAGTGTAAGGTCAGGATTTTTCATCACAGCATCTCTGAAGTACCCATAAAATTCATCAATATTCAAGATTCGGTCAAAGCCATCTACCATGCGGGCATAATGGTCTTTGAGTTTGATGCGTTCTTCGAAGAGAGTAATAAAGTTACCAAGTTCATTTTCCAATGATTCCTGCAAAAGTGTGATGTCTTCGACAAGTTGTACCAAAGAAGTAGCTACTTTTTTACTAATGATAACAGGAAATTCACCCCGTACCGATTTTTTTATATACTCATAGAGTGACATTTTGGCATCAAAAGCAGCTTTCTGTAATTTTTCTATAGATGCTTTACCAATACCCCTTTTAGGTTTGTTGATGATACGTATGAGAGAAAAATCATCATATGGGTTTGAGAGAACTCTTAAATAGGAGATGAGGTCTTTTATCTCTGCACGTTCATAAAAACGCATACCTCCTATGAGTTTGAATCCCACACCTGCTTTGGTAAAACCTTCTTCGAGTGAACGAGAAAGTGCATTGATACGGTAAAGTACTGCGATCTCATCTGGATCTACACCCTTGTCAAGCAGTTTTAGTACTTCATGTGCGATGGCTTTGGCTTCCATCGATTCATCAAGTGAGTGAAGGAGTTTGACCTCTGGACCCGCACCTTTATGCGAAGTAAGTTTTTTACCCAGACGAGTAGAATTATGTTCTATGAGTGTATTGGCCGCTTTGAGTATGGGTTCAGTAGAACGGTAATTTGTTTCAAGCTTCACTGTTTTACATGTCTCAAAGTTGTCTGCAAACTCTAAAATATTACGAATATTTGCACCCCTCCATCCGTAAATACTCTGATCGTCATCCCCTACAACGCAGAGATTATTATGTTCAGAAGAAAGCATTTCAAGAAGTTGGAATTGTAATTCATTGGTATCTTGATACTCATCTACCATGATGTATTGGTATCGATTACTTGTCTCTTTTCTCAGTTCATCATTTTCACGAAGTATTTTATAGGTGAGCATTAGGAGATCATCAAAATCTACGAGGTTGTTTTCTTCGATATTTGCTTGATATTTTACATAAATATTGGCTATGTTTTTATAGTCAGGAAGTTCAGCTTTTTCTATGACCAGTTCAGGCGAAAGGAGTGAGTTCTTGTATTTTGAAATCTCAGAAGCAATAAATGAGATGTTAAGGTCTACTTTTAACTCTTTAGCTATGGAACGTAAAAGTCGTTTTTTATCGTCACTGTCTATGATCACAAAGCCATTACTTCTACCCAGTTTTTCGATATGAAATTTTAAAAAGAGTAATCCAAATTTATGAAAGGTACATAAAAGTGGAGGGTAACTTACTTTTGTAGGCATCAGTTTAAAAGCACGCTCCCGCATTTCTGCAGCAGCCTTGTTTGTAAAAGTCAGTGTTAAAGTGTTTGCCGGATCTATACCTACTTCGCCTACAAGGTAAGCAAGTCTTGTGGTAAGCGTTTTGGTCTTTCCACTACCTGCACCTGCAAGGATAAGCATCGCACCATCAATATGCTCGACGGCTTCTCTCTGTGATGGGTTTAATGCATTTAAAATTGTTTCCATAACGTTTTGACTCTCCTATATAGTATTAATTATACCTTTTAATTGATTAGAGGTGCCATAAAGGAAACATTTAGAAAGTTGAATACAAAATAGAATTATGCTAATAAGAACAACTTATGTAGCTTTAAGTATAATTAGATATAATGATTCTATTAATTATATAATATTAAGTATTAGATAAAAATAAGGACAAATATATGTTAAAAGATTTTGTGAAATTAGAAACATTTTTAACTGTAGCGCGTGAAAGAAGTTTTTCTAAAGCGTCTGCAAAGTTGGGGATTTCTCAACCGGCTGTAACACAACAGATTAAATTTATTGAAAAATATCTTGCGTGCAAGGTGATTGAACGTAAAAAGAATGGTATTAAATTAACCAATGAGGGTGAAGAACTCTATAAAATAGCATCAAGACTTGAAAAAGAGATCCACTCTTCGGAAAAAGATATACTTAAAATTATCAATAAAGAGATGACATTTAGATTGGGTGCTTCCTCTACTATTGGAATGTACATTATTCCTGGACAATGTCTTAATACTATTGGTGAAGCGATTAACAACAATGTGAACTTAGATATAGATCTAAGTGAGAACATTATAGAAAAACTTAAAGATAGAAAATTGGATGTAGGTCTGATTGAGTCACCTGTCATGGATAATGAGCTTATTTATAGAGAATGGTTAGAAGATGAACTGGTGGTTGTGAGTAATGTACCTATACCTAAAGTGTTAAAAACAGAAGAGTTATATGATTTTGACTGGATCTGTCGTGACGAGGGTTCCCATACAAGAAGAGTTGTTACTGAAGTGTTTGATGAGATAGGTGTTTCGTGTAAAAGTTTTAATGTTCTTAGCGAAGTAAGTAATACAACTACAATACTTCAAACGATTAAAAAAAGTGAGAAAAAGCAAGGCAGACCCGTGGTATCTATCTTGTCAAAATATGCGATTATGGATGAAGTTGCCAATGGTGATCTTTTTGAAGCAAAACTCAGAGGTTATACGATGAAACGTAAATTTTATATTGTTTACTCCAAAGAGAATAAACACAATGCCTATGTTGATAAAGTAGTAAATTACATCTTAGCGGGTCATTGCTAAGATTTACCAAAATTTAGCGTAAGCCCCTCGCTTTAGCTATGGAGATATAAGCGTTCTTCTAAAAGTATGTCATATTGACATACTTTTCAGTATTTATTTTAAAAAAAGTTAAAATAAAACATGATAAGAACCTATAAATACAAGCTCTACAATACCAAAAAAGTAAAGCACATACATAACACCATTAATATCTCAGGTATTGTCTATAACCATTGTGTTGCCTTGCACAAAAGATATTATAAACTCTACGGCAAACACTTAAATAAATTCCAACTCCAAAAACATCTCACCAAACTCAAAAAGAGAGCTAAGTATGAGTTTTGGAAGCAAGTACCAAGCCAATCCATTCAAAACATCACGGAAAAAATAGGTGAAGCTTATAAGAAATTCTTTGACTATGCAAAAGGTAAAAGCAAACTAAGAGTTAGCCCACCAAACTTTAAAAAAATGAAAAAATATAGCTCTTATACTTTAAAAGGAAAAGTTGGATACAAAATTGAGAATAATGTGATCTCTCTTAACGGCTATCAATACAGTTTCTGGTTGTCAAGACCAATCAAGGGAACTGTAAAAACGCTAACCGTTAAGAGAGATCATGTTGGGGATTTCTACATCTGTATATCTTTAGAACAAGAAGAGGTTCAAGATCGTGTCGCATCAGGTAAAAGCGTGGGCATTGATTTTGGATTAAAAACATTCTTGTCTTTATCAGATAAAACAGAGATAGAAGCTCCCTTATATCATCTCAAAAATCTATCTAAGATCAAAAAACTAAACAGAAGTTTGAGTAAAAAGAGAAAGGGTTCTAATCACAGGAAACAAGCAAAGCTAAAACTAGCAAAACTTCATATTAAAATAGCAAACCAAAGAAGAGAATATTTCCATAAACTTTCCAACGACTTGGCTTTAAAGTATGACCATATTTTTATTGAAGACTTGAATATGAAAGCAATGCAAATGATGTGGGGAAGAAAAGTGTCTGATCTGGGGTTTGCCGAGTTCGTGAATATTCTTAGCTACAAAACAAAAGTAGAAAAGATAGATAGATTTTATCCTTCATCAAAGACCTGTAGCGATTGCGGAACAATAAATCATCAAATCAATAGTGATTTAGAACAGTTAAATAACAGAGAGTTTAAATGTGAAAGTTGTGGACTTATTTTAGACAAAGACTATAATGCTTCATTAAATATACAAAGAGTCGGGGCATCGACTCTTAGCACAGAGAATGTAAGACCTGCTTTAAGTAGGCTAAGCTTGTTTTAAAGCTAGAATCCCCCTGTTTTAACTGTGGGGAGTGTGTCAAGCTCTATTTCTTATTCTTGAGAAGTTTTTTGTTCTCAGGATTATTTAAAAGTGCTTCCATTGAAGATTTTTTGGATGCACTAACTTCTTTTCCCTCTCCTTCTCCCGCTTCTATCACAGGATTTGCCAGATTAAGGACTATAGGATTATCCCCTACAAAGATCTGTTTTATAGCCAGTAGTGGTACCGATACCGTTGAACCAAAATTATCGCTTCCAAAACCAGCTTCAAAAGAAAAGTCTCTCTCGTTTAACTGAGCACTTTCAAATGTAAAACCACTCAATACAAATAGGACAGCATCATCAAATGATTCTCTAATATCAGCAGGTAATTCAGGGGTAAATACAATGTATTTGACTTCACATGCAAGTGCAAACTCTTGATTTTTATCAAATAAATATTTAATTGTTTCAAAGATATGTGTTTGGATTAGTGTACGATACTCAGATGTTTGAAAAAGGTTAACGGTCATTATTTTTCCTTTATGATATTTTGAATGGCATCAATATTTAGAATTTTAAATCCTATCATAGCATTCATTAAAGCTACTTGTGAGTAGTGGGACAGGTCTTCTTTTCTTATATCTTTTGTATGAAGAAGTCCTTGATCAATCAATTTGGCTCTTGTTGTACCTTTAAGTAGAGGTTCTTTAGGTGTGAACCACTGTTTACCATCAAAAAAAGCAATGTTTGATATGGTAGTATCGGTCAGATAACCATTTTTCTCTATAATAACTTCATCCACATCTCTATGAGACGCAATTAGGGCATTTAAAGCATCCCTATTGACATATTTAAAATCATATTCAATGTCCGAAGAGACTATTTTTAATGTATCGATATTTTTTGGGATGTAAGGGAAATACTCTATAGAGTGTAAAGCTTCTCCATAGAGGATACGACAACGGTACAATCCAGATTTTGGTGCATGTATAATGGAGGATAAATCCAATACATTCGTACTCTTAAATAGTGTCTGACGACTTTGGTTACATCGACTCTGATGGTAGCTAAGGTTGTGTATTCTTCCATCTTCTACCTTAATAGTTTCAAGCAGAAGAGATGATAATATATTTTCGTGAGACATTAAGAGTCAAACAGTTCCGTGGAAAGATAACGCTCGGCAGTATCGCAGAGTATCGTTACAATAGTCTTACCTTTGTTTTCTGGTCTGCTTGCCATGATGTACGCTGCATGCAAGTTTGCCCCTGCCGAAATACCAACGAGTAGACCTTCTTCTCTAGCAATTTTTCGTGCCATAGTAAAAGATGCTTCATTGCTCACAGCTAGAACTTCATCATAAATTTCTGTGTTGAGTATGTCGGGTATGAATCCTGCACCAATACCTTGAATTTTATGCGGTCCTGCTTTTCCGCCTTCCAATACAGGGGAATCAGAAGGTTCAACTGCAATGACTTGAAGTGAGGGTATATGTGTTTTGAGTATTTCCCCTGTACCGGTAAGTGTACCACCTGTTCCTACTGCGGCTATAAAGATATCTATATCTCCTTGTGTGTCTTTCAGTAATTCGGGGGCAGTTGTTTTACGGTGAATATCTGGGTTACTTGGATTATTGAATTGTTGAAGAACTTTTGCATTTTTTAATTCTTTTTCTAATTCAGATGCCTTCCCGATTGCGCCACCCATACCTTCAGATGCAGGAGTAAGAACGAGTTTTGCCCCTAGATGTATAAGAATTTTACGGCGTTCTATACTCATAGACTCAGGCATCGTCAAAATAAGTTTTAGCCCCTTCGCTGCACAAATAGCAGCAAGACCTATGCCCGTGTTTCCACTTGTAGGTTCAATGATAGTTGTGTCCTGATCAATATCACCTGACTTTAGTGCTTCATTGATCATATTAAAAGCGATTCTGTCTTTCACTGAGGAAGTAGGATTCATAAATTCACATTTACCTAAGATCGTTGTGCCTGTTTCTTGTGAAAGTATATTGATTTTGACCAAGGGGGTATTTCCTATCAGTTCTTCAATATTATTTGCAACCATTTACTATCCTTATTGATTTGTTTGTATGTTAGCCAGTTATTTTTGAGTTAGTGCTTTAAACTCATAGTTTTCATCATTATAGTAGGTAATGTCACCATTTTCAATGTCATAGTGCCATCCATGTAGAAAGAGTGTACCTTCGGCTACTTTTCTTTTTACCGCAGGATAGGTGAGAAGGTTATCCAGTTGATAGACCACTGACATTTTTTCTGTATATCGAAGCATCACATCTTCAGAATCATGCTTGTGCGCAAGCAGCGCTACCTTTTTGGCTTCAGCCCCCAACTCAAGCCATTTGACGGTATGGATGTTCTCCGCTGTCTGTTTAATATCTTGAAACAAAGAAGCGATGGCCCCACAATGTGAATGACCACAGACAATAACATCTGAAACTTCTAGAATGCTTACAGCGTATTCTATAGCAGAAGCAGTGGCATGATAATCTGCAGCTGGCTTGTACGGTGCTACAAAGTTACCAATGTTTCTGACAATGAAAAGGTCTCCGGGCTTGGATCCTGTAATCATCGCAGGCATAACACGAGAATCGCTACATCCAATGAAAAGTGCTTTAGGACTTTGTCCTTCTGCAACGAGTTTTTTAAAACGTTCTTTACTGCGATTAAATTTTACTTTTTTAAAGGCTTCATGGCCTTTTTCAAACTCTTCTAATCTGTTATTCATTTCTGACTTCTTTAATACTGTAAGCTATTTTTTCATCGGCATACATAGGCACAACACCATTGTAATCCGATGGTACAGCAAAACTTTTTTTCTCAAGTGTGACTGTTTTAGCCAAAGGCGTGATACCATAGATGTTTTGGGCATTACCCGAAATAAAGGCTTGAAGGTCATTAAGTGAGGCATTTTCATTTTCAAAAAGTTCAGCCAAGACTTGCAGGGCTATGGGTGCAGTAAAGACACCGGCTGCACAGCCACAAGATTCTTTGGCATGTTTGGGGTGTGGGGCAGAGTCTGAACCAAACATGACTTTTGGGTGTGCTGCTAAAGCTACTTTTAGTAAAGCGCTTCTATCTTCAGGACGTTTGGCTATAGGCTTACAAAAGAGATGAGGTTTCAGCATACCTCCTACTATATCATCCAGAGTTATGAGAAGATGATGGAGGGTAATAGTCGCATAAAGGTTTTCAAATTTATCTAATGCTTCTACACTCTCTTTTGTTGTGATATGTTCCATAATGATTTTGAGTTTAGGAAAAGCAGTGGCCAGCTTTTCATAAATACTGACAAATTCCGCTTCTCTGTCCAGGACAAAACCGTTTGTCTCTCCATGTACACACAGTGGAATGTTGAGTTCACTCATCGCTTCAAGAGCAGGACGTAACTCCTCCACATCAAAACCGCTGACCCCGCCTTCGGAGTTCGTGGTGATACCGGCAGGATAGAGTTTAATAGCTGTAATTTCATTTTTCACAGATTCTAAGAACTCTTTAGTATAAGAGGGTTTGAAAAAAAGTGTCATGTAGGGCGTGAATTTTTCATCTCCTACCGCTGCTATGATACGTTGTCTATAGGCGATGAGCTCTTCTTTACTGCTTACTGGAGGCACAAGGTTCGGCATGATAATAGCGCCTGAAAAAGTGCTAGCTGAGCTTTTAGCGATATTTTCCAACATCTCTCCATCTCTCAGGTGCAGGTGCATGTCAAGTGGCGCGGTTAATTGCATCAAAGTCCTTTAAAACATAATAGTTTGAATTATTTGGGTTTGTATTTTGGGGTACCAACCAATAGATTACATTCATTTTGCCACAAAATGCATTAAGCTTGAGTAAAGCTGTAGACTTTGGAGGCTTAAAATGGACCAATGGATAGTCAATGCCGCCTTTAAAAAACTGGTTACATCGTAAAATGCGTAAAGAACTTGCTGCAAATGCTTTATGTGGAGCATTAAATTCAAATTGCCACTTGGCATACTCGGAGCATGAAGGGTAGTAACGACAGTTTGCAGGTAACATTTTTGAAATGTATTGGTACCCCTTTATGGGAACTGTCCAGAAATTGGCCATTTTAATCCTTTGTAATCATACCATCTTGAATGACATAAGATTCTGACATATTGACTGAATGATAAATAGTTGTATCATACTTTTTACTATAGTATTGTAACAGTAGTTTTTGTAAAGTAGGTTCTATGGACGGTATGAACCAGCCATTGTTACTTAGAACAATCATATGTTTTGGAGTACCTTCGTAGAGCCTCTCGCTTGTGGCTTCAAAACAGATGGCATTTCTATAGGTCACACCGTCTATTTTGTAGTCTATGACATTTTCACTTGCCACGTAGTCTACTGCACCATCATAAAATACTTTATTGACCCAGTCGCTTAAAAAGTCCGGGAGGGGATTGCTTTCTCCAAAAGGGACAAGAAGAACTTTATTGGCTACGGTGATGTTATTGTCTGTGAAGATATAGGTTGAGTTCCTTGGTGTCTTCCCATCCCAATAGAGTCCACCTGTGACGATGGAAATGTATTTGGCTTTTTCCTGTAGAGTATCTATGAGTTCCTGTGACCGATTGATAAATACAGGGAAAACAGATTCGGGGAGTATGACAAGTGTTTTGTTTGCTTCTATGGCCTGGTCAATGCTTTTGAAAATACTTTTAAATTGTTTAAGATGAAGTGTTTCGTTCCATTTGTCTTGGACTGATGTATGGGTGGTGACGAGTACGATGTCACTTGGTAGTTTTGAAGGTATTGATGGCGTAGGTTGATAGGCTAATATGCTGATAGAAAGATATAGGAATTGTTTTTTCCAAATACTTAATACAATAGCGGTCAAGACCAATACAAATTGCCACTTTTTTATGCCTAAATAACTCTCTACAAACATCAGTTCGGGTTTGAGCCAGTCAAAAGAAAAGGGGTGAATGTAACTTAATATCAGGAGCCCTGAAGCTTTGAGTATTAAAGAGAGCAGAGTGTTGGAAGTTGGTAAAGATGAAGTGATTTTTTTGCTGATCCATGCAATGAGCCAAAAAAGTGTTCCATAACTTAACATGATGATGACTATTTCTATAGGAACCGCCCAAATCATTCCATAATGTTTTAAACTTAAAGCGATCCACCAAAACCAAAATAATCCTATAAAAATACCAGCAATAAACCAAACTTCTTCTTCTTCTTGAAGTAATAAATAGAGTGCTGTTAGTCCCAGTATAGTATTTATGAGAGGATGTGAAAAGCCCCAGTGGTTGAGGTAGATAAATGCAGAACTTAAAAGTGCAATCAGCAAGCCTCTTGTTAGTACAAAAGTGCTAAAATATTCTCTAATTTTATTCATAAAGGCTTCCCATGGAACAACTCGGCTCATTCTTACCCCTCATTATCTTATTTGCGATTTTCTATTTTTTGATTATCAGACCACAGCAGCAAAATCAAAAAAAACATAAAGCAATGCTTGAAAGTCTAGCTAAAGGCGACAACATTATTACAACAGGTGGTCTTATGGCGGTAATCGTTAAACCTGAAGAGAATTTTATCAAAATCAAACTAAATGATGACACTATAGTGAAATTAGATAGAGCATTTGTTGCGAAAAAGGTTGAGTCTGGTGAAGACGCTTAATTTTAGGGTAATCCTTTTTCTGTTTGCACTTATATTTGGTATTGTATTTTCTGTTCCTTCTTTAACGCAAAGTGAAAGTGGAAAGAAAATCACTTTAGGACTTGACCTGCAAGGTGGTTTACATCTGCTGCTTGGTATCAAAAGTGACATTGCTATTGAGTCACGCATTAAATCTATGGCCGCATCTGTGAAATATATCTTTGATGATAAAGAGATCATTTTTGATGAACTTCGTATGATTGATGGTGAAAAAATTACTTTTGAAATTCTTGATAGAGACGATGTGACTAAAGCCAAAGCACTTCTAGAAAAAGAGCTTAAGGGTATCGTACTGAATCAAAATGGATTAAAGTTTTCACTGGCTATGACAGAAGATGAAGTAACACGCACCAAACTAAATGCCATTCAACAAGCAGTCGATACCATCAGAAACAGACTCAATGAGTTTGGACTTGCAGAACCAACAGTTGCAAAACAAGGTGAAGATAAAATCCTTGTAGAAGTACCAGGTATCAAAACGCAAGAAGATGAACAGCGTATCCGTGAACTCATCGCCCGTTCGGCACATTTGCAGCTTATGGCGGTAGATGAAGACAGAGCAGCAAGAGTCAAGACAATGAGTGCCAATGAAGCAAAAAGTTTTGGAGATGTGATACTTACAGATGTAAATACGCCTGAGAAGTACTTACTTCACGCTATTCCGGTACTTGATGGTTCGATGCTGACAGATGCAAAAGTAGGCTTTGATGAGAACAATCAACCCGTTATTAACTTTACGCTGAATGGACAAGGTGCAAAAATATTTGGTGACTTTACAGGTAAAAGTGTAGGGAAGCGTATGGCTGTAGTGTTAGACAATAATGTCTACTCGGCACCAAACATTAACGAGCGTATCGGTGGTGGACGTGTACAAATTTCTGGAAGATTTGAAATTTCAGAAGCACATGATCTTGCTATCGCGCTTCGTTCAGGAGCACTGCTGGCACCTGTGTATGTAATGGAAAAACGTTCTGTAGGACCAAGTTTGGGTGCAGATAGCATCAAGGCAAGCTCCATGGCTTTAGCGCTAGGGTTTATCTTGGTTGTGTTTTTTATGGTTATTTACTATGGAATGGCTGGTGTGGTAGCAAATATTGCACTTATAGGAAATCTCTTCTTGATACTTTCAATTATGTCACTTTTTGGCGCAACACTTACTCTGCCGGGTATGGCAGGTATCGTTCTTACTGTCGGTATGGCGGTGGATGCGAACGTGATCATTAACGAGCGTATTAGAGAGTTACTTTATAAAGGTAAATCTGTTGGCAAATCGATAGAGGACGGATATAGTAATGCCTTTACTGCTATTTGGGATGCCAATGTTACAACACTCATTGCAGCAACTGTACTCTATGTTTATGGTACAGGTGCTATTAAAGGGTTTGCTCTTACGATGAGTATCGGTATTATGGCATCTATGCTGACTGCTATTGTAGGTACACATGGTATTTACCAATGGATCTTGCCAAAAATAGACAAGAAAAAACTAAATTTCTGGTTTGGTATCAAGACAGAGGGAAAAAAATAATGGAAATCTTTAAATATAAAAAATCTCTTTCATTGATGAGCAAGAGTAAACGTTTCGGTTTACTCTCTGCAACCGTACTTGTACTTGCTCTGGGCTTGATTATCGGTAAAGGATTTAACTACGGTATAGATTTTGCCGGAGGTACACTCATACAAGTTCAATATGAAGGTAAAGCCCCCATAGAGAAAGTAAGAGAAGCTATAAATTCTGATAAATCTTATGAAGGTGCAGCGGTAACTTTCTTTGGTACTGAAGATGAAGTGGTCATTCGTACCAAAACGAGTTCAAAATCTTTGGGTGAAGATATCGGTGACAAAATGAGAACACTGCTTAAAGATACAGGTAGCTTTAAAGTAAGACGTGTCGATATGGTAGGTGCAAAAGTAGGATCGGAGTTACGTGAACAGGGACTCATGGCTATGGTACTTGCTATCATCGGTATTCTTATTTATATTTCATTTAGATTTGAGTGGCGTTTTGCTGTGGCTTCTGTTATGGCACTTATGCATGATGTTACCATCGCAATGGGGATGATCGTTTTGTTTAATGTTGAGGTAAACCTTGACATTTTGGCAGCACTGTTGACCATACTCGGGTATTCACTGAATGATACGATTATTGTATTTGACCGTATCCGTGAGGGGATTAGAACCATTAAGAATCCAGACCTCGGAGCTATTATAGATGAGTCTGTGACACGTACACTTTCTCGTACTACTTTGACATCACTCACAACATTCTTTGTTGTACTCACGCTTTATTTATTTGGTGGAGAGATCATTAACGGGTTTAGTTTCACATTACTTGTGGGTGTTGTAGTAGGTACATACTCTTCTGTCTTTGTGGCATCACCTGTCTTGATGTGGCTCGGTTTCTCAGTAGGCGGCTTCAGAGAAAAAGAAGCAGCAAAACTCAAAAGAGAAAAAGAGAAAGAAAAAATGCGTGCCATGTATGAAAATGGTACACTATAGTTAAATTTTAAGGAGTTTTAATGAATTGGGAAAAAGTTTTTTATATATTTTTTACGTTGATGTCATTGACGACATCAGCAGCGTTTTTGCATGAAAATTCTGCGGTAGCATTGTTTATAGCAGGGTCAGTAAATATAATTTCAACACTTATGAAATTTGGGGTACGCAATATACTTTCAGCAGAACTTCTAGCAGGTTCATTGGTAGCTGACTTACACCTTATTCCTGCATTTTTTGTATTACAGTTTTATGATAATAATAATATGGCTGTAGGGCTTGTTATTGGAGCCGTGGTCGCAAACTTGTATACAATTTTTGTTTCTATGATAGAGAGTGCAAAGGAAAAGGCAGATTTTTAAGTGTAGTTGGGTATCTTACATGCATATTAATTCGAAGGAATGAAACGTGTTAAACATACCTACACTGTATGGGACAGACCCTGAACAGAAACGTAAAGAGATTAAAAGCTATTTTCAACGCTGTTATAAGCGGTATGAGTCTCTCTTTCATATCGTTGCGGATGAAAGTGCCTATTTCCAAAAATCAGATCCTCTTCGTCATCCTATCATTTTTTACTATGGGCATACAGCTACGTTTTTCATCAACAAATTTAAACTGGCTTCAATCATCGATGAATGTATAGACTCTAACTTAGAATCTATTTTCGCTGTTGGGGTTGATGAAATGAGTTGGGATGACTTGAATGAAAAACATTATGAATGGCCTACTTTGGCAGAAACCCAAGCGTATCGTGACAAAGTCTATGCAAAAGTCTCTTCTATTATAGATACTCTTCCTTTAGAACTCCCTATTACCGAAGATTCAGATTGGTGGATCATTTTGATGGGCATTGAACATGAAAATATCCATCTTGAAACTTCTTCTGTACTTATACGTCAACTTCCTATTGAATCAGTGCAGAAAGATAGAGAATGGGAAGAGTGTGAGATAGTGGGTGATACACCCAAAAATGAGCTTCTTGATGTGAGTGTAGGTACTGTGATACTGGGCAAAAATAAAGATGCAAAACTGTTTGGCTGGGATAATGAATATGGAGACCATCAGGCACATATACCTGCATTTAAAGCCGCTAAATACCTGACCTCTAATGCTGAGTTTTTAGACTTTGTGAAAGATGAAGGCTATAGTAATGATGTGTTTTGGTGCGAAGAAGGGAAGGCATGGAAAGCGTATATGCATGCAGAACATCCTATGTTTTGGCGCAAAGCAGAAGAGGGGTACAGACTTCGTACCTTGAGCAGAGAAATAGATCTGCCACACAATTGGCCAGTAGAAGTGAATTACTTGGAGTCAGCAGCATTTTGTAAATGGAAAAGCGAAAAAGAGGGTGCCAAGATCACTTTACCGACAGAAGATGAATACGTGAGATTGCGTGATGAAAGTAAGGTTCTTACATACTTGGAATGGACTGCTAAAGGTGAAACAATCGCAAACATCAATCTTGAAGTCTTTGCTTCTCCTGTTCCTGTTGATACCTTTAAACAGGGTAATTTTTATGATGTTATAGGAAATGTATGGCAATGGTCTCGTACACCTATCTACCCTTTTGAAGGCTTTAAAGTACATCCTATTTATGATGACTTTACTGTACCGATCTATGATGGTAAACACAATCTTATTAATGGCGGATCATGGATAAGTTGTGGAAATCTTGCTACACAAAAGAGCCGTTACGGGTTCAGAAGACATTTTTACCAACATGCAGGATTCAGATATGTGCAGAGTGAGTATGAAGAGACAGTGACAACCAATATTTACAACACGGATAGCATCATTTCTCAGTATTGTCATTTTAGTTGGGGTGAAAATGCGTTGGGTGTAGAAAATTATCCGGCATATTGCGGGCGGATCGCTTTAGAGTACATGAAAGACAAACCTAAGAGAAAAGCCTTTGATATAGGATGTGCCATAGGGCGAAGTTCATTTGAACTGGCACGTGCTTTTGATGAAGTCATAGGTGTAGACTTCTCTGCTCGTTTTATACAAGAAGCACAGAATCTCAAAGAAAATGGGGTACTGCGTTATACTATGCCAACCGAGGGTGAACTGGAAAACTTTTATGAAGTGAATCTTTCAGAGTTTGACTTGGAAGAGGAACGTAAAAAAGTGTCCTTTTGGCAAGCAGATGCCTGTAACTTAAAACCTATTTACAAAGATTTTGACCTTATTTTCGGGGGCAATCTTATAGACAGACTCTATGACCCTAAAAAGTTTTTAGATTCCATGGCTTCACGTATAAATGATGGGGGTATGCTCATTTTAACTTCTCCGTACACATGGCAGGAAGAGTCTACACCTAAAGAGAAATGGATAGGTGGATACAAAAAAGACGGTGAAAATGTTACGACGCTTGATGGACTTAAAGAGATATTGGGCAAAGACTTTGAACTCATCGATACGAAAGATGTCCCGTTTGTCATACAGGAAACAGCACGTAAACATCAGTACACCATAGCGCATATGACGATTTGGCAAAAGAAGTAAAGATGTTTGTCTATCAAATAGAACGTAAAATGAGCAAAGCTCGTTTCACTACGCTAACACTGGATTCTCTTCAGCAGAGTGCTCACGTAACTAGTTACTATATTTTTTGTCAAAAGAATTATAATGTTTGAAACAGTAAATCGTCACGGTACACACAGTGTAAAATGGGATGAAAGCAAGAAGAAATTTGATACGGATGACCTGCTTCCTTTATGGGTAGCAGACATGGATCTGGCTTCCCCTTTCTGCGTGCAAGAAGCGATGATGAAAAGAGCTTCTCACCCTCTGTACGGATATACTATTTATCCAGAAGGGTATTATGAAGCGATCCAAAACTGGATTAAAAAGCGTTTTTTCTGGCAGATAGATAAAGAGTGGATAGTCCCTTGTTATGGTGTTGTCCCCTCATTGAATTTTATCATCTCTTCTTACAGTAAAGAGGGAGATGGCATCATTGTACAGACACCACTATATCCACCCTTTATAAGTTCCATAAAACACAAAAACAGAAGAGTACTTGACAATACACTGGTCTATGAAAATGGCACTTATCATATAGATTTTGAAGATTTTACAGATAAAGCCAAAGAGGCAAAACTCTTTTTACTCTGTTCTCCGCATAATCCTACCGGGCGTGTATGGAACAGGGAAGAGTTGGAGAAGATTATTGATATCTGTATAGACAATGATGTGCTGATCATCTCGGATGAGATTCATGCAGATATCGTTTATGAAAAGGTACATTACAGCATTGGCAGTTTTGAGAGGATTAGGCATCATTGTGTCATTTTAAATGCACCTTCAAAGACGTTTAACGTTGCTGGTTTAAATACCTCTTATGCTATTATCCCAGATACAATATTACGCCAAGCCTACAAACTTGAACAAAACAAATCAGGCATTTCCAATGGAAATCCTTTTGGCATAGAAGCATTGATGAGTGCATATAGTGAAGGTGCGCCATGGGTAGAACGTTTAAAGGGACATTTAATGTCAAATATAAGCTATGTTGAAATATTTTTACAAGAACACCATATACCTATAGAAGTAGTGCCTACGGAAGCTACTTTTTTAATGTGGCTTGACTGCAAAGGGATGGACTTGTCTCAGGAAAACTTGGTTGATTTCTTTTTGTACAAAGCAAAACTGGGGTTGAATGACGGAAAGAGCTTTGGAGATGGCGGTGAAGGGTTTATGCGTCTTAATGTGGGAACATCTAAAGAAGTAGTCAAAGAAGCGATGCAGCGCCTGCTTCATGCATACAAGGCAGAATATTGAGAAGTCTATTTATCTATTTGATACTCTCTGTCTGGCTATATGCTTTACCCCAAGTCATCAATGAAGAGATACGAAAATCAGGCATCGCAAAAAAAGACATCAGTATCTATATTAAGGAAGCAGGGAAAAATAATGGGAAGGTCATTGCTTCACTGAATGCACATAAAACACGCACACCTGCATCTGTTATCAAAGTTTTTACGATTTATGCAGCTGTATTGAAATTGGGATTTGACTACCGTTGGCCTACTACATTTTATACTACAGGAATCTTACAAAATGGTGTACTTCAAGGTGACTTACTTATTAAAGGATTTGGAGATCCGACTCTACATGATGAGGATCTTGAAAAGATCGTCTCAACGATACGTGATGAAGGCATACGGCAAGTCAAGGGTGATATCGTCATAGATAGAAGTTATTTCAAAGTAGGCAATAAAGATAGCTCAAATTTCGATAAATATCTCTACAGTGCTTACAATGCTATGCCGGATGCGATGATGTTCAATGAACGCGTCAGTACCATAAGTGTTATACCAAATAAAAATGAAGTCTATAAAAAAAATGTGGATGAAAGTTACAAAGTTGTCAATCAATTAAAGCATGTCAACAAACCTTGTAAGGGAAAATACTCCTGGCCAGGGGTAAAAATAGACAAGAGTGAAGTCGTTCCTACCGTATTACTCAAAGGGAAGATTTCCAAACGATGTGGCAAACGTAATATCTGTAAAGTAATTACGAAACCCTATAAATCATTTTATTATGCGCTGAGGGACAGGCTCCATGATGAGGGTGTGATTATAGAAGGAAACTTGCAATTACGCAAGATACCTCAAAATGCAACAGAGCTTTTTACCCATTATTCGGATACTTTAGAAGAGATTGTTTCTGAAACTGCCAAAAAGAGTAATAACCTCTACGCAAGACATCTTATGCTTCTTTTAGGCGCAAAACTATATGGAGCTCCTGCCACTTTGAAAAAAGGAAGAGATGCGATTGTTTATATCTTGGATTCAAGAGGTGCATTGGGGAAGGGGACATTGATGGTCGATAATGGAAGTGGACTTTCCCGTACATCCAAAATGAATGCAAAACTATTGGCTCAGATATATGATGATGCTTATGATCGTTATGGGACGAGATGGATGGAGATACTTTCCATAGCCGGTGTAGACGGAACCATCAAGCGCCGTTTTAAAAATACGGTGGTAAAGAAACATGCATGGATGAAGACGGGAACACTTAATCGTGTGAAAAATATAGGCGGGTATGTTAAAAACAGAGCAGGAAAACTCTATACCGTTGTTATTTTGATTAACAGTGTAAGGGCAAGGTACCATGGTGCAAAACTTCAAAATGAAATTATGGAATGGTTGGCAAGAAGTTCAGCAAAACCTACTCGTAAATCGTCTGTGCAATTCTCTTCTGACAGAGTGCAAAAGAAAAAGCCTACATCAAAAGAGTTATTTACTAAAGTAGGAACAAAAGCAGCACCTGAAACTCAAAATGTTGTAAAGACACTCTCGAAAAAGTATTATGTACAATCAGGTTCATTTTCTGCGATGCCAGACAAGAAGTATTTATTAAAAATAGAAGCTTTAGGATTACATTACCGTGTACATCATACAGAGATGTATAAAGTACTTATTGGTGCTTATGAAGATGAAAAAGGTGCAAGAGAAGCTTTAGAAAAAGTACGTAAACACATCAATGAGGGTGCATTTATTACGAAGTCTTAGTTTTCTTGTATAAAATGAAGTATGGGTCCCCACGGACATCGTGGGAATCAGTATAATAAGATAGAAGCTATCGGATTTACTTTAAATGTATGTTATACTTCAGAAATTGTATTGTTTATAAATGATCTCATTGAAAGGAAATTTTATGAAACGCATTATTAACATGTATATTAAAAATAAAAACAGTGTACAGCATTATCTACGGGATACCCTGATAGCATTTCGTCCGTCAAATTTTGAAAAAAGAAGTTTGGTACAATTTTTTGCAACGGAAAAAGCTGCCGAAATCATTTATGCTGTGAGCGGTGATTACAAGCAAATTACACCTGGTTACAGTCGAAAAAAATCAGATGCTACGCGTGTGGGCTATGATAAATCTTACTACTTCAACGGAATACAGTTAAATGATGACAATACCTATATCACCAACCCTTATTTGCACCATGTCACTGGAACTCCGACTGTAACGGGTGTAAAGAAAGAGGGAAATGATTTTTTAGTCATTGATTTTGATCTTACGCAACTTCTTGAAGAGCTCAATTTCATCGAACATAACCCATTAATCAATAAAATTAATAAGTTGGTTATCGGCACAGGAGCAGTTCTTCTTGGTACTGTTGCTCTCTTTTTGATCCTCTATGGAGGGTTTATATTTATAAGCATTTTTTGGGGTGTACAAAATAAGGATGTTCTTCATGCAATTTTTCAGTCCATAATTAGCATCACGATAGGCCTTGCAATCTACGATCTAGCAAAACATATTATCGAACATGAAATTCTTTTTAAAGGTACCATGCATGAAGAGAGTTCAGAAAACGCTATCTTGGCAAAATTTCTCAACTCCATTATTATCGCCTCTTCTATCGAATCGTTGATGATAGTTTTCAAGATTGTTCTGGAAGACTATAGCAATATGATCAATGCGCTTTATTTGATTATCGGTGTGGTATTGCTTATCTTTGCAAGAGTGGCATTAGTACGATATGGGAAGTTTGATCGTTAGAAAATATTTCTCTAGTTCCATATGAGGAGATATTTTATAGAGAGGGGGGGAGGATTTATGTATAGATTTCTCATTGGATGATGGGAACAAAAAATACTCTTTTTGTACTTTTTAACCCCAACTACGCTATAATCTCTTAAAAATTTAGGGCAACAATGAACTTCGAAACTTACCCTTTTGAGAAACTCAATCAACTCCTTGAAAAAGTGACACCTAACAGTGATTACAGTGTACTGAGTTTGACGATTGGAGAGCCTCAGTTTGAGACACCTGCATTTATACTGGATGCACTCAATGACACATCTGCACTACTTAATAAGTATCCTAAAACTTCAGGTGAAAATATACTCAGAGAAGCGATGTTGACATACAACAAAAATCGATTTGATCTGACACTTGATGATGCGCAGATCATCCCTACTTTTGGGACTCGGGAAGTACTTTTCAATTTTCCACAATTTTTACTCCATGATGTCAAGGATCCGGTGATGGTTTTTCCTAACCCTTTTTATCAGATTTATGAGGGGGCAGCAAAAGCGTGTAGAGCAGAGATAATTTACTTGAAGCTCAATGCTGAAAATAACTTTCAGCCAGTCGTAGATGAAGAAGCATTGAGTAGGGCTGATCTTGTCATACTCAATTCACCTAACAACCCCACGGCATCGGTAATGTGTATGGAAGCATTGAAACGCTGGGTAGAACTGGCACTAAAACATGACTTTGTACTTTTAAATGATGAGTGTTATGTGGATCTTTATTTGGATGAGCCTCTGCCTTCACTCTTGAATGCAAGTATAGAGGCAGGAAACGAAAGCTTTAAAAATGTGTTAATCATCAACTCCATCTCTAAACGTTCATCTGCACCGGGGCTGCGTTCCGGTTTCATCGCAGGTGATGCAGAGATACTCAAAGAGTATATGGTGTACAGAACGTATGTAGGTTGTGCTTCACCATTGCCACTTCAACATGCTGCTGCAGCTGCTTGGGCGGATCAGACTCATGTAGATGGATTTAGAGCTAAGTACAAAAAGAATTTTGAAGTGGCTAAAGAAGTTTTAGGTGTAGAGACACCTGAAGCAACATTTTATATTTGGCTCAAAGTCGAAGATGAGATAGCCTTTACTATCAAACTTTTTAAAGAGTATAATCTCAAAGTCATCCCCGGTTCGTTTTTAGGACGAGAAGGAGAAGGTAAAGGGTATGTAAGACTCGCCCTTGTATACGAAGCAGACAAAACAAGAGAAGCATTAGAACGAATTAAATTGGCATTGGAGCAATCATAATGGAATCACAAGAAATACACGTAGAAGAATTAAAAAAAGATCCAGAGTTTTTAGCGAATATTCAAAGACTTGAAATCGAATGTAAGGAAGAAGAGAGTATTGCAAAAGGGTACCAGCTTTTAGATGCACAGCTCATCATCGAAGCACCTGAAGATGATATCAATGAGATATTTACTTTTATCGTAAATACTGCATTTGACAGACTGGCGGAAAAACTTTCCACGTCTAAGTCATTTGACATGAAGGATGCGGAAGACTTGGCCACGGCAAGGGCTATCTATGAGCATGGGATCCAACGTTACAGTGAAAATGACAAAAAGGGTGCAAAAGAGATCTTTCTCGTGTTGAACTATACCATGGACCATGGAGACCTTAAAGATGCGATGATGGTCCATGCAGCTGCAGTGATGGCGGGAAACAGTTTTGAAGATTTTATAGAAAACCTTGTAAATATTGAAGATGTAGATGAGCATAACCCTCTTGCTTTTTTCATACAGACATTTACACAGCCTACAGATATTTTACTCACGATGTTTGCAAAACAGGTAAATCAGGGCAAAGAAGAACTGAGAGTACTGGACGAGTCAAAGTAATGACAATACATTTTATTGGCATCGGAGGTATCGGACTTTCTGCATTGGCAAAATTTCTCTTTAATGATGGACATAAGATTTCCGGGTCAGACATCAAACAAACAGAGATCACCAATGACTTGGCAACGAACTTTGATGCCAAGATCACCATACCTCACCATGAAGATGCTGTGGAGGGTGTTGATAGAGTGATCTATTCTGCTGCAGTACGACCTAACAATCCTGAGTACCAAAAAGCAAAAGAATTAGGCATAGAATTACTTTCACGTAAAGAGTCTTTAAAAAGTATTTTAGGTGAAAAAGAAGTCTATGCTGTAGGTGGAGCACACGGTAAGAGTACCACTTCAGCCATGCTCTCTTCTATCATGCCTGAGTCCAATGCACTCATCGGTGCTATAAGCAAAGAGTTCGGCTCAAACGTACGTAATTACCCGAACAACAAAGTGGTCTTTGAAGCAGATGAGAGTGATGAGAGCTTTTTAAATTCCAATCCCCACCTTGCTATCGTGACCAATGTTGAACTTGAACATATGGAGTACTATGGGTATGACGAAGAGCGTTTTTACAATGCGTATAAAAACTTTTTGTCACTGGCTAAAATACGTGTCATCAATGCAGAAGATGAGTTCCTCTCTTCTTTGGAAATGAATAGCATTAAACTTTACCCTTCCAAAGATATCAAAAACATAGCGTTTGTTTTGGTAGATGGCGAACCGCATACAAAGTTTGAACTTTTAAACCTAGGGACATTTGAAGTATTCGGCTTTGGAAATCATATTGCTTTAGATGCAGCGTTAGCGATTTTGGGTGCTTTAGAGTTAGGTGAAGAGATAGAAGAGATAAGGACAAACCTTTTACATTACAAAGGTATTAAAAAACGTTTTGACATCGTACAAAACCAAGAAGAGTGTGTGGTGATAGATGACTATGGTCACCACCCCACCGAGATAAAAGTCACGATGGAGTCACTGCAAACCTACAAAACGCTACGTGGATTTTCCAAATTAAATGTCATCTGGCAACCACACAAGTATAGCCGTACGATGGATAATTTACAAGGATTTGTAGAGTGTTTTGAAGGGGTAGATGAACTTGTGATTCTTCCTATCTGGGCTGCTGGAGAGTTGGAAGTAGATATCGACCTCAAGGGCGCATTCAGCCGCTACAAACTTCTTATGGCAGACTCTGTCACCAAAGAAGACGGGTTGGTTAAAGTCTTTAAGGGTGGTCATGTCATACGAGAATACAGTGATGGGCTTGTGACAGCCTTTGGTGCGGGAGATATCACTTATCAGATACGTGGAGAGGCATAAGTTGATGCATTCGCAGGATAGTAGCGAAAAAACCATTATTCAAAAACTGGATCTTGATGGGTATATCGAGCAGTTCCAAAAGTTTTTAGCCAGAGAAAAGCCTATAGCTATGTTGGGTGATATCAACCAACATTATCGCTATATACAAGCACTTTCCAAAGTGCAATTTCCCATACCAAAATCAGTACCGAATTTAGATAGAGAATTGAACCTTATTAAGAAACAAGGTGTACTCTCCTTAGATGAGATCTATGCTTTTGTTACAATGTTCTCGTACTTTAATACCTTAAATACAGTGGGTTTTACAGAACCGCTTATCTCTTGGATACAGGGCATAGAGATACCTGAAGAGATCATTGAGGTCATAGGGTATTTTACTGTTGAAGGGGACATCAATCCTGAGCGTGACCCGGAATTATATAAACTTGAACGTGCCATCAAGCAAAACAAGATGGACATCAAAGAGACACTCTATAAGATGGCACACTCCAGTAAGCTTAGAGACTATCTTGTAGATACACAGGTGCATTTCAATGGCGGGGAAGAGACGTTACTTGTACGTGGAGGGTTTAACAATGCGATTAAAGCCACTGTGGCTGCACGTAGTCCCGGAGGCTTTTTTTATATCATTCCTCAAAGTATTTCTCACTTAAAGGAGAAAGAGTCTGCTTTGCTTAGCAGTAAAGAAGAGTTGATCTACACCTATTGCAAAAATATTTCAGCGATCTTTTTTAAGTGGGAACGTTTTTTGGCGTTTATCAACAAAGAATATGATAGGTTTGACCACTATCAGGCACGTGTCAGTTTTGCAAGAGCCAAAGAGTACGAATTCATTTTACCGAGCAAAGATAAACGCATCAAATTACAAGATTTTGCACACCCTGCCATAGAGAATCCCGTACCTATAAGCATGGATTTTTCTAAACAGATCATGCTTGTCACGGGTGTCAATGCCGGAGGTAAAACGATGTTACTAAAATCGATGCTTTCAGCGGTGTATATGAGTAAGTACCTACTCCCTTTCAAATGTAATGCTGTACAAACACATGTAGGACACTACAAGAGTATAGAAGCAGTCATAGATGACCCTCAATCTGTCAAGAATGACATCTCTACTTTTGCAGGACGTATGCAGGAGTTTGCAAAGCTCTTTAACAAAGAAGATGCTATTGTAGGGGTAGATGAGATAGAACTAGGTACAGACAGTGATGAAGCAGCTAGTCTGTTTCGAGTGATGTTGGATGAGTTACGAAAAAAGGGTATTACCTTTATCGTGACGACACACCATAAGCGTTTAGCTTCACTGATGGCAAGTGATGATGAGGTAGAACTTATCGCAGCACTCTATGATGAAGAGCGAAGACTACCTACATACACCTTTTTACAAGGAAGTATCGGAAAGAGTTATGCTTTTGAGACAGCACAACGGTATGGGGTTCCTGTTGCCATTGTCAACAAAGCAAAAGAGGTGTATGGAGAGGATAAAGAAAACCTGAATGAACTCATAGAGAAATCTACCTCCCTTGAACGTGAAATGCGTATGAAAATCACCAAGATAGATGAGGAATTAAAGGCTGTAGAGAAACAAAAACAAAAACTTCACGACGAAGAAGTGAAGCTTCAAGAGAATCATAGAAAAGCCATCGCAACACTTGAAAATCGTTATAATGCAGCGACTAAAAAAGCAAGAGAAGCCTTAAAGGCACAAGAATCAACAGAGGGCAGACGTCTGCTTAATGTAGCACATCAGCGTAAAGACTTTAAGCAAAAAGAGCTCCCATCAGTAGATGACGTGCCACTCAAAAAGGGTGATAAGGTGAAGTATCGTTCTCATAAAGGTGAGATACTCAGTATCCATGGTAAAGATGCAGCGATCATTGTAGATGGGTTGAAAATGAGGGTGCCCTTGGGACAACTGAAAAGAAGAGGTGATATCTCTCAAATAAAAGTTAAGCCTAAGGCCAAAGAAGTCAAAGTAACTGTGGAAAAGTCTGGAGGATCTGTGTCTGTAAAATTGCTCGGTATGTATGCAGATGAAGCTATAGATACAGTAGATAAATTTCTCTCAGATGCACTGGTGAACGGTCTAAGTGAAGTACAGATCATTCATGGTACCGGTGGGGGCGTGTTATCTAAATTGGTGAGTGAATATCTTAAAAATCATCCTAAAATAGAGAAGTTTTATAGAATGCCTGGAAACCTAGGGATTACAGTAGTCGAACTCTAACCCCTCTTTTAACTCCAAAAGGTATAATATAAATAATAAACTGTTGCAGGAGAACTACGTGAGCATTAAAGATGATGTGAATTATGTAAAAAAAGAGTTAAGTGGTGATGAAAAGATACTTGAGGGTGCGTTTAAAATAGAATCACTTTATAAAAAATACAAGTTTCAATTGTGGGGTGTGGTTGCAGCACTTATTTTGTTTTTTGGTGTACAAGCAGCGATGACTGCTCTGCATGAAGCAAAACTTGAAAAAGCAAATGAAGCTTTCCTGACATTACAAAGTAAAAGTGATGATGCAACTGCGCTTAAGATACTTAAAGAGAACAATCCAGCACTTTTAGAGCTTTACAGCTATGCACAAGCAGCTAAAAAACAAGATGTAAAAGCGTTAGAGTCTTTGGCTTCAAGTAGCAATAGCGTGATCGCTGATGCGAGTGGTTATACTGCAGGAGTATTGAGTGAAAAACCTGTTGATTCAAAACTCTATAAAGAGATGGCACTGTTTGAAGAAGCATACTTGGCTATCGTTTCGGGTGATATAAAGATGGCTAATAATAAACTGGAACTTATAGATGAACGTTCACCTCTTTCAGCGATTACAAAATTCCTTAAACATTCTACGATAAAGGCAAACTAATGAAGGTTTTATCACTACTTGCGTTTACTATAGCAGCATTATTTTTTTCAGGATGCAGCAGTAAAAAATATTTTGAACCTGAACAGACATTTTCAGCATCACATGCTTTAAATTCATATGGTGGGAGTATGCGTGATCTTAGCCGTGATGGAGGAACGCTTAAGAGTGGTCAATTTATTGGCAAAGCCGGTCTAAGTACTATCAACCTTGGCGAAGGATATAGATTTTTAAATGAAAGTGATGTTTATGTTCTGGCTGCAAATGCTGAGGGAATTTTAAAAATTATTGATAAAAAAACGACAAAAGAGGTACGTGCAGTTTCTTTACATGTACCTGTAGTTTCTGCAACGATTAAAGATGGTGTAGTAGCATATATTCTTAATAGTAATACCTTTGGTATTTATCAAATGGCAGATAATAGGAAAATAGTTGAAAGTCGTTCTGAGGCAACATATGCCATCGATACAAGAGCAGCAAGTCCAATGTTCATAGATAATTTAGTTGTTATGCCGATGCTTGACGGAAAATTGATTATTGTAAATATCGCAGATACGGACAATGCAAAAGTAGTTTATATCAGTAGTGAAAAAGTATTTAGTAATGTGATATATCTGGCTCGTAAGGACAACACGATGATTGCCGCAACACCAAAAAAACTCATTACGTTGGGCAATGGCGGGAAAAGAGAATATAAAGCAAATATTTCTGAAGTAGCAGTTGACAAGGGCATTATTTATCTCTTTACGAAAGAGGGGCAAGTGATTGCATTGAATAGCGACCTTGAAGCGGTAGGAACATCAAAGTATAAATTTGCACATTATGCTGTAGGAACAGCCTTCTCTGGTAGAGTTTATGCATTGGACCAAGGAGGAGCACTCATCGTTATGAATAGTCATCTGACTAAACGCAAGATTTATGAACTTGGAGAAGTGGGTGAGCCAGCATTTATCACAGGGACAAAGCTCTATAAAGATGGTAAAATCATTGAATTATCTAAATTAGGTTATGAGTGATTTACTGATAGCTTTTGAAGAGTATCTAAGTGTTACAAAGGCACTTGATGCACTGACAGTTTCTTCTTACTTGGGTGACCTAACCCAGCTGGAAGAGGCGAGCCAAAAAATACTTACTACACTTGATACAACTGATGTATTAAAATTTTTATCTACCTTTGAAAACAAAAGAACGTTAAACAGAAAACTCTCTTCTGTCAATGCATTTTTCAATTTTTGTCACAAGCAAGACTTTACACATGAAAAAATTAAAATCCCTATGGCAAAAGTACCCAAAGATTTACCCAAGTATATGAGCAGTGAAGAGATACTGCAAGGTTTAAAAAGCATTGACAGGACTAAAGTAACGGGATTACGTGATTATGCACTCATACTCTTTTTGTATGCGAGCGGATGTCGTATCTCTGAAGCATTAAGTGTGCAGCGTAGTGATATAGCAGATGGGTGGTTAAAGATACGTTTTGCCAAAGGAGAAAAAGAACGCATTGTACCTCTTGCTCCTATAGCAGTTCAGGCATTAGAAACATATATGCAGGAACAGGACATGTCCAGCAGTAATATTTGGTTAAATTACAAAGGTGATGTACTAAGTCGCATTTCTGCCTATAAAATAGTGAAGAAGTATTTAGGTGTATCGCCACATGTATTGAGACATTCTTTTGCTTCTTCACTTATCATAGGTGGTGCAGATCTACGCGTAGTACAAGAGTTGTTGGGACATAGCTCTCTGGAGACTACGCAGATCTATACACATATACAAAAACAGAACTTGGCAGACACGATGAACAGTTATCATCCTTTAAAAGGAGCTTCATGAAAGCGTTGGTTGAATATTTAAACCATAAAAATATCATTTTTAAATCACTTAAAGAGATCATGCCAAAAGAACTGGGTTCCCGTAAAAAGGTTTCACTCTATCTGGGTGTTAATCTGAAGGGTTATTATGCACTGGTCATGGAAGTTGAAAAGAAGAGTAGGGTACTTCGGAAAGAAGCAGCTGAGTTTATGCACTTACATGAAAAAGTTGAAAAGTATATTGACAGTAAGATCACTAAAAAATATGTGCTGATTAAAGCACCATTGTGTTCGCATGCGAAAGCTATGCTGGAAGAGAATGGGTGGAAGGTATGGCATGCGCCAGAATGAAATGACAAGTACCCTTGGAGTGAAGGATAATATGTTACTCGCAGATATTGGTAATACCTATTTCCATATCTACAATGGGAGTGAGATAGGGCACTTGACATATGAAGAGGCCATAAGTAAATATAGCAAAAAGGCACTCTGTTATATTTCAGTAAAACAACAATTGGACCGTTCGATAGAAAATATAGACTTATGGAAAAATATCTCCCAACAGATACAATTGAAAGGTGCATATGAGACGATGGGTGTAGACAGAAAAGCATTGTGTTTAAGTCATGAAAATGGTGTTTTTGTGGATGCAGGTTCTGCGATTACGGTTGATATCATGCAAGATGGCAACTATATGGGAGGATTCATATACCCGGGTTTAAAAGCGATGCTTCAGGCCTATAAATCTATCTCCCCGGCACTTGAAACAGAGTTGAATGAAACAATATACTTAGAGAGATTGCCTGCTACAACTAAAGATGGGATAAGCTATGGTATAATCGCGTCGATAAAAGCACTCATAGATAAGCATAGTGATGGCAAAAGGCTCTACTTTACAGGTGGGGATGGCAAACTTCTGTCAGGTTTTTTCAAAGAAGCCATTTACGATGATATGTTGGTATTTAACGGGATGCGAAAAGTGATTAAGGAATCAAAGATATGTTAACAGTAGCACTTCCAAAAGGAAGAATAGCAGAAGAAACACTTGAAATATTTGCTGAAATATTCGGTGGAGAATTTAAGTTTGAAGGTAGAGAACTCATCTTGGATATGGGAGAGTTCCGTTTTTTAAATGTACGTAATCAAGATGTACCAACTTACGTAGAGCACGGTGCAGCAGATATTGGGGTAGTAGGGCTTGATGTTATTACTGAAAAAGAATTAGACATTATCCAACTGCTTGATATGCAGTTAGGTAAGTGTAAAGTTGCCATCGGTATTAAGAATGAAGATAAACTTGACTGGTCACGCCCTAACATAAAAGTAGCTACCAAGATGGTAAACATTACTAAAAATTATTTTGCCAAAAAAGCAGTAGGTGTAGAAGTGGTTAAACTTTACGGTTCCATAGAACTGGCTCCTCTTGTCGGTTTGGCAGATGCTATTGTGGATATTGTAGAAACAGGTTCAACGATGAGAGAAAATGGGTTGAAAGTGGCTGAAGATATTATGGATTCTTCTGCACAACTTATCTCAAATAAAAATAGTTTTTATGCAAAGAAAGAAGAGATTCTTTCTTTATATGAAAAGATTAAAACTGTTGTAGAAAGCCGTGGCTAATACTACTTCAGACTCTCTTGATCTCTACGCAAAAGTAGAGGATCTTCTTGGTGTAAAAGAAGCGGCTCCAAGTCTTTATGCACATTACCTTCTTTTTTTAAATTCTGTAGATTTTGACACTCTTTTGGATGTGGGTTGCGGTTCTGGAGATTTCTTACGTCAAATGCAAAGTGCATTAGAAATACCTCAAGTGAAAGGGATAGACCTTAGTCCTCTTATGGTCTCCAAAACAGTCCATCAAGGCTATGATGCTCAATGCATAGACTTATGTGATTTAAATGGTCGTTATGATGTGTTAACAGCTGTTTTTGATATGTTGAACTATCTTAATAAAGAGCAATTGGCACATTTCTTAGGGTGTGTAAAAGAACACTTAAATGATGATGGATATTTTCTTTGTGATATAAACACTTTGTATGGTTTTGAAAATGTAGCGGTCGGTGCTTACATAGTAGATGATGAAGAGAGATTTTTAACCGTGGACAGTGACTTTGAAAATAGTAAGTACAGTTCAGAATTTACACTTTTTGAAAAAGAGGGAACAACTTTCAAGAAGTCTCAAGAGAGTATTGTACAATATCATCATACGATAGATGACATAGTAAAGTTAAGTGGTTTGGAACTAATACAGAGTGATGATGTAAATCTTTATGATTTTGATGAAGCGGATAAAGTATTTTTAGTACTGAGAAAGGTGTACCCGAGGAATTAGTTTGGAATTGAAGTCCATCATAAAAGATGGACTTTTTGTAAGAGTAGGTGAAAACCTATCTTACATTTTCAAATGGATTATCAATAACATTCTTTCTATCTACAATGTACGGTATCAAAGCTGTTTGTCTAGCTCTTTTGATAGCTCCTGTGATAAGCTCCTGATGCTTTTTACAATTACCAGTGAGTCTTCTAGGCATAATTTTAAATCTTTCACTAAGTGAGAATTTAAGTTGTCCCAAATCTTTGTAGTCTATAAACTCTACTTTTAATTCACAATATTTGCAAAATCTTTTTTTAAATTTTCTTCTTTCTGCCATGGTGTTCTCCTAAAACGGTATTTCATCTTCATTGATGTCAATTTCTGGAATATTTGACGTAGGTTGTGGTGCAGCTTTCGGAGCAGACGGAGCAGGTTGGCTATAGCTGTCATTTGATGGAGCATTATAATCTGATCCACCTTGTTTACTATATTCGTTACCACCCATAGGTGCAGATTCGTCTTTACTTCCTAGCATTTGAAGGTTCTCAACTGTTACAGAGTGTCTACTTCTTTTGCTTCCATCTTGTGCTGTCCACTGATCTAGCTTCAATCTTCCATCTACTAAAACTTTGCTACCTTTACGTAAATATTGATTTGCAATTTCAGCAGTTCTACCAAAAAAAGTAAGGTCTACAAAGAGTACTTCTTCTTTTTGTTCACCAGTTGCAGATTTGAATTTACGTGAAGTTGCGATGGCAGTATTACCAATGGCACTTCCACTTTGCGTATATTTAATCTCAATATCTCTAGTAAGGTTTCCAGCTAAAATAATCTTGTTGTACATAAGGTTGCTCCTAATCTATGGTTGATTATGCGTCTGTTGCGTCTGTTGCAGGTGCTTCTGCTTCAGGTGCTTTTGTTTCTACTGCAGGTGTTTCTGCTACAGGTGCTTTTGTTTCTGCTGCAAGTGTAGCTTTTTTGTTTGCTGCTGCAACAAGTTTATCAAAATGCGCTATCTCTTTTTCTTTAGTATATTTCACAGTTAAAAACTTGATGACCTCTTCGTTAATTTTAAGATTTCTCTCAAGTTCATGAATAGTTGTACCTTCTGCCTTATAAAAAAGAACAGTGTAGTAACCTCTAGCATGTTTTTCTACCGGATATGCAAGTTTTCTCATACCCATATCATTAGTACCAACAAGCTCGGCACCTTCTTTAGCAAGAACATTTTTTACTTTCGTAATTTGTGCTGCGATCTCTTCTTCTGTTAGTGTAGGTTTAATTACAAACAGTGTTTCATAACAAGTCATATTGTTTCCTTTGGTTTAATAGCCCATCTATACAGTCATAGGTACAACTGTCCAAAAATGAGCAAGAATTTTGGAAGCGCTATAATACTACAATACTCCTTAGGTACATATTAGATGCATATAACATATTTAGGGAGGGATAAGTTCTTGCTTTTAAAATGAGTGTTATTCGATTATAAAAAAGATTGTAATTTTATCAACATACTGTAAACCAGTACTTCTTTTTGGGTAGATGGTGCTTTTTTTATGAGTATTTCACTCTCTAATAAATGTTCAAATATCTTCAGTAATGCAGCTGATTTTACACGTAAGGCTAACTGCGCTTTTTGTTCTTCTATCTGTTTGGGTAGTTTGTATCCAAGTATAGCGGCTGAATCTACGTGCCCGTTGAGCTTAATGTAGGCATGGAAAAGAAAGATTTGATTGACAAAATATTGTGTTGATCGAAGTAAAGATGCCTCATCCTCACCCAACTCAAGTAATTTTGTAATGGTTGAGATAATGGCCTTTTTGTTAAACAGATCTATAAGTAACTGCTCCGTTGCCAGGGGTGCTGTAGAGTAAACAAGTCTGTCTATATCTTTACTTGTAACCTTCATGCTCAGTATGGCAAGCTTATCCAGTTCATTGGCACAAAGGGCTAAGTTGTTGTTGAGTATGAGCATAAGGTGTTGTAAGGCAAAGTGATCAATATCAAGTTGTATATGTTGTGCCTTTTGTTGCAACATGGTTATACCCTCACGAATATTTGGTTCAAAAAATCGTACCCAAATCCCACCTTTTTTCTCAGTAAAGGCTGATTGCATACTCTTCGCATCATTCGCTGTACCGGCAAAGCTGTAGAGGAAGTAGTTATCTGTACTTTTGTTGGCAAGTTCTATAAGAATGTCCAGTTCTTTTTTGGGTATTTTTTTATCGTGTTTAACAACTATAAGGTTTGTTCCGCCAAATAAAGAGGTTTGAGAAAGAAAGTTCTTTGCCTGTTCAAAGTTCCACTCATCGTGATAGAGACTCAGCATACTCTCTTTTGCCTCTGTTTTTTTGATATAAGTATCGATGTAAAAGTCTACGAGGTAGTCATTTTCACCATAAAATAAAACAGCTTTAGGAAATGCCTGTTTAAGTTTTTGGTCAAATTCCCTTTGGTACATCAGGCCAACTCCATTTCATCTTTACTCAACTTTTCAACAAGTTCAACCATGATGACAGCTTGAGCGATGTGGGCTTCGTTTATTTTTACTCTTACTTTATCAAAAAGCATCACATCATCACCTCTAAGATGGACGGTAACGCCTTTGATATCACCTAAGAGTACCGCCTTCGTACTTTCTTCTGCCTCGATGATCTCAGCTTCGAAGATTTCACCTAAATGTTGGGCCGCCCAGCGTGCAAATTTACGGTCTCTGAAATCCCATTCTGCTTTTGTCGCGTCTCTTTCCAATTCGCTTACCCTTGCACAAAGCGGTTCTATGTTGCGCAATAGATAACTGGCTTCTTCTGGCTCTTCACGTAATTGGGTTTTGATGAGACGGTGCAATATAAGGTCGGAATATCTACGTATGGGTGAGGTAAAGTGGCTATAGTGACTAAAGCCCAGGCCAAAATGTCCTACATTGTGTGCAGCGTAACTTGCACGTCGCAAGGATTTGATGATCATACCATCTACTTCTGACGAAAGACCCATCCTCTCTGCTTCTTTTTGTATAGCACGTATGAGAGAAGGGGCATCTTCATAGTCTTTTACATAAAGACCGATAGCTGCTAACTCGGCAAGTAAAGCTTCTAGCTTGGCAAGTTGCGGTGGTTCATGTATACGGAAGATGCCGTCACCTTCACCGGTAAAACGTTTGGCTGAAGCCTGGTTAGCCAGGAGCATACACTCTTCTATGAGTGAATGAGATGGTGTGCCTGTCTCTATCTGTGTACTTACCAATAGTTGTTCCGCATTGATCGTGAGTTTGGTCTCTTCACTTCTAAAATCAAAGCCATACTTGAGTCGTTCCTGATGCAATTTAACCGTTATTTTTTGTAAAGGTAGTAACCATGTCCAAATCTGGGCAACTGTATCAGTAATACCTTCAACGCCATTTTCCAATATATTATCTATGTTTTCATAATTAAAACGGTGTTTTGAGTGGATGATAGCTTCAAAAAACTCTTCTTTTAAAGGTTTCAGTGTTGTTTTGTCAAGTTCTATCTTGGCTACAAATGCCAACCTGTCTACTTTGGGTTTAAGCGAACAGATGTTTTCACTCAGTTCGCGAGGGAGCATCGGAAAAGACTTGTGTGGTAAATAAGTGGTAAAACCTCTTTTTTTTGCCTCTTTATCGATAGGTGTAAAAAAGGGTACATAGTGACTTACATCGGCGATAGCGACATAAAGGGTATGTGCTTCCATGTCAAAATAGATAGCATCATCAAAATCTTTTGCAGTAATGGGGTCAATGGTACAAAAATCAAGGTGGGTCAAGTCTATACGGTCTGGATGTTCTTCTTTTGTTACTTCTGATTCAATTGCGACTGCATCTGTGACACAATCCTGAGGAAATGCATCTTCACGTTCAAAAAGTGCGAGTGAGATTTTCTCATCTACTTTAGGATCATCTAGAGTTCCCATCACTTCAAGTACTTTATCATCATCGACATCGACTTTTAACACTGTACCTAGTTTAAAAGCTTTTAAGTCCATACCATCCATGACAGCGTGTGTAGGCTCTCCTGTACGGATGTTCAGTATAAGAAAATTATCTGATTCATCCCGGTGTGTGTACGCAATGGTAAAGAGATGGGCTTTCTCTGTGACAAGTTGTACTTTTCCACTGGCACGTCCGCGTCGGGCGATGATACGTTTGGCAACGACAACATCTCCATGTTTCGCACCCCAAAGATGATCAGGTTCTATAAGCAGATCTCTTTGCTCTTTGAATTCTGCTTCTACATAGCCTTTACCATCTTTGCCTATATAGAGTTTACCTACACGGTATAGAGACTTTAGTTTCCATAGTCCATCTATTTCTTCTATGGCACCCAATTGTTGAAGTGCCTGAAAACTGTTTTGGTCTTTTGGTTCGATATCTGAACTCAGACATCCATTGGTAAGTTGTATGGCAAATGGGGACATGTTTAACTGCTCTCTTGAATGATATTTGATGTAAATAATACTGTTGTTTTAATCATCGGTAATTATATTATTTTAACGCTTCAAGTCTCTCTATCCTTTGCTCTGTACTTGGGTGTGTACTGAAGAGATGCTTGAGTGACATATCTTTGCCTGTAAAAGGATTGATAATAAACATATGCGCTGTTTGCGGGTCTGCATCATGCATAACGGTTCCTCTAGCATAGCTGTCCAGTTTAGCCAATGCACTCTGTAGCCACTCAGGATGACCTGTCATGCGAGCAGCACCGGCATCTGCCATAAACTCACGGTTTCTGCTCACAGTCATTTGTATGATACTCGCAACCAGAGGCATAATAAACATAAGTGCTATTGTGACAAGTAAATTAGGTCTGTCTCTATCTCCTCCACCAAAAAACATACCAAACTGTGCAAGCATCGCAATGGCACCGGCGATGGTCGCGGCGACTGTCCCGATGAGCATATCGTAGTGTTTTATGTGACTGAGTTCATGGGCTATAACAGCTTCTATCTCTTTTTCTGTCATCAGCTTCAAAAGTCCTTCAGTAACAGCCACCGCTGCATGCTCATAGTTTCTTCCTGTGGCAAATGCATTAGGTTGTGCTTCAGGTATGATGTAAAGTGCCGGCATCGGTAGATTTGCACGATGCGTGAGTCTTTCCACGATCTCATAAAGATCTGTAGCGGAGTTGTGATCTACAGGTATGGCATGATAATGTTTCAACACTTGTGTGTCACTATAATAATACGCATAAAAGTTCATCCCTGCTGCTGCAAGGAAAGCGATGATCATACCAGTCTGTCCGGCTATCATACCACCAAACCAGATAAACAGTAGAGTTAGCCCTGTCATGAGAGCATAGGTTTTAAACTGTTCCATTGCGGTTTATCCTTTTAGTAGTTATTTTTAATTTAATATACCATACAGGTACAAACAAAAGGTAAATAAAAAGCTATGCTATAATAAATTTATGACAAAAATAATAACCATTATCCTAGTATTGACTTCAACTATCTTGGCTGAATATAGCTCAAGTATCTCACCCATTACCTCTGAAATAAAAAAGCGTATGATAAAAGATAACTCATGGAGAAAAGGTTGTCCCTTCTCTCTAAATGATCTACGTTATCTTCATGTAAAATATATAGACTTCAGGGGTAAAGAGATGATGGGTGAAATCATTGTGTATAAAGAGCTATCTGCCGAGGTAGCAGAGATTTTTAAAGACCTTTATGATGTGGGATATCCTATCAAAAAAATGAGATTAGTGAGTGACTATAAGGGCAATGACTGGCAATCCATTGAGTCAGACAATACTTCATCCTTTAATTGTCGGCCTGCAACAGGAAGTAAAAAATGGTCCAAACACTCTTATGGGAAAGCTATAGACATTAACCCCATAGAAAATCCTTACATTTCAAGAAAAGGGCATATTTCCCATAAAGTATCTTTAACCTATAGAAAAAGAGTGCATAAAGAATCTAGCTATACAGATAAAGCTGTTTTATTGAAAAATGATAAAGCCGTTGAGATATTTAAAAAGCATGGTTGGCAGTGGGGTGGCGACTGGTCTGGAGTAAAAGATTATCAGCACTTTTCAAAATGAGTCATTATGTTTTCATTATAAAATATAATTGAGCCAAGATGGTGGATTATAAAAATGTAAATTACTTTCATTCAAGTCAACTCTTTCACTATGGTTAGTGTGTAACTTGGCATTGATCAGAGTGTATCGTAACCCTGTGATATTACTTATGAGATTTTTACTTTCATTTAACGCTTCTAAAACAGATTCTTTACTTTTCAGGCAGCTCTGAAAAAGACCCTATTGGTCTCTTTATAAAACTGTTTAAACCTGGACAGAATAATCTGTCCAGGGGATGGTCTTAAAGACCAGTAACGTTTTCGGCTTGTAAACCTTTTTCGCCTTCTGTAACTTCAAAAGTTACTTTTTGCCCATCATTAAGAGAAACACGGTCATAACCATTACTATTGATATTACGGTAGTGTACAAATACATCTTTTCCGCCATTTTCTTGTTCGATAAAACCGAAACCTTTTTCACTGTTGAACCATTTTACTGTTCCGTTTATTTGATTTGCCATTGCAATTCCTTTGGTTGTTTATACACATCATTACTGAAGTGCTGAAAATATAAAGTGGAGTGTTCTTATGGAGGATTATACTGTAAACAAAGGTTATTAATAAAAATCAAGCCAAAGATGAACTCTAAATCATCTTTCAATAAATATAATATAGCAGAATAGTTAAATTTTAGCAAGCGATATGGTCGAGTCTAGTATTTAATTTGGTTAGGTATATGGGGGAGAGAGAAGAAGTATCATTTTTATATTTCAAATAACTTTAAGTATAACTCACAAATGTATTGGATGTTTTGAGAGGTGGACAAGCCTAAACCTAACCTCAGGGGACATCGTTACTCGGCTAAGGTAGGAAACTATGGTTATTATAGAAGTCATGATGAATACAAAAATCGTCATAAATAGAATAAAAAACATAAGATAGAAAAAAGAGAATATAAAAGAGATAGAAAGAGAACTGAAAAAAGAAATAAAGAACACCATAAAAATAATAGATAAAATGAATGATGAAAAGAGTTGAAACGTTTAATTTAGAACGTTTTATATTCTACCAAGCCTCGAAGACTTGGTAGAAAAGAGCTTAAAACTTATACGTTAACCCGACGTTCACAGTATTAATACTGTAATCATGTGTTTCGCTATAAAGTCCATTTGTGATTGTTGCACTATTATCATTGTACAGATCTACATAATCTGCAAATACTGCCAAATTATCTGTCAGTTCATATGATGCTCCAAGGCCCCACTGGAAACCATCTTCATCCATATCTAAAAAACTCCTATCATCCGTATTTAAATTGACATTACCATACCCAAGCAGAGCATAGACATCAAATGCTTCGGTTACCGGGTACATTGGCTTAACATAGATTCCCCATGCTGAAAAGTCACTGCAAGGTCCACTGCTATTTACTACACTATTATCGGAAAATGTATATCTATCGGTCCAGTCACCATCACCCACTGAATCCCAGTATCTACCTTCTACCGCAAGGTATGGGTTAAATTTATATCCTGCTTGGAGCATATAAGTATTGAAGTTGTCTTCATGATTTCCAGACGATAAAAGCGGAGTACCTGCCTGCCCATTGGAACCAATATAGTCATCTGAAATGTCTGCATAACCATAAGCAAGACCTACATAGAAACCACTTTCATCAGGAGTTGGAGCTACCATTTCCTGCACAATAGGCACCATAGGCTCTACCGGTGCTACGTCTCCACCCGCTATTGCGAATGCACTCATTGCCAAAACTGCTACTGTTGAAAGAGTAAATTTTTTCATCATTTTTCCTTGTAAATTTGTATTTTATCACTATAAGACGCTATTTTTTGAGTAAAGAAGTGTCCAAGCTCCCTCAAAAGAGGAATGCTTGAACAATTTTCCGAACTCAAGAGATGCAAAGCCCTGAAGAAGAATCTTCAGAGCAAATCTATTGTTTTATAGAGTGCTTCTTTGTAATTAAGGTTGTGTAACTTCGTTAGCGTCTAAAGTAACGGCTGATTGTGCTAAGAGCCTGCCCTCAACTGTTGCCCCGGTATTTACATTAATAGCTTTTTGTGCCAATGCAATACCTTTAAACTTAGCTGATGTTTCAATAATCACACCTGTGAGTCCGCCAACTTGCCAGAAAACATTCTTCGCCTGTGCACCGCCAGTGAGGTATATATTGGCATTACTGGCCATTGTTAGGTCTCCTGCTATCTGGAAAATCCAGACGTCGTTTGCTCCACCGTTAAGTGTTACACCTGCAGCACTTATTAAAACGCCTGTCGCTGTCTTATAAAGACCTGGAGCAATAGTCTGATTAGTGATATCTGCAGCTAGGGCTTGAGGTGCAGGTACTGTACGCCCTGCCGCATCAGTATACGCAGTTTCCATGGCACTTACTGCCGTAGTCATCTTAGCTGGAGTTGGAGGTGTCATGTCAGCTGCATAAAGCTTTCCTGTCACTAAAGATGATGTTGAGTATGTGCCATCAGCAGAAAGTATATCACCAAATCCGGTTAGGTAAGTTCGAGCAGCCGGACTCACCCCTACATCTCCGGTAACATCTGTAGTTCCAGTAGTTGATACTTTAGTCTTAGCAAGGATTACAAAATCTTCTGCTGTACCGAGATCTACAGCTTTTGGACCTTTTGCAGCTATCGTATCTGTAGTAAAATTCCACACATAATCAGCCGCTAAAGCATTGCCAGCTAAGTCCGTAACGCCCGTAGTGATTGTCGCGGTATATGTTGTATTTATATCAAGATTGGCATTAGGATTGAAGAGCATAATGCTGTTACCAGAAGGAGTTACACTTCCAACTATAGGTGTACCACCGCTTGTCTTAACTAACGTAAAATTAGCTGGAATCACTGTAGAAGAATCAATTCGTTCACTAAGGAGGGCGCTGACAGTTTTGCTGGTAGAAACGCCTGTTTCATTGGTATCGGGACTTGTTGAGATCACTGTAGGAGGAGTATCATCTGTTGTCGTACCTGTAGTAAAATTCCACACATAATTAACTGCTAAAGGATTGCCAGCTAAGTCCGTAACGCCCGTAGTGATTGTCGCGGTATATGTTGTATTTATATCAAGATTGGCATCAGGATTGAAGACCATGCTGCTACCAGAAGGAGTTACACTTCCAGCTATATGTGTATTATCGCTTGTCTTAACTAACGTAAAAGTACCTGTACTCACTGTAGTAGCTTCAAGTGCTTCACTAAGGAGGGCGCTGACGTTACTGTTGATAGAAACGTTTGTTTCATTGGTATCGGGACTTGTCAAGATCACTGTAGGAGGAGTATCGTCTGTTGTTCCTGTTGTAAAGCTCCAAACATAATCAGATCCCAAAAGAGGAGTACCTCTTGTGTCAATAACACCCGTTGTGATTGTCGCAGTATATTCTGTATCTGCAACAAGAGGGTAAGTAGGAGTGAAGACCATACTGTCGCCCACGCTGGTCACGACACCCTCAACTGGATAAGAGCCATCCGTTGTCATTAGTCTAAAAGTAGTCTCATTGACGGTGGAAGAGTCAAAGGCTGTATCAGAGTATCCACTGATAGTTGAATCAAAGGCTACGTCTATGGCGCCATCAACAGGAATTGTGGTAATAATTGCTGCTTTTGTTTCATCGCAACTGCTACTACCGCCACACCCTGCAGTAAAAACTGTCAGGATAAAAAGCATAGAGATTATAGCTAGATTTGAATATTGTTTGAATATTTTCATTCGATTGTTCCTTATTTGTGTGTTTATTTATAGTTTTATAAATAAAATATGTATATTAATGCATCATCCGTTATTGACGATATGCACATTCCAGAGATCGGAGAACTCGGATTAAAATCGAATTCTCCAGGTTACGAAAAAGAGAGTTTATCTATTTTGTATCTCCATAATATCCAGCACCGGCACCTATGGCTGTACCAACGGCTGCTGATTTAAGTACTGAACCTCCAGATACAACACCAACCACTGCTCCAGTACCAGCGCCAATTAGAGCACCTTTTTCTGTTTTTGCACCAGGCTGAGCACATCCTGCCATCAATCCTACAACTGAAACAGCAACTAACATCTTTTTAAAGTTAACATTTTTCATCATTATTCCTATTTGTTTTAGATAAATTCATTGTATCATGAATTTATATTAATTATCAAATTTTGGGTAACTTTCAGATGAATACCTTATCTACCGGGCTACCCAAAAATACTCTATTTAGCTTCGTTTGTTTCCAAAAATAAGAAGTAATCCACCTAATACTATTGCTCCCGCGCCAGCCCAAACAGGAATCTGTACGGTTTTCTTCTCTTTTACTGACATTTCGATAGGTCCAACTTTAATCTCATCAGTCTGTTTAGTGTAACTAAAACTAGTATATGCTAAACCAAGCACACCACCAACAATGAGGAGAATGGCTAAAATTCTTATTGCATTCATTTTTATCCTTTTAATTTTGATTCTGCACAAGCCAAGTATGAACGGGGTGTCTGACAACAATCACCATACTCAGTACAAAAGTTTTTTCTTTTTACAGTATACGACGACCTCGAATAAGACGAATTACAATCACCACGATTGCAATGACAAGAAGAATATGGATGAATCCACCCATAGTATATGAGCTGACAAGCCCAAGAACCCAAAGTATAATTAGAATAATCGCAATTGTTTCAAGCATTTTATCTTTCCTTTTTAAATTATATCGCGTAACATCAATCAATAGATTGGTTACATACAAAGTACACTGATTCCGAATTATAGAAAATCAATGTAAAACCAGAGTATAATCACTTCCATTCACTTTCTTAATAATAAGATTGAATATAATATTATAGTTTAAAATTAGACAGTGAAACCTTAATTTTGTTAATAGCATAGACACTTTTATTGTGGTCATTCCATATATTGATTGTTATCCTCCCTAAAACTAAATTATTAATAAGAAGATAATTCTGTTAAAATACTAACAGGAGAGGTCATGAGAGGATTTTTAACCTTTTGATGCTCCTACTATTTACCGTATCATGTATCCAATGTGTGCATGGCTTAGAAAATGGTATCAAAAAGGAAAAGTGTAATGTTGAGAATTAGTATATTCAGTTTTTTACTTTTTAGTGTGTGTATACCTACAAGTCTTATGGCTAAAGGTGCCGATAAATACAGTCAGGCTCTGATATTCTATCAAGATAAAAACTATAAAAAAGCGTATGTTATTATTGAAAAAGAAGCACAGAGTGGCAATAAAGAGGCACAATATATATTGGCTCAGATCTATGAGAAGGGGGAAGGGGTCAACAAAGATCTTCTGAAAGCGGTTCACTGGTACAAACAGGCTGCTTCCAAATATGCTTATGTTCAAAAAGAGTATACAAAACCTAAAGGAGCCAAAGAAGAAAACTTTTTTGATAGGTTAGAAAAACAGTTTACATATACATCAGAACAACAAGGAGCAATTTTTGCTTTTTCTAAAATAGACGTAACGACACCAGAAGTTAAATCCATGATGATGAAATTTCTAGAAAACAGTTTTGGCTTGCAACCATACAATACAAATTATTTTGCACCATTTACATATTCATCCAGTAAGTATAAACGTTATTTCACAGCATACAATGAGAATGATCCAGCAGAGATGGAGTATGAGAGCAATATCGAAGCAGAATACCAATTTAGTTTCCAAAGACCTATAATCTATAATCTTTTTGGCTGGAATGAATATGTTTTTTTAGCTTATACCCAACAGGTTTGGTGGAAGCTCTATGATGAATCAGCTCCATTTCGTGAGACCAATTATACTCCAGAGGTATTTATGATTCTTCCAACATCAGATACTATGGATGAAAAGTATAATTTAAAAGCACTCAAATTTGGGTATAAACATCAGTCGAATGGAGAAGATGGGTATGCTTCCAGATCATGGAACAGACTTTTTTTAGCAACACTGTGGCAGTGGGATTCACTCTTTCTAAAAGTTGAAGGATGGTACAGAATACCTGAAGACAAAAAGAGTGAGGCTTTTTATGAGGGGACAGATCTTGGAGCTCCAGGTGATGACAATCCAGATATCACTGATTATCTGGGGTATGGAGAAATTGAGCTTAAATATCTTTATGGAAAACAACAGTTTAATCTTCTTTTACGAAATAATTTAGATTTCAATGAGAACAAAGGGGCTATTCAGCTTGATTACACGGCTCCATTTTTTAATTCAAATCATACATTTTGGTATGTTAAACTTTTTAATGGCTATGGTGAAAGCTTGATTGATTATGACAATAGTGTAACAAAGATAAGTATCGGGTTTGCATTTTCAAGAGGATTATTTTAAGATATTAAGGTTATCATGTTTCAACTATACCATTATCTATTGGGTTCTTGTGGTGGGGTGAGATATAAAAAACAATAATGAAGATGCGATTTTTGAAGGGAAACGATGAGAATAACAAACAGTACAGTAGAAAAAGCAAAAATTTTGTCTAAAAGTTGGCAAAAAACAATCTCACATAGCCGTGAAGCAGAAGAAATAAAGTTTCATCAGATGATGATAAAAATGTTGGAAGATCCACAAAACAAACTTTTTCTCATAGAGTTACTAGACCAAAGCTTTAGAGCGAGTAGTTCAAGTAGAGTCGCTGACCAATTAGAGTTTTTATTTTCTAAGTATGAGAATACAAGGTTCTTTAGCAAATTTGAAGATATATTGATTTGGATGTTTCGTAATATGGGAATATACCTTCCAGGGATATCAGTCCCACTTTTTGTTCAATACCTTAGAAATGATATTAGCACAATCGTTGTAAAAGGAGAGGAAAATATTCTCTCCCAGCACATAAAAAATAGAAGAGCAGAAAATACAAGAGTGAACATCAATATTATCGGTGAAGCCGTTTTAGGAGAAGGTGAGGCAAGTGGTAGAGTACAGAAATATATCAAAGCACTCCAAAATCCAAATATTGACTATATCTCTATAAAAATATCAACAATTTTCTCTCAAATAGTACCACTCGCTCACAATTGGAGTGTAGAAGAGATATCAAAGCGTATTGCTTTAATTTATGACGCGGCTATGGAGAATAAATTTACTAACTCCAAAGGGGAACAAGAAGATAAATTTGTTAACCTTGATATGGAAGAGTATAGAGATTTAGACCTTACAATCGACTCATTTATTAAAACACTCTCTTTAGAGAGATTTAAAAATCTTCATGCCGGCATAGTTTTACAAACATATATGCCAGACGCATTAGGTCGCGCACGTAAATTAGCTTTATGGGCTAAACAAAGAGTTGAGAGTGGTGGCGCACCGATAAAGATTAGGATTGTAAAAGGTGCAAACCAAGAGATGGAGCTTACAGAAGCTAGCCTTAGAGATTGGCCATGCATTACGTATGATAGGAAGAGCCAGAGTGACGCTAACTTTAAAGTTCTTCTCGATTTTTTAATGTCGTCAGAGATTGCTCCGTACGTAAGCGTTGGAGTGGCGTCACATAATATATTTGACCTAGCGTTAGCTCATGAGTTGGCAAAAGAGCGTGGAGTTGAGAAATATTATAGCGCTGAAATGTTAGAGGGGATGAGCGAGAGCGCATACAAGGTGCTTAAAGAATATGGCGTCAATGTCATTCTTTACGCCCCGACCGCAACAAAAGCGACTTTTACCAATGCTATCGCCTATCTAGTGCGACGATTTGATGAGAATACAGCAGAGCAAAACTTCTTACGACATAGCTTTGGATTGAGTGTTGAAGACGACGCGTGGGAGAAGTTGGTAAAAAGCTTTGATGACTCAATAGCAGCCATCGATAATCTTCCTCTAGAACCATACAGAACGCAAGATAGATTAAGCGAAACCATAGAGCCAATCGAAGACGTTGCAAACTATGAGTTTAGTAATGAGAGCGATACCGACTTTGCCCTTAAGACAAATAGACTTTGGGCTTATACAATAGTTGATAAGTGGTCTAATATAGATAAAGTCAGCGGGTATAATATCCACTCTGTTATTGGCGGTGAAGAGGTAGAAGGTGAAGATGAGGTGAAAGTCATCGATAAATCGCAGTTCCATGAAAAGATAGAGGTTGGAAGTTACACAAAAGTTGGAAAAGTTGAGTTGGCTAAAGCACTCGATGTCGCTAAAGGAGATGTTGATGGATGGGCTAAAACTACTTCGCTTCAAAGATCTAAAACACTAATGAATGTGGCTAATGAGTTTAGAAAAGCTAGAGCTGATTTAATAGGTGTTGCAGCAGCCGAGGTTGGTAAAGTTTTTTCTGAGACCGATGTTGAAGTTACTGAAGCTATAGATTTTCTTAACTTCTATCCATACTCATATAGAAAACTGGAATCATTAGAAGGTATTGGGTTTATACCAAAAGGTGTTGGCTTGGTAGTTAGTCCTTGGAACTTTCCTATTGCAATACCGGCAGGTGGTGTTGCAGCAGCATTGGCAACTGGTAATACAGTGATACTAAAAGCATCATCAAGTTCAGTGCTTTGTGCTCATAGATTATGTCAATGTTTTTGGGATGGTGGTGTGAGTAAAAATACACTTCAGCTTGTTATTGCAGATGGTGATATTATCAGCAGTGAGTTAATTGCAGATGAAGCGATAGATTTTGTGATATTTACCGGTTCTGAAGCGACAGCATACAGTATGATAAAAACACGTCCAAATCTTCACATAAGTGCAGAGACAGGTGGCAAAGATGCGACAATAGTGACAGCTCTTGCAGATAGGGACCAAGCGATAAAAAATGTTGTCGCTTCAGCATTTAACAACTCTGGTCAGAAGTGTTCGGCAACCTCCCTTCTTGTGTTGGAAGAGGAACTTTATAATGATGAAATTTTCATAAAAACCTTAGTAGATGCGGCTGAGTCATTAGAGGTTGGAAGTGTCTGGAATCTGGAGAATAAAATAGGTACACTCAGTTCTACCCCAAATGGAAAATTAGAAAAAGCACTGGATTATCTAGATGATGGAGAAGAGTGGCTGATTAAACCAAGCTACGCAAACAATAACCCATATATGTTAAAGCCATCAATAAGATGGGGAACAAAAAATGGCGATTATTGTCATATGAATGAGCTGTTTGGTCCTGTACTTAGCGTAATGTGTGCCAAAAATCTTGAGGACGCGATTGATATCGTTAACGCTACTGGATATGGTCTAACCTCTGGATTGGAGAGTTTGGATGAGAGGGAAAAAGCAATATTTAAAGAAAAAATGTTAGCTGGAAATCTTTATATTAACCGTATGACAACAGGAGCTATAGTTAGAAGACAGCCATTTGGAGGTATAAGGAAATCAAGTATCGGAAGTGGTCGAAAAGCTGGTGGATTTAACTATCTGACACAGTTTTCAAACATCACCACCCCTCCACCAAGTAAATTGCATACAAAAAGTAACGAACTTCTTGAACATTATAGAGCAGTCCTTAATGTAGATGGCTTAGAACAGATACTTGATATTTGTGCTAACTTTGTTTATTGGGTAGATAAAGAGTTCTCCAAAGAGCACGACTACTCAAACATAAGAGGCGAGAGTAACCATATCAAATACCTTGGAATGAAGAGTGTGTTACTTAGGGTCGAGAATTCTGCAACTGTTGAGCAGATAATATGTTCAATATTTGCTATCAGACTTATTGGTGCCAATCTACACTTATCACTTCCATTAGAGATGAAAAAAAGCGAAAATAAGCTACTAGATAATATCTCTATGCTTTTTAGTGATGAAGAGTTGCTTTATGAAAAAGAGGATGAGCTTGTTAACTCAATCAAAGCGTACGAGCGTGTAAGATTTCTTACTAATGAGCCAATCAGTCCAAAGATATATGATGGACTTAGCAGTGAACCTATCCATATCTCTAGTAAACCTTTTGTTGGGCAGGGAAGAATAGAAATGTTGCATTATTATATTGAACAAAGTATCTCAGACAGTTACCACAGATATGGTAATCTAGGTGAACATAAAGCAGAATATGAGGAGACAAAATAATGGAATTACCTGTAATAATATCTTTTACACTTTACATGACATTGATGGTAGGGATAGGTTTTTACTTCTATTTTAAGACAGATGATTTGAGTGATTATGTCTTAGGTGGTCGTGGACTTGGACCTGGAGTAACTGCACTTAGTGCCGGAGCATCAGATATGAGTGGATGGCTTTTGCTAGGACTACCTGGAATGATGTACTCACAAGGCATAGTAGGATCGTGGATTGCTGTTGGACTTATAGTAGGAGCATTTCTAAATTGGCACTATGTTGCTAAACCGCTTAGAGTCTATACCCACCATCTAAATGACTCTATCACAATCCCAGATTATTTCTCAAATAGATTTGAAGAGAACGGTCATTCTATCAGACTTGTTACTGCTATTGTTATTTTGGTATTTTATACACTCTATACTTCTTCAGGACTTGTAGGTGGTGCGAAGCTGTTTGAAGCTACATTCGGTCTTGATTACACAGATGCGCTCTTAATCGGGAGTGTTATTATAGTCTCATATACATTCTTGGGTGGATACAACGCTGTTAGTTGGACAGACTTTATTCAGGGTATATTGATGATGTTGGCACTTGTTGTTACCCCTATTGTTGTTATTAATGATATAGGCGGGATTAGTGAAGCACTATTGATTATCGAGAAGGTCAAGGAGGCAAATCTGAGTTTATTCCATGGAAGCTCCTTTATCGGGATTGTTTCACTTTTAGCATGGGGACTTGGGTATTTTGGTCAGCCCCATATTTTGGTGCGTTTTATGTCCATTCGCCATGAAAATGAGATGCAAAGAGCAAAACATATAGGGATGACTTGGATGGTTATCTCTGTTATAGGCTCACTCAGTGTTGGCTTTTTTGGACTTGCTTACGTAGTGGCTAACGGTGTATCACTTGAAGATCCTGAAAAGATATTTATTGTTCTCTCTCAACTTGTTTTTAACCCTTGGATTTCAGGTTTCTTACTGGCTGCTATATTGGCTGCTATTATGAGTACCATTGATTCTCAGCTCTTGGTCTCATCATCAGTGCTAACACGTGATATTTACCACGCTATCATTAAAAAAGATGCAAGTGATAAAGAGCTGGTTTGGATAGGGAGAAGTACGGTTATAATCATAGCTCTTATCGCTCTATATATCTCGACAGACAGGAACTCAAGTGTCCTTGAATTAGTCTCATATGCATGGGCTGGATTTGGTGCTGCCTTTGGACCATTGGTCATACTGAGCTTATACTATAGAGGAATTACAAAGTATGGTGCAATTGCCGGTATGGTTACTGGGGCTATAACTGTGATTGTATATAAACAGCTTGAGGGTGGATTGTTTGACCTTTTTGAACTGTTACCTGGATTTATTGTATCTTGGTTGGCTATTCTTGTTGTGAGTAAGTTTACGACACAGAGTGAGAGCTCCAAAATAACTTTTGATGAAGTTCATGAAAAATTGAAAGGGTAATTAGATAAGCACCAAGGTGTTTATCTTTTTCAATTACTTTAAATTCCCATGTATCTTCAAAATAGCTTGAGAATATGTGTTGTTTTAAAAACCTTATGAAATTATATATTTTATAAGGTTTTCTACTTTATTAAAAATGCGTTATTTTTTAAATACATTCCCCAGCATACCCTTAATAGCACCCTGTAAATCCGCAGGATAGATGACGAATTTTGAGTTGGCACTTTTACTGATCTCCTCTAGTGAAGTGATATATCTGTCTCCCCATGGAAGCTGATGGTGAAATATCTTGTATCTCTACAGACTTTACAGTCACACCCCAGTCAGCTACATCATCTACGATCTGGTCCTTTAGTCTTGTCTTGATCGTCTCACGATTTGAGAGGGCTTCATCAAGCGTCATTTCTCCTAAAATGGAACGAAGTGTGGTCATTACCAGTTGTTGGATAGCCAGTCTAAAATTTCAATCCCATAGAGTGCATCACGTGGATTGGGCACACGTATAATGTTAGGGTATTGGTTAAGATAACAGCATTATCTCTCGTGATCACCTCTTGTTGCGGAATGTTTAAAATGATATTCCTTGTCGTAATGCGTTGACGAACAGCTTCAATGTATGGAACAAAGATGTTGAGTCCAGAGGTTAGTGTACGCGAAAATTTACCCAGTCTCTCTAACGACCCACTCTTCACCCTGGGGAACGATATTAATACCCTTATAGAGCGTAATGATGAGGCCAATGGCTAAAATAATGACGATATTTAATGCTTCCATTTACTTTTCCTTTAAGATTTTACTACAGGTTCAACTTCTATGAGCTGTTCATTGATTTGTACGATTTTTACACGTGTACCTTTGTCTATATCTACTTTAGATTTAGCATGCCAAGAAGTGTTGCCAAGAACTGGAGTGTCGAAGGTAACTTTCTCTCTACTGTGTGGTTGTATGTCTTCCATGACTACACCCAAAGTATCGAGTCTATAATTTGACTGCCCGCTATCAGTAATAGGTTGTTCTCTAAACCATTTAAACCAAGCATAGATCACAAATATGGAGAGTACTATCCATATACTGAGTTCAACGGTAAAAGAAGTATCTACAAATGTGTCTATCACCCCCCACTACAATGGCAGCAATACCTAGTCCAAGGATGAAAAATGTACCCATACTCATATCTAAAATAAGCAATGCTATAACAAAGACGATCCAATGCCACCATGAACAGTTTCGTTGAGAAATTCAATCAATTTTATTCCTTTTTTATATGAATTTTTATAATATCATAAAAAGTTATAGTAGGTAAAATTTAAACTAATAAGTATTATTTGGGTATAATCGCGAAAATTTTCGTACTTCGTACATCAAGGATAATAAATGTCAAGTTTAAATGTATATTATGACAAAGATTGTGATATGAATATCATTAAGTCAAAAATAGTAGCAATGATCGGTTTTGGTTCACAAGGACATGCACACGCAGAAAACCTTAGAGATTCTGGCGTAAATGTTGTGGTTGGTCTTAGAAAAAACGGTTCATCTTGGGACAAAGCTGTAGCTAAAAACTTTGAAGTCCTTACAGTAGCAGAAGCAACAGCTAAAGCAGACGTAGTTATGATTCTTCTTCCTGATGAAAACCAAGCTGAGATTTATGACAATGAAATTGCTTCAAACTTAAAAGATGGTGCTACTATCGCATTTGGTCATGGTTTTAACATTCACTATGGTCGTATTAAGCCAGCAGCTAACATCAATGTTACAATGATCGCTCCAAAAGCCCCAGGACACACTGTGCGTTCAGAGTTTGTAAGAGGTGGTGGTATACCAGATCTTATCGCTATCGGTCAAGATCCAAGTGGTAAAACTAAAGAGCTTGCTCTTTCTTATGCATCAGCTATCGGCGGTGGTAGAACAGCAATCATTGAAACTACTTTCAAAGATGAAACTGAAACAGACCTTTTCGGAGAGCAAGCAGTACTTTGTGGTGGAGTTACTTCACTTGTACAAGCTGGTTTTGAAACTTTAACAGAAGCTGGTTATGCTCCTGAACTTGCATACTTTGAATGTCTTCACGAGCTTAAGCTTATCGTTGACCTTATGTTTGAAGGTGGAATCGCTGACATGAGATACTCTATCTCTAACACTGCTGAGTATGGTGATTATGTTTCTGGTAAACGTGTTGTTAATGCTGAGTCAAAACAAGCTATGAAAGATATCTTAACTGAGATTCAAGATGGTAGATTTGCAAAAGACTTCATCCTTGAAGGTCAAGCAGGTTACCCTCGTATGAATGCTGAGCGTAACAACGACAAAGAAAAGTTAATTACTAAAACTGGTAATAAACTTCGTGAAATGATGCCATGGATCGGTACAAACAAAATCGTAGACCAAGACACTAACTAATCTTTTTAGTCTTTGCACTCATCTTTTGTTGATGAGTGCAGTCTGCTACTGCTTGTAGCATCCTTTACTCAAACAACAAAATACTAAAAATCTTTCGTTAGTTAAACTGCATAAACTCTTTTTTTACTACCTCTTCTTAATGCTTCTTTGTTACAATAGTTTAAATTTAAAAACCAGTGGACTTTATGGCAATACAACCTAAAAAAACAAATACCAAACCTTCTTCACCAAAGAAAAAGAGCACAGTTAGAAAAACTACAAAGAGTTCTACTTTCAAAAAAAGTATTTTTGTGGTTTTAGGTGTATTTTTGATGATTTTTTTGGTTTCTTTTGGGTATTTTTTGGGACAAAATGATGTTGCAGATAGTCAAACTTCATTTACCAAGAGCCATAAGAGTGATGAAACAGTGACTACGACAAAGCTTTTACGTGATTTATCGAAGATAAAAACACAAAAGCCTCAAAAAAAAAGAGAGCTTTCTGCCCCTAAAGTAGCAAGATTAGAAAAAAATACTTCTACTGAACTTTTACTTCAAGAAAAAAAGAAAGAAGAAGAGGTAGTAAAAAAAGAAGAAGTAGCAATAGTCTCAATAACAAAAAATATTACATTGACGGAAAAGACACAAAAACCAAAATTAGTGATTATCATTGATGATGTTTCAACAAGAAGACAATTGAATGCTATACAGGCAACAGGTTTAAAGATAACCCCCTCGATATTCCCTCCATCGAAACTTTCCATGACCTCATATACGCTAGCTAGAGGGTTGAAACATTATATGATCCACTTACCGATGGAGTCAGGAAGTTCTCAGTTTAACAAACAGTATAAAACACTCATTACGACGTTTAGTAAAGAAGAGATCGAGGCTAGAGTCAAAGAACTTAGAAAACTTTTTCCTTCTGCTCATTATATTAACAACCATACAGGTTCTGTATTTACAGACGATTATACTGCAATGAAGATACTCTATACTTCACTTCGTAAAGAAGGTTTTAGCTTTATAGACAGTAGAACGATCGGTTCTACCAAAGTACCTAAGATAACAGAAGAATTTGGCGATGCATATGTTGCAAGAGATGTTTTTATAGACAATGAACATAATGTTCCTTACATCCATAAACAGCTCAGAAAGGCAGTGAATATGGCGAAGAAAAGAGGGTATGCTGTCGCTATAGGACATCCGCATAAAATGACGATGAAAGCACTTTCAAATGCAGAAAATATTTTAAACGATGTTGAGCTAGTTTATATCGATGAGCTATATCAATAATATGACAATTTGAAATATTTTTCATGACGGGTACTCTTGTATGATATCATAGGCCTAAAAAGGCATCGTATGAGTCAAATACTCACCCAGTATATTCCTTCGTTGAAGGGTATGAAGAAATATCCCTCTACACTATTTTATAAGGGTCATTTGGATTTACTGCAACGCCCTAAAGTCTCTATCGTGGGGACAAGGCGACCTTCAAACTATACTCGACAGTTTACTTACAGTCTTGCCAATGCATTAGCTAAACGAGGGGTATGTGTGATAAGTGGTGCTGCTATGGGAGTGGATGCCATAGCGCATGCTGGAGCAGGAGAAGATAATACCATTGCCGTGGTGGCTAACGGACTAGATATACGCTACCCCGCAGTCAATACAAGTTTAATAAAAGGTATAGAGAACAAAGGACTTTTGCTGAGTCAATTCAATGATGGATTTAGAGCAACAGGATGGAGTTTTGTGGTACGTAATGAGCTGGTAGTTGCACTTGGAGATCTGCTTATTGTTACACAAGCAGATTTAAACAGTGGTTCTATGCGTTCAGTGGAGTATGCTTTGAAGATGGGGAAAGAGATATATGTACTGCCTCAAAGGCTCGATGAAAGTTTAGGTACAAATTTCTTACTGGATGAGGGTAAAGCCATAGCCATACAGAACATAGAAACCTTTGCATCTTCTTTTGGACAGATTGCACAAGATGATGTTGATAAAGATGATTTCTTTTATTTTTGCCAAACCACACCTACATTTGACGAGAGTCTTAAAAGATTTGGTGACAGGGTATATGAAGCAGAGCTTGAAGGTGTCATCACGATACAAAATGGTATCGTGAGGTTATCTTAGAACATAGAAGTCTCTCTGCGTGTTTGCACGAAAGACTATTCTGTTGTTTTTGAAAGCTGCGAGATAAGTTCTTCCAGTGATGCTTCTGGTAGCATACCTGCTTGAACAAATTGTACATCACCCTGAGTATCTAAAGCCACTAAAAAAGGAATACTCCCTCTCCATTGTGCTCTTTGCTGGATATAGTTTACCAAATCAGAAGCTTTTTCTTCAGATACGACAATGTAGTTCATACCTTTCTCTTTTGCAAACTTTGTGACTTGCTCATTATTGTAGCCTTGTACTTCAATAGATACGATGGCTAATTTATCTTTATATTTATTTTGTAGATCAATCAAATGTGGGATTGAAGCTAAACAAGGGGGGCAATTATGTCCAAAAAACTCTAAAAAGACCACTTTCCCTTCAAGTCCTTTTATTTTAAGCCCTTGTGCTGTACCGATAACATCATAGGTTTTTCCAGAGATATCAGTCATATTCATTTGTGCCAACGGTTTTTCATTTTCAGCTGCTTGTGTATAGGTTAAGAGTGACAAGAGTAGAAGGGATGTTGTAAATAATTTTTTCATAAATGAGCCTTTATATATTGTGTTATTGATTATACACTATGAACATGTAAAAATCGTGTAGTGATTTTGCATTAGTTGAAAGATTTTTTCAAAGAGCATCATGAGATTTATAAAGGAGGGGAAAAATGATGTTAAAAATAGACCCGAATTAAAATAAAAGGAAGACTCAGGTCTATTTCTATTGATGCTCTTGTGAAATGATTATAACTGTATAGGGTTAACTGAATACTAATAGAATATAGGATTATAAATAAAAGAGGTAAGAATGGATTGGGAAGTTTTCAAAGAGCATCTTTGGGACTTAAGGGAGAAAAATGTTTAAAAGGAGTCCTAAAATAGTTTGTAAAAGGGAGGGGGTATTTTAGGTGTCCCTTGATGCTCTTATGTGTGAAGTATAATATATTAAGGTTAACCGTATGCAAATAAAGGGTTCTTTAGTATAATGATGTAAAATCTAGGGTGTTTAAATGCGCCCTAAACATGCTAAGGATATTTTGTATGATAAAAAAAGTTTTATTATTGGTTATATGTTCACTGACAAGTCTATTTGCTCAAGAGTTAACATTGGAGAAAAGAATAGGTCAAATGCTTATGGTAGGGTTTTATGGTACCCATGCACCTAAAGAGAGTCAAATTTGTGAAGACATAGCACAATACAATGTTGGAGCAGTCATTTTATTTGACTATAATCCTGTGGATAAAAATAAGCCAAAGAATATTGCTACGAAAAAACAATTAGCCAGCCTGACTAAAGAATTGCAGGCATGTAGCGGGGATAGTAAATTACTCATAGCCGTAGATCAAGAGGGAGGGAAGGTTCAAAGACTTAAGAGCAAATACGGTTTTTATGGGAAGTTCCCTAAAGCCTCTGATATCATTCAAATGGATCAAAGTAAAATAAAAGAAACCTATACAAAAATGAGTCAGGAACTTAAAAGTGTAGGGATAAATTACGATCTTGCACCTGTAGTGGATCTGGATATAAACATGAAAAACCATGTCATTCATGGATTAGGACGTTCTTTTGGGAAAGATCCTAAAACGGTAGCAAAGTATGCCTCTACATTCATTGATGCGATGCACAGCAATGGTGTCCTTACCTCTATTAAGCATTTTCCTGGTCATGGTTCTTCGATGGGAGACACACATAAAGGATTTGTTGATGTAACGAATCTTTGGCAAAAAGTAGAATTAGAACCTTACAGACTATTAAAAGATAAAGCAGATACGGTCATGGTTGCTCATGTCTTTAACAAAAAAATAGATACTAATTACCCAGCAAGTCTCTCTTATGAGACGATTACAAAGATGTTGCGCTGGAAACTGGGCTACCATGGGGTGGTCATCACCGATGATCTTCAGATGGGTGCGATCAGTCATAAATATGGGTTAAAAAATACACTAAAACTAGCGATCAATGCCGGAGATGACATTTTGCTAATAGGTAATCAACTTGATCCTACAAAAACAGTCAGTACAAAAAAACTGGTTGATACGATAACGGCATTAGTGCAAAGCGGAGAAGTGACAGAGGAAAGTATCAACAAGGCATACGAAAGAATTCAGAATTTAAAGACGAAACTCTAGTCTTTTAGTGTTTCAACCATCGTTCTAAGATAATTTTCGCAGCAATAGAATCGATCCTACCATCTTTTTTGTGTTTAAAGACACCCATGGTAAGCTCTTTGGCTTCAATACTTGAATTCTGTTCATCTTGATAGGCTACTTCTATGTCTAAGTCAAGCAGTGAAACAAAATGTTTGATGCGTCTTTCCATCTCTTCAGAACTCTCAGCATCTTTGGGAAGACCTACGACGAGTTTTTCTATCTCCCACTCTTTTAAAAAAGTGTTTACATCTCTTGCCGCCTGATTACGGTTTTTTCGCAGGATGGCATTTTGAGGTATGATGATAGTACCATTAAGGCAAATCGCCACACCGATACGTTTAAGTCCTACATCTATACTGGCTAATTTCATAGTGAAATTGTATCCAAACTTTCATCATCTTTTGGAATTGCTTGGATTATGGAGTGATTTACCAAGAAAATGATGTATATATTAATATAATATATAATACTTCTCCGTGGATATGCTTAAATAAGTAAGAAAAATAAAATCATTTGATAGAATCATAGAAGGGAAATATAAGTATGAAGAATATTAAATAATAAGGCAATAGTGTATGTATTTCAACAAAAGAAGTCTGGCCATAATAGGCTTAAGTAGTATCAGTTATGCACAAGCAAGTAATGGTGCAGGAGTAGAAACATTTTGGATTTGGATTGCTCTTTTCGCCTTGGCCTTGGTAGGAATAGCTATATTATTTATTTCATCTGAGCAATCACGAAAGATGCAACAGTTACACCAGTCTATGTTTGCCAAACAATTGGAAATGGAAAAGAATCAAAATCTTTTACTTACCAATATGAGTGAAAATATCCATAATATCGCAAAAGAGGCACTTGAAAAAACCCCTCATATGGTAGATAAAACATCCAAACCATTTAAAAATAAAGAAGATATTTTAGAAAATGTTGAAAACAGACTTTTAGATGTAACCAATAATCTCATAGATTTTCTCAGATTAAAATCAAAAAAAATTGAGATAGTCAATGAAGAGTTTAATATTAATAACGTACTTAATGAATTATCCGGTTCTATCTGCTCCCAATTTTCAGGGAGTCATGTTGAACTTATTTTTGATATAGATAAAAATATACCACGCCGATTAATTGGAGATTCACTTCATTTAGGGCAGGCACTCAAAAGTATACTTGATCACATTATGGATCAAGTAGATTTGGATGAGGTCAAATTAGAGATATCAATGTTTGATACTTATGAAGAAAAAGTTGAACTGCAGTTCAACTTTTCTGATACAGGTAGAGGACTTGATTCTGAAGCGTTGGAAAATCTGTTTGTACCCTATTATGACGAAGATACAGGTACATATGTAGGGCTTGGGCTCTTTGTGGCACATGAGTTAATTGAGATGATGGGCGGAGAAATTTTTGTACACAGCGTAGAAGGGAAAGGGAGTACATTTATCCTCTCCTTACCTTTTAATATAGTAGAAAAATCAAATAACAGAATGTACCGACTGCCAGAAAAAATACAGGTAGAGAAAAAAGTTTTTATTGTTGACACTAATTATAATTCGGCTTTGGCTATTAAAAAAATGTTTGCATATTTTAAACATGAAGTAAAGGTGCTCTCTCGAGAGGAGTTTATGAAAAATATGCCTAACCTGACTCCTTTTGATATTGTTGTGCTCCATGAAAGTCTTTTTAGTATCAGATTGGTTGAATATCTTAATCAAATCAAGGCAGGGAAAGAGCTTAAGGTTATAGCGCTCAATTCATTGCTTCAGTCTGATAAAAAGAGTTTTGTGAATGAAGTTATAGATATTCACCTCTTCAAACCACTCAATCAAGAACGTATTTTTGAAATGATTGTGAACATGTATGATCTCAAAGTACCTGCTTATACAGAAGAAGAGGAAAAGGATCATATAAAACGTGTACATACACATAAAACACATATCACTGAAACAAAAAGCATCACACGAAATAGATTTACAGATTTTTCTGACAAAAATATTCTTATTGTAGAAGATAACCTTATTAATCAAAAAGTACTTATTCATTTGTTGAGCCTTTCTGGTATAAATATCAGTATTGCAAATAATGGACAAGAAGCGGTTGATTTGGTTCAGCAGAGTAAGGTTCCATTTGATTTAGTGCTTATGGATATTAATATGCCTATCATGGATGGGTATACTGCCACGCAAATGATACGTCTTGATAGTAAGTTCGATGCCTTGCCTATCGTTGCCTTTACGGCATTGGTCTTAGACAGTGAAATTCAAAAAATGTTTAACTGTGGCATCAATGCATTTTTGGCAAAACCACTCAATATAGGCAAACTCTATACGGCACTTTCAATATATCTCTCTGATGCTACTAACGTAACAGTGCACGGACAGGAACTTGAGACTAAAGAGACAATTACATATCAAGGGTTGTGTATCGAAGATGGTATCAAGCATGTAAATAACAGTGAAGCACTCTACCTTGAGGTACTTAAAGAATTTATTATAGCATACGGTAAAAGTGATGAGATTTTCACTAAATTGATACAGGAACACCGTTATGAACAATTAAAGATGTTATGTATAGATTTGAGAGGCTTGACTGGTACCATTGGTGCACATGATATGCATGCTTTAGTGGTAGCAATACTTCATCAACTTATCTACAAGCAATATACATTACTTACAGATTATAAAGAGCAGTATTTATCTGAGATGGAAACATTAAATTCTTCTATTGATAAGTATATCTCTGCAGCCTGATAGTTTCCCTGTTATTTAAATAACCAGTATACACAGAGTATATTGGGATAAAATTTTGCTATTAACGAATCTCTGCGATAAAGGCATCTTTTTCTATCTGTTTTTTGATACTGGCCAAAAGCTCAAGGGCATCAGACCTTTGCCTGTATGGCCCTATCAGCAATTTCGAGATCTGTTTTCCATTGATAGGAAATTCAATGAGTTTATAGTGATATCCCGCTCTTGTGATCTTGTATAGCAAAGCATTTTTTGGTTTCCCGGAAAAGGAACCTACTTGCACATAAAAGTTACCTAAGCCATGTTTTTGCGTCACTTTAGGCGCAGTAATGACTGCTGAAGCTGGAGAAATTTTGGCTTTCACCGCTTTTTTTGTTTCCCACGGTTTTACATTACCCATTGCAATTTTTTCTTTTGAATCAGGTAGATATCTTCGACAGATACGTAATCTTCTTTTGTAATAGCTAGAAGTATTCAGGTTGGAATAGATTATCTCATATTTGGAAGTACTTGCATGTGTAAACCAACCGTTACCCAGATACATACCTACATGGGTTATCTTTCCTGTTGGGTTTTTTTCTGTGTCAAAGAAGATAAGATCACCATACATTAACTCATTCATCTTAATCTCATTCCCATTTTTTGCCTGTTCTCTTGCAACACGGGGTATCTCTATACCCATACTTCCGTACATATAGTAAGTAAATCCGGAGCAGTCAAAGTTGTTTGGACCTTCTTCTGCCCAAACATAAGGACGTCCTTGGAGACCTTTAACCATTTTGTCAAGACTTTTTTTGCTTGGTTCATACTTTATGAGAGGCTTTTTAATGACATAATTAGGATTTTCAGGATGAGGATTAGGTTTACATGCTGTGAGCAGTAATAACAGGATAAAGGCTAAATAAGTACTTCTTGTTGTCATAATCATATTATAGGTGAATGCATTTAAATTAGCTTTAAATCAAAGACTTAACTAGGTACAGCTTTTTTAGGTAGTTGCATACCTGTTTTCCATGGCGTTGTATAGCGTGTGCTTGTGGTTTTCATTTTCTTAAGCGGTACATCACAATTCATATAGCGGGCACGTTCATCTTCGCTAAGGTAGCGTCTACAAACCTTCATCCGTTTAGCATAGACAGGTTCTTTTGCAAAGTGGCTTATGGTTACTTTTCTAGCTTTACTGCTGGCATGCGCAAACCATCCTCCACCAAGATAGAGACCTACATGAGTGATACGGGTACTTCTTTTGTTTGTTGAGCCAAAGAATATTAGGTCACCATAATACAAATTTTTAAATGCAACAGGTTTTCCCATTTTTGCCTGCTCTCTGGCTACGCGAGGAATGTCTATCCCCATAGATCCATAGATGTTATAGGTGAGTCCGGAACAGTCAAATGCGTATGGGCCTTCTTCGGCCCATACGTAAGGCTTGTCCAGATAAGATTCTAGCAGTTCTTGAATGTTTTTTCTGTTTGGGGTACAGGCTTTTTCAGGTTTGATAATTTCATAATTTGGATAGCTGTATGGCTCTGGCTCTGCACATCCATTGAAAAAAAATAGGGTCGATATGGGTATTAAAATATATTTCCAGATAACTGTCATGGATACACCTTTCTAGAGTATGAGCATAGCATCCCCATAAGAAAAAAATCTATATTTTTTCTCTATAGCTTCTTTATATAAGTATAACGTTTTTTCTCTTCCGATAAAAGAAGAGACAAGCATGATAAGTGTGCTTTTAGGTAAATGAAAATTGGTGAGTAGATAGGTGACGCGTTGAGGGGGATTGGAAGGGTTTAAGAAGAGGTCACATTCTCCTTGTGTTTTTTTTGTCCGTACATAATACTCAAGCGTTCTTGTCACCGTTGTTCCTATGGCCAAAAGAGGTGTTTTACTATCGAGTACTTTGGCGGAGATCTCAGGGATGTCAAAATACTCAGAATGCATAGGGTGATCCAATATTTTTTCAGCTTCTACAGGCTTAAAGGTTCCTGCCCCAACATGGAGTGTGACTTTATATGTCTTATGTCTTTCTTCCAATGCTGCAAAAAGTTCAGGTGTAAAATGAAGTGAAGCAGTAGGTGCTGCAACTGCACCTGCATTTTTAGCAAAGAGCGTTTGGTAGTCTGTTTCATCTTCCTCATTGTCTTCTCTTTGCATATACGGCGGCAAAGGGATATGTCCTATGTCATCTAAAACAAGGACCAATTCTTCAAAGCGTATCTCTTTGCCATGATGAGAAAATGTGACGATACGAGAACCATCATCGTTAAAACCGGTAACGGTAGCCACAAGGTCATCATCAAATAAAAGTTCCATGCCTATCTTGACTTTACCTCTGATGAGAACAAGAGAGTGATGCGCGTCAAGTGGTTTGTTAAAAAGAAGCTCTACTTTGCCTCCTCCTTGATTATCTACAGCTTTTTTATGGCCAAAGATACGTGCTTTAATGACGCGTGTATCGTTAAGAAATACATCACATTCATTTGGAATAAAGTCAAGTAAGTGTTGAAAGGTGGTATGGGTAATGGTGTCTGTTTTTCTATCATAGACAAGAAGTTTTGCATGGTCTCTAGGATGAACAGGAGTAGTAGCTATGAACCCTTCTGGGAGTTCATAGTCATAATTTGTTGTAAGTAATTCTTCGTTCATTTAAATGATTATTTGTCATTTTGAGAAGTTTCGCTCTCTTCATTTTCTTCATCCTCATCTTCTATATAAGGGTTAACCGCACGCACAATGAGAATAGACAAACCGTACAAGAGTACAAGTGGTGCAGCCATAAGAAGCTGAGTGAGTATATCTGGTGGAGTAAGCAATGCAGAAACTACAAAGATGATTAGTACTGCATACTTGAAAAAGTCCTTGAGTGTTCTGTCAGTTACCAATCCTAAAAGTGCTAAAAAGTAGGCAAAGACCGGAAGTTCAAATGCAATACCAAATCCCATCATTATTTTTGTAAAAAAGCCAACATAGTCTTCGATGTTGATGAGTGGTGTATAGAGGAAAGAACCAAAGGTAATGAGAAACTGAAATCCAAATGGGGTAACAACATAGTATGCAAACATCACACCTATAAAGAACATTACTGAGCCGCCAAGGACAAAAGGAAGCACCATTTTTTTCTCATTGTTATACAAACCTGGTGCGATAAAAAGCCAGAGTTGGTAGAGTATAAATGGTATTGCACCAAGTAATCCTGCAAAAAATGAAACTTTAAGCGCTACAAAAAATGCACCACCGACCTGGTGAGTGGTTACCATACCGTCAGCAGCCTTTTTTGAGATTTGTGCGACCTCTGACAAGGCTTCGTTTAGAGGTGCTGTTACCCATTCCAGTAGGACCTCATGAAATACAAATGCAATGATAAATCCAACAAATACGGAGAGAGCTGAAAGTCCAAGTCTTTTTCGCAGTTCAGCGAGATGCGGTTTAAGTTCACTAAACATTATGCATCATCTTTAGGTGTATCTGTCGTTTCATCAGCAGCTTCTTTTTTCTTTTTCTTTTTTGGCTCTTTTTTAAATGTAATGGCATCATTTTTCGCCTCAACTTGTGTGGCAATGGCTTCGTCTTCAGAAGTCTCTTTTCCTTTAGTCTCTGATGCAATGGGGTTAGGCGATTTTTTTGAAATATCATTGTCATAACTGGTATCGTCAAAATCATCAAAGTCAATATTTTTAAAATTTTTAAGTTCGTTTGTAGCATTGTTCAGTTGTTTTTTGTAGTTTAGTGCTTCTTCTTTAAGGTCTGCGATTTTCAATTCTTCTTCAAGAGAACTTTTTGCCTCACCTATAGTTTTTTTAACACTTTTGATAAACTTTGCCATATCTACCAATGCTTGGGGTAGTTTTTCTGGCCCTAAAAAAAGTATAGCAACAATAGAAATGAGAAGTAATTCGGTGAAGCCAATGCCAAACATAGTGTACCTTGTGTTTTAATAGTTGTATTTTAACAAATTATCCTAAAATATAGAGTACAAGTTCATCACTCAAGAAAAAATTGTCATTATAGTAATGTGTATCATCACAAAGTAATTTCTTTTTTTCACAAAGTATGTCTGCTTTTTTCATCATTTTATCTGAGAGAAGAGACTTCTGAACACCCACAGTACTGCGTAAGCCTAAAAAGATTCTTTCTGTCAGTAATTCATCCGGGGTTAATGCCTCTTCTGTGATGTTAAACGGGTTTGATATATACGCTTCAATATCTGTTTGAGGATAATAACGTGTATCCTTCAAGAAGCCAACTGCTCCAGATCCAGCGCCTATGTAATTTTTAATTTCCCAGTAACCTTTGTTATGTTTGCTTTGGTAGGTACCGAAGTTTGAAATCTCATACGCTTTAAACCCTCGTTTTTCTATCTCATCGCTTACAAAAAAAGCAAGATTCTCATCTTCTTGTCTTACTTCTGGAGTATTTGAGAACTTAGTACCGTCTTCTATGGTAAGTTCATAGGCAGATATATGGTCTATGGGTAGAGAAAAGGCCTCTTTTATATCATTTAAAAGCAATTCTTTTGTGTCGCCCTGGTAGTTATAAATCAAATCTAAAGAGAGATGCGCAAAGCCAAGTTTTTTAGCATACAGTATGGCATCTTTTGCCTGTTGTGGACTATGTGCACGATTCAGTGCTTTTAGCTTTTGTGCATTAAAACTTTGTACTCCAAAACTGACACGGTTTACACCAAGGTCGTTCATACCCTTTAACCACGCGTTAGTCGCAGAATTAGGATTCGCTTCAGTCGTAATCTCCGCATTCTCTTGTAGATAGGGATGAAGCAGTTCGAAAATAGGAGCATAGAGTTCAGGAAGGACGGTCGAAGGTGTTCCTCCACCTATAAAAAGTGTTTCTATGCTTTGTGGTTTCGTCTTAAAACGTTGAAGTTCAAAAGAAAGTTGTTGATAGAGAGCTTTCATATATTTTGACTGGGTTTCAAATTTATCGACATAAGTGTTAAAGCTACAGTAGTGACACTTAGAATCGCAGTAGGGGATATGAAGATAAATTAGCAAATAGTTTTCTCACTTTTTGTACGTTTTCAAATGTTTGTAACCGCATTTTAGATAGAATAATATCAGAAAATTAGGAACGTATAGATAAATTTTAGTAGATTTAACGTTTGAATAAGATTTAGTACTGATTATTAAAAAGAGACTTGTCTCTTGAGTCCCCTTTTATAAGGAAGTACAGTGTTAGCGCAGCATAAAAAATTAGCTTTGTTGCGTCCTATATTAATAATGAGTGAAATGAGTATAAAGTATGCAAAAGAAAAAGAGCTATAGGCCAAATGTTGCAGCTGTAATACTCTCTTCCAAATATCCGGACAAGTGTGAGTTTTTTGTAGCACACCGAAGTGATATCAAGAATGCGTGGCAATTTCCTCAAGGAGGCATCGATGAAGGTGAAACACCTAGGGACGCTTTGAAACGAGAATTACTGGAAGAGATAGGCTGTGATCATGTAGAAGTGTTAGGAGAATTTCCTGAATGGATCTCGTATGATTTTCCCAAAACCTCACGAGGTAAAACATATCCTTTTGACGGGCAAACCCAAAAATATTTTTTGGTACGTCTTAAAGAGAGCGCAACCATTAATTTGCAGGCATATGATATTCCTGAGTTTGAAGAGTATGAGTTTGTAGAGTATGAAGCGTTATTTAAAAAAGTGACCTACTTTAAGCGTAAAGTGTATCGTAGAGTGATTGATTATTTTATAGAAGAGGGTTTGATATAGATGTTAGTTGTACATAAGTATGGTGGTACAAGCGTTGGAGATTTAGATCGCATCGAAAATGTGGCCAACCGTGTAGCAAAGGCAAGAAACGCAGGTGATGACATTGTAGTGGTTGTCTCTGCAATGAGTGGTGAAACCAATAAACTCATAGGCTATGCAGAGCATTTTACAGCTACACCTGCAAAAAAAGAGATGGATATGTTGCTCAGTTCAGGTGAACGAGTTACTGCTGCATTACTTTCTATAGCTTTGCAGTCAAAAGGCTATGCGTCAGTAGCAATGACTGGACGTCAAGCGGGTATCGTGACAGATGATTCCCATACGTATGCACGTATAGAGTCCATAGACCCCACGGCGATGCAAAATGCTATTAAATCAGGACAAATCATCATTGTTGCGGGTTTTCAGGGTATCAATAAAGATGGTTCAGTTACTACGCTGGGACGTGGTGGTTCAGATCTTTCTGCGGTTGCTCTGTCAGGGGCACTTAAAGCGGACCAGTGTGAGATCTATTCTGATGTAGACGGTATCTATACGACAGATCCGCGTATAGAACCCAATGCAAAGAAGCTTGATACCATTACTTATGATGAGATGTTGGAACTTTCATCGCTGGGTGCAAAGGTGCTACAAAACCGTTCAGTAGAACTGGCAAAAAAACTTAATGTAAAACTGTACGCTAAAAGTAGTTTTAGTGACAATGAAGGTACGCTTATCACAAAGGAGAGCAACAGTATGGAAGAAGTTTTAGTAAGTGGTGTTGTCCTTGACAAAAACCAAGCAAGAGTAACACTCAGAGGTGTTTCAGATAGACCGGGGATTGCAGCAGAGATATTTACACTCTTGGCAAAAGAGAACATCAACGTAGATATGATCATTCAAAATATGGGTACTGACAGTTCAACAAATCTTGGCTTTACTGTACCGCAAAGTGAACATGAAAATGCCAAAAAACTGATGGCAAGTTTTAACCATGACATAGAAGGTATGGATTTTGATGAGCATGTATGTAAAGTATCAGTCGTTGGTGTAGGAATGAAGTCTCACTCCGGTGTAGCCGCTACAGCATTTACTGTGCTTGCAGAAAATAATATCAACATACAGATGATATCTACTTCTGAGATAAAAGTTTCTATGGTAGTAGACGCAAAGTATGGTGAGCTTGCTATCCGTGCACTTCATGAAGCTTTTGAGTTAGATAAGTAGAGAGATGCAGAAGCTTTTAAAGTGGACACTAGAGACCATACGTGAAGAAGAGTCTTCTTTCTCGTGGATGGAAGAGTACCGTTATGAGTGGGCACCTTTAGTTAAAAGTGCTGTTTCCCAAAGCATTGAGGGGAAAACGGCTCTTATTATTACAGATGAATCTCATGAGTGGTTTGCTAAGTATATTTTAAACAATATCAATGACTTGAAAAAAAATAGACCACTGCTACCTTTTTACTCCTTATCAAACTGTTTTCCTCATCTTAGAGATATGAAATCAACACAAGAGTTACAACTTCTTGAAGATATGTTGGATATCTCTTATCCTAATGGCTATTATATTTGGTATATTGGTAAAGGGGACCACCCTTATACGAAACTTGCTTACAGAAATAATGACAGCTTTTTGTGGGTGATGGATGAAGAGGTGCAAGACAGTTTTGCATTCCGGAGTTCAGATAATTTACTCGATATTAAGCTTTTGCAGCTTTTCAAGCTTTTTGACAATACACTTTCAGCAGCACTTTTTGGGGATTTAGACTTAGAATGATGAGACTAGTTAGCCAAGTGATCATCAGCAGCAAAATAGATGACACGGTGATCAAACTCGAAGCACTTCAGAAAAATGAACGTTTTGTTAAAATCATAAAAGAAGATAATTTTTTAGTTGAAGATGCAAAGTTGGCCATAGAAAAGTCTTACATGGCGAGTGAAGAGACCACTATCATCATCATTGCTGCCAAATCATTTTCTCCTGTGGTACAAAACAAACTTTTAAAAGTCATAGAAGAACCACCACCCAAAAAAGAGTTTATTCTTATTACGCCCAGTAAAGCCACGATCTTAGATACGATCCGTTCACGTTTACCTATTACGGTACTGTCTCATGATAAAGAAGAAGAAAAACTGGAACTGGATTTAGGGCAACTCTCTTTGGCTACGGTTTATGACTTTGTACAAACGCATAAACGCACTGATGCCAAAGTGATGAAAAGACTTGTTGAACGTATCAGTAAAGAGGCTATATATTTACAAGCCTATAACTTAGATACAAAGACCTTAACACTCATTTCAAATACTTTTATCGCGTTGGATCTAGGGTCACCACCTCAGTTTGTACTCAATACACTGCTTTTGAAACTTTTGGCTCGAAAAAAACGGTAAAATATACTAGTAATCTATAGGGGGCGCTATGAACTTATATCAACTTGGACATATAACAGATAAAAAAGCAGCCCTTAAAGCACTTGGGGTAGAGAGTGGTGGGGTCAGTATTATGACAAAGAAAATGGAACTTCTTTACTTTTTTATTAAAGACCTTAAAACACCTGCAGCAAATATACTTAAGCAGGATGCTCTCAGCATAGGGGCAGACCTTGCTGTGCCCGGGGGTGTCATACTCTGTGAAAAGCCTACGTATGACTGCATACTCATAGGAACTAAAAAACATATGGAAGTGCTCTCTAAAAAAGAATTGACACAACCTTTTGGGCTAAAGAGGGTAGCCGGAGAGCTTAAAAAATTTCTTTCTACCAAAAAATATCCTACTCAGATCATGGGTGTGATTAATGCAAACGATGACAGTTTTTTTGTCAAAAGCAGATTTAGAGCCGAAGATGCTATCACTCAGATAAATAAAATGATAGAGTGTGGTGCAGGTATTATCGATATAGGTGCAGTATCATCTCGTCCTGGTGCGGATGATGTGAGTACAGAAGAAGAGTTAGCGCGTATCAAGCCTATTTGTGACATCATCAAATCTGAAAAACTTTATACAAAAGCCACTTTTTCAGTAGACAGCACTACCCCAGAAGTACTAGAATATGCGCTCAACAGGGGATTTACTCTCATTAATGATATCACAGGTGCAAGTGATGAAGCCATTATAAATCTGGCAGTGAAATATGAAGCAAAGCTTTGCATCATGCATAGGCAAGGTACTCCAAAAATGATGCAAAAAGCTCCAAAATATGAAGATGTGATGGTTGAGGTCAGTGCCTTCTTTGAAGAGCGCATTGCTAAATGTGAAGCATTGGGACTAGGCAGAGGGAATATCATTTTAGATGTAGGTATAGGCTTTGGTAAAACTTTAGAACATAATCTAATACTGATTAGAAACATGGGACATTTTAAAGTGTTTGGCTGTGAAGTACTGGTGGGTGCAAGTAGAAAATCGATGATAGATAAAATAATTACTGCCACACCTGAAGAACGTTTACCGGGAACCTTGGCTATTCATTTGAAAGCGGTTGAGAATGGGGCCTCGATCGTACGTTGTCATGATGTGGCCGAGCATCAACAGGCTTTAACTGTTTTGAAAGCGGTACTGTAAGGTTTTGATGCGCATTATAAAATGGATTTTTTTGATGGCTATGATAGTGGTAATGGGACTTATCGCCTTAAATACTTACATCTCAAAAGAAGCAGAGCCAAATCTTTATAGCGACATCAAAAAAGTTCCAGTAAAAAAAGCTGCTTTAGTGTTAGGTACAGCCAAATATATGGTAGGTGGCGGGAAAAACTATTTTTACACGTACCGCATACGTGCAGCAGTGAAACTTTTTAAAGCAGGAAAAGTGAAAGCCATAGTGGTTTCTGGAGATCACAGTACAAAGTATTATAATGAAACAAAAAAGATGCAAAAAGATCTTATAAAGGCAGGGATACCAAGTAGGTATATTGCCCTTGATCCTTTGGGGCTAAGAACACTTGATTCTGTGGTGAGAGCTGAAGCGATTTTTGACCTAAAAGACTATATAATTGTTTCTCAGAAATTTCACCTGGAAAGGGCGTTATTCATAGCCAAAGCCAAAGAACAAAAGGTCATAGGGTTTATAGCAAAAGATATTCCTGGTACAGCTGCAGCATATAGGATGAAAGCCAGAGAATATTTAGCCAGAGCGAAAGCTTTTTTAGATGTCTATATCTTGCATACAACTCCAAAGTTTTATGGAAAAAAAGAGAAAGTAATGTATAAAAAATGACAAACGAAGAATATCAAGAAAAAATTCAACTTCTCAAAAAGTGGGCACATGCTTACTATGTTGAAGACAATCCTATCGCTGCGGATGAAGAGTATGACAAGCTTTATCATGAAGTGTTTGAATATGAAACAGCCAACCCTGCAGAAGTGGCAGAAGACTCTCCTACCAGGCGTGTAGGTGGTGTGGTTCGTGATGAGTTTTCCAAAGCGAAGCATATTAAACGTATGTGGAGTATGGAAGATGTATTTAACGCAGACGAAGTACAAGAGTGGCTGGACAGAACTGTAAAGAATGTAGGCGAATGTAAGTACTTTTGTGAGCCTAAGTTTGATGGTGCGAGCATGAACCTACTGTATGAAAATGGTAAGTTGATTCGTGCAATCACTCGTGGTGATGGTGTTGTGGGTGAAGAAGTGACCGATAATGTACGTACCATACGTTCTGTACCACTTACGATTGACTATAATGAACGTATAGAAATTCGTGGCGAAGTGGTTATACGTAAAGATGATTTTGAAATTATAAACCGTGAGAGACTAGAGGAGAATGAACAACCTTTTGCGAATCCTAGAAATGCAGCTGCTGGTAGTTTACGACAGCTGGACTCTTCGATTACGGCTAAACGTAGACTTGTTTTTTATCCTTGGGGATTAGGTGAAAATACTTTAAAAGAAGCTTTTTTATCTCAAAGAATGAAGTATGTTTATAGTTTAGGATTTTTAGAGCCCCCACATGTACAAGAGTGTCACAATATCGAAGAGATAGAAGAATTTTATCAATTTCTAATTTCAAAACGTGCTGAGATACCTATGGTGATGGATGGCATGGTGATTAAAGTAGATAAAGTCTTTTATCAAGAGGATTTAGGTTACACGGTAAAAGTGCCGAAATGGATGTGTGCTTACAAGTTCCCGGCTGTAGAGAAAGTGACCAAGGTCAATGCCATTACCCTACAGGTAGGAAGAACGGGTGTCCTTACCCCCGTAGCAGAAGTAGCGCCAGTGGAAGTAGAAGGTGCCATTATAGCACGTGCGACACTGCATAATTTCGATGAGATAGAACGTAAAGGTTTGATGATAGGCGACTCTGTCATACTGATACGCTCTGGGGATGTTATCCCTAAGATTACTAAAGTATTGACTGATAGACGTGATGGTTCAGAAGTAGCTATTGAACGACCAACAGAGTGTCCCACTTGCCATAGTGAAGTATTGGATGAAGGTACACTCATTAAGTGTCAAAATCTGGATTGTCCGGACAGAGTAGTAAACTCCATTATACACTTTGCCAAAAAAGGATGTATGAACATAGATGGACTGGGGTCTAAGATAGTGGATATACTTGTCAAAGAGCACAAAATCGAAGATATTCTAGGACTGTATTATCTGAAATTTGAAGATTTGGAAGGGATGGAAGGATTTAAAGAGAAGCGCATACAAAACCTCCTTGATGCCATTGATGCCACAAAAGGAGCACCTCTTTACAGACTACTCTCTGCCATGGGGATAGAGCACATTGGAGAAGTGGCAAGTAAGTCATTAGGATTAGAGTTTGGACTTGAGATTGTAGATGCTACATTTGAACAAATTGTTGTTTTAGACGGGTTAGGTGAAGAAATGGCAAACTCTTTGTTGGAGTTTATGCGTGTAAATCATAACTTTGTTCTAAAACTTTTTGATGCAGTGCAGCCTACGGTTGAAAAAAAAGTAGAAGTAGAAGAAAATCCTTTTAAAGACAAAACAGTGGTACTTACAGGTTCTATGTCAGTAAGTCGTGGAGTAGTAAAAGAGATGCTTGAAAAGCTAGGTGCTAAAGTAAGTGGTTCTGTGAGTAAAAAGACGGATTATGTTATTTATGGTGAAGATGCCGGATCTAAACTGACTAAGGCTGAAAGCTTAGGTGTGAAGACACTTACTGAAAATGAAATGAGGAAAATGTTATGAGACTAGATAAATACCTGGTAGAAGAGGGTTACTTTGAGAGTCGTAATCGTGCAAATGATGCGATAAAAGCGGGTAAAGTAAAAGTAGACGGGAAAGTGGCGAAAGCTTCGGCTAAGATAGATGAGAACTCTTCTGTTGATGTAGAAGATGAGAAGTTTTATGTGAGTCGTGCAGCTCGTAAACTAGAGAATTCCTTGGCTGAACATCCTGTGAACCTTAAGGATAAAAAAGCATTAGATATAGGTTCCAGTACCGGTGGTTTTGCTCAGATTGTGCTTGAAAATGATGTGGCAACACTCTCATGTGTCGATGTAGGGAAAGAGCAACTACATGTTTCACTGCGTAATAATGAAAAGCTTTCATTGTATGAAGAGACAGATATACGTGACTTTCAAAGCGACGATGCTTTTGAATTGATTACCTGTGATGTTTCTTTCATCTCTATATTACAGATCATGGATGATATAGACAGGCTTAGCCAAAATGGTACAGATATTATCATATTGTATAAACCACAGTTTGAAGTAGGTAAAGATGTGAAGCGTGACAGTAAAGGTGTGGTTCAAGATATGGATGCTGTAGCTAGACGAAAAGAGCATTTTGAAGAAGAAGCAGCAACGTTGGGATGGGAAGTCAAATATCAGGCTCTCTCACAAGTTCAGGGTAAAGAGGGTAGCCAAGAGTATCTTTATCATTTTGTAAAAATAGAGAAGTAGAGTTGCAGTTGAGCAATGACATTAAGACTATTGCCATAGGTTCATTTGATGGTATACATGTTGCGCATCAAACTCTTATCGACAAAGTGGATGCACTGGTTATTATAGAAAGAAATGGCGGCTACCTGACACCTGGGTATAAACGTTCACATTATACTTCTAAAGTATGTTGTTTTTACCATTTTGATAAAATAAAATCGCTTACACCTGAAGGATTTGTACATAAACTTGAAGTGGATTTTCCTACACTTGAAACGATCGTGGTGGGTTATGATTTTCATTTTGGTAAAAACAAAGCAGGCAGTGCAAAGATGTTGGAAACATTGTGCGATAAAAAAATAATCATAGTAGATCAAGTGAGCTATAAAGGCATCCCCATTCACTCTCGTACCATTAAAGCATATTTGCGCGAGGGTAAAATAGAGATGGCAAATCAGCTACTAGGCAGAATGTACTGCATAGAGGGTGAAGTCGTACAAGGGCAAGGACTGGGAAAAAAAGAGTTGGTTCCTACGATTAATTTAAAAGTAAAAGAGTATCAACTGCCACTAGAAGGTGTCTATGCCACACGTACACGTATAGATGGAAAATGGCACTGTTCAGTGAGTTTTTTAGGACACCGGGTCACAACAGATGATTCCTATGCAGTCGAGACTCATATCTTAGATGAAGAGATTTGGAAAGTAGAAGGAAAGATCGTGTTAGAATTTGTAAACTTCATACGTATCAATAAAAAATTTGACAGTTTGGATGCGCTGAAAAAACAAATTCAGGATGATATAGGTATTTCAAAAAAGATATTGCATAAAGAAAATACTGAATAAGAGATTTCATACAAGATTTTATGGAGGGAAGGGGTGAGATGTATCGGTTCTTTTAGTGTAAGCATTGAATTTATGATAAAATGACGACATGAAAGATAAAGTATTTAATAAACCTATAGAAAAAAAGTTTGAATTTGATGAAGCGGTAGCTTCTGTTTTTGATGATATGTTGAGTCGTTCGGTGCCTTTTTATGATGAGGTACGGAAGCTAGTCATTGCTTTGATACTCGCAGAACAGGAAGAGGGGAAAAAAGTACTTGATCTCGGTTCTTCTACGGCAAGATTTTTACTAGATCTACATAGTAAAATGAACGTGAAAATGCAGCTGAAAGGTCTGGATAACTCTCAAGCGATGCTAGACAGGGCAGAACAGAAATGTCAGGCTTTTGGTGCAAACATAGAGTTGGAACTGGGAGATATGTTAACGTATGACTATCATAAAGAAGATGTCATTGTGGCAAACTATACCTTACAGTTTATCCGTCCTATACAACGTATAGAACTTATGAAAAAGCTCTATGATGGGCTAAACGATGATGGTATTTTTATTTTCTCTGAAAAAGTAGTCTTTGAAGACAAGAAGCTTGACAAGGAGCTTATCGATATCTATTATGCCTACAAAAAAGAGCAGGGATATAGTGAATATGAGATAGCACAAAAGCGAGAAGCTTTGGAAAATGTTCTCATCCCCTTTACCATAAAAGAAAATATTCAGATGTGCAAAGATGCAGGATTTAAAAGCATAGAAACAGTATTTCAGTGGGCAAATTTTGTGACTTTTGTTGTGAAAAAGTAAATCTTATTTTAATAATAAACAAAAGTTATTCACTACTCTTTCACCCCTGTGAATAACCTCATTCCTTTCTTTCATCTTATTTAGCTATAATCAGCCAATTTATTTTTAAGGATATACCATGAGTTGGACACCTAGTAGCTGGAGAAATTTTCCTATAAAGCAACAACCAACATATCAAGACCAGGAGCTTCTTAAAAAAGTAGAAGAAGAATTGCGCTCATATCCACCGCTTATTTTTGCGGGTGAGGCAAGACTATTGAAAGAGAAACTTGCACGTGCCGGACGAGGGGAAGCATTTTTACTCCAAGGTGGAGATTGTGCAGAGAGCTTCTCTGACTTTAATGCCAAAAACATTAAAAATCTTTTTAAACTGATGCTTCAAATGAATATGGTTTTAATGTACAGCACAGGTAAACCGGTAATAAAGGTAGGACGAATCGCAGGACAATTTGCAAAACCTAGATCTTCGGATTTTGAAAAGATCGATGGTATAAGTTTGCCAAGTTACCGTGGCGATATTATCAATGGTATCGAGTTTAACGAATCGGCAAGAGTCCCCAATCCTAAAAATATGCTCAAAGCCTATAATCAGTCTGCATCTACACTCAATCTTTTACGCGCATTTTCAAGAGGTGGGTTGGCAGACCTTAACAAAGTACACCAGTGGAACCTTGACTTTATTAAAGACAATCCACTTGGGAAACGTTATGATGAATTAAGTACTAAAATTGACCATGCTATGAAGTTTATGGCTGCATGTGGACTTAACAGTGACTCTATGCCACAACTACACCAGACAACACTCTATACGTCACATGAAGCATTACTTCTAAACTATGAAGAGGCATTGACGAGAGAAGACTCTGAGACAGGTGAATGCTATGATTGTTCGGCGCACATGTTATGGATAGGTGACAGAACAAGAGATCTTACTGAAGCGCATATTGAATATTTTAGAGGGATTCAAAACCCTATTGGTTGTAAAGTTGGACCAAGTATGGAAGAAGATGAACTCATCGAGCTTATAGATGCATTGAATCCAAATAACGAAGAGGGAAGATTAAACCTCATTGTTCGTATGGGTGCAAGTAAGATTAGAGAGTATTTCCCTAAACTTCTTAAGCGTGTGAGAGATGAAGGAAGAAATGTTGTATGGTCTTGTGATCCTATGCACGGAAATGTTGAAAAGAGTTCCAGTGGATTTAAAACCAGAGATTTTGACAACATTCTCTCCGAAGTAGAGCAGTTCTTTACTATCCACCAAGAAATGGGCACGGTTGCTGCAGGTATCCACTTAGAGATGACAGGAAATGATGTCACTGAATGTACAGGTAGTACATCTTGTGCCATTACTGCAGAAGGACTTGCAAGTCGCTACCACACACAATGTGATCCAAGACTTAATGCTTCTCAAGCATTAGAACTTGCATTTATGCTTTCAGATACAATTACAGCATCTGAATAATCTATACGACAGTGAAGATGTTTTGTCCATCTTCATGCCGGTAGTGTAACTCCATTTGATGAATATCTAAAATACTTTTTACAATATAAAGTCCTAGCCCTAATCCTTGTTTAGAGGCATGAAAGGGTTTAAAATAATCCTCTAATGGTTCTTTGAGTGCTTCGCCTTTGTTTATTATTTCTAGTTTATTTTCATCTATTGTCACGGTGATATGTTTATCCGTACTGTATTTTATACCATTATCTAATAGATTCTTTATGACAAGCATAAAAAGCTCAAAATCAACATCTATACTATAATCTTTTTTAATTGTTGTGCTGATGAGACGCTTTGGATTTTCTATCATCAGCATATCTTCACTGGCTTCAAGCAGGTCACTCATCTTGTAAGGTTTAATCGTCAAATCAAAGTTTTTAGAAGTGATTTTTTCTATTTTTGCAAATTCATCTATGAGAAGATTGAGTCTTTCAAAAATACTATGCATACGTGCTTTATTTTTCTCATCTTCAATCATTTCACTTACGAGACGTCCTTTAGCTATGGGTGTTTTAAGTTCATGCATTATGGCACGTAAAAAAAGTTGGCGAGAGTGTAAAAGTTCACGTATTGTGGTTACAGCATGATCAAATTCATTCGCAACTTCTGCTATCTCGTCTGCTTTGTCACTTTTGCACTCTATATCTAAATTACCTTGAGAAAAAGTTTGTATTTGACTTTTTAGTTTTGATAGTGGCTTGAAACTTTTCATAATCCATAAATATAAAAGCATAATGAGAAGAAAGACTGCGGAGAAAATAAGCGCACGATTCAGTGGAAATGGCGTTTTATTTTTGTTTTCAAGTATAAGTTTAAATCTATCATTGTTTATAATGATGATACGCTTTAAATGAAAAGTATCCACGGCGTAACGTTTAATTTTACCTTTTTCTTTAAAGAAATGTTCTATCTGAACGACGGTTCCTTTATCGGTGATAAGAGAAACATTTTGGGCATCAAGATACGCTTCATCTATCTTTCCATATTTTAAATAGTAAGTATATAGATAGTGTGAAATGGCTTGTTCTTGTGCAATATTCCTTTCTTCTATCATAACATGATCATATTTGATAGAAAATACAAACAATGCACCCAGTAAAATTATGGTGATAGAAAAGACAAGCCTAATTTTACTGCGTAGTGAAGTGATGATCATACGAGTTTATAGCCTACACCACGTACAGCCTGTATACGTTTATTGTCACCTAACTTAGTACGTATTTTTGAGATGATAACATCTAGACTTTTCCCTTGTGAATCTATGCTCATTGCCCCGGCAGTATTGATGATCTGTTCACGTGACTGGGTCATACCTTGATGTTTGACAAGCAAAGAGAGTACCTCAAATTCAGCAGGGGTCAAAGAGAGTGCTTCCCCTTTAAAGTAGATGGTATCTCCTTTAAATTCAAAATCACTTTGTTGTGTCACTATTTCACTATGGTTTGATTTAGAATAACGTCTCAGGAGTGAAGTGATACGCGCATACATCTCTTTTGGGTCATAAGGCTTAGGCAGGTAGTCATCTGCACCTAGTGCAAGACCTTCTACTTTATCGTTGATATCTGAGCGTGCCGAGGAGATGATAATGGGGATATCATATTTTGCTACTACCTCTTGACAGACTTCCAATCCATCCATGCCCGGAAGCGTAAGGTCAAGTATGAGTAAATCATATTTTTTAACTCCTGCACTGAGTCCCAGATAAGGGTCTTCATAATTAGTGACTTTGATGTCATATTGTGCAAGATACTCAGTGAGGAGTTCTGCAAATTCGGTATCATCTTCAATCATTAAAATATTTATCATGGCTTACCTCATATATTATCTATAGTCACTCATTTTAATGACTAAAGGTTAATTGAAGTCAAATGAAGTGCTCATAGTATAAATGCTTTTTTCATATATTTTTTAATCTCTTCAAATGTAAAAACGTGTTCAGTAAAATACTCAAAAGCGATGATGCCCTGATAGAGTAACATATCACTTCCATCTTTTGTCGGTTTTTTATACGTTTTTGCAAGTTTTAAAAAAGGTGTCTCTTTCCCATAGATGACATCTACACAGGCTTGTGCTGTAGGTATGACCTGTTCCAATATTGGTGAAGGAGCAGGAAGTGAATCATCTTCCAGTCCTGCTGAAGTCATATTGATAATCAGGTCATAGGTTTGGGGTATGAAATCATCAAAGGTATGCGTATCGAAGCCATTGTCTTTAAAGTAGGTTAATCTGCCTTCACTGCGATTAAGAATAGTCACAGTATACCCTGCCTCTTTGAGTATGACTGAAGTAGATTTTGCTGTACCTCCAGCACCTAAAAATAGTACGGTTCTTACATTTCTAAATTCGGAAATAGCTTTTAAAAATCCTGGTGCATCCGTATTGTATCCATAGAGTTTTCCTTCTTTTTCAACGATAGTATTGACCGCACCCACTTTTTTAGCAAAAGGATCTAATACATCACAAGCATTATAAGCATGTTCTTTATGGGGTACAGTGACATTCACACCTTTAAGCTTTAAGTTGAAAAAAGTTTCTTTGAGTTTTGTGCCATCTTCCAATAAATGACGTGTATAACATGCCTCATAACCTAAGCCTTGAAAAGCAAGATTATGCATAAGGGGCGATTTTGAATGTGAGACAGGATTTCCAAAAATGGCAAAGAGTTGTTTGCTCATCTTTAAAGTACTTCCATTTCTTTCAGTGTAGAGAGTAGGGCACCCAGTTTATTTTTCACTTCCATGTATTCCAATTCTGGTTTCGAATCTGCAACAACACCGGCACCAGCTTGTAATGTAATGCTGTCTGGTTTTATGAGTGAAGTACGTATAGCAATGGCTGAGTCCATGTTCCCGTCAAATGAGAAGTAGCCAACAGAACCGGAGTAGAAACCACGTTTAAGACCTTCATACTGGGCTATGAGCTTCATCGCTTCTATTTTAGGGGCACCTGTCATTGTTCCTGCCGTAAACGTAGCTGCAAAAAGATCAAACATATCTTTATCTTCTTGTAACATAGCTTCAACATCAGATACCATGTGCATGACGTGAGAGTATTTTTCTACACGCATCATATCTGTTACCTTCACTGTACCCGTCTGTGCCACGCGACCGACATCATTTCGACCTAAGTCTATGAGCATAAGGTGTTCTGCACATTCTTTAGGATCATTTAACATTTCAAGTTCTAACTCTCTGTCTCTTTGATGATTTTTACCGCGTTTGCGTGTACCTGCGATAGGGCGAAGAAGTATTTCCCCCTCTGTCAGACGTACCATCACTTCCGGGGAAGAGCCACAGATAGAAAAGTCTTCATAGTCAAGTAAGAAAAGATAAGGTGAAGGATTTTTAGAACGTAGTATTCTATAAAAACTCAATGGATCTACCTTACCTTTTTGTGTGTATCTATTGGATAAAAGTATTTGAAAAATATCTCCAGAACGTATGCTCTCCTTAGATTCAAGAACCAGTGCTTTAAAGCGGGCTTCATCTATGCTGAAAGTACCTTCCCCCTCAAGTTCTACTGCTTTAAGTGGCATAGGAGTACAAGTGTTCTTCAAGATGTTCTCAATAGAGGCAAGCCCCTCTTTCATCGAATCATCATTTAAAATCAGTGTAAGTTTGGCACTTTTGTGTGAGTACGCGATAATAATTTTAGGACGTACCAGATCAAGGTCTGGTGTATTTAGCGGATCAAGCAGATTATCCATACTCTCTTCAAGTACAGGTTCAAATACTTTTACCATATCATACGCAATGAAGCCTATAAAACCATCTACAAAAGAGAAGCCAACTTCTAAAGCCTTTTCTTTATAGGCAGCTTTGTCAACAGCCTTATAATATGTTTTTAGAAAGCTAAAGGGATCTTCTTTTAACGTTTTCTTATCACCACTTTGATCGATATAGGTGGTTGTTTTATCTTTGTAACTGAGGCGTTCCTGTGCACCTATAGTTATAAAAGAGAAGTTACCATCACTGGTATTGACTACACTCTCAAAAAGCATAGTGATTTCATTTGGGAAAAGTTCTTTTATCTTTCCATACAGCGCGACAGGAGTAAGTTGGTCAAAAAGTATTGTTTTATGCATCTTAGACTACCTCTTCACTACAAATGCGCGTTTATTTATACGGTCTCTGACTTGGACGAGAGCGCGATCAACAGATGCTCTGTCTTTGTAAGGCCCAATAAGTAATTTTTTTGTGCCATCTACATCTGGTTTTGTAACTTTATGGTTGAACCCAGTATTTTTAATGACTGATATAAAACGTGTACTAGGTGCATTTTTAAAAGATCCTACTTGAACATAATAACTCTTTGTAGACACTGTTGCAGGAATGTGAGTAGTCACTACAGGTTTTTTAATAGGTTTTGGCACAGGTTTAGATGCTTTCACTTTTTTAGGTTCGATAGATTTTATGATTTTGACAGTTTCCTTTATTACTGGTTCTTCTGCTTTTTCTTCTTCTATAACGATTTTTGGTTCTTTAACTGTCACTGATTTTTTTGTTTCAACCACGGATGATTTAATCTCTTGCTCTGTGATGTTCGAAAGAGATGTCTCTTTCTTGCTCTTCACTACTTCAGGTGCTTCATGTAGTTTTATCTCTGGTTTTTTTGTTTCAGCAAGGGGCGCCTTAATCTCACTCTCGATAATGGTTGAAAGAGATGTCTCCTTTTTGACTTCTGGTGACTTAACTATCTCTTCTAGTTTCAGCTCTGGAGCTATCATTTCTATTGCATTTTGTTCAAAAGCAAGCTTATTATCATTTGGGTTTTTGAGTAAAATTTTAGTAAGGATAATACCCACGATCAACACAACAATCAATAATGCTACTATGGTTAAAAAACTTTTGGTTTTACTGCTTTTAGGTTCGATATTATCGATAATAAGGTCATCAAGATTGTGATCATTCATAAGGGGGGAAATCTCCAGATATAATTTTAATTTGATTATATCATATTTATATATATTATGTAAATTTTAGAGTGGTTTGTAGGGTAGCGTAATGATGTTATATGCTTCTGGCAGTGTAATGGAAGGTAAACATTTCCATTTCTGAGTCATTTTTTCTTTGAGTGCATTTGAAAGTGTTTGAAGTTGGGTATCTGCTTCTTCCAAGGTAAGTTGTTTTACGGCTATAAATACTTGTAATCGTTCACTATCTTTACCTTGATAGATATGATAGTTAGATATATCTATTGTTTTGAATAGATGTTTTATAAGATGATAAAATCTTTTATGTTCTTCACCTTTATATTCAATTACAAGATAATTGGTATGATTGTCTTTAAGTAAAGGCAGGGCGATATTGTATTGTCTATTTTGATGTTGTTTGAATAGCAGAGTAGTAAACGGTTCATGTATACATTCAAATTTGGCATAAAAGGTACGATTGTCAAACTGTATTTGTTCAACAATCGTTTTTCTTTTGATGTAATAATAGTCATCAAATAGGTCTAAATCAAAAACTTGCAACTATATGGCACTTTCAATACAATTAGCTTTCTGAGCTTTTCTCAAAAAGCGTTCTTTAATAGATGGCTTTGTCATAGATAATAAAATCTTGTGCCAGTACTTTCATTTCTTCTTTGATCTTTGCATGAAGTGCTGTGTCATTGACATTGTCAAGTACATCCGCAATCTTGTTTGCGATGATTTCAAACTCTTTTTCTTTCATTCCTCTACTTGTAAGTGCAGGTGAACCTATACGTACACCTGAAGTAACAAATGGACTTCTTGTTTCACCTGGGACAGTGTTTTTGTTTACAGTGATACCTGCTGCACCGAGTGCAGCATCTGCGTCTTTACCAGAGAAATCTTTGTCAAGGAAAGAAACCAGTACAAGGTGATTATCTGTACCTCCCGAGACGACGTCGTAGCCTCTTTTCATAAGCACATTAGCAAGTACAGAAGCGTTTGCTTTTACTTGTTTTGCATACACTTTCCACTCAGGGCTAAGATTGTATTTGAATCCAACAGCTTTGGCTGCTATGACATGGACAAGTGGTCCACCCTGAAGACCTGGGAAGATAGCTGAGTTTATCTTCTTTGCTATATCTTCATCATTAGTCATGATCATACCACCACGAGGTCCAGCAAGTGTTTTGTGCGTGGTAGTCGTTACAACATCTGCATAGGGGAATGGGCTAGGGTGTTCCCCTGCACAGACTAACCCTGCAATGTGAGCGATATCTGCAAAAAGTATAGCGCCAACTTCATCAGCTATGTCTCTAAACTTTTTAAAGTCTATTTCTCTTGCATAAGCAGAAGCGCCACATACGATGATCTTAGGTTTTACAATTTTAGCGATGTCAAGTACTCTCTCGTAATTTATACGACCATCAAGTTCTACCCCATAAGTGAAAGATGAGTAGTTTTTACCAGAGAAACTTGGTTTAGAACCGTGAGTAAGGTGACCACCATGACTCAAATCCATACCCAATATCTTATCTCCAGCCTTAATGAGTGCTGCATAAACAGCTCCGTTTGCCTGAGATCCTGAATGTGGTTGAACGTTGGCATAGCTACAGTCAAAAAGCTCACATGCTCTGTCGATGGCAAGTTGCTCAACTACATCTGCATATTCACATCCGCCATAGTATCTTTTATACGGATAACCCTCTGCATATTTGTTTGTAAATACAGAACCCATCGCTTCCATAACGGCAGGGATAGTGAAGTTTTCAGAGGCTATCATCTCCAAGTGGTCTGTTTGTCTTTGTCTTTCATTTTCAATCGCTTCAAAAATCTCTGGGTCAAATGTTTCTATGGCATAACTCATAAGGTATCCTTTGTTAGGTTTATTATTGGATTTATATCCAAATTTTACTTTTATTTCGATGCGACATCTTCTGCCTCATTCTAATGCTTCTATTTTGTTACTTCTGATTTTCTTACATTCTTTTTTTACAAGCTGATACATCTATACAGAACATACCCGTACCTTTTTTTGCAGGTTTGAGTTCATCTGGATTTTCATTACCACACTTTTTACATTTTTTGTCATCTGAAACTATAATAGTTTCTGGCTTTGGGGCCTCTGGTTTCATAGCAGGGAATAAGAGTACATCACGGATACTATGTTGATCTGTCAGCATCATCACGAGTCTGTCTATCCCTATACCTTCACCCGCTGTTGGTGTCATGCCGTAACTAAGGGCTTTGACATAGTCTGTGTCCATGTGCATTGCTTCATCGTCACCTGCGACTTCTTTAGCCTGTACTTGCCCCTTAAATCTTTCATACTGATCTATCGGGTCATTAAGTTCAGAGAACCCATTGGCTATCTCTTTTCCTGCCATAAAAAGTTCAAAACGTTCTGCAATATCCGGATTGTCATCAGATCTTCTTGCAAGTGGTGAGATATCTATAGGGAAATCTGTAATATAAGTAGGGTTGATCAGTTTTTCTTCAACAAATTCATCAAAAAGTTCAGCCTGCAAGTAACCTAACGTAATATTGGGATCCACTTTTACATTATGCTCTCTAAGATAAGCCAATGCTTTTTCTTTATCTGTAGCAACATCGGCAGGAACACCACCTATGCTTGTGAGTGACTCTATGTATGGTATCTTTGCAAAGGGTGTAGTAAAGTCTATCTCCAGGTCACCATAGGGAAGTTTTCTTTCAAGTCCAAGGTTATCAAAGAGGTAGTCAAATAACTCTTCGGTAATTTCCATCAACTCTATATACGTTTTGTATGCCCAGTAGAACTCTATCATAGTAAACTCGGGGTTATGTGTATGGTCCATCCCTTCATTTCTAAAGTTTCTGTTTATCTCAAATACAGCTTCCATACCACCAACGATGAGACGTTTGAGGTAAAGCTCAGGTGCGACACGTAAATAACGTTCTACATCCAAAGCATTATGATGTGTCACGAATGGTCTGGCATTTGCTCCTCCGGGAATAGGGTGCATCATAGGTGTTTCAACTTCCAAAAATGTTTTATCTTCAAAAAATCTTCTTACAAGTGATACAATTTTACTTCTCTTAACGAAGTTTTCTTTTACTTCAGGATTCATGATCATATCAAGGTAACGTTGTCTGTATCTAAGTTCCTGATCCTGGAGTCCGTGGAACTTTTCTGGAAGAGGAGAGATAGATTTGGAGACGATTCTCATCTCTTTACAGTGAAGGGTAAGTTCACCTGTCTGCGTGACAAAAGGGTACCCCGTTGCTTCGATGATGTCACCTACTTCAAAGAGTTTTTTCGCCACAGTATTATAAAAACCTTCAGGTAGTTCGTCTCTATTGTAATAAATTTGAACTAAGCCCTCTGAATCTTCTATCTTTGCAAAAGCAGCTTTCCCCATGATACGAATAAATTTAAGTCTACCTGTAAGTGAGTATGTTTTATTTGTATCTTTTTTTTCATCAGCATCTTGCTCTTTGATATAAGCACATTCAGCTAAAAATTGCGTAGAAGGTATTCCTCTTTTTACTTGGTTAGGGTAAGGATTTATTCCTTCCTCTCTTAGTCGTTCTGTTTTTTTGATTCGTTCTTGAATGTATTGATTTTCAAATATCAAGCGGTCTCCTGTATCTTATTTAATTAAATGTATGTGAATTAAAGCTTCTCATACTTACACTGATGCTAAGCTTTTTGTTAAAGCAGCCTTATGCGACTGGTCGCATTTTCACAGATATTATGTCTGTGATTATTGGCAATTTTCACAAAGTCCTATGATTTTCATCGTATGGTCTGTCATTTGAAAGTTGTATTTTTTGGCTATCTCTTCTTGTCTCTCTTCGATTGTCTCATCGTAAAACTCTATAATATCACCACATTTTGTGCAGATAAGATGATCATGGTGTTTTTTAAGTCCAAGTTCATATTTTTTTCCTTGTACTCCAAAGGAGATAGAACTGGCGATTTGTGACGCTTCAAGTAAAGAAAGCGTACGATATACAGTAGCAATACCGATATTGATTTCAGGGTATTGCTCTTTAAGTAAAGTATAAATATCCTCAGGAGTAAAGTGTCCATCATTTTCGTAAAGGAACTTTAATACAAGTTCTCTTTGTTTAGTGAACTTAAGTGTGTTTTCTTTTAGTAGCGTTTGAAACTTTTCTAAAAGTAGAGAATATGAAATCATACTGAACCTTATCTTTCTGTAGTTGTTTGAACAGTTGTATTGGTTTCATTTCTGGAAGTATTTGTCTCAGCTGAAGCATTTATATCAGCAGGAGCAGCACTTTCTTTGACAACCTCTGCTGTATTAGAGTCAGTGAAGCCCATAGCAGATGTGTCAAGATTGATAAGATATGAACCAGCTTCTTTAAGGTATGGATAGAGTACCGAATCATTCACATATTTTTCTAAATTATCTTTTACAAGTGTGACATTGGATAAAGCAGTCACAATCAGTGCAAAAATAAGGAAATATTTTCCTCCTCCTGCGATGAACCCAAAAAGACGATTTAGAAAACCTAAACCACTTTCGCTTGTTAGTTTAGAAAATATGGAACCAAGAATGGTTGCGCTCAACCAAATGACTATCAAAATAGTAAGGAAACCAATGAGCTTTAGTAATGATGGATTTTCCAAGTGTAAAAAGTTTGTATCAATAAATGTTGCAGCTTTGTCAGAAAGTCTAGAGGCAAAGTATACTCCTCCTACAAGACCTAGAAGACCAAAGGCCTCTTTTATGAACCCCTGCATAAAACCCTTGATCCCCAATATCAGTACTATAGCTGCTATTGTGACATCAAAGTAGTTAAAGTCCATCATAGAAAAGTTTTCCATTGAAAAATCCATATTATTATTATCCTCTATTTATTACTATATTTTGCGTATTGTATCTATATATCTCTAAAAATGCTTTTAGAGATATTTTTACTCAGATCATCATTTATTTAGTAATTTCATTTGGCTTGTTAGCATATTGTTTAGCAGTGTCATAACTTATTTTCCCCTCTTGGAGGAATTTAAGCAGTGCTTGCGTCTGTGTCTGCATACCTGAATCACCTTGACCAAGTTGCATTTGTGAATATAGCTGATGTACTTTACTCTCACGAATAAGGTTTGCAATTGCGTGATTTGATATTAAAACTTCTGAAGCAGCCACACGACCTCCACCTAATTTAGGAAGAAGTGCCTGTGCAATAACTGCAACAAGAGAAGAAGCAATCATCGCCCTGATCTGTGGTTGTTCATCTCCTGTAAACACATCAATGATACGGTTGATGGTTCCTGCCGCTGAAGACGTATGAAGTGTAGCAAATACAAGGTGACCTGTTTCAGCTGCCGTGAGTCCAGCTTCTATGGTTTCTTTATCTCTCATCTCCCCGATGAGTATGATGTCTGGATCCTGACGCATAGCAAATTTAAGCGCTATGGCAAAACTATTTGTATCTTCACCCACACCTCTATGGGAGAAAACACATTTTTTATTTTGGTGGATGAATTCCACAGGATCTTCTACTGTTATGACATGTTTATGTTCATGAAGGTTTATCTCATTTATCATCGCTGCCAGAGTAGTTGATTTACCAGAACCGGTTGGTCCAGTTACCAGTATAAGCCCTTTTTCTCTTTTGATGATTTGTTTATATATTTGCGGAGCACCTAAATCATCTAAAGAAGGAATTTCAATCGGAATGATCCTAAAAGCTGCAGCAGTTTCACCTAATGTACGATAATAGTTCGCTCTGAATCGTCCTATGCCAGGAAGCAAAAGTGCAAAGTCAAGTTCATCATACTCTTCAAAATGTTGTTTTTGCTTTTCTGTAATAAGCGAGTAACACATTTCCTCGACGTCCTCCCCGGTAAGTATAGGAAGGTTCACAGGCTTAAGGGCACCGTCAAGCCTAATTTGTGGTTCTGATCGACTTATGAGGTGAAGGTCTGATGCGCCATGTGTAACAACACTTTGAAGCAGTTTTTTTATATTAAAATCAGCCATAAATATCCTTTATTTAGTGTATAGTTTCTCGATATTGAGATTCATTATACCCAACTATGACCTTGTTACCAACTTCGATAACCGGTCGTTTAATGAGCATATTCTCTTTCGCGAGCCATTGTTGCTTATCTTCTTCAGTTAGATCAAGTTCTTTAAGTTTCAATGTTCGGTAAGTAGTACCTCTGGTATTGAAGAGCGTTTTCATATCTGTCTGCTTTAACCATGAATCAATTAAACTTTGATCTACAGGAGTTTCCCGAAAATCTATAAATTCGTAAGCTAACTCATGGGACTTAAGATATTTTATTGCTTTCCTGACACTATCACAATTTTTAATGCCATAGACCTTTAACATGAAATTTACCTACTCAATGATTGCTGGAACGATGAAAAAATCATCTTTAGCTTGAGGAGCATGAGACAAGATGTCTTTTGCAATGTCATTAGCTTCTCTAGGTGTATCTTCTCTTAATGGCGTACCCCCATCAAGTGTTGAAAAAGAAGCATCTAAAACATCTGTATCAAGTTCATTAAGATTATCTATGTAAGTAAGAATGCCTGAGAGCTGCTCCATAATTTCTTCTTTTTTAGAGTCATCGATCTTTAGGTGCGAGAGTTTTTCAAGTTTAGTTAAAACGGTGTTGTCAATTTGCATTATATATCCTATTATGGTTGATTTTGTAGTCTTTCTTATTATATATTAATTTAGTTTAAGATATAACTACAATATTAAATAACTCATTGAAGGACGAGATAATGCAACAATTAGATATGAACTCGGAAGAGTTTAAAAATGAATTAATAAAGACAGAAAAATTTACAGATAAAGTATGTGAAAGTCAAGGCTGGGTATATAGTGCCAATGAGGATGTCAATGAAGGTGTAACGCTTGGACTCGCCCGACATAGATTGCTTTTTGGCAAAAGGTTTTGTCCCTGTTTTATGGTGGAACCAGATGAATCAAAACCGGGTAAATTTAAAAGTTCAGATGATAGAATCTGCCCTTGTAAACCCGCTATAGAGAAAGAAATACCTGAAACGGGTACTTGCCATTGTCAAATTTTTTGTACACCAGAACATAAAGAAGAACAAATCAAAGAACAAGAAGCTACTGCTTTAGCTAAAGAAGAAATAAAAAAAGTGTCAGTAGAAGAAATATCACAGTAAGTTATAATAATTATTCACTATAATACGTGATTATTTAATGTCAGGAGACGATAACATGCAAACATTACTAGAAAAAAATGATATTAACTCAGAAGAACTTGATGCTTTATTAAAAGCAAGAGAGGAAGGGAAAGCAGACTTCCTTCTGGTTGATGTAAGAGAAGATATGGAGTTTAACATGGGGCACATTAAAGGTGCGGATATGCTTAAACCCACTTCTACTTTCCAGCAATGGGCACAAGAATTTTTTGATGAAACCAAAGATAAAACGGTTGTGTTTACTTGTCGTACAGGCAGCAGAAGCGGACAAATACAAAATGTATTTAAGCAAAATGGACATACCCGTGTCCTTAACCATTCTGGTGGTATCGTTTCTTATCGTGGCAATATAGAAAGATAGTATGTACAAAATCCTCTATCTTCACGGATTTGCATCTTGCGGAGAGGGAAATAAATCTTCACTCCTTAAAGCCCATTTCGGTGCAGACAACGTCATTGCCCCAGATCTTCCACCTTCCCCTATAGATGCTATAGATACGATTGAAAAAATTTTAGGATCTTCAAAAATTAATATCCTTATAGGTTCATCTTTAGGTGGGTATTATGCGACAGTTCTAGCTGAAAAATACCGTATGAAAGCAATGCTTCTTAACCCCTCAACCCAGCCATGGGAAACCTTGTCTACATATGCAGGATGGCAAAAACGTTTTTGTGATGAAGAAGTATTTGAATTTAAGTCTGTCTATTTAGAACAACTCAAAATGTTACAAACAGATCCAGATAAAGGGACATATTTACTTCTTTTACAAAGTGGGGATGAAGTGTTAGATTATACTAAAGCACAATCTCTCTATAATAAACACAAAGTTATCGTTGAGTATGGTGGAAATCACCGTTTTGAAAATCTAGATGAGTATATTTCGATGATAGAAAAATTTATAAATAAACGAGTGTAAATGAATGTAGTTGACCTATTGCTCAAATTGTTGAGTTTTGAATCTTTGACACCGGATGATGCAGGATCGTTAAAGTTCATAGAAGAGTATCTTGATGATTATGAAGCAATTTATGTAAACAAAATGGGCGTTAAGAACCTGCTATTGAGTAAAAAGTTTGCAGAAGGACCGCATCTTTGTTTTGCTGGACATGTAGACGTTGTTCCTGGGGGAGATGGCTGGGAAACAAATCCATTTGTTCCAGTGATCCAAGAGGGCAATATTTATGCCCGTGGCACACAAGATATGAAAAGTGGTGTAGCTGCTTTTGTACAAACATGTAAAGATGTTGAACATTTTGAGGGTACACTTTCCGTACTTCTTACTTCTAATGAAGAGGGGGATGCCAAGTATGGTACTGTTGTGATGCTTGAACACCTCAAAGAGATAGGCTTTTTACCAGATTACTGCATTGTTGCAGAGCCGACATGTGAGACTGTTTTTGGTGATGCCATCAAGATAGGGAGAAGAGGTTCTATTAATGGATATTTGACCATTAAGGGAAAGCAGGGACATGCGGCTTATCCAGAAAAAACGATTAACCCTATACATCAGATTGCTTCTATTTTAGATAAAATTGCAGGGGTTAATTTGGATAATGGCGATACTGACTTTGCACCAAGTCAAATGGTAATTACCGATATACGTGCAGGTATGGAAGTGACAAATGTCACACCGGGGACCTTAAAAATGATGTTTAATGTACGTAATTCCACTAAAACTACACAAGAAGAGGTTAAGCTCCATATAGCCAAATATTTTGATGGATTAGACTATGGTTTGGAATTAACGCAAGGATCATACCCTTTTGTTATAAAGAGAGATTCAAAAATAGTCAAAAAACTCTCTTCAAGTATAAAAAAACTCACAGGCTTAGAAACGAAACTTTCGACTGCTGGTGGTACCAGTGATGCTAGATTTATGGCAGCATTTGACATAGATGTTGTAGAATTTGGTGTAAGAAATGATACAATTCATGCACCGAATGAAAGAACATCCATCAAAGAAGTTGAAGCGCTTTGTGCAGTGTTTAAAGATACCGTAAAACATTTTAATTAAAGAAGGATAAAAATGAACAAAATAGTATTAGGAATCTTACTTTTATCAAGTATGCTCTTTTCAGCAGAATGGGTTAAAGGTTTGGATGCAGCATTTACATTGGCAAAAAAAGAACATAAAAATGTAATGGTCTTTGTAGAGGGTGAAAACTGTCGATGGTGTAAAAAAATGAAATACCGTACCTTATCAGATGATGCTGTAGAAAAAAGACTTAAAAAATTCGTTACAGTTAAAGTGATGAGAGAAGATCCAAAAGCCATGTCTGTATTGCCGCAGGTAAAAGGTGTACCTACTATTTTCTTTATGAATGAAAATAAAGCAGTGATAGAAGAAGTTGTAGGTTATTTTGATGTGGAAGATTTTATTTCTTATATCAATGACGTAGAAAATAAAAAATAAAGGTTCAACTTGAGAAAAACAATACTGAGTACGATATTTCTTGGTGTGCCTCTGCTTCAGGATTATAGTGAAAAGAATTAAGTATTTTAGCTATGTATAAACGCCCTCAATTTACCGAATATGTCATGGCAAGGCTAGTCACGTTAGCTGTTGCGACAAGCTTAGTTTTCAGTATCATTTTTTTGACTTTTATCCCTGAAAGCGACATTGCTTATAAAGCTATAAGTTTTTTAATAGGGGGGTTTTCCATATTTATTTATGCGATATATCGTGGGGCTGAACGTATGCAAAAGGAACTGCTCACTATAAATAAATATTTGGATAATCTTGATAAGGCAGATAAAATAAATTATAAAGCACACTTTTTTACCCAAGAATTTGAAGATATTAATGAAAATCTGATTAAAGTAATTAGCAATGCTAAAAAACGTGAAGAGATTAAACAACGTTATAATGCAAAACTTAAACTCAAAAATCGCCAGCGTGGAGATATGATTTCAGCTATTGCCCATGAGTTCCGTAATCCTATAGCCTCTATTATGGGATATGCGCAAACATTGGAAGATGATAAACATATCCCCCCGGCATTACAAGAAAAATTTCTAAGCAAGATTTATAACAACGGTATAAAAATAGAGTCACTGCTCAGCAGACTTGTTTTATGGAATAAGTTTGAAAGTGGTGAAGCTACATTGCATCCCAGTAATTTTGATCTTTATATTTTAGTGCAAGAAGTTAAAACATCTCTAGAAGATAAATACCAGCAAAGAGAGATCGTAATAGAAGGAAGTACCCATTTGGTCGAGGCTGATCGGACACTCTTGGAAATAGTCTTAAAAAACCTGATAGAAAATGCACTTAAGTATTCCAAAGATGAAGTTCTGGTTAAGGTAGATCCGCATCAAATATCGATCATAGACAAAGGTGCAGGTATCTCCTCTTCGGATATTTCAAAAGTAACCAAAAAGTTTTATCGTTCAGGTACACATAGCTGGGATAATTCTATGGGATTAGGTCTTTCTATCGTCAAAAGTATCCTCGCATTACATGGTACATCATTGAAGATAGAAAGTGAAGAAGAGCAAGGTTCTACTTTTTCTTTTCACATTTAATTGATCTCAACCTTCATATCTATTGATGAAGTAACTTTCCTTTTGAAACATCCTTGTAAAAACTTAAATTTTCTTTGACAAAATAACCATTTTTTAATCCAAATTTTTATAACATTGACTTATGCGTTTACCCTGATTCTAATCAAATTAAGGGGAGCCTATAATAATTATAGGTTTAGCTAAATTTTAGGAGGAAGCATGAAATTAGGTTTTTTAGTTGACCTTAACCTGTGTATGGGTTGTAAGGGTTGTGAAGTTGCATGTAAAGTGGAAAATGAAGTACCGCTTAGTACATGGCGTTTACGTGTAAAATATATCGATATCGGGACATTCCCAGATACAAGTCGTTCTTTTACACCATTACGTTGTAATCACTGTGAGAGCGCACCATGTGAGCGTATCTGTCCGGTATCTGCATTGCATTATTTAGAAAATGGAATTGTGAATATAGACAGTGCTAGATGTATAGGTTGTGCGGGATGTATGATGGCTTGTCCTTATGGAGCAATCTATATGGATCCAGAAACGAATACTGCTGACAAGTGTACATACTGTGCACACCGTATTGAAAGTGGTATGATGCCTGCATGTGTGGTTGTTTGTCCTGTGCAAGCAAATATTTTTGGAGATATTGAAGATGATAACAGTCATATTTCTCAATACATCATGGAGCACAAAGGTGCTGTACAAGTTCGTAAACCTGAGAAAAATACACGTCCAACACACTTTTACGTAGGTGGTGGTACACAAACTCTTGATCCATTGGCACAAGAGAGACTTGAAGGATATAGCCTCTTTAATAATATAACACATCTTAAGAGTGTAGGTGATAAACATCATGGTGTATTGGATAGATTTATGAAACCATTCAAAAGTGAAGAAAAATATGACAATAGAAGTTTTATAGATTTTGATAATAAAGATTATAAATCTGAATTAGAGGAAGAAGGTAAGTAATGGAAAATACAATTCACGCAACACAGGCGATCGTTACACTTGATGTAGCACTTCCCGGTATTATCTGGGGTTGGATGATTACACTTAATATGTGGGCAAAAAGTATTGGTACAGGTGTGATCTTTTTAGGCGCATTTCTTATTTATAGACATAAAAAAGAAGAGATGCCTAACCTGAGATGGATGATGCCATTGTTATCATTTATCTTTTTAAATATTTTCTTACTCTTTACATTGACTGATTTACATCAGCCATATAGAATGGTCAATATTTTCTTACACCCACACTGGACATCAGCAATTACAGTTGGAGCATGGATGGCTTCATTATTTTTGTTGCTTATCACTATTATGTTGGTAATTAGTATCGCGGATGCATTTCCAGGCGTTCCTTATAAGAAATGTAAGCTAACTGCTATGGCTAGAAAAAATTCAGGAGTGTATGAGATAATTTTCCCATTTGTTGTATTTTTAGCAATTCCGGTCACATTATATACTGCTATTATTATGGCAGAATCAAGTGCCAGAGATTTATGGCAAGCGCCTACTGAAATAATGCAAATGATGTGGGCAGCATTGTTGGCTGGTTCATCTGCGCTTATTTTGGTGTCTGGTTCTTGGAGTAAAGAAGCAAGAAAAGATTTAGCATTGGTACTTTCTATCGCTACATTCTTTAGCTTTATGATGTATATGGGTGAGTATTTCTTCTCATTCAAATCTGCAGAAGCAGAAGCAACGTTAGCATTTGTACACTCTGGCGGTCCTTACAATGTAGAGTTCTGGATTGGTATGACACTTGGTTTCATTATCCCATTCTTTATTGCTATGTCCAACATGAAAAGTGATAACAAAACGTTGCTTAAATTTGCAGCCGTTTTAGCATTGGTAGGTTTATACATGGCAAAAGATGTATGGCTTAAAATTCCACAATTATTAAATTTAAGTTAGGAGGAGATACCTATGACAAAATCAATGAAAAATGACAATAACTTTATCGAAGGTAGAAGAAGCTTCCTTAAAGGTACAGCATACTCTGTAGCAGGTGCAACACTCGCTGCGGGTGTATTTGAAGCGATAGTAGATACCCCTGCTATGGCAGCAGCTAAAGAGTTTACTGCTACACCAAAAACACTTTCATTTTATCCGCCACTTCAAGAGTGGGACTCTTTTAAAGAGTTAGATGGTGATGATTGGAAACGTGGTGGTACTGCTCGTAATGGTATTCGGAGTGAATCTAACCCAGATGGTATAAAAGTAAATGAATTTATGCTTGTTCCAACAGTATGTTCTAACTGTGAAGCGCAGTGTGGGTTGACTGCATGGGTAGAAGTGGGTACATATAAAAGAACAAATAATCCAAGAGATCTTTTTGTTAAAAAGTATATGGGTAACCCATTACATGCAGGATCTCGTGGTAGAAACTGTGCCAAAGGGTATGCTGCACAAACACAAATGTATGATCCAGACAGAATTCCTTTCCCACTTATGAGAGCACCAGGCTCTAAAAGAGGTGAAGGTAAATGGGTAAGAACCACTTGGGATGAAGCGATGACGAAAATCGGTAAGAAAATGCACGATACGCTTAAAGTGGGTGATGATATGTCCAAAAAGTCTATCATGTACCACGTAGGTCGTCCAAACGAAAATGGTTTTGGTCACCGTGTACCGCATTCACTAGGGGCTGATGGATATAATTCTCATACTAATATCTGTTCTGCAGGTGCAAGAACGGGAACCATCCAATGGGCAAATGATGATAGAAACTCACCAGACTGGGCAAATTCGAAGTTGATTTTCCTTCAGTCTTCTCATGCCGCTGATGCGGGGCACTATTTCCAACAATCAGCAGGATATATTGCTGATGCACGTAGAAAAGGTGCTAAGCTTGTTGTTATGGATCCACGTTTGTCTAACTCTGCAGGTATGGCAGATTTATGGCTACCAATATGGCCAGGTACAGAGACAGCACTTTACTTACACTTAGCCAATAGAATCTTAAATGATAAAGGGCTTAATGGCGAAGATTTAGTCAATCATGATTTTGTGGAAAACTGGGTAAACTGGGATCAAATGATGAAAGATAGAAATTATCTTGAATTCATTAAATCTAAAGGATATATTTCAAAAATACCAGCAGGTGAATCTTACGCAGAATTTATTGAAATGCTTAAAGAACTTTATGCGCCATATACAAGAGAGTTTGTGGTTAAAGAATGTAAATTGGAGGGATTTGAACATAAATTAGATGATCTTTATGATATGTTTATCGATGCGGGTGATAAAATTTCTACATTCTTATGGAGAGCCGGACCAATCTCACACAGAGGTGGATGGATGATCGCACGTGCAGGTTTCTTGCCACTTGTACTTCGTGGAGCATTGGCAGGAAATGTAGGTGGTACAGGTATGCACCACTGGCATGTTGTGTCAGTTAATGGTAAGGGTGATGCAGCAACTGTGGCAGGCGAAAGACCTCCAAAAGTTGATGTTTGGAATGAGCTCGCATGGCCACCAGAATATCCATTGAGTTCATTTGAGATGAGTCACATTTTACCTCACTTGTTGCTCGACGATGAGTGGAGAGCGAAATGGAAGGCAAAAGGACTTACAAATATTCCTGAAAAAATAGCTGTTTGGATTCCTCGTATGTATAACCCAGTTTGGATTAATCCAGATGGATTTAGATGGATTGAGGCACTGAAAAGAGAAGATAAGATTGAAATGTCATTTAACCTCTCTCCTACATGGTCTGAGACTAACTGGTATTGTGACTTTGTCTTACCTGTAGGACTTGCGGGAGAAAGACATGATCAATCATCTGAGCCAACAAAACCAGCAAAAATCCTTTCTTTCAAAAACCCTGCACTTCGTGTTGCATTGGAAAAAACAGGTTGGAAAGCTAAAGATCCTGCACGTGCTACACTTGAAGCGCACATAGCTGCAGGTCTTGGTGAAATATGGGAAGAAGTAGAATTCTGGGCCAATATTATGGTACATCATGTCGATCCTGATGGAAGCCTTGGGGTAAGAAAATTTTGGGCTTCAAAAGAAGATCCAACACGTGCTGTAACAGTGCCAGAATGGTATCAAGCGGCGCTTGGCAACATAGCAAACTTGAGTAAAGCAGCAAACGAAAACCCTAAATATAAAGATTCTAAATATCCTAATTATGAAATGATGAGAGATATGGGTACATGGCTAGTAGAAGATAATATCTTTAGACCTCAAGAACGTCCACTGGAAAAAGTGGGGGATAATTATGTTGCAGAGGGTCATGAATATCCTATTGAGGAAGTAACAAAAGATGAGTTCGGCGTGTTATCAATTGAGCATGAAGATGGACAACACGCTATTGGTGTCGAAGTAAAAGGTGAAGCAAAACAAGGTTGGCATTCATTGAGTAGAAAACTAGAGTTTTACTCTAAGTGGTTTGCAGAATGGAAATGGCCAGAGTATGCTATACCTATTTACCCAACCAATGCGGAAGAGAGAAAGAAAATGGTACATATTGTTTCACAAGTGCACCACGACTTTATTGATCCAGCTAAGAATGAGTTTGCACTCAATACTACTTTTAGAGTGCCATATAATATTCACACGCGTTCAGTCAACTCTAAACACTTGATGGAGATTTCTCAAAACCACAATCCAGTATGGATTTCAACAAAAGATGCTGAGAGAATGGGTATCAAAAGAGGGGATGCTATTAAAGTAACTATTTCAGACACCGTTTGCGGTCTTGAGTCTGGGTACTTTATCGCTATGGCTGTACCAACTGAAGGAAGTATGCCTGGTGTACTTCAATGTTCACACCATGCAGGTAGGTGGAAGCTTAAAAATGCAGTTGAAATCCCTGGGTTTGAACACAAACTAGGGGTTATGGGTCTAGGTGCGCCACTGTATGATATGACCATGGATGGTAAAATTGGAACACTCAAACCAACTCAAGGTCTTAATGAAGGTATGCAGGCACGTAGAGATACGTGGCAGTTTAAAGAGTACAACAAAGACCTTGACAATATTTGGTGGGATGGTCTTTCTGGTGCTTGGCAAAATGCTGTAGCACCTTCTCATCCGGATCCAATTGCAGGTAACCATGCTTGGCATCAAAAAGTACGCATTGAGCTTGCAGGCAAAGATGACACAATTGGTGATATTTATGTAAATTATGAGAACAACTTTAAAGTGTATCAAGCATGGAGAGACGACTTGACACGTCCACTAGATGCGAATGATACGCTTAGACGTCCTAAGCACATTAAGCGTCCAGCAGTACCTTTGACTGACAGAGCATACTCTGTTAATATTACTGGATAATCTTTTATCCTAAGAGGCAGACACGAAGGTCTGCCTCTACAGTGCATACACACAATTTCCTAGATAAATCACCTACTTAAGTTTTATTTATCTTGAAAGTGGTATAGTGCCAAATAATTTATATGAAAGATAGTGAACCGTATGGAAGACATGAAACAAGAGATAGAAAACCGTATAGCGATATATGCATTGATTTCAAGATTGATGCTTGTAGAAGTAGATGAAACATTTTTAAAGCAGATAGAGAGTGATGCAGATATCCTTGCTTTTTTCCCTAATTATAAAGAATGGACGAAACGTAAAGAACTTTCGGTGAAAGAACTGATTGAACAACACTATAATGTAGATTTTGCCAGTCTTTTCCTTATGCATTTAATTCCATATGAAAGTTTTTATCTTAGTGAAGAACAGATGATTGAAAGCGGTAAAGCCAATCCTGTTGTGGAGGTTTATGATGCATTGGATTTTAGGGTAGAACTTGAAAAGGCAAGAATCGTAAGTGCAGATCATATTGGGGTAGAATTAGAGTTTATGTATATGCTTTGTACGGCATTACAAAAAGCACTTGATGCCGATGACCAGGAAGGCATTTGTGAACTACTTCAAATACAAAGAGGTTTTTTAAAAGATCATCTTTTAGAGTGGGCACCGCTCTTCCTTATTAATGCTAAACGTGAGGCACGTACACCACTTTACCATGATGGTGCAGAGCTTACCTTAGAGTTTCTACTCTCTGATTTCGAGTATTTAACAGAAAAACTTAGTACACATTGTAAAGTAGAGGCTATAGAAAACTAATGTCTTTACATTTAGAGATATCCTCTTGCGTCAGAGCCAGTAGCAAGTTTTCACAGTGTGTAAAGTGTGTTGAAGCTTGTCCTGAATCTATCACCTTGGTTGATAATTTACCTAGCTTTGCCAATAATTCTGGTGTAGAAGCAGCTTCTTGTGTGGGAGTTTGTCCTACTGAAGCATTTTCTCTTTCTGACTTTTCAACTACAGAATTTTTCTTTCATTTTTTAGACTCTAAAGTAAGACTTATTTCTCCAAAGTTGAATATACCGTGCATCTCAGTGCTAAGTGTAGAACATCTTATCTCATTGGCATTAGCAAGTAAAGAGGAAATCACTCTTGATTTAAGTTCGTATGATGAAGAGAGTATTCTTTTCGAACAAATAGAAGCACGTATTGAAGAGGCAAACTTTGTTCTCTCTTCTTTTTCAGATAAACAACTTTCAACTAATCTTGATGCTCCTGCTATAAGAGAAAAGGAAGATGACGAAAATGAAGTGAGTTCAAGACGTTCATTTTTAGGTAATGCCTCACTAAAAGGTGTAATAAAACACAAGATGACTTTTGATGAAGCAGTCATGGCAGACGAGTTAAAAACCTTTGATTTAGACAGCAGTGTCATCGCCAAAATTAGAGAAAAAAATGTACCTGATAAGCGTAAAATACTTCTTACAACATTAAAACAGGCAAACATACCAGATGCATTTGAAGTACTTCCAGAAGAGGAAGTGACATTTACATCACAAAAGTTTGTTGATGATAGTTGTACTAACTGTCAGATATGTTATCGTATCTGTCCTACTGGAGCGCTTTCGTCTAATGGTAAGTTTTCACTCATTCATTTTGATTCGATGCTATGTGTAAAATGTCGCCTCTGTCATGATGTGTGTGAACCTAATGCAATACAGTTACAATCTGGCTTTGAAATTAAAGAGTTTTTTGAACCAACACAGAAAACGTTGGCTGCTTTTAATATTAAGCGGTGTAATGAGTGTGGTAATAACTTTACATACACTGGTGGTGAACAGGAATGTCAGCGCTGTTTAGCGGAAGAAGAAGAAGCGATATTCTTACACAATAATGCCAAGAGAATGAAAACACAGAAAGAAGAAAAGAGAGATGAGTCATGAGACCTGAAGAAATAAAACCTGATACAGGCTTGTGTACGATTTTAGGGCATAATGCGCAAACCGGATACATGCGACGTTATTTTAATAAGATTATGAAACACAATGCTAAAAATGCTACAGCGATTGCACTTAATATCAGTGATGAGCACTTTGACTATACTATGGAAAATGTAGGAAAATCAAAAGTAGATAAAATGATGATAGAACGTGAGTTTGCAGCTAAAGCAGTACCATACTGCGATACACTTGACAGCTGTGCCAAGCGGGAAGGTAGAGTTGATTTTATAGAAGTAGAAGAGGGAAAGGTCAAAGGATATTGTCTGGAAGACGAGACGCAAGACCTTTTTCAAAGAAAAGAATTTTTGGATGACCAAATACTTTTTGTTGCCAAGATGATGCTCCTGGCCCATAGATGGTTTGATACGAATATAGATGTAGATGATATACCACTACTCATTGAAAACACAAAATAAGGAAATAAGATGCCAAATAATATGGATATAAAAGATTTAAAAAGAGCATTTGAAACATTTGATAAACCACCTGCATTTTGTCCAGATGGACAAGGTGAAGCAGAGGAAGAGGTAGATCTACAGGATTATCCCTCTTATACGGAAGCACTTTATGCTAAGTTGGTTGCACCGTATGCAAGCGGGATTTATATTTCTCGTTGGGACATCAAAGATATTGCTCTTGTGGCTGGTGACTCAATGGCAATACACCCTCGTAAACGTATGTTTGAACTTCTCATGAAATATGCCGCGAGTAAAAAGAATATGCAGTCTGTACTTGATGCATTGGGAGCACATATGGAAGATAAAATAGCAATTTATGATGAATTTATTGTTAATTATCCAGCTTCAGTAGAAGTCTTTCAGCATAAAATTGATAAAGCCAGAAAAACGATGAAACTCTTTCCTCAAATTATTGAAGAGTATTTTGCCGAATAATTAGAGTGACCCTTATCATACTTTCAGTATAATATTTCATATTAGAACCGTAAGGTAAAAAATGTCTGAAATAACCAAAGAAGAAGTATTAAGATATCATAAGCAAGGAAAGATAGGTATAAACCTCACTAAACCTTGTGACTCTCAACATGAACTCTCACTTGCCTACACTCCAGGGGTAGCCATACCCTGTCTTGAAATCGCCAGAGATGAAAACCTCTCTTTTGAATATACGAATCGTGCAAACCTGGTAGCGGTTATCTCAGATGGTACCGCTGTTCTTGGACTTGGAGATATCGGGCCTCTTGCTTCTAAACCTGTCATGGAAGGTAAAGTAGTACTCTTCAAAAAGTTTGCTAATATTGATGCTTTTGATATCGAGTTGAATGTGCACAGTGTGGAAGAGATAGTCGCAACCTGTAAAGCCATCGCCCCTACTTTTGGCGGTATTAACCTTGAAGATATTAGTGCACCTAGATGTTTTGAAATAGAACGAATTCTCAAAGAAGAACTAAACATTCCTGTATTTCATGATGACCAGCATGGAACGGCTATTATCACCACAGCGGGCCTTATGAATGTACTTGAGCTTACAGGTAAAAATGTAGATGAGATTAAGGTAGTTATCAATGGAGCAGGAGCAGCAGGTATCTCTTGTGCGAAGATGTATCAGAGACTTGGTGTTAAAAATATTGTGATGTGTGATTCCAAAGGGGTTATCTCTACAACTAGAACAGATCTGAATAAATATAAAGCAGCATTTGCTGTAGAAACGGAAGATAAAATCCTGAGTGATGTGATTGATGGAGCAGATATGTTTTTAGGATTGAGTGCAGGAGGTGCATTAACCAAGGAAATGGTTGCTAAAATGGCACCTGAACCGATTATTTTTGCATTAGCCAATCCGGTACCTGAGATTCTTCCTGAAGAAGTGGAAGAAGTAAGAAATGACGTTATCATGGGGACGGGACGTTCTGATTATCCCAATCAGACAAACAATGTCCTTGGTTTTCCTTTTATTTTTAGGGGAGCATTGGATGTGCGTGCCAAAAAGATCACAGAAGGGATGAAAATGGCAGCGGCAAAAGCATTGGCAGCATTGGCAAAAGAACCGGTACCTTATTATGTGAAAGCTGCGTATCATAATGACAACATAGAGTATGGAAAAGAGCATATCATCCCTTTGCCTTTTAACAAAGAAGCCTTGATCTGGGTTGCTTCTGCAGTAGCAAAAGCCGCTTTTGAAGAAGGTGTTACACGTGTAGATAGTTATGATCATGAGGCATATAAAGAGCAACTACGATGCCTTATTTATGGTTGTCCTGAGAACAAACAATAGATGAAAATAAAGCCCTATATAAATCTTTACGAACTGTTGCAATCTAACCCCTCTACACGAGAAAAAAATCGTGCCTTTGGTTTAACCCAGGTTATGCTGAAAAATAAACCTATAGAGCAACTTTTGGCATGGGTCGATATGCATAAAAATAAGTTAAAAAAACCACTTATGAGTGAAATCTTTTCTTCTTATTTGTACAGGGTGACATTTGCACTGGTCCTTATAGCCTTTGCTTTAGGTCTATTAACCGGGGTCGGATTGCTTTCATATAATGGACATGAACCGGTCAATGTCATCTATTTTATAGCTGTGGTTATTTTCTTTCCTCTTTTTACTATGACCCTCACACTTCTTTCAATGTTTAGAGCCAGTAATGCTCAAAGTGTATTGGTGCATCTTTCACCTGCTTTTTGGATGGAGAAGGTATTGGGTTTTTTACCTAACAAGATAGAAGAAAATATCAAAGTGCTTAAGATTAACCCGTTACTCGCAAATTGGCTAGTGATCAAACGTGCACAAATTATTACTTTGTTTTTTTCATTTGGATTATTGATAGCACTTTTGGGAGGGGTAGTGACTAAAGACATCGCTTTTGCATGGAGCACGACACTACACATCAGTCCTGAAACGTTTCAAGATTTTTTACATACTGTAGCCTTCCCCTGGAGAGACATTGCACCTTCAGCTGTGCCCTCTTTAGAGTTGATAGAGCAGAGTCAATATTTCAGATTGGGTGATAAGTTGAGTGAAGAGATGATAGCGCATGCTTCAAAGCTTGGAGAATGGTGGAGATTTTTAGCTTTTGCTACAATTTTTTATGCTATTTTCTTACGTTTTTTTATGCTTATCCTTTCTTCTTTTGGATTGAATTTTGCTATGAAACAATCACTTTTAACACTGAATGGAACAGAGAAATTACTCAGAGAGATAAATGAACCTATCATCTCTACACAGGGGGAAAAGAGAGAAAATGCATTTATATCAAATGAGAAGAATTACAGTCAAATAGTCAACACTTTAGATGCCTCTTATGATGTGATACAAGGATGGGCTATACCGTATGATGAACTTTTGGTATTAGGTGACAGTATGCAAATCATAACTCCTGCACACTTTGAAGTAGGGGGTGCAAATAGTTTTGATGAGGACAGTGAAGTCATTGTTAAAAGTCATGGTGAAGTACTTTTGTTTGTTAAAGCATGGGAACCTCCGACAATGGATTTTGTGGATTACTTAACGGAACTAACCAAGAAGGTAGATAAGGTGATAGTCATGCCTATAGGTACAAGAGAAAACCATTATGAAACAACAGATAAAGAGATAGATGTATGGGCAAATAAACTCTCTTTACTGAAAAATATGAAAGTGTGGTTAAAACACTCTAGTGCTAAAGCACTGGGCAGGGAGGCACTAAATGCCGAGTCGTAGACAAACCGCTTTTGTGCATCCTAAATTTGCTGTTGTGGGGCACCCAAACAAAGGTAAGAGTTCCATAGTCTCGGCTTTGGCACTGGATGACTCTATACAGATATCTGATACACCTGGAACCACAACAAAAAAACGTAGCTTTCCTTTAAGTGTAGATGGAAAAGTTTTGTATGAACTTTTTGACACACCTGGTTTTCAAAGGGCACGAAGGGTACTTGCATGGCTTGAAAAGCATGATGTTCCGGCAAATAAAAAACATGAAGTGGTACAGGCATTTATAGATGCACATAAAGAAGATGAACGTTTTAATGATGAAATAGAATTACTGGAACCTATTATGGATGGGGCGGGAATTATTTATGTGGTAGACGGCTCACAACCTTACGGAGAAGAGTATGAAACCGAAATGGAGATACTTCGCTGGACAGGACAGCCTTCTATGGCACTCATTAACCATATTGATAGTACGGATTACAGTGAAGAGTGGAAGAAGGCACTAGGACATTACTTTAAGATGGTACGTACTTTCAATCCTATGCAGACAAACATTGAACAGCACATAAGTATCTTGGAGAGTATGGCACATCTTAAAGAAGAATGGATAGCTCCGGTAAAGGCATCGATCAAACTTTTTAAAGAGTATCATGAACAAATGTTTGAGCGAAGTGCATCGCTGGTGGCAAGATTGGTTTATGAATCTGTCAGTACTGTGGAGAAACTCTCCTTTGATACTGAAGAGGCCAGTGAAAAAGATAAAAAGAAGATAGAGAGCCATTATAAAGACAGGTTGCGAAACTTAGAAATTTCAACACAAAAGCATATAGAAGAAGTTTGGAACCATAATCATCTTAAAAAAGAACAAAAAAGTTTAACATTTGAAGGAATGGACTTATTTTCAGAAGAGACAGCTTCTGTGTTCGGACTGACACGTAAGGAACTTATCATAACAGGTGCTACCTCAGGAGCAGTCACGGGTGCAGGTATTGACTTGCTCTTTGCAGGTCATACGCTTCTTTTGGGTGGAACAATCGGGGCATTAATAGGCGGTACAGGTGCATATTTTGGGTTCAATGAACTCTCAGAAATAAAAGTTTTAGGACAAACAATAGGTAAACGCTACTTAGAGATGGGACCTATGGAAAATAGAAATTTTCCATATATCTTGCTCGGACGAGCTATTTATCATACCGTTAAAGTAGCACAGATCTCATATGCCGGAAGAGAAGTGTTTGACATAGAGATGGATCAGACATTTAAAGAGAAATGGTTAGATGATACTTTGAGAAAGTCTTTAGAAAAATATCATAAAAAGTTTCGTTCAGGGAATGTTTTAGAGCCTGCAGAACTTAAAGAGTATGAAGAACTCATTAAAAGTATATTAAAGCATTTGATCGATGCCTAAAAGGGATCTTTTTAAACATTTACATCAGGACAATGGGGAAGATGCGTATCATGAATCTTTGCTGCAATCTAGGATACTTGCAAAGAGAGTAGCGCTATTACTTTTTGTCATTTTTCTACTGCTTTTCCCTCATTATGCGCCATGGGAACCCAGTTATGAACAGGATGATACTTTGACACAGAAGATATTTACGCTGTATTTTTTTATAGCCAATCAGACTTTGGGTATTGTGCATGAAGGAGGACATGGTGTTTGTTATATCTTACATTGTCCGGAGTTTATCACTATGGCCAATGGAACGATCTTCCAGTTGCTTTTCCCCGGATTGATCTCCTACTATTATTATAGAAAAGGCAATATTTTCGCAGCGATGATAGCATTCTTTTTTTTGGGATTCTCCCTCCAATATACTGCGTGGTATCTTTCTACAGCCCATGAAGGTCTCATTCTTCCGGCACATAAATCTTTTTTAGGTGTTGATGCTATTCATGATTTTAATTATATGCTTAGTGCAATGGGACTTTTATCCTATGAATCTTTTATAGCAGGTTTGACAAGATTTGTGGCATATCTGATTATGCTTGCAGCCGTCATTGGAATGTTTTTTGATGCTTTTCCCAATAATAATAAGACTCACAGATAAACGCTTAAGAGGGTTTTAATTTTCGCTATTTTCACACTTATTTTTCTTCTGTTTAAGTATTGTGGCGGGTATGTATGGGATTTATCTGAATTTGACATAAGTCTGACAATTTTTTGACAAAAATAGATTATAATCAACGACATTATTCTTTACACAAGTCTATAATTAAAAAGAAAAATTATCAATTTAACGTAAGAGGTAAAAGCATAGTATGAGTAATTTTTTTAATAAATTAGCCATTATCACCAAAGTCAATATTATCTTCTTTATATCAATTCTTACTATATTTGCATATACGGCTCTTGAGGTCAACCATAATTATCAAATATATAAAAATGCTGAAAAGGTTGAAAAAGAGAGCACTGTCTCTCTTTTGGTAGTATCTTTAATTCATGAACTCCAAAAAGAGAGAGGGTTAAGCAGTGTTTATGTGAGCAGCGGCGATTCCAGGTTTTTCAAAGAGCTGGAGCTACAGACACAAACAACTGATGAAAAAATGATTGAATTGAGTGAGCGTGCATCGTTATTTGAAAATACATTGTCTCTTTTGAATTTAAATATGATAAAAAGCATGAGAGATAGAGTAAAAAAAAGAACAGTCAAAAATGATGAAGTTCTTAAATTTTATAGCAATATAAATGAAAAAATGCTTCAAGTGATATTTAGAATATTCCAGCACTCTCCGAACGAAAAAATCTTTAAGAACTTTGTTGGATATTTAACTTTTTTATATGCAAAAGAGTATCTGGGCATTCAAAGAGCCGTTGTTGTTGACATTTTAGCAAAAAACCATATGGAATATGAAGAGAAAGAAAAGTTAATAGGTCTTATTGAAAAGCAGCAGGTTTATATGGAAAAGTTTCTACATAATGCAGATGATGAGGCTAAAAAAAGTATGATCATATAACAAGATCTGAGGCTTTTGAAAATAGCGAGTTGATTACAAGAAAACTTTTGCAGACCAATAAAACAGATGCATTTGGCATTGATGCCATGTATGCATTTGATACGTTTACAGAAAGAATAGACCTCTATCAAGATGTAGAATATTTTTTAGCAGATAAATTAAAAAATGACGTACAAGCACTAAAAAAAGATGCAGAACATACATTTCTTTTTTATTCGTTTCTTAGTAGTTTTATTTTCATCTTCTTGTTGATACTTAAGCATTTTACCGGTTTAAATATATACAAAACGGTTGGAAAACTGAATCGATCATTAAAATCTTTTGATAAAAATGTCATAGCTTCAAATACGGACCAGTATGGGGTGATAACCTATGCAAGCGAGGCATTCTGCAAAATAACCGGTTACACAGAAGACGAACTTATAGGTAAACCGCATAGTATCATCAGGCATAATGATATGCCAAAAGAGCTGTTTTCAGATATATGGAATACCATTACGGCAGGAAATGAATATAAAGGCGAAATAAAAAATAAAAAGAAAAATGGTGAGCTGTATTGGCTTAAAATAAGTATATACCCGCAATATGACAGAAAAAATAACATTACAGGTTTTTCTTCTGTCGGGCAAGAAATAACCGATAAAAAAGCACTCGAAGAGTTAAGCGATACACTTGAACTGCAAGTAGAAAGCAGAACCCTTGAATTAGAAAAAGAAAGACATTTTATCGATACCATTTTAAATACACAGGAACAAATGATCATCACAACCAACGGAAAAACAATAAAAAGTGCAAATAATGCATTTATGCAATTTTATAATATCAAAAAATTGACAGAATTTACGGATGTGCATAACTGTATCTGTGAAACCTTTAGTGCAGATTCGTCTAAAGGATATCTTCAAGTAAGTATAGATGGAAGAAAATGGACAGACTATATACATGACAATCCAAACATGCATCATAAAGCTATGATCAAAAAAGATGGCACAAAACATATATTTAGTGTCACACTCTCAAAAGTAGAGATAGAAGATGAGATGCTAGAAGTTGCAGTATTTAGCGATATAACACAAGTAGAAAATTCAAGAGAAGAGATAAAAAGAAAGGTGGAGGAGGGTTTAAGTGAGATAAAAAGTCTTAATGAAGAGATAATTGAGACACAAAGAGAAGTTATATTTACAATGGGTACAATTTGTGAAACAAAGAGTAAAGAGACGGGGAATCATGTAAAAAGAGTAGCAGCATATACAGAGATTCTTGCCTTAAAATACGGGATGGACCCTGAAGAGGCAAGACTGCTAAAAGAGGCTTCGCCCATGCATGATGTCGGTAAGATCGGTATAGACGATGATATTTTAAAAAAACCGGGAGCACTCACTGATAAAGAATTTGAGATAATGAAGACGCATACCCAAATTGGTTATGATATGTTGAAATTTTCCAAAAGGGCTATATTAAAAACTGCAGCCATAGTAGCAAAAGAACACCATGAAAAATATGATGGAACTGGCTATCCGGAAAATTTAAAAGGAAATGATATACATATTTATGGAAGAATAACAGCACTTGCAGATGTATTTGATGCATTGGGAAGTGACAGATGTTACAAAAAAGCATGGGATGATGAGAAAATATTTCAGCTCATCCAAAATGAAAGAGGCAAACATTTTGACCCTAAACTTATAGATATATTTTTTAATAATATCGATCAGTTTTTAGCTATAAGGGATAGGTATAGAGATACCCCGGAAATGGTAACATCCTTGTGTTTAAGATAAAGAAACTTTTATAAAAGTTTTTCTATACCCATAAGAAGTGCGGCACTCAATAGCCCACCGGCAATTCCAGCCAAGACATCATCTAGCATCACGCCAAGACCACCTTTAAGCTCTCTGTCTATCCAGCCTATAGTTGAGGGTTTCCAAATGTCAAAAAGACGGAATGCTGCGAAGCTGAACACAATAGCTAAGAGTTCGGCATAAGGATAGTTCATAGTGACAGCTGTTGCATAAGCGATCATAAGACTAAGCCACATACCGGCTGCCTCATCTATGACTATTTGCTGATGGTCATGGATACCTGTGGTTTGTTCATATTTATTCACTTCAAAGATGCCTATGATGGTAATGGCAAGTGTGAGCATAAAAAGTGTTTCCATACCAAAGTAGTAAAGTACAGCCAGTCCTACAGGAAGAGAAGCCAGTGTACCTACAGTACCAGGTGCTTTGGGACTAAGTCCTGCACCTCCGAATGTTAAAAAAAGTTTTTGAATCGTCATAAGGTCCCTTGTTTTATGTAAGTGATGAGGTTTGATATAATTCGATGAGTTTCAGATAGAATTGTTCTTCGCTTTGTTGTTCCAACAGTCCTGAGCCTGGCATGAGGGCATAGTGCATCTCTTGAAGATTTTCAAATCTATCTGGGAAAAGTGCGGCCAAGATGTTGGCCGAAACTTCTTTTCTTACCAAGATAGAAGGAGGAATGAGCCCAGATTGTATGAGTTTCATGATAGACTCTGAGTCGTAGTGTACATGATGGTGTTGCCCGTGAGGACAGGTCCGAGTACTGACAAGTGTTTTGCATGTATCACAATAGACATATTCATCTATGGTTTTAATGTCAATGTTAATATTTTGACAACGGTCAAAGACAGAACTTAGTCGGTTTTTATCATAATATAATCCCAGCCCACCATGATTTTTACCGATAACCAGTTGGCTGCATCCATAATTTTTAGCCAAAAGGGCATCCAAAATGAGTTCATTATATCCTGCAAAGATATAAGTGTTTTCAAAAGGGATGATGAGCACTTTATTGCGAGGTAAAAAGTTATCGACAAACGTACTCAGTGCATTATGGCGTATGTCATAACGAAGACCTTCAGAGGTAAAGGGTTTCCGTAAAAAGATCACAAGCAGATCAGAATTGCTGATGGCTTGGCGTATCATTCTTTCATGTGCACGATTCAAAGGGTTTGCTGCAAGCATCATCGATGATATGTACTTTGCACCCGTTTTTCTGATCATATTTTTTATACGCTTTCTATTGTCTTCTATGAGAGGATACGTGACAGTATATTCACCAGATATAGCTATTTTACCAAGTCTTAGATTAGTATTTCTGACCCCGGGGTGTGTCTTGTCTGCAGTACCATAGATATTATATAATCGTTGTGACGGGTCAACTTCATATGTTTCATCTACGATGAGTTCACCAACTATTTTCCCGTCATTAATGAGTGAGACAACGTCATCTTTTTGCAGATTTTGCAAGGTTTGATGATTTCTTTTACCTTGGGGTGCGAGTATGAAAGAAAAAGGAAAAGGTACACCTTTGTACATTTTAGTTTCATCGACCTTTTGGGCCTCTTCTTTATTCATCAGTTTTTCTACAGGAGAGATAAGTCCTGCTTTTACCAAGGCTAAAGTAGAGAGGGCCTCTGTATCTATGTAGAGTGATTTATTTCTTTTTGAAAAGACCATATTTTTTCCTTTTTTCCCATAAACTTTTTCTTGAAATTCCTAATTTTTTAGAGAGTTCGGTATCTGGAAACTTATACTGAAAACTGTTCACGATAAATTTAACATAATCATCAATGGTCAAAATCTCATTTTGGTCATAAAGTTTTGAGTCAGTGCTAAGTGTAATAGTCTGAAAATCAGATTCTATGTTTGCTGTACTACATAAAATGAAGTCATACGCGGTTAATAGCTCCAGCAGAGATTCTCTATCTGTTTTCTTGAGTTGATGGATCTCTGTAACATATAGTAAAGTACTCGGGCTACTTTTTTCTATTTTCTCTCTCCAATTTTTATCACTTAAAGGGATAAAAGTAAGCAGAGTGTTTGTTTGTGTTGCATGTTCAAAAACGATTTTATCAACAAGTCTTTGGTAGTTTGTTTCTATGACAAGAGGTGTAGTGATATCTTTTATCTCAAAATTTGTTTCTATATCCTGAAGAAGGTTTTTCATATACTCTTGATATAAAGAAGTTTGCTTTTTAAGTGACTGGTACTCTTTATAGTGCTCTATTTTACGCATTAAATCCTCTAGCATAAATGGTTTAACGATATAATCTTTTGCACCAAGTTTTAGAGGTTCTCCCACGGTATCATTATTGATATAGTTCACCATCAAAATAATAATTTTATCTTTAAATTGTTTGATAAGCGGTAAAGTGTTTTGTCCAGGTAAGTTTGCCGAAAGCAGATAGACATCACCAAGACTTTTCATAGCTTCTTTGATAGAACTGTATATTTCTGTATCATAGCCATTTTCATTTAGTTTAGCGGCGATACTTTGCGCCAAATAGAGTTCATTTTCTACAATGATTATTTTCATATATTTTTCCAATTTAAATAAGTTAAGTTTGCAACGGAGTGAACAGTCACACCTTCTTTTCGTCCTACAAAGCCAAGTTTTTCAGCAGTTGTAGCTTTAATGTTTACTAAGTTTTTTCTAATACCAAGAATAGATGCAAGTGTGGTGCGCATAGATTCTTTATAAGGCAAGAGTTTTGGTACTTCAGCCATAATAGTAAGGTCTATGTGTCCTATGGTATATCCAAAGGATCTGATTTTTTTTACTGTGTCTTGAAGTAGTACTTTAGAGTCTGCTCCCTCATAGGTTTCATCCGTATCCGGGTAAAGTTCACCGATATCACCCATGCCCGCAGCACCTAAAAGTGCATCAATGAGTGCATGAATGGCAACATCTCCATCGCTGTGAGCTTTAAACCCATAATCCACATCTATCTTGACACCACATAAAAACATCTCTTTATTTTTTTCAAAAGGATGTATATCTATGCCAAAACCAGTGAGTGTTTTAGATGAAGGTGCTTGAATACAAGGCAGTTTTTTTAAATCTTCTATGGTTGTAAGTTTATGTGCATCCACAGAGCCTTCTACAAAATGTACTTTTTCACCAAGAGAAGCAATAGCAGAACTGTCATCGGTGAATATAGTTTCAGTTTCCAGTGCTTTTTTGAGCATATTGGTAACAGAAAGTTGAGGTGTCTGGATGATTTTTACTTTGTCTCTGTCTATGGGGGAATTATCAAGATAGAGTGTGTCTGTGACAGGAAGTACAGGTACGATACAAGAGCCTGCCTCTTTTGCTGCCAAGATGCGCTGTATCATCTCAGAAGGTACACAACATCTGGCAATATCACTCACAAGTACATACTCTGAAGTCACTTGACGAAGGGCATTGCCCAGTGATACCTGTCTGCTGTTCCCGCCTTCTATATAGGTATAAGAAGCAAAGTGTTTCATAAAGTGTATCTCTTGTTGTGTCGATGCTATGATGATCTGATCAAAACTGGCACTCTTTTCAAAGTGTTCAGCAACATGCAGCCAGAGAGGGATATCCCCCGTATAGAGCCACTGTTTTTTTATGTTGGTTTCAAATCTAGAGGAGCTGCCTGCTCCTAAAAGTATCAAAGTAGTGTTCGACAAATTCACTCCTGTATATCTATCTATAGTGTGTATCAAATTGTAACGCATTATACATATAGAATGCTTTAGTCATTCTTTAATCAGATAAAATTACTCTTATTTATTAAAATAGTGGAATTTTTCAATCTAATTTAAGATTTAGGTGGTATAACTACTATATTAATAACGAACAAAAATAAAGTTAGGAATAAATAATATGACACAAGAAAATGTATTAGAAGCGTTGAAAAATGTAACATATCCAGGGTTTACGAAAGATATCGTAACATTTGGTTTTGTAAAAGACATCATTATAAATGGATCAAACATCGCTTTGACCATCGATATTACATCATCAGCAGATGAAGTAAAAGCACAACTTAGAGATGAATCAACAACAGAGCTTAAGAAGCTTGGCTTTGAAGAAGTGCGTATTAATGTCACAGCACCAGAGGCACCAAAGCAACTCTCTAACTCAGTGAGTGGCAAAAACATCGCTCCTCATGTAAAGAGCTTTGTAATGATAAGTTCAGGTAAAGGCGGGGTTGGTAAATCAACTACTTCAGTGAATCTTGCAGTCGCGATGGCTATGCAAGGTAAAAAAGTAGGTCTTCTCGATGCAGATATCTATGGACCAAACATTCCTCGAATGATGGGTGTTTTAGACCAGAAACCAGAAATCCAAGGGAACAAAGTAAACCCTCTTAAGGCGTACGGGGTAGAGATTATGTCTATGGGTTCATTGATGGAATCAGGGCAGTCTCTTATCTGGAGAGGTTCTATGATCATGAAGGCTATCGAGCAGTTTTTAAGAGATATCCTTTGGTCTGAATTGGATGTACTTGTTATAGATATGCCTCCAGGAACAGGTGATGCACAGCTTACGCTTGCACAGTCTGTACCTGTTACAGCTGGTATCACAGTAACAACACCACAAGAGGTTTCTCTTGATGACAGTAGACGTTCACTGGACATGTTCAAAAAACTTCACATTCCAACTGCGGGTATTATAGAAAATATGTCTGGGTTTATTTGTCCTTCATGTGACACAGAGTCGGACATCTTTGGTATGGGAACAACGATTCCTGTTGCAAAAGAGTATGACACAGAATTGATCGCTCGTATCCCTATAGAGCCTGCTATTAGAATAGGTGGAGATACTGGTATGCCAGTAACATATCATATGCCAGACTCAGAGACAGCAAAACGCTACCAGGAAGCAGCATCTCACCTTCTTGCGTTCATAGACAAAGTAAATACTGAAGGTGGAGCAGATAATGCAGCTGTTCAACCCACTACACCTCCAGGTGTAAGTGCTTGTAGTACAGGTGCGGGTGCAGCTTCTGCACCAGCACCAGAACCAGAAAAAGAAAGTGACGAAAGTTGCGGCACCGGCTGCGGATGTCACTAATCTTTCGTCTTATTTAGCGTCATCTTCATCTTGAAGTTTGACGCTATGTTCGATCACGTACTCTTAAGTACGTTTCCTCTCTATGCAACAAACTTCAAAACAAATCTAACGCCAACTAGAACAAAATACAGTTTTATAATATTGTTCGTAACCTTTAGCACTTAACACGATTTTCGCTACAATACAAAAATATTATACCAATAGGATTATCCCATGACATCAGCAGAAAAACTAAAAAACCTTTTAGAACTTGAAATACTTCCAGATCTGGAAGTAGCCATAGACGAACTTTTTGAAGCCATAGACAAAGCAAAATCTGCTTCAAAAGAACAAAAAGAGGATCTAGAAGAGATGAGAGAGATGCGTACAGAATGTTTCGCTATCGTCGAAGAACTTGGCCGTGATGAGCTTGAAGAAGACGAGATAGAAGAACTTTTGGCTGAACTCATTGAGATGAAAACAGAGGAGTAAGCCTCTTTTCCTCTTGTTACTTTCTTACACTTCCCCTAACTTATAAACAATTCAATTAAGATTAAATTTATCTTATTTAGTATATAGTGCAATATCAACCTCTCGGGGTGCTTGAAATCATTTTATGATAGATAGCTGAGATAGCGAAAAAGCTTGACCCGTTGAACTTGAACTGGATAACACCAGCGTAAGGAAGAGATTTGTAACTAATTTTTACATATAAATAATTTTATTTATTGCTACTTATTTTCTACACCTCTTCCCCAAAATACAATACTTATTTTAAGGGAAACACTATGACAAAACCATACAAAGACACTTTAACAACTTCAAATGAACTTTTAACCAGAGAGCCATTTCCTGCATCGACTAAGGTTTATCTTAAAGGAAATATCCATAAAGGTATTCGTGTACCAGTAAGAGAAATTTTATTGAGTAATGATACAAAACTTGGTGTATATGATACATCAGGTCCTTATACGGATCCTACAATTGACATTGATGTTGGTGAAGGAATTCCTACTGTTCGTAAAGAATGGATTACAAGAAGAGGGGATGTAGAAGAGTATAAGGGGCGTATTATGGCTCCTGTAGACAATGGGTATACGACGGATGAACAATTAGACTTCGTAACAGCAGGCGCTACAGGACTAGTAAGAACACCACTTAGAGCCAAAAAGGGAAAAAATGTTTCTCAACTTTGGTATGCAAGACAGGGGATTATCACTCCTGAAATGGAATTCATTGCTTTACGTGAGAACCAAAACACTGCTATGAGTAAAGAATATCTTCAGGATGAAGAGAGAGAAGCAAGACTAAAAGGTGAGAATTTTGGCGCAAACCTTCCAGAAGTCATTACTTCTGAATTTGTAAGAAAAGAAGTAGCTGAGGGTAGAGCGGTTATCCCATGTAACATTAACCACCCGGAAGTTGAGCCTATGATCATTGGACGTAACTTTTTGGTGAAAGTAAATGCCAACATCGGTAACTCTGCTATGACATCATCTATCGCAGAAGAAGTTGAGAAGATGGTATGGTCTATTCGTTGGGGTGGAGATACAGTGATGGATCTCTCAACTGGTAAAAACATCCACACAACTCGTGACTGGATCTTGAGAAATTCTCCTGTGCCTATTGGGACTGTTCCTATTTACCAAGCGTTGGAAAAAGTAAACGGGGTCGCAGAAGACCTTACATGGGAAGTGTTTAGAGATACTCTCATAGAGCAAGCTGAACAAGGGGTTGATTACTTTACTATTCATGCTGGTTTACTTTTGCACCATGTACCGATGACTGCTAAAAGAGTGACAGGAATCGTTTCTCGTGGTGGGGCTATTATGGCTAAATGGATGATCGCACATCATCAAGAGAGCTTTTTGAACACACACTTTGAAGAGATTTGTGAAATCATGAAAACGTATGATGTGACATTCTCATTGGGTGATGGTTTACGTCCAGGGTCAGGTGCAGATGCAAATGATGAAGCACAGTTTGCTGAGCTTAAGGAGCTGGGAAGATTAACTAAAATAGCATGGAAACATGATGTTCAAACCCTCATTGAAGGACCTGGCCACGTTCCGATGCACATGATTAAAGAAAACATGGAGAAACAACTAGAGTGGTGTCATGAAGCGCCATTCTATACACTTGGGCCCCTAACTACAGATATTGCTCCTGGTTATGACCACTTCACTTCTGGAATCGGTGCGGCAATGATAGGTTGGTATGGTTGTGCGATGCTTTGTTATGTTACGCCAAAAGAACACCTCGGTTTACCAAACAGAGATGATGTTAAAGAAGGTCTTATTACATATAAAATCGCAGCTCACGCAGCAGACATTGCCAAAGGTCACCCCGGTGCCAGAGCCAGAGATGACGCGATGAGTTTAGCAAGATTTGAGTTTAGATGGGTAGACCAGTTCAACATCGGACTTGACCCAGACAAAGCTAGAGAATACCACGATGAGACTATGCCTATGGAAGCAGCGAAAGTAGCACACTTCTGTTCTATGTGTGGACCTAAGTTCTGTTCTATGAAGATCTCTCAAGAGGTACGTGATTATGCGGCTGATTTGGGAACCGATGTTGAGACAGCAAAACAACAAGGTATGGATGCGATGTCTATGACGTTTAAAGAGAAGGGTAGCGAAGTCTACATCCCTGCAGAATAGGAGTATAAGATGAACATTGCAATCGTAGGAGCTGGTTTGGTAGGTAGAGTACTGGCACTTAATTTACTAAAAGACGGGCATAAGCTAACACTTTTTGACAAGAGCAGTAAAGAGGGCACGGATGCAGCTGGATTTACAGCTGCCGGGATGCTGGCACCATTTGCAGAACTAGAAACAGCTGAATCTGCTATTTTTGAACATGGCAAACGTTCTATGGAGCTTTGGCCGGATATTTTAAAAGAGGCGGGCGTATATGATGGTTTTCAACAAAAGGGGACAATCATTATGGCCCATCCACAAGATATACCGGAGCTTGAACATTTCATTACTTCACTGCGTCATAAAGTGGAAGAAGCCCAAGAGATAGAGATGCTTGACAGCCAGACATTAGCTGAGTTAGAACCTGAGCTTGGACATCACAGTAAAGCATTTTATCTTAAAGATGAGGGACAGGTGGATGCACAAAAGTTTATGGCATTCTCTACCAACACATTAAGTATGAACCCTAACATCAGATGGATGGAGCATACTCAGGTAGACAAAATAGAACCTGCCAAAGTTTTTTATGGTGAGAAAGTTGAAGAGTTTGACTGGGTTTTTGATTCCAGAGGTTTGGGGGCTAAAGAACATTTTTCCGATTTACGTGGTGTAAGAGGAGAAGTGTTTTGGCTTGAATCATCAGAGATAAACATTACACGTCCAACCAGACTGCTTCATCCTCGATACAAAATATACATTGTACCTCGCGAGAATGGTTGTGAAGATATAGATCTGGAGTATTGTAATGAATGCAAGATATCTCAAACTCCAGGATCTAAGCGTTATGTGGTAGGAGCAACGGAGATAGAGAGTGAAGATACAAGCCCAATGTCAGTACGTTCCAGTCTTGAATTGCTCTCAGCAGTTTTTTCTGTGCATTCAGGCTTTGGAGAAGCCCGCATCGTCAACACAGAAACAAATTGCCGCCCAGCATTTAAAAACAATTTGCCACGCATAGAAAATTCTGAGAAGTTAACACGAATTAACGGACTCTACAGACATGGGTATCTGCTTGCACCTGCCATTGTTGAAAAGGCGTTAAACGAGGGTATTAACAAGGAGTTAAAATGATAGAGATAGTAGTAAACGGAGAAAAACAAACCGTTACTGATGGCATAAACATCAAAGAGATGATAGTAGAACTTGACTATAAAACTGAAGGCTTTGCTGTGGCTTTAAATGGTACTTTTGTAGTGTTAAAAGCGTATGACACAACAACCATAAAAGCCAATGACAGTGTAGAAATACTCTCTCCCGTACAAGGTGGATAACATGACGAAAAATATCAGTACAACAGAAGAAAACGGCACATGGGAGATAGGTGGAAAAACATTTAATAGTAGACTTCTCATCGGTTCAGCACTTTACCCTTCACCTGCAGGGATGGAAGAGTCTATCATGGCTTCGGATGCGCAGATAGTTACAGTGGCATTACGTCGTCAAGCTGCAGGAGATCAGGCAGGAGGAAATTTTTGGGATATCATCAAATCTCTCAATATATCAGTCTTACCCAACACAGCTGGATGCCATTCTGCAAAAGAGGCCATCACTACAGCACAGATGGCAAGAGAAGTCTTTGGTACAAATTGGATAAAACTTGAAGTGATCGGCGATCAGTACAACTTGCAGCCTGATCCTTTTGAAACAGTGAAAGCCGCTGAGGTTCTCATAAAAGAGGGGTTTGAAGTCTTTCCTTACACAACAGATGACCTGGTAGTAGCAAAAAGACTTGTAGATGTGGGATGCAAGATACTCATGCCTTGGGGATCGATGATAGGTTCAGGAAAAGGACTTATGAATCCTTCTAATTTAAGAGCTATTAGAGAAACGTTTCCAGAGCTTAAACTCATCATCGATGCAGGTATCGGGAAGCCTTCACATGCCACTCAGGCTATGGAGTTAGGATATGACGGTGTTTTACTCAATTCAGCTGTCGCATTGGCACAAGATCCCGTGAAGATGGCAAGGGCATTTAAATATGCCGTAGAGGCAGGACTGCTAGGACAGCAAGCAGGAACCATGCAGCAAAGAGAATTCGCTTCTCCTTCCACTCCGGTAGTAGGAACACCTTTTTGGCACCAGGTCCATTAATAGAAGACATGTGAGCAAAGCTCACATGTCTTTGCTTCAGCAGTCGACTCCTGCGACTAGTAGCATTTAAAGTAACTAATCAGTATTCCAATTTTAAATAGGATAAAAAGACTCTTATTTAAGGATACTCAAAACTAATTTTTTGTATAACATAACTATCAATCTCTCGGGGTGCTAAATATCTTTAATGATACATAGCTGAGATAGCAGTCGCTAACCCGCCGAACTTGACCTGGATAATACCAGCGTAGGGAAGAGACGTGCATACTTAGTTTAACTTCGTTTTATACACTTCTATTCTCTTTATTTGATCACATTTTAAGGGAAAACATGACATCAAAAACTTTTTCAGTATCGATTGCAAGTGCTTGTGCGATACTTAGTACTCCTGCGTTTGCAGATGAAATTATATTAGAAGACATTAATGTTACATCAGATTTGAGGCAAATTTCAAAGCAGGATATTGCTGCAAGTGTTGATGTATTAAATAGTTTTGCACTACAAGACAAAGGTGCTACACATTTTGAAGATGTCATTTTGGAAATTCCAAATGTTAACTTCTCTGGACAATCATCTCGTCCAAGACATATACAAATTCGTGGTATGGGTGAACGTGATGAGTATACAGGTGCGCCAAATTCATCTGTAGGTTTTATGGTAGATGGTATCGATTTCTCCGGAATAGGTATGACAGGAAGTCTATTTGATGTAAAGCAAGTAGAAGTTTTAAAAGGTTCTCAAAGTACACGTTATGGTGCAAGTGCTATAGCTGGTTTGATTAATATACAATCAAATGATCCTACAGAAACCCAAGAAGGTATGATGGAAGTAACAGCAGGTACGCAAGGACTAGCTGAGGTTGGAGTTGTATTGAGTGGTCCTCTAGGAGACAAAGATAACAGTCCTTTATATCGATTGTCCGTACAAAAACATAAAGATGATGGTTTCTATGAAAATGACTATTTAGGTAAAGATGATACCAATGGTAGAGATGAACTTAATCTTCGTGGGAAAGTTCACTTTAGACCAACAGATGAACTTAAAATAGATGTTACATTCATGCATGCAGATTTGGATAACGGATATGATGCTTGGTCATTGGATAACACGTTTACAACACTTTCTGACGAACCGGGGAAAGATACACAATTAACATCTGCAGGTGCGATTAAAATAGAATCAACCATGAATCCATATTTTACCTTAATCAGTAATACAACTATATCTAAATCAGATATGTTGTACAGTTATGATGGGGACTGGGTACATCCTAAATATTACACAGCATACCCAAATTATAGGTATGTTTTTCAAAATGATAAAGAACATAAAACATTGTCTCAGGAATTTCGTTTTGCTTCAACTGATCAATCAAAACTATTTAATGACACAACGGCATGGTTAGTAGGCTTATACGGTGCAAAATTAAAAGAAAAAAATCATACAATAGATAATTACGGTGCAGATTTAAAAAGTGATTATGATAACACTAAACTTGCAATGTTTGGACAAATTGATTATGATATATCTGAAAAATCACTTTTAAGTTTTGGATTTCGTGTTGAAAATCAGGCTCAGGAATATACTAATAATTTAAATGAATCTCATGATCCAGATGAAACAATGTATGGAGGACATATTAGTCTTACACATAAGTTGAATAATGTAACAAATATTTATGGATTGATATCTCAAGGATATAAAGCTGGAGGTTTCAATGTGGGATTGGCAAGTGGAACAGGTTTAGATTTACTTCAGTTTGAAAATGAAACAGCACTGAATTATGAAATTGGACTTAAGAGAAAAACTGCGACCTTAGATACATCACTTTCTCTTTTTTATACAGATAGAAAAAATCCACAATTTGATGGGTATAGTTATGTAGGTGTGAATTATGTGTATTATACAGAAAACTTTGATAAAGCAACAAACTATGGGTTAGAAGCAGATTTTGATTGGAAAGCCAATGACAATTTGAATGTCTTTGGGAGTTTAGGATTATTGAAAACAACTGTTGAGGGTCAGTCAGCCACGGGTATCTTTACAATAGATGGAAGAGAACAGCCTCATGCACCTAATTACCAATATAGCTTAGGTGCACAGTATCGTTCAGACAATGGCTTTTATGGAAGAACTAGTGTAAGAGGTATGGATGAGTTTTATTTTGATACTGTACACGATTCAAAATCTGATGCCTATGCTGTAGTTGATGCAAGAGTAGGGTATGAAGCTGAAGATTGGGAAGTATATTTGTGGGGAAGAAATCTTTCTGATGAACGATATGCGACAAGAGGATATTTTTTCGCCAATGAACCAACCTACAGTCAAGAAGAGCAATATATACGTTTAGGTGATGGTAGACAAATTGGAGTAACTGGTCGTTATAATTTTTAAGATAAAATTCAAATAAATTACAAAAGGTTTAAAACAATGGAAATTTCAGTAGATATAAGTCTTTACCCTTTGCAAGAAGGGTATGAAAAGCCGATCTTGGCATTCATTGCAGCACTTGAAAAAGAAGACAGTATAGATGTTGTGCGTAATGAACTGAGTACACAGGTTCATGGTGACTACCATACTATTATGCAATTGCTTGAAAGAGAGATACTCTCTGTTTTTGATGAGATACCACATTCGATATTTGTGATGAAACTTGTGGGTAATAACCGAAAAGGTATCTATTAGGATGCAGTTTAACCTAGAAACCATACTTGACGCTTTTGCTGTAATGCCTACATGGGAGATTGTCGCAGTTATATTTGGTATAACCTATGTATTGCTTGCAGCAAAAGAGTCTCTATGGGCTTGGTTTTTTGGATTTTTTGGTACACTTATTTATACCATTTTATTCTGGGATGGAGCATTGCTCTCTTCAGCATTGCTGAACTTTTATTACATGATTATGTCAGTGTATGGTTTTGTGCTATGGCGAGGAGGAGATAGTGGTGAAAACTTAGCAATCACTTCTTGGACATTATCAAAAAATATTACTTTCATAGTAGCAGGATTTGTAGTCAGTTTGGTTGTGGGATATTTATCATCAACATATACTGAGGCTAATTTTGCATATCTAGATGCTTTTGTGATGATTTTTTCTGTCATAGCTACTTGGATGTTGGCAAAGAAAGTACTTGAGAATTGGCTCTTTTGGATTGTGATAGATAGTGCTGCTGTTATTTTGTATTGGAAATCAGGATACCATGCAACTATTGTTTTATTTATACTATATATCATTTTAGCAGTTTATGGTCACCATTCTTGGCGTAAGGCTTTTAGTGAAAATTGATCTTAGTAAGTATGCCTTATTTGCAGATGCAACTATCAACGAGTTTACACTGCTGGAAAACCAAGGCTACTGTAATGAAAACTATTTGCTTCATATTGAAGAAAAAAAATATATTTTACGAAAGTTCATTCGAACAGATATAGACAGGAAATTTGAATTTCAGGTACAAAGACTGGCATTTGAAAAAGGTATAGGCGCAGAACCTTTGTTGCTAGATGAAGAGAATGACTTGCTTATATCGACATACTTAGAGGGAATACATAAAGATAAATTAGAAAAAAATGACTTGTATCAATTTGCAGAAGTATTAAAAAAATTACATACTTCGAAAATAGAGCGTGACCCCATATTGTTAGAAACACTGTTTGCGACAAAATCAAAAGAAGTGCAAGATGCTTTTGCAGCTATAGATGCCTACCCGTCAGAAGATGTATTGTGTCATAATGATTTGAATCCTCAAAATATATTGTTTTCCAAAACGATTCAATTGATAGACTGGGAATATGCAGGTGTGAACGATAGGTATTTTGATTTAGCTTCAATATGTGTTGAATTTGATTTAAATAAAGAAGATGAAGTCTGTTTTCTAAGAAGTTATTTTACAGTGAAAAACGAAATAATTGATGAAAAACTTAAGGCTTATAAAGTTATTTATAAAGCCTTGTGTACCCAATGGTTTGAAGTATTAGCTAAATAGCTTACTCTACAGTCACAGATTTAGCTAAGTTTCTCGGCATATCTACATCATTCCCAAGTCTTACAGAAATTTCAAGTGCAAGTAATTGTGTTATTATCATCATTTCAAAAAACTCTAACATCGGATGAGAATCATATTTTGTTTGTATGAAGTCATCAGCCAGTTCAAATGGTTCTGGCGAGATGGCCAAAATAGTTGCATCTCTGGCGCTCAGTTCTTCTACATTTGATTTGATCTTATCATAGTGCATAGTCTTTGGCATGAGCGCAATGGTAAATAGTTCACTGTCAGCCAGGGCAATTGGACCATGTTTCATTTCACCTGCGGGGTAACCTTCTGCATGCAGGTAGCTTATCTCCTTAAGTTTGAGTGCCCCTTCAAGAGCAAGAGGGAAGAAAATATCTCTACCTATAAAGAAGAATCCATGTCCATGTAAGTAACGTTTTGAGAGTCTATGCAGTTTCTCATGTAAGGCATCAGTGACTACCAATGCTTTAGGGGTATGTAGCATTGCCACGATTTCAGTATCGAGTACCTCTTTTGAAATAGTTTTTTTTTCTTGACCCACATAAAGAGCCAGCATCCAAAGTACCATCGTTTGTGTCGAAAAAGCTTTGGTACTTGCAACACCTTTTTCTATACCCGCTCTGGTAAGAATTGCAGCATCGCTTTCACGAACGATGGATGAATTATCTACATTACAGATACTGAGACTTCTAAGTCCCGCTCTTTTTGCCATTTTGAGGGCTTCCAGTGTATCTGCAGTTTCACCACTTTGTGAAATGGTAATGAAGAGTGTATCCTTTGTGAGTAAAGGTTCTTTATATCTAAACTCAGAAGCAATCTCAACATCACATCTTACTTTTGAGATACGTTCAAAGAGATAAGCAGAGGTTAGGGCAGAGTGGTAGCTGGTACCGCAGGCACAAATCTTGATGGCAGAGATCCCTTCAAAGAAGTTTTTATCTAGTTCATCAAAAGTAATAGCACCATCAAGCACACGGCCCATCATCGTTTCACTCATCACACGGCTTTGTTCATAGATCTCTTTTTCCATGAAGAAGCGGTAACCATCTTTTTGGGCAAGTATTTTATCTGCACTTAGTATTTGTTTGGTAAAACTTGTACTTCCATTCTTGTCAAATAGATGTACCTTACCTTCTTGGACATAACCATACTCACCATCTTTAAGATAATAAACCTCAGTTGCTTTACCTATCACAGGAGTATCTGATGAAGCAAAATAAGTTTCATCTTTATCAAACCCTACAAGCATAGGAGAACCATTCTTTGCAAAGAAAATAGTATCAGGTGCTGCCTCAGTAATGAGTAGGGTAGCATAGGAACCTTCTAGTCTTTTGATCGTTTTTTCAAAAGCAGAAAAAGCCTCATTTGATGTATTGTAATATTTTTCAAAAAGATGTACGATTGTTTCGGTATCTGTCTGGCTAAGAAATTTTACGCCTTCATTTTGCAATTCGAATTTAAGCTCTTGATAATTTTCGATGATACCATTATGTACTACATAAGAGTATGCACCTAAGTGTGGATGAGCATTTAGTTCTGTTGGTTTGCCATGTGTCGCCCATCGGGTATGACCGATAGAGATACCAAAACCTTCACTCTTATACGCTTTGGTTTTTTCACGTAAATTCTCTAATTTACCTATGGACTTATAGTAATGATGTTTATTACCTTGAATCACAGCGATACCTGCAGAGTCGTATCCTCTGTATTCAAGCTCTTGTAAGCCTTCAAGTAATATCTCTTTTTTCTCTTTAAGTCCTATATATCCAACGATTCCACACATAATTATTTATTCCCTGTAAGTTTATCTATTATAGTATCAACATTATGACAAATTTTTCCATTCTTTTCGATGAGAAACATATCTCTTACACGGCTTTTAAGCGTATGTATCTTGGCGGTAGCGATGTCAATCTCAAGCTCATCAAAGATACTAATAACATAAGCGAGTAACCCTTTTTGGTCTTTACAATGGAGATTCATGACAGCATAGGTTTTAGAATGTTCACAATCAATCTTAAGTTCATCTTTTTTGATAACTGGTACAGTAAGAGGACTGTTTTTAGTATCATCAAATGATTGGTGAAGAATTTCTTTAATACGCTCTGTATCTTCTGGGTGTACCTTGGTAGAAAAATCTATTTTAAAATATTTTAAGTCATCGAAAAGTTTACAGATATCCATATTCACCACTGTAAGCATTGAAAGTTTTCCTAAAAGATAAGAAATATTAAATGATTTTCTACGAATAACTTCAATAGTTAAATAGTCTTCATTGCTTATGTCGAAAGTATAATTTTCAGTTTCAAAAGCTTTTTGGGCAATGTCAACTATGTTTAACGGGCTATAACGCAAAAAGAGTAGATCTGAAGGAATCTGTAATACTTTTTTTTGCTGTATTGGGTTAAGTGTTTGAAATACAGCATTCCTTTTGAGCGTCTGTTCTTTTTTGAGTCGTTTGGCTGCTTCGTCAAGCATTGTCGTTTTATCTAATATTTCAAGTGATTGTACGTAAAGTACTCTAATCAATTTTGCATTAAATGAATTATATATACCTTCACCTACGCCATTCATATCGGCATAAGTAAGTATATAGATAAGATCTAAAAGTTTCTTGGTCTGAAAATGGGAAGCAAAATGTAAAATGGTTTTTTCATTATAAATATCTTCACGTTGGGCTGTCTTGCTCATCAATGTATGATATAAAATGAGTGTCTCACCCATAGCAATATGTTTATGATCTAACTTTAGTTTATTCGCAAAAACTTTAAAGAGAGATGCTCCTACAAAATGATGGTCTTTTTTACGTCCTTTTCCTGCATCATGTAAAAAAGTGACTACCTTCAACATCATTTTCTCTTCATCACTTAGTGTTTCAAAAAGCTCTTTGAGAAAAGGATCTTGTATGTGCTCCAAGTGATAGACACAACGTATAGAGTGTATATCTACTGCAAATTGATGGTATCCGTCAAATTGAGGAAGATCAACCACTCTTTTGATTGGCGGAATAGTATATCCCAAAAGTCTTGCATAGGAGAGTACATTGAGTGTAGAATGGCTGTATGGCTGATGAAATATGCTCTTGATTGTTTGATATATAAGTTCATCAGGGCGGTCAGGTCTTTCAGCTGTGATTAATTTTTGTATAAAAGTAGGGTGGGCATAAAAAGGTTTTTTCGCATGTGCAGAGAGCTGTTTAAGGAGTGCATTGAAGTTTTGTTTTCCTTTCTTTGCGTAAAGAAAGTTTTTTCCCGGATTGTCAACGATGTAGTCTTGGGTTAAAATATTGATCCAGATAGTACTATAAAGTCTGATGATCTTTAAACTTTCAGTCACTTTTTGAGCACATAATAGTTGCCCTTTTTCACCTTCCTCGTAGCCAAGTAAACGAGCGATGTCAGGGATGAGCTCAAGGCGTAACTTATCTTCTTTTTTGTTTGCAACTAAGTGTAGAGCAGAGCGCACACGAAAGAGAAATTCCAATGCAATGCGAAAGATACGATATTCTTTTTCATCCACAACATTAGAAGGAAGATTTTTGATATTATCGACGTTAAAAAGTATTTTTCCTACCCAAAAAACAAGATTTGCATCGCGAAAACCACCCGATCCTTCTTTAAGATTTGGCTCCATGGTGAGTGGAAATTTACGGTGTTTTTCTTCTTGTTCTTTTAGTTTAAGCTGTATGAATTCTTTTATATTGTCATGACGAATCTGAGAGATTACATTCTGTGTTTTAGTCCAAATAAACTGTGACCCCTCTATAAAACGAGACTCGATCAGTGCAGTTTTGATGGTAATATCCGTTTTGGAAACTTCATATAGCTCTCCTACCGTATGTACCCTATGACCAAGCTTTAAGCCGGTATCCCAAAGAATATAGAGTACTTTTTCTATCATTTCTTTGATGTTGTACCCAGGTACATCTTTATACACGATCATAAGGTCTATATCAGAATAGACACAAAGTTGTTCTCTCCCATAACTGCCTAATGCAACAAGTGCCAGAGGAATGGAGTTTTTCATAGGGGCATAGCCACCAAACATTGATCGTTGGGTTACCATATAAATAATTTTTAAAATACTGTCTATTTTTTTTGTATGTTTAACAAGAAAATCTTTTCCTCCAGAAGTCGCAAAAGTTTCTTCAAGGGTGTCAAAATAGATTTTAATATCTTTTTTAAGTACTTTAGCAATCTCAAAATCGGCTGCATTATTATAAAGTAATTCTTCTATTTGGGCTGTAATCGTATCCAATATACTCTCCATAATGTTATATTGGTATAATACCCAAAATAACTATGGATGGGATGTACTCAGAATGGATTTGATACAAAAGGTACGTAACAAAGAAAGACTAACCCAGGAAGAGGGTGAAGCACTTTATGATTTAGATCTCTATACGCTTGGTGAACTCGCCGATGCAATTCGTAAAGAGAAGTTTGGTAATAAAAGTTACTTTAATATAAACCGACACATAAACCCTACCAATGTATGTGCAGATGTGTGTAAATTTTGTGCTTACTCTGCAAGTAGAAAAAACCCCAACCAATATACCATGAGTCATGAAGAAATTTTGGATATTGTGAAAAATTCTGTCAAGAATGGTGCGAAAGAGATGCACCTTGTCTCAGCACACAATCCTAATGATGGCGTAGAATGGTACATGGGAGCTTTTAGAAAGATAAAAGAACAGTTTCCTAACTTGCATGTGAAAGCCATGACAGCAGCAGAGATAGACTTTTTAACCAGGGAGTATGGACACAGTTATGATGAAGTCATTGATATGATGATTGAAAATGGAGTAGATTCCATGCCTGGCGGAGGAGCTGAAATCTTTGATGAAGGTGTTCGTGAGTATCTATGTAAAGGAAAAGTTACTTCAGACCAGTGGATAGAAATACACCAAAAATGGCATGAACGTGGTAAGCAGAGTAATGCTACCATGCTTTTTGGACATGTAGAGACACGAGCACATCGTATAGATCACATGATAAGGTTACGTGACCTGCAAGATAAAACAGCTGGATTTAATGCTTTTATTCCTCTTGTTTATCAAAGAGACAATAACTTTTTAAAAGTAAAAGATTTTCCATCAGGACAAGAGATACTCAAAACTTATGCCATCAGCCGTATTATATTGGACAATATTCCGCACATTAAAGCATATTGGGTTACCGCGTCAGTTAATCTTGCACTTATTGCTCAGGAATTCGGTTGCGATGATTTAGACGGTACAATAGAAAAAGAGTCTATTCAGTCTGCAGCCGGTGCTGCGAGCTCTCATGGTATGGAGCTTAATGATTTTGTAGCATTGATCAAAAACTCCGGCTTTCAACCCATAGAACGTGATAGTCTTTATAATGAGTTAAAAGCCTACTAGTATGGATAAACGTTATTATCCCTATGAAGATTTTTTAACTGATACAAAGTTATTGACAGAAAAGATAGACTGGAAGTTCGACAGTATCATTGCTATTGCCAGAGGAGGGCTTTCTCTGGCGCAATTTCTTGGCGAATATTATGATATCAGAGAAGTCTACAGTATCAATACCATTGGATATGAAGATACCATAAAATTAGAGCGTGTCGAAGTCTTTAATATCCCAGAGCTAAAAGAGGCTAAAAATATACTCATTGTTGATGATATCGTAGACAGTGGTGACACTTTGGTGGAAGTGTTGAAAGTATTGCGTCAAACGTATCCAGCAGTCATCTTTAAAACAGCTTCACTTTTTTATAAGAAAAGTGCTAAAATAGCTCCAGATTGGCATGTACAGGAAGCTGATAAATGGATTGAGTTTTCTTGGTCTGTAGATTTAAATAGGAAGTTATAAAATGGTATTAATGATAGACAACTACGACAGCTTCACTTACAATATTGTCCAGTATTGCAGAGAACTTGGTGCAGACTTAAAGATCATACGTAATGATGAGATGACTATTGATGAGATAAAAGCACTAAATCCTGAAAAGATCATTCTTTCTCCCGGACCTTCTACTCCGGATGATGCAGGGGTCACACTGGATGTTATTAAAGAATTTGCAGACACTACGCCTATTTTTGGTATATGTTTAGGGCATCAGAGTATCGCACAGGCTTTTGGTGGAGATGTCATAAGAGCTAAAAACATGATGCATGGAAAAACTTCACAAATTGTAGTAGACGCAGAGACCCCTATTTTTAAAGCATTGCCAAATGAGTTTAGAGCTACACGCTATCACTCTTTAACTGTAAAAAAAGAAACGTTACCTGATTGCATCATCGCAACATCACATAGTAAAGATGATGATGAAATTATGTCACTGCAGATCAAAGATAAACCTCTTTATGGTGTTCAGTTTCATCCTGAGTCTATTATGAGTGAATATGGGCATGAAATGCTAGATAATTTTTTAAAACTCTAAGAATTGTTAATGAAAAAACAGCATTTCTTGTTAGCATCATTCTTTTATGCACTAGCTGTTTTTTATCTTGCGGCAACAACACCCATAAGCCCTCATGAGGCAAAGATACTTTATATTTCACATGACATTGTAGGTACATTGATGAGGTGGGGTGAAAGCATTGGAAGCGGATTTATAGGATTAAGAACTTTTTTTCTTTTTTTCGGTTTTCTGAGTATCGGACTCTTTTATGTACTAAGCAAAAGTCATTTTAATAAAAATGAAGATGTTTATCTCTCAACACTTATTTTCATGCTTTTACCTGGAATTCTTACTGGAACAACCTTGGTTAATGTATCTATTATTGTATTACCACTTGTGTTACTTTTTGTATTATTTTATGAAAAAGGCTATTATCTTTTACTGCCGCCATTGATGCTTGCACTTTTTTTCATTCATGAAGCTTCCATCATTTTTTTTGTTGCAGTTTTATTTTATGCTGTGATGCATAAAGAGAAAACATTAGCGATTATTTCTCTCGCTTTTCTCATAGCTTTTGTCTATTTGGCTAAAGGCATAGAAGTAGGAGGACAACCTGCGGGACATTTTATGGAGATATTTGGACTTTATGCCACCGTTTTTTCACCTTTATTATTTATCTATTTTTTTTATGCGATGTATCGCATCTTACTTAGAGAGAAAAAAACGCTCATTTGGTATATTTCATTTACAGCACTTGCCTTCTCTCTGATCCTATCTATCCGGCAACGTGTCTATATCACTGATTTCGCACCTTATGTCATGATTGCTATTGTACTTATATTGGATGTATTTAATCATACTATAGGTGTACGTTTACCACAGCATCAGAAATGGTATAAACGCGGATTTATAGTGGTCATGTCATTTCTGGCTTTAAGTGTTTTTCTCATCGTAGGGCATAAATCATTATTTTTGGTACTGGATGATCCTAAAAAACATTTTGCACATCGTATATACGACCCGTATCTATTGGCACAGGAGTTAAAATCTGAGGGTATTGAGTGCTATGATGGTGCCTATGGAAGAGAACGTTATCAGCTAAGATATTATGATATTCTTCCTTGTCCAGAATAGAAGCTTATAATCCTCAAAAACTGTTTCTAAAATACACAATATTTACTTTCTGCTTATAGTTTTTATTACCTATACAAAAGTCAAATCTATCTCATGCTAGACTATAAAGAACTAAACTAAAGGAGAACTCGATGGCTCAAAAGGCGATTAGAGAATACGACGCAAAGTCAATCTTGGCAAAGCACTGGGATAAGTATTTTCCAGACTTTACTTATGCATATGAAACAGTAATGGTTCAAAATGGATCAGAACTAACTGAAGCTGCAAAAGCAAATGCATGGTTAAACGAAAAAGCATTGGTTGCCAAACCAGATATGCTTTTTGGTAAAAGAGGTAAAAATGATTTAGTACTTTTTAGAGATGCTAAACCAGGTGATGTTTCATTAGCTAAAGCTGTTAGCTGGATAGATGAAAAGTCAAGTACTGAACAGTCAGTTTATTTTTCATTTGACGGTGACACACCAACAGGTGAACCATCAGTTGATATGTTGACTCACTTTATTGTTGAACCATTTACACCACACTCACAAGAAGAAGAGTATTATATCTCCGCAACAGTTGTCGGTGATGACGATATGCTTTACATGTCTGCTGAAGGTGGCATGGAAGTTGAAGAGAGTTGGGAAGATAAAGTAACTGAAGTTGCTTTTAAGATCACTGACACCGAAGAAGAGATCGCTAATAGAATCAGAGCGAATGTACCTGCTGATGTTGCTGATGCAGATAAAACGGCGTTTGCTGAATTTGCAATCGGTTTTTTTAAAGCATACAGAGAATTAAACTTCGCATACCTTGAGATCAACCCATTCGTAATGCAAGGTAAAAAGATCGAACTTCTCGATATGGTTGCTAAACTAGATGATACTGCCGGATTTATGATGGTAGATCAGTGGGGTGATGTTGCTTACCCAACTGCTTTTGGTATGGAATCGAAATCTCCAGAAGTTGAAGCTATTGAAGAAGCAGATGCTAAAACAGGTGCTTCACTTAAACTTACACTACTTAAACCAGAAGCACGTATCTGGACAATGGTAGCTGGTGGTGGTGCTTCAGTTGTATACGCTGATACTATTGCTGACTTTGCCGGTATTGATGATTTAGCTAACTATGGTGAGTATTCAGGCGGGCCAACTACAGGTGAAACAAAATTCTATGCAGAAACACTTCTTGACCTTATGACAAGAGAAAAAGATGCACAGGGTAGAGATAAGATCCTTATCATCGGTGGAGCTATTGCTAACTTTACAGATGTTGCCAAAACATTTACCGGTATCATCCAGGCATTTGAAGAATATGCAGACAAAATGAAAGAAATTGGGATCAAAATCTACGTTAGACGTGGTGGACCAAACTATGAAAAAGGTCTTAAAGACATCAAAGAAGCTGCTGATAGACTGGGTCTTTATATTGAAGTATATGGTCCGGAAACACACGTAACAGACATCGTGCGTATGGCACTAGAGAAGTAGGGAGAAGAGAATGTCAAAATTATTTACTAAAGATACACAAGCTATTTTTTGGAACAACAATAAAACTGCTATCCAAAGAATGTTAGACTATGACTATACAATTAAACGAGAAAAACCATCTGTAGCAGCTATCGTTGCTCCTACATCTGGTAACAAATTTGATAAATTCTTTTGGGGTGGTGATGAGATCATGATCCCCCTTTATAAAACTACGGCAGAGGCGAAAACAGCACATCCAGATGCTGAGACACTTCTTAACTTTGCATCATTCAGAACAGCGTATGATGTAACCATGGAAGCACTTAACATTGGTGGTTTCAAATCTATCATGATCACAGCTGAAGGTATCCCTGAGAGACTTGCACGTGGTATGAACGAATTTGCTAGAGAAAAAGGTGTAACAGTGATCGGGCCAGCAACGGTTGGTGCTATTGCTCCAGGTGCATTTAAAATTGCAAACATCGGTGGTACTATTGACAACATCATCAACTCTAAATTACACAGAGCTGGTTCTTGTGGTCTTGTAACACGTTCAGGAGGTCTTTTCAATGAGCTTGCAAATATCATTGCTATCAATGCTGATGGTATTGCTGAAGGTGTAGCGATCGGTGGAGATAGATTTGTTGGTTCAGTATTTATCGACCATCTTCTTAGAATGGAAGAGAATCCAGAAGTAAAATACCTGATCCTTCTTGGTGAAGTTGGTGGTACTGAAGAGTACAAAGTAATCGAAGCTGTAAAATCAGGTAAGATCAAAAAACCAATCATCGCATGGTGTATCGGTACGATTGCTAAGTATTATGATTCAGGTGTTCAGTTTGGTCATGCAGGTGCTTCAGCAAATGCTGAATCTGAAACTGCTGAATATAAAAACAGAGCAATGGCTGAAGTAGGTATTCATGTACCCGCAACATTCAATGACCTTCCAGCAAAAATCAAAGAGGTATTTGAATCTTTAAATATCCCTGCGATTTCAGAGCCAGAGATGAACACTGTTCCTAAAGTTAGAAGATCTAAAGAGTTTATCTGTACGATCTCTGATGATAGAGGTGAAGAGTGTACCTATGCTGGATTCCCTATCTCTTCAGTTGCAACGCCAGATACGGGTAAAGGTATTGGTGATGTTATTTCATTACTATGGTTCAAAAAACAGTACCCAGAGTGGGCTACACAGTTCATCGAAACAGTAATAAAAACGGTTGCTGACCACGGTCCAGCAGTTTCAGGTGCACACAATGCAAAAGTAACTGCAAGAGCTGGTAAATCAGTAGTTGAATCACTTGTAACTGGTCTTCTTACTATTGGACCAAGATTTGGTGGTGCCATTGATGGTGCTGCGAAATATTTTAAATATGCTGACGATAACAATATGGATCCAAAAGCATTCTTGAACTATATGAAAGGTGAGGGTGTGCCAATTCCAGGAATCGGACACAGAATTAAATCTCTTAAAAACCCTGATCTTAGAGTTACAGGTCTCATGAACTATGCAGCTGAATATTTCCCCGCTACACCACTGCTTGACTATGCAAAAACAGTTGAAGCACTTACAACATCTAAGAAAGAGAACCTCATTCTTAACGTTGATGGTACTATCGGTATCCTTATGGTTGATATGTGGAGAGCATTAGGTTACGCTGAAGATGAAATCAATGAATTCATTGAATCAGGTACACTTAACGCATTCTTTATCGTAGGTAGATCTATCGGATTCATCGGTCACGTACTTGATGAAAAACGTCTTGCTATGCCTATGTATAGACATCCAATGGATGATATCCTATACGACGTACAAAAAGCAGAAAAAATATAATTTTCTCACTTTACAGCATGTTTGACTGAACGGGCTTTGCACCGTTCGGTCATTTACCATAAGTAAGCTCTCTCACTACACAAATGTTATTCAGTTAAATCTACTATAAATCAAACAACTTTTAAATATTTTAATCATCTTTATAACACAATGTACTATTACTTACGTATTTTTATTAAAAATAATCTCAGTAAATAGTTTTTTTTAGTCATTTTTTCTTTTATTTATCCTCATTATATTTTATAAGTAAAACTACTTTATAGTTTAAAACTATAGTTCTTTTTCTTCATATCATTGCAATAAAGTCCTGTCGGAAGTTAGAGGGAAATTGAAGAGAAATAAGCTAATTTTTAGTTGTTTTACCTATATAATGTTAGTAAATAAAAAAAATAAAAGAATTTAAGCATATTTCGCAAATACCCTTGACAAAAAATCTGTTCGAAGCTATAATACGCTTCCAACAACACATGGACAGCTAGCAAGTTGCTAGAAAGAGTGTTATTGAATGATCTTTGACAACCAAATATAAGTAAACAAATCAACGTCTATTTGAGTTTTAATTTTACCAATTTTCAAAAAATTG